>PDWJ01000056.1_pt1 | contig 156965 bp, 127 predicted proteins | sample 1430881 | NCBI WGS metagenome assembly PDWJ01 (sample SAMN01162460, study PRJNA174530) | Oral metagenome, whole genome shotgun sequencing project. | biome: Marine environment; feature: Marine mammal; material: Swab sample of the gingival sulcus; isolation source: swab sample of gingival sulcus...
CTTCGAGCTCAAGGTCGGGCCCCGGGCCCACACCGCGGCGGAGGCCCTCGAGCAGATCATCGCGCGGGGCTACGCCACCCCCCACCTGGGCAAGGGGCTACGGGTCGTGGCCATCGGGGTATCCATCGACACGCGGGAGGAAACGCGCGGGGATGTGGAGTGGGTGAGCAAGGAGATTGGGTAGTGGGTCTAATCGGTTAACATCCTGTTTCATAGGATATTAAGTGGCATTTCGCCGGGAAGAAGAAAATATTTTCGGGATTACACCTCCACATTCTTGCAATTCAACGGTTATATAGCTAGCTTTGTACTGCAGAGCCGCAGTGCTAGGGCTGGCTCTAGGCTGGGAGTTCTTACACATGCTTTTTAATAATATAATAACATATATACCATGGGAACTATCGATCTCTCCAAGTACGGGATACTGAATCCCCAGGAGATACTTCGCAACCCCTCCTACGACTTGCTCTATGAGCTGGAGCTAGACCCCAAGCTCGAGGGCTTCGAGAAGGGCATGCTCACCGAGCTGGGAGCAGTCAATGTGGACACAGGCATCTTCACCGGGCGCTCGCCCAAGGATAAGTATATCGTGGTGGATGCCGAGTCGGAGAAGCACGTCTGGTGGGCCGAGAAGGGCAAGAAGAGCTCGGACAACAAGCGGCTCAAGCAGGAGTACTGGGACTACCTCAAGCAGATCAGCGCGAAGCAGCTCAGCGGCAAGCGGCTGTTCGTGGTGGATGCCTACTGCGGCGCCAACGAGGACACCCGCATGAAGGTGCGCTTCGTGAGCGAGATCGCCTGGCAGGCCCACTTCGTGCGCAACATGTTCATCCGTCCCTCCGAGGAGGAGCTCAAGGGCTTCGAGCCGGACTTCGTGGTGCTGGTGGCCTCGAAGACCAGCAACGACCGCTGGGAGGAGTTCGGCCTGAACTCCGAGGTCTACGCAGCCTTCCATCTCACTGAGCGTATGGCCGTTATCGGCGGTACGTGGTACGGCGGCGAGATGAAGAAGGGCATGTTCTCCGTGATGAACTACTTCCTGCCCCTCAAGGGCATCGCGGCGATGCACTGCTCGGCCAACAAGGGCAAGAGCGGCGATGTGGCCATCTTCTTCGGCCTCTCCGGCACGGGCAAGACCACCCTCTCGGCCGACCCGAACCGTGAGCTGATCGGCGACGATGAGCACGGCTGGGACGACAACGGCGTGTTCAACTTCGAGGGCGGGTGCTACGCCAAGTGCATAGACCTCGACCCTGAGAAGGAGCCCGATATCTACGGGGCAATCCGTCGCGATGCGCTCCTGGAGAACCTCGACGTGGATGCTAAGGGCAAGATCGACTTCTCCTCCAAGAAGAAGACGGAGAATACGCGCGTGTCCTACCCCATCTACCACATCAACAACATCGTGAAGCCCGTGTCGCGGGGTGGGCATGCGAAGAACGTCATCTTCCTGACGGCGGATGCCTTCGGGGTGCTGCCCCCCGTTTCGGCCCTCACGCCCGAGCAGATGCAGTACCACTTCCTGAGCGGGTTCACGGCCAAGCTGGCTGGAACGGAGCGCGGCATCACCGAGCCGCAGCCCACCTTCAGTTCGTGCTTTGGCCAGGCCTTCCTGCTCCTACACCCCACGGAGTACGCCCGCGAGCTGGTGCGCAAGGTGGAGATGAACAACGCGAAGGCCTACCTGGTCAACACCGGCTGGATTGGCGGGGCCTACGGCGTGGGTAAGCGTATCGACCTGCCCTCGACCCGGGCGATAATCAACGCCATCCTCGATGGCTCGCTCGTCGATGTGGAGTACGAAACCCTGCCGATATTCAACCTCGCGGTGCCCAAGAGCGTGCCGGGGGTTGACCCCAAGATGCTCAACCCGCGCAATGCGTGGGCCTCGGCGGCTGACTGGGAGAAGCAGGCTCGCTCGTTGGCCGAGAAGTTCATCGCCAACTTCGAGAACTTCACTGACAATGAGGCGGGTAAGGCCTTGATTCCCGCTGGCCCGCAGCTCTAGGAGTCTAAGCTACTGGGGGGCTGCTTATGAGCCTGTTCGGGTTGTACTAGCCCCCTTTGATATGAGGCGGAGAGCCGGGCATTGCGCCGGGCTCTCCGTTTTTTCGTCTGGACCGGGCTCGCTAGGCACTCCTGCTCAGCTTGCCACCGACCTGCATGGCGATTGTGATCCCGGTCGCGATGGCCAACCATACGAGCCCGTTGACTAGCTGGAGCTTCGCGTCGGTGAGGGAGTTGCTGAAGAAGAGGGAGAAGCCCACGTTGATCGATAGGTGGAATGCCGTTGATATCACGATGTTGTGGTCCGTGCCCCGCAGCAGGTTGGCAACAATGATGGAGGCCGAGATGGTGAAGAGCAGGAAGCCCAGCATGAATAGCGCCCCGTTCTTGTAGTGACCGATATGCCACATGCCCCAGATTAGGCCGACGATGATGGATGAGATGAGCAGGGAGTGCTCGCGCCGCAGCAAGGGTTGTAGAAAGCTCCGCCAGCCGAGCTCCTCGCCCAGCGCCCCGATGAGCATGCCCAGGAATAGCGTTGAGAGCGAGGGGGATGCGGCATTGAGCTTCTGGATATCCAGGCCGATATTCCGCCCAATGTAGTGCGAGGCTAGGATTAGCGCGGCGGGGAGGATTAGGGCGAGTAGGGTTCGTAGGACGATGGGCCCGCTGAAGTAGAGGTTGATGGGGATGCGTAGGTCGCGTATCAGCAGGGCCATGATGATGAATCCCAGGGCCGGGGCGAGCTGGGGAAGGACGATAATGCTATAGTCGAGGTGGATTTTCTGCTGGAATACGGCAAGGAGCGCGGTCACGAGGAGCGTGATGACCACGAAGAGTAGGATTTTGGGTAGCATGCGTTTCATCAATCTATTTTTACAATTAACTGCACAAAGGTAGGGAAAAACGGGGATACCGCGCTACGAGTTGGGATGCGTGAGGGCTTGGTATGTATCAGAGACGTGTGGCTGGCGCTACCCACCGTATCGTCAAGCAGTAGGGGGACGGGTGGGTGCATCGCTCGCGCATCGGCCCGGCCCTGAACGGTGTGAATTAGCCGGTATCTTGCGGGGGAGCTCGGGTTGCGCCGGGCTCTCCCTTTTTTCGTACATTTGCCCCGATTATGCATTCTGTAAACCCGTGATATGATAGACCTTACGTCCTACACCACCTTCGGGCTACCCGCGCGGGCCGCGGAGCTGGTGGAAATACAGTCGGTGGAGGAGCTGGCCGCCTTGGGTGAGCGAATTCGCCGCGAGCGGATGCCCTACTACATTCTCGGGCGTGGTGCCAATGTGATTTTCCGGGGCGATTTCCCGGGCTTGGTCATCCGCTATGCCGATGCGTCGCTTAGGGTGGAGGAGCATGACGATTACGTGGTGCTGGTGGCCTCGGCGGCCCAGGACTGGTGCGCGTTCGTTGAGACGGCTAGCCAGCTGGGGTGGGGGGTGGAGTGCCTCGCCGGTATCCCGGGAACGGTGGGGGCTGCGCCCATACAGAACATAGGGGCCTACGGCGCGGAGGTGAAGGATACGATACGCTGCGTGCGGAGCTACGACCTCCTCGAGGGGGGGCTCCGTGAGCGTTCGGTGGCGGAGCTGGAGTTCGGCTACCGTGATAGCCTCTTCAAGCACGCTCTCGGCCAGCGGGAGCTCATCTACGAGGTGGAGTTTCGCCTGGAGCGCCGTTGTTTTCATGCGGAGCGGCTGTTGCGCTTGGGCTACTCGGAGGGGGAATTGGAGGGGCTCACCCCGCTGCGGGTCTGCGAGAGGGTGCTGCGTATCCGGGGGGAGAAGCTGCCCGACGTGGCGCGGATTGGTAGCGCCGGGAGCTTTTTCAAGAACCCCGTGGTGCCGCGGGAGCTGGCCGACGGCCTCCTGGAGGTGTACCCCGGCATGCCGACCTACCCGGCGGGCGATGGGCTGGTCAAGCTCTCGGCGGCCTGGCTGCTCGATACGGACGGCTGGAAGGGGCGTAGGGTGGGTGGCGCGGGTGTTTGGCATCTGCAGCCGCTCGTGCTGGTGAACCATGGCGGGGCGACCGTGGAGGGGGTGCTGGCCCTCGCGGAGGAGATACGGGCGAGCGTCAGGGCGCGCTTCGGGGTGGAGCTGGAGCGGGAGGTCAACGTGGTGGGCTAGGGGGCTGGAGTGATGGTGGGACGCCCGGCATTCCAGCGGAGAGGGAGGGATTCGAACCCCCGGTACCTCGCGGTACAACGGTTTTCAAGACCGCCGCATTCGACCACTCTGCCACCTCTCCTGGTGTAGGGCGCAAAGGTAGTACTCTTTTTCTACCTATCCAATACCCGCAGCTGCACCAGGCCGATGCGCCCGGCGTTCACCCGTAGCACCGTGATAAGGAAGTTGCCAATCACGATTTCCTCCCCCACCTTCGGGATGCTCGGGTCATGCTCCAGGATGAAGCCCGCGAGCGTGTCGTAGCCCTCATCCTCCGGGATCTCCAGGCTGAATTCTTCGTTGATGGACTCCACCTCGGCCCGCCCGCTCAGGAGGTAGGTGCCCTGGCCAACGGTCTTCATCACGATGCGCGTCAGGTCGTGCTCGTCGTTTATCTCCCCGAAGATCTCCTCCACCAGGTCCTCGATGGTCACCAGCCCGGCCGTGCCCCCGAACTCGTCCACCACGATGGCCATGCTGCGCGAGGTGCGGATGAACTGGGCGAGGAGGTCCCGCGCCCGCATCGTCTCCGGGACGTACACCAGCTGCAGGAGGATGTCCGCGATGCGGCCCGGTGAGCGGAAGAGCGACTTCGCGTTCACGTAGCCCACGATGTTGTCCACCGTGTCCTCATACACCGGGATGCGCGAGTAGTGCGAGCTCACCAGCAGCTGTTGCAGCCGGCTGAGGCTCTCGTTTATCTCGATGGTGACCATGTCTGTCCGCGGAATCAGGCAGTCGCGAACCTTCAGCTCGCTGAAGTCCAGCGCGTTCTGGAATATGCGTATCTCCTGCTCCTTGACCTGGTCCTCCTCCTCGCGCATTTTCCCCTGCGAGGCCTCGTCCACCAGGTTGTTCAGGTCGGACTTGCCGAAGGCCAGCGTGCCCCCCCGGCTATCCACCCCCCCGGGGATGAACAGGCGCAGCAGGCGGTTGGAGACCCACGTCGTGGCGTGCGCCACCGGGAACAGCAGGATGTAGAACACCGCGATGGGGAAGGCGAAGACCTTCAGGAAGAAGTTCGGGTGCGTATGGAAGAGCACCTTGGGTAGGAACTCGGCTATAATCAGGACGATGACCGTGCTGATGACCGTCTGGGCCGCCAGCAGCAGGCTCGCGTTCCCGGATATGCTCGTGAGCCAGGGCCCCAGGACCACCGTCATCGCCATGCCGTAGACCACCATCGCCACGTTGTTGCCCACTAGGATGGTGGCGATGAACTGCGCGGGGTGCGACACGTACATCTTCACCAGCCGGTTGTTGAGCGAATTGCTCTTGCGGTCCATCTCCAGCCGTAGGCGGTTGGCCGAGAGGTACGCTATCTCCATGCCCGAGAATAGGGCCGAGAATAGGAGCGAGAGCGCGACGGCCAGGTAGCCCAGCGATAGCGACTCATCCATCCTGCAGCCCCTCCTCCCTATTGCGGTTCTGCCGCGACCTACGAAAGCACACGCGGAGCGCCACCATGAGCGAGGCGTACGCCCCCATCCCCAGGAACACCCACCCGCGGGTCGGTTGCGCGCCCATGATGCGGTACGATAGGTAGAAGCATATGCAGGCCAGCGCGGCCCATACCATCTCCAGTGCCCTTTGCAGCGTCGTGCGGCTCATCTCTCCTTTCCCTTGCTATTCCCTCGCGCCCCGGGGTGGTTCCTCCCCCTCGGTGCTGGCATCCTGCGTCTTCCTGATGCTTATGACCCCGTGGGGCTCGCGGATTTCCCAGTCGGTGAAGCGGTCATCGCTCTCGAAGCCCTTCCCGTAGAGGATTACGCGCTCCTGCCGTATGCGCACATTCGCGTTCGTGTACACCCGCTGGTTGGCCTCGTCCCAGTATATCTGCTCAGTGCGGATGGAGTCGCCCTCCTCGTTCACCGCCACCACGTCGTTGCGCGCATCCCAGAGCTTGCGGTCCCGCTCGTACTTGGCGTACTTGGCCCTAATCATCGCCTTGACCCTGCCGGAGTCCGAGTAGGAGTACACCTCTATCCCCTGCGGGAATTCGTCGTAGCTCCCCTCGCCCTCCTTCATGGAGGTCATGGCCTTGGCGCGGACCTTGGCCACCGGCCGGCCGTGCTCCGTGTAGAGCAGCTCTATGCTGTCGGCCGTCAGCATGGGGGCCTTCTCCAGGTCGGAGTACTGTGCAATCTGGTCGGGGCGGTTGGAGCAGCAGCAGAGCCACAGCCCCGCCAGCGCCAGGCAAAGGCACTCTCGCTTCCTCATGGTCTTGCTTTGGGGGCTTGCGCGCTGGGTGGAAAAAAGAGGGGTGCTGTCTGCCAACACCCCTCCTTCCCTGTCGCGTTCCTAGTTTCGTGCGCGTATCTTCGTCTTGGTCTTTATCCAGCAGGGCACCGTGAAGGTCTTGTCCACCTCCAGGTCGGCGTAGAATATCTCCTCGCGCGTGGGGAAGAGGCGCTCGTGGTGGCTTATCTGCTTGTTGCACTCCCCGGCCAGGCTTGCGTCCTTGGCCTTAGCCTGTAGGAACATATCCACGGCGATCCAGTGCACCGAGGCGCGCTCTATCTTGCTCACCCCGCAGGCCTTCTGCATGCCGTAGAGCTGGCCCAGGAGGAAGTAGCCCTTGCCCATGTTGGGGTCGTACTTGTTGGCCTGCAGCACCAGGGAGCGGGCCTTGGGCAGGTCGCCCACGTTCCGGCCCTCGAAGCTAGCGTACTCGACCAGCATCGCCGCCTTCCGGACCGGCTCCTCCTCGCGGGCGATGGCCATGGTGAACATCTTGGAGGCCTTCTCATTCTCCTGCTTCGCGGCGTACAGCTGGGCAATCTCTATGCCCAGCGCGGCTGTCGGCGTGGTGTTGAACACCACCTCCGCGGCCTGCAGGTAGAGCGGCGAGCTGGTGCACTTGATGGACTTCATCTTCTCCACGATGGTCTTGGCCAGGTTCAAATCCCGGGGTGCCGCCTTGAGCTTCGGGCCGTAGAGGTCCTCCACGTACTTGCAGTCGGCCACACCCGCGCTGGCGAACAGCTGGTCGAGCGACTTCTTCATCTCGCGCAGCTTCTCGCCCTTATCCGGCTCGGCCTTCAGCTGCGCCTCGAACACGTCGCTCAGGTCCGAGTACAGGGTCATCACCTCATTCTCCTTGACCTTCTTGTCGGCGTACAGCTCCTTGCCCATCTTCATCATGGCCAGCGTCGCCTCAGCATCCATCTTATTCTTCTGCAGCTTCAGCGCCTCCTTCAGGTAGCCGTAGGCCTCTTCGCGGCGCTCCGGGTCGTACTGGTACAGGTCCTCGCCCATGAAGGTCAGCACCGTGCCCCGCTCGTGGTAGTAGGTCATCCGCTGCTTGTAGAGCCTCACCAGGCTGTCGGCCAGCGCCTTGCGCTCCTCGTCCTCGATGTCGGCCGCCAGGCGGGCCTTGATCATCTTCGCGCCGCGGATGTAGATGTTCTTGCTCGACTGCGGGCAAAGCCGGTACACGGCCTGCCACGGTGCCGCCGCCTCCGCGTAGTTATCCTGCTTGTAGAACTCCTGGTAGTAGCTCGTGTTCTTGAGGCACTCCATTCGGGTCTCCTTGTCCGCCCCGTACTTCGGGTTCGAGAGCATGGCGTTATTCACCTGCGCATTCGCGGTGGATACGCCCATCACCAGCACCAGCTGGAGCACGCTGAAGAGCATGCTAATCTTCATCTTTTTCATCTTCTAACGGTTTAGTTAGTACTCTATTGATACCTGCGTCTGATGAACCAGATATCGTTAAGTGACAGGCCCAGCAGTAGATGCGCGTATATTCCCTGTGCAAGGCCTGCGTCCTTCGTTCCTATTATTCCGGTGCGCACCCCCAGGTGGAACATCGACCCGAGGTACTTGTAGGGGAAGCCGAGGCCCGCCGAGAGGCCCATGTCGTATATCGCGAGGTCCTTCGGGCGGATGGGCCGCTTCTCCAGGTGTAGCCCCAGGCGGTAGCGCATCCGCGCGCCGTACGACCGCTGCGACGAGCGGTCGGGCGTGTACTGCATGCCCAGGTGCGCGGCGTACCCCTTGGTCATGCCCTGGTTTACCCCCAGGAGCTCGAAGTTGCTCCAGTCCTGCAGGGCCACGTCGGCCCCCATCTCCCACCGCCGGTCGGCGTACAGCGCCCCGAAGTTCATCCGCAGGGGGAGGCGTAGGCTCCCCTCGCGGCGTAGCTCGTTGCTGGCCAGGTACCGCTGCTGGTTGATGTAGCGGTAGGTCACCTCGTAGCGGTTCTCCACGTTGGCCCAGGGGGCCTGCTGCACCGTGGCGCCCAGGCGTAGCTCGCGCCGGGCCTCGGGCGCGCCCAGCGGGATGGTCCCCTGCACGCCCAGGGCTAGGTCTACGCCCTTTATCACCATGCGGTCGTCGAAGTCCGCCTCCGCGTACAGCGCGTTGTTCGGCACGTGCATCTCCTGCTGGCGGTTCACCGAGCCGAAGATGTACCCGGCATTCAGGCCGATGGAGAGCTGGTCCAGCGGGGCCCACGCGGCCCCCAGGAAGGCCTGGCTCAGCCCGCCCACGCCGTAGTGCCGGTAGCGGATTCGCCCGACCTCGCTCAGGACCTCGGGCCGCGTCTCGTAGCGGGTGATGTCGTAGCCCATCTGGCTCACCGGCTCGAAGCCCACGGCCATGCCCAGGTAGCGCCCCACCGGGAACTGCATGTTCACGTGGTGTATGGCCCCGGTGAGGAACTCCTTGCTCGTGTCTTCGCTCTCGAACCGCTGGTAGCCACCAATCAGGCCCAGGTCCAGGATGAAGGACATCGTGTCCTGCCGGGTGTAGGAGGCCGGGTTGGACGAGTTGATGATGTGCCCATCGCGCAGCCCCTGGGTGAGGCCACCCATCGAGAAGGACTTGATGCTCCCCCGGGGTACGAGCTCGCCGAGCCCGTAGCGGGAGTAGGGTGACTGCGTGGTGTTCGTCTGCCCGTGGCAAGGCCCGCCGGCCAGCATGCCGAGCACCATCAGAAGTATGTACGCTATCCCCTTACGCATTGCATTCCGTTAATCGATTTAGCCCGTCCAGCACTAGGTTAGGCCGCACAAAGTTGCAATAAAAAAGTCGTCTGTGCAAAAAATCGGCATCACCGCCACATAGAATTAGCTTCAATTCCCCATGCTGCTCGGCCAATTTCCGGTGGTAGAACTCCACCTCGGCCACCACGCCCCACACCGCGCCGCTGCGGAGGCAATCGGCCGTACTCCCGCCCACCAGCGGGCTGTCCTCCCCCCGCTCCACGAGGGGCAGCCGGGCCGTGTGCTCGTGCAGCGATGCGAGCCGGAGCCCGATGCCCGGGGAGATGGCCCCCCCGTGGTACACGCCCGCGGCGTCCAGAAAATCGTAGGTGATGGCCGTGCCCAGGTCCACCACCAGCAGGGGGCAGGCCTCGAACTCGAAGGCCGCGCCCGCCATCGCGGCCAGCCGGTCGCGCCCCAGCGTCTCGGGCGTGGAGTACCCTACGCGGAAGGGGAGCGTGGAGCGGTGGCTCAGCACGTGCACGGGGATGCTCGCCCCCAGCAGCGCCCGCAGCTCCTCCTCCCGCTGCGCCACTGAGCTGATGATGGCCCGCGCCACGGGGTACTCCGCCAGCAACCGTTCCACCCGGTCGGCCAGCCCCTCGGTGCACCGCGTCGTCAGCACCTGCCGCCGCCCGGCGTAGATACCCAGCTTCGTGCTGCTGTTTCCCGCATCGACTACCAGCCGATAATCGCCCTCCGCGCCGTGGAGGGCCCTGCCGTCTCGCTCCATGCTACTGCTCCTTTCCCAGCTGCGTGAGCACCCCCATGGCCACCTCAACGCTCTCCACCCCGCGCACGTCGAGCCGTAGCCGCTCGGCCAGCTGCCGCAGCCGGAAGCGCTGGGTATCGGCCTGGATGTTCCGTAGGATACGCCCGAAGATTTCGCCCTGGTAGTAGGGCGAGCTCACCGGCGTGATGAATTGCAGCTGGAGTGCCCCGCCCCTCATCACCAGCTTCTCGACCCCCAGCGAGGCCGCCAGCCACTTCATCGGCGGGATGCCCATCAGCGCCTCGGCCTGCGGGGGGAGCGGGCCGAAGCGGTCGCGCAGCCCGAGCCGGTACTGCTCCAGCTCCTGGGCCGTCCCCAGGCGGTCGATCTCGCGGTAGAGCCGCATCCGCTCCGTGGCGTTCTCCACGTACTCGTCCGGCAGGCTGATGTCCAGGTCCGTCTCCACGGTGCAGTCCTTCCCCCAGCCCATGCCATCGGCCGCCCCGCTGTCCTCGAAGAGGTCGGGGAACTCGGTGAGCTTCAGCTCGCTCATCGCCTCGTCCAGTATGCGCTGGTAGGTCTCGATGCCCATGTCCACGATGAAGCCGCTCTGCTCGGCCCCCAGCAGGTTGCCCGCCCCGCGGATGTCCAGGTCCTGCATGGCGATGGACATCCCCGAGCCCAGGTCCGAGTAGTCCTCCAGGGCCTTGAGCCGCCGGCGGGCCGCGTCGGTCAGCGGCTCGGTGGTCGGCACCACGATGTAGCAGTAGGCCTTGCGGTTCGTCCGGCCCACGCGCCCCCGTAGCTGGTGGAGGTCGCTCAGGCCGAAGCGGTGCCCGTTGTTCACAATCATCGTGTTCGCATTCGGGATGTCGAGGCCCGACTCCACGATGGAGGTGCTCAGCAGCAGGTCGTACTCCCCGTCCATGAACGCCAGCATGGCCTGCTCGATCTCCGTCGGCTTCATCTGCCCGTGCGCGACGCCCACGCGGATGCCCGGCACCATCTCCTCCACGATCTGGCGTATCTGCCCGAGGTTCTGCACCCAGTTGTGCACGAAGAAGACCTGCCCGCCCCGGTCCAGCTCGCGGGTGATGGCCTCGGTGAGCCGCGCGCGGTCGAACATCATCACCTCGGTCGCAATCGGGTAGCGGTTCGGCGGGGGGGTGTTGATGATGGACATGTCCCGCGCGCCCATGAGCGAGAACTGCAGCGTCCGCGGGATGGGCGTTGCCGTCAGCGTCAGCGTGTCCACGTTCACCCGCAGCTGCTTGAGCTTCTCCTTGGCCGCCACCCCGAACTTCTGCTCCTCGTCGACGATGAGCAGGCCCAGGTCCTTGAAGCGGACCGTCTTCCCCAGGATGGCGTGCGTGCCGATGAGGATGTCGACCTTCCCCTCGGCCAGGGCCTGCTTCACCTCGCGCTGCTCGCGGGCCGAGCGCAGCCGGGAGAGCAGCTCCACGCGGACGGGGAAGTCCGCCAGCCGCTGCCCGAAGGTCTTGTAGTGCTGCAGGGCCAGCACCGTGGTCGGCACCAGCACGCACACCTGCTTCCCGTCGGTTGCGGCCTTGAATGCCGCCCGGACCGCGATCTCCGTCTTGCCGAAGCCCACGTCGCCGCACACCAGGCGGTCCATCGGGATGTCGGCCTCCATGTCCTGCTTGACGGCCCGGGTCGCCAGCAGCTGGTCCGGCGTGTCCTCGAAGATGAAGGAGGCCTCCAGCTGCTCCTGGAGGTAGCTGTCGGGCGAGAAGGCGAAGCCCTTCTCCACCCGGCGGGCCGCGTATAGCCGGATGAGCTCCCGGGCCCGCTCCTTCACCTCGCGCTTGACGCGCTCCTTCATGCGGCTCCACACCCCGGAGCCCAGCTTGTGGATGGTCGGCGGCTCATCGTCGCTGGCGCGGTACTTCGAGAGGCGGTGCAGGTTGTGGATGCTCACCATGAGCGTGTCGCCGTCGCGGTACGAGAGGCAGACGTACTCGCCCGATGTGCCCCCCGCCCCCTCGCGGATGAAGCCCTCGAAGCGGCCCACCCCGTGGTCCACGTGCACGACGTAGTCGCCCGGGTGGAGCGCCTGCAGCTCGTTGAGGGTGAATGCATCGCGCTTGGGCAGCGCCTTGCGCAGCTTGTAGCGGTGGTAGCGGTCGAAGAGCTGGTGGTCCGTGTATACGTTCACGCCGCTGTCCGCGTCCGAGAAGCCCTCGTGCAGCGGGAGGGATACCAGGCGGTAGCAGTCGCGCTCCAGGCCCAGCTCGTCGAATATGGCCCGGAGGCGGCGCCTCTGGCTCTCCTGCTCGGCGAAGATGTAGGTCCTGTGGCCCATCTGATGCTCCCGGTTCAGGCTCTCGACCAGCGAGGGGAAGTTGCGCGCGAAGTTCGGCTGGGGCTGCGTGCGGAAGCTCACGGTTGCACCCTGTTCGCCCTCGCCGAGCCCTAGCTCGAAGCGCGTATGCTGGCCCACCGCCGCGGCCAGCTCCTCGGGGCGTAGGAAGCACTCCGCCAGCTCGTTGCTCAGGCCTTTGGTCTGGTCTGCGTAGCGCTCTAGGGAGGGGGCCCAGTCCTCGGTCCACACGGTGGCGTTGTCCGTGAGCAGCTCCAGAATGCTCTGCTGGCCGCCGGTTGGGGCGTTGGTGAATAGGGGGATGATGCGGCATGCGTCCATGCTGCCGGTCGAGAGCTGGGTGTCCACCGAGAAGCGGCGGATGCTGTCCACCTCGTCGTCCAGGAAGTCGAAGCGGTAGGGCTCGTTGTCCTCGAAGGAGAAGATGTCCACGATGGAGCCCCGCCGCGCGTACTGCCCGGGGCGGAATACGAAGTCCTCCCGGGTGAAGCCCATGTCGGCCAGCAGCTCCTCGAGCGTGTTGGGCTGGAGCCGCTCACCCACCTTGATGCTCAGGATGCTGGCCGTGTAGCTCTCGCGGCTCACGATTCGCTCGCCCACCGCCTCCAGCCAGGTGACCACGATTAGCCGCCCCGCCGCGTCGCCCAGCTCCTCCTGCCGCCCCACCAGCTCGTTGCGCTGCACCTGCGCCTCGGCCGATGGCGAGCCCTGGCCGGGGCCCTCCGGGTAGCTCGAGGGGAAGTACAGCAGCTGCGCCTCGCCCAGCGCCGCCGAGAGGTCAGAGTAGAGGTAGGCCGCGGCCTCCTGCCCCTCGCAGATGGCGACCTGCACCCCCTCGCCATCCTGCTGCAGACCGGCCAGCAGCAGGGCGACGAAGGACCCGCTGAGCCCGCGTAGCCGGGCGGAGTCCCCCTTGGACCTACACCCGGCGAGGGTCTGCCCCCCCGGGCCGCGGACCGCGCCGCGCGCCAGCTCCAGGAAATCGTTCACCCCCCCGGTCACCCCATCGCCCTCAAGCGTCTGCCCCATCTAGTAGCCCGCCTCCATCGTGCGGATTTGTTCGCCACATACCGAAAAGGCGCGCACGGGGAAAAGCCCCATGCGCGCTGCTCTATGCGTGGCTATCGCTAGCCCCATCGGAGCTAGAGATGCTCGAAGGTGAACGGTAGTTTGATGATCTGCGAGTAGTCCTCGCCCGCCTCGCGCATGTCCTCATCGTCCTTCTGGTAGTACCACACGACCTTCACGGTGTGGCCCGCCTCGCCCAGCTCGGAGAGCCGCTTGAGGATGCCCAGAATCGCCTTCGAGGAGCTCGTGTTGTAGTACTCCAGCTTCATGTGGAACACCGTTTCGGTGGCCGGCGAGGCGGCGTACGATTCAATCCACTCCATCGCCGGACGGTACAGCTCTATCGAATTCTCCGGGATGGAGCGACCCTCCACCACCAAATGCCCATCGGGCGTAAAGCCAATCGATGGCGTACGCTTCGTACCCTCTATCTTCAGAATTTCCATCGCAAAAAAATTATTCTACCCACCAACAGAATCAGCCCACCGCCCCCGCTCTACTGCGCAAAGGTAGCAAAAATCTACCACTCTGCAACAGGTGCTCGCCACCCGTGGCTAGTCTGCTACGAATTTAATTTGCAGCGGCATCCAGCAGCAGCTCCACCGGGCAGTGGTCCGAGCCCATCACCTCGGCGTGGATGCTCGCCCCGGCGATGCGGTCAGCCAGCCGCGCCGAGACCAGGAAGTAGTCGATCCGCCAGCCCGCGTTGTTGGCCCGCGCCCGGCCCCGGTACGACCACCAGGAGTAGGCCCCGACGGCATCGGGGTGCAGGTGGCGGAACGTATCCACGAAGCCCGCCCCCAGCAGCTCGCTCATCTTGCCCCGCTCCTCGTCCGTGAAGCCCGCGTTGCGGCGGTTCGTCTTCGGGTTCTTCAGGTCGATCTCCTGGTGCGCCACGTTCATGTCGCCGCAGATCACCACCGGCTTGCGCGCGTCCAGCCCCACTACGTACGCCCGGAAGGCATCCTCCCACTCCATGCGGTACTCCAGCCGTCGCAGCTCGTCCTGCGAGTTCGGCACGTACACCGTCACCAGGTAGAAGTCCTCCATCTCCAGGGTGATTAGCCGCCCCTCGCGGTCGTGCGCCTCCACCCCAAGCCCGTAGCTGACGCGCTGCGGCTCGTGCCGGGTGTAGATGCCCGTGCCGCTGTAGCCCTTCTTCTCGGCGTAGCTCCAGTAGGAGGTGTAGCCCTCCAGCTCCGCGTCCAGCTGCCCGGCCTGCATCTTGCTCTCCTGCAGGCAGAAGAAATCCGCGTCCAGCGCCCGGACCACCTCCGGGAAGCCCTTCTTGTAGCAGGCCCGTAGGCCGTTCACGTTCCACGATACTAGCTTCATATCTCGTTGATTATGGGGTATACTTCCTGTGCCGGGCTTTACGGACACGGGTGAGGGTTTTGGGGATGTAAAGGTAGCATTTTTCCCTTTCCCCAAGGTTCTACCCCAGCCGTTCTGGGTGCGCATCCTCCGCGGCATGCCTCTGGGCTATTTCCCCTCTTTTGCCATGGTTGGGGGTACGTGGGGTCAGGCAATCCGTTCTAAATTGCGTCTAAATTGCAAATATAACTAGCTCATTACTTGCATTTTATACAGAAAGGAAAGGAAAGGAAAGGAAAGGAAAGGAAAGGAAAGGAAAGGAAAGGCCGCTTCGATGTTTGGGCGATGGGGATTCCCACCATGGGGTCACGGCGGCAATGGGCAGATTCATGTATATGAGTTTGAAGTCGGAAAGATTTTCTAGATAATCAATAAAAAACTAAGGTACTATGAGAATTCTGGGTAACATCTTGTGGCACATTCCATTCTGCGGGTTCATGTCCGCATTGCTATGCTTTCTGCTCGGTGGTCTGCTGGTGCTCACGGTGGTGGGCGCGCCGATTGGCTTGGGGTTGATACAGCTGTCCAAATTCTTACTGACGCCCTTTTCCTGCGCGATGGTCAGCAAGAGCGATATGGATGCCTCACCGAACAAGCAGTGGGAGACTTTCGGCACGGTAGTGCGGATTCTGTATTTCCCGGTGGGTGTATTTCTGGCCGTTGTGGCGGCTTTTCAGGTAGTAGGCCTCTTCGTCACGATAGTCGGGATCCCGGTGGCGCTGGTTCTGGCCAAATCCCTGGGGACCTTCTTCAACCCCGTGGGCAAGGTCTGCGTTTCCCGCGCGGTGGCGAACGAGGTGGCATCGCGGAAGGCCAAGGCGCAGCTCGACGGGTATTCGTCGTAGGCGCACCCTCGTAGCCCGCGCATTCAGGACTTGAAAAGGGGGTATTCGCCCACGCATGGCGGGCGAATACCCCCTCTAGCTGCTTGCGTCCCAGTTGGTTGTGCTTCCGCGCGCCTTACTCCACCTTGTAGACTATGGCCAGCCCCCCCTCGGCCGTTTCGCGGTAGAGGGAGGGGAGGTCCTTGCCGGTGCGGCGCATGACCTCCACGACCTGGTCGAAGCTCACGCGGTGCTGCCCGTCGCTGAAGGTGCCGTAGGTGTTGGCGTCGAGCGCGCGGGCGGCGGCGAAGGCGTTGCGCTCGATGCAGGGTATCTGGACCAGGCCGCAGACGGGGTCGCACGTCAGGCCGAGGTGGTGCTCCAGGCCCATCTCCGCGGAGTACTCGATCTGGCTGAGCGAGCCGCCGAAGAGCTGGCACGCGGCGGCGGCCCCCATGGCGCAGGCCACGCCGATCTCGCCCTGGCAGCCGACCTCCGCGCCGGAGATGGAGGCGTTGGTGCGCACCACGTTGCCGAAGAGGCCGGCGGTGGCCAGGGAGCGCAGGATGTGCTTTCGCCCGTAGTCGCGGCTCTGCTCCAGGTGGTAGAGCACGGCCGGGATGACCCCGCAGCTGCCGCAGGTAGGGGCCGTGGCGACGCGCCCCAGGCAGGCGTTCTGCTCGCTGACGGCCAGGGCGTAGGCGTAGACCAGGCCCCGGCTGCGGATGCTCATCGAGCCGAAGCCCATGGCCTTGGACCAGTACTTGGAGGCCTTGCGGTGTAGGCCCAGGCCGCCGGGTATGATGCCGTCCGCGTCGAGGCCCTCGACCACGGCGGCGCGCATGACGTTCCACACCTCGTCGAGGTAGTCCCAGATGTCGCTCTCCTCGTGCTGGTCCACGTAGCTCCAGAAGGAGTGGCCGCTCTCGGTGAGCTCGCTGAGGATGTCCTTGATGTAGTGCTTGGGGTAGACCTCGCCCCCCGCGCGCTCGTCGAACTCCTCGCAGGCGAGCGCGCCCCCGCCCACGCTGTAGACGGTCCAGCTGTCGAGCAGGCGCGCCTGGCCGCTGGGGTCATCGCGCCAGCCCTCGAGTATCATGCCGTTGGGGTGGTCGGGTAGCGTTTCGGTGTAGTGCCACTCGATGCGGCAGGGGGCCTTGGGCTCTATGGTCTGCTGCAGGCCGGTGTCGGTCATGTGGCCCTTGCCGGTGGTGGCCAGGCTGCCGTAGAGGTGCACAACGTAGCGGCTGGCCTCGGGGCATCGTGCCAGGAACATCTCGGCGGCCCGCACTGGGCCCATGGTGTGGCTCGAGCTCGGGCCGTTGCCTATGCGGAATATCGACTTTATGGTGTCCATTCGTTCGGGTCTTTGGTTTGTGGCGCGAAGGTAAGGAAGTTGGGGGAGTTGGGGTGTGCTCTTCCCAGCTCCGGGCGTGATGCAGGGGGGCCAGAGGGGAAATCTCGGCGGCTAGCTCCTCCGACGAGTGCCGCTTGCCATGGGCCTGGGGCGAGCCCCCTAGCCGTGGTGTACTATGCCTCCCCCTTGCTTTCGAGCTCTTTCAGGGGCGTACCCCTCCCGTCCTTCCACTCCGTTAGGCCGTTGGCCGAGCCGCCCACGGCGAACTGCGCTGCGCCTGAGGGGCTGGTGAACAGGATGTCCTCCAGCAGCCGCCAGTTGGCATCTATCCTGCCCTCCGCGCGGGCCCTTTCCCTTTGCAGTATGACGGTCCGGCTGCAGCTACCATTCACCGACTGCGAAATCTGGCTTCCCTTAAGCAGCACGAAGCCCTCCGCGCTCCGCCTCCCCATCGCCTCTATGCCCTTCCTCCGGCAAAAAAGGAGTGGTTCGGTATCTGTTGGCTGGATTTCGTCGTCCTTTTCCCTGTCGTCCGAAAGGGGCTCGAACAGCTTGTAGCCCAGGGCCCCCATTATCAGCCGGGAGTAGTCGATGAACTCCTCCAGCTCGCTCTCCTTCTCCTCGGTGACATTCCCGTGCGGCGGCTCAACCTCATTCTGCACTCGGTAGCGCCTCGACGCGAGCGCCATGCTGTGGAAGCGGTTCTCGAGGTAGCTTATCTCTGTGGGGCCGAAGGAGTTGTTCGAGGTGGTGAGCGCCACGGCCTCAGTCCAGTAGTAGGTCTTCTCGCCGTGGGTGTGTTCCTGCAGGCGATTGAGAATCCCTTGCCCGTTTTTTCGAATTCCGGCCTGGCCGATGTACACCGCGGGGTTGCCGCTCTCCTCTTCCGTGCCGAAGAGGAGGTAGATGCCCGTCTGCTGCAAGTAGTCTATGCCTTTGGTCCTATCTAGCTGGGTCCTCGGGATTTTGTACGCCACGCCGGTCCAGTTGGCCAGCGTGCATTTTATCCGCCCGCTCGCCCGGCCGTCCATCAGGAACAGGTTGATGTTCTTGCCTCTGCCCATTGTGATAGTATTCCAAAAAGCGCCATTCCCTGCGCCCTCCCTGCGCAAAGGTAGCATTATCCTTCAATTATTATCCTATTTTTGTACCACGAATAGTCGGGGTTTTCTCCTCTTCGGGGAAACTCCCTTGGTAAGACCATCAAAAGGGATAGCCATGCTACACTACGTGCTGGGAAAAAAGCTGGATGCTGAGAAGCGTGACGGGTTGAGGTGCGAGGATAGCATGACCTCCTCCATCCTCGGCACATTGCAGTATTTGCCCGGGGGGATGCTATGGAATATTCTACGCCGTGCGTGCGGAAATGAGCAGGGAGGGGAGGATGTAGGGGAGCTTTAGAAGGTAGAATTCTGGCCGAGCTGGCCGCCCGAGGGCACGAAGAATAGCCTTAGGGTTGAGCCCGATGTCTTCCTATCCTTTGCGCGGATGGATGTTATCGTGGAGGCCAAGAGGGATGGGGAACCGCAGATGGAGGAGCAGTGGCGCAATGAGCTAGCAGGCCATTGCAATGAGTATAAGGGGCGTAGCCGGGTGCTCATCGCACTGGGGGGAAACATAGGCTTTGAGATTAGCAAGTGGAGAGGGAGGGTATACCCCTGCAGCTGGTACGCCCTGCTCAACGCGGTGGATAGCACGTTGGGAGCGGAGGCCTCAGGAATGCATACGGGGCGCATACTTCAGGATACCGTGAGCGCATTCGCTTTCTTTGGCTATTGCCCGTACCATGGGGATGCAGGATTGGTGAAGCAGGCCGCAAAATGTAAAATGGGTTATGAACGATATGGAGACATCCTCAGAAGGGCTAAGGATAGCCTTGCAGCGGGTACGAGAAGCGCATAGGTTGGTATACGAGTACCAGGATTGGGTGCAGAGCCTCATGCTCCATATGCAGGAGCATTATAAGATGCCCTGTTTAGTTCCCAAGCAGAGGTTTTGCAATTACCATCTCCAGACCTATGAGACGGAGTACTATTTTGGCTATAAGGAATGCGCTAAGTCGTATTACTTCGACTTCTCGGTGCTACTGATTACCGACAGCGGGTGGCATAAATCGGGAGGAGAAACGGGGCATAGGGTGGATAGGCGCGAGCTGGATGGGTTTGTCGATGCCGAGAAGGCGGACTCGGTACTCATTTTCTACGTAGAGACGAATAGGGGTAAGAGGGATGCATCTAATGAGGCGAAATGGGCTATGAACATCGATTCCGCCAGGGATTGCCTGCTGCGGGGCCGAGATGTGTATGCGGAGGGGCGTGTATACGCCAGGCTCTACCCGATGGAGTGCTTCGCGACGCATGAGTCGACCAGTGAGGCACTTGAGAAGTTTAGGGAGGGGGTAAAGGAGCATCTGGAGTGCGATACGAAGAGAAGCCTACCCCTTTAGCCTCCCGCCCCGGAGGCAGCCCAGCTCGATTTTGATGTACTGCTTGGGGGGCTCTTGGCCGCCTGGGGCATCCTTGTACACGCGGGCGTAGATAGCCCCCCGGTAGACGAAGGGCGCGTCGCCGTCGCCGAGCCAGCCGGAGTTTCGTGGGATGAAGCTGATGCCGAGTATGCCAAGCTCTAGGACAACTCGTCGCTCGCGCCCCTTCCCGAGGCGGACAACCTGCAGGTTTATCCCATCCTCCGTCTCATACCACCGCTTGCCCACGGCGATGATGTAGCTCGCATCGGGCGCAATGAAGGGCAGGAAGCCGAAGCCCGGGCCGCATAGCAGGACCTGGCCCGTGCGCTTGTCCACGAAATGGTAGTTCAGCATGTCGTCTATGGCTTGCTCCACCTCGATGAGGTCCGCCTCGGGGATGTCGCCCACGTACTCGAACTCCCCGCAGGAGGCGCAGAATGTGTCGTAGTCCTCATCACCCTCTGGCCGCTCCCCTCCGCTCGGGGTGGGGTAGTCGTCCAGCTGCCCCAGCTGGAGCACGGAGTCTAGCCGGAGGGTGTTGCCATCCGTGGGGGGCAAAGTGCCGTATCGGTCCTCCGTATCCGCGGGGTAGAGCAGCCTACGTCCGCCGTGCAGCGGGATGCTCAGCACGCCGTTGTCGGTGCGGACCAGCGGGTCTTTCCTGACCGCGTAGAGCGAGTCATCGCCGAGGGCGAAGTACTCCTCCTCCGTGATGAGCGTCATGCGTAGGTATTTCCCCGGCTCAACGCTTCGGGGCTCTGCGTATACCGTGCCGTTCTGGGCATGGAGCTGGATGGGGGCGAGGAGGTCCTCCGGGGTGATGAGCGAGGGGGATGGAGCAGGGTTCTTCGTGCTGTCGTCATGCTTCTTGCTGCTTGCGGAGCTGTCCGATGCGCGCTCGGTAGAGTCCACGGGGTTAAGCTCAATGATGGGGGACGGGGTGTAGTGGCAGGCGGCGAGCAGGGTGCTCAGGGTCAGAAGGGTAAGTAGCTGTAGGTGTCGCATCTTGTGTCGTTATACTGGGTGCTTGGGCTGGTAAAGTTACGGGATTTTGTCTAGAGTGTGGGTGTAGGTGACTAGCTCATCCCCTCCCAGCCCTTCAACCTAGCGCTCCACTGCGAGCTATCCGCTCTCTCCGCCAGGAGGTCCCTGAATGCGGCGACTTCCTGCCGAAACAGCTCTACGGTGCAGAGTAGGGTGGGGGGGTACTCGTGGCTGAAGTAGTCGAGTCGTCTCGCCCTCTCCTCCAGTATGAGCTGCAGGGTGGCTTCGCTAGCCTGAAGGGCGTAGGACCTCTCGAGGAGGTGTAGCGTGTCGTAGCTACTCGGGGCACCGCCGATTGCCCTGACGAGGGTCTCGGCGCAGGCCCAGTCGCTGTAGAAGAACTGCTGCAGCTGCGCGGCCCACCGCAGGTAGAGCGCGTCCTTCTGCTGGCATTTACGCGCTAGCACGGGGAGGACGACCTCCCGGAAGAGGGGGTGCTGCAGACGTAGCGGTGCGTTGGAAACCTCCTCCCCGTTGTTGGCCAGAAAGCCGCTGGCCAGGAGGGTGCTGCAGAGGTCATGGACGAAGGCCTCGACATGTGCCTCATCCTCCGCTCTCAGCCCGGCGATGAGCTCAAGGAGGAGGCGGTTGCTGGCCTTCTTGGACCCGGCCAGCCGCACGCGGTTGTACTCCTGCCAAAGGGATTGGAGCCGCGGGGTGGGGAGGCGCACGGCGCTGCCCTGCGGCTTGTCCGTCTGCTGCTCATCCCCGTCCTGTGCGTATGCCATGGGTCTTTCCCTTTCGTGATTATTTGGCGAAGGTAGCGATAATTCCGCTTGCGCAGCATGCCACCCTGGCGAACGGGCGCACCATCTGCCGGCAACTCCACCCCCGCCCAGCCACGCCCCCGGCCTACCGGTGCGTAATCCTCAGCAGGCCGAAGAAGGGGCTTATCTCCTGAATATCCGCAATTTGCAGGCTTGCGCCCTCCAGCGCCGCGTCCAAATCCCCGATGGAGTAGAACCAGTACTCCGGCGGGGTGCTCGCCTTCATGTCCTCCCAGGTGTAGATGTACCCCTCCCGCAGGTGGGGCTTAATCTGGCTCTCGTACACGTCTCTCGGCGTGGTATGCGCCAGTAGGTAGCGGTATACCCTGTTGAATTTCTCGGGCGCGGCCTCAGGCTCGAATAGGATAATCTCGTCGGCCATGACCATTTCGCCGCCCGGCCGCAGCATGCGCGCCACGGTGCTGAATAGTCGCTCCCAGCCACCCCGCACCACCTGGTGCAGCACCAGGGAGGAGACTACCAGGTCGACGCTCCCCGCGGGCAGCGTGAGGTCCTCGATGCGGCCTTGCTGAAAGGCGACGTGGGTATCGCCAGCGAAGGCGGCCCTCGCCCGTCGGATGTTCTCCTCGCTCAGGTCCACCCCAAGGGCCGAGGCGAAGCGGGGGGCGAATGCATGCATGGATGCCCCCCAGCCGCAGCCCAAATCCAGCACCCGCTCGCCCCTCTGGACGCCAGCGAATTCGAGCATCCGCTCGCTCAGCGCCCTCGTGGTCTCGTACGTATCCCGCCCGTCCGGGCTGATGGTCCGCTTGATGAACGTGGCCAGCTTCCCGGCCCAATCCCTTTCCATATGTGCCGTCTTTAGTACCGTGCGATCTCCCCCTTGAATAGCCGTACCCGTTCCCACAGCGGCCCCTTCGCGCCCATGGTGAAGGCGATGTCGCTGCTACGGATGGCCACCAGCTCCGAGCCGACATGTAGGTCCAGCTCGCTCAGCAGCTTGGCGGTGAATTGGACCACCCCTCCCGCCTCGATGCCCAGCCAGGTATAGCTGCGACCCTTATACCTCACCAATTCCCCCTCGGGGAGCGCCCTGTCCCTCAGCTCGGGGCATTCCGACAGCATGTGCCCCAGCTTGGAGGGGGCCAGGAGGGGAAGGGTCGTGACGCAAAATCCCCCCGTCGTTTTGCTCCCTCCGATGAGTATGATGTGCTCATTCTCAGCGAGATGGTATTCCGTAGCGGCCTGTGCTGGGACCCGCATGGACATGTCCTCACGAATGTGGGAAATCCCAAAGATGAACTTCCCCCCTTTGCTTATCTGCGGCATACTACTATATATGTGTGCTAGCATTCATTCTGAACCGTCGCTCCCCGCTCACCCCAAAAGTAGCATTTTCTGCCCGCTTGGTGGGGCTGGTACACCATTTTTTTCGAAATATCCCCCCGCCCCCCGTCGTACTACATCTTGATTACCAGCCATGCAGGGTGGCTCAGCAAGGCGAACCATAGCGTAATCACTCATTTGCCTCTCCAATATCCATGGTTTTTCCTATATTTGCGCCCGAACTTAACGTGAAACTTAGATATGAAGGCATTCGTATTCCCGGGCCAGGGCGCCCAGTACGTAGGGATGGGGAAGGCGCTATACGATGGTCACCCCGAGGCCAAGGAGCTGTTCGAGCGGGCCAACGAGCTGCTGGGCTTCCGCATCACCGACGTGATGTTCTCCGGCACGGAGGACGACCTGAAGCAGACCAAGGTTACCCAGCCGGCCATCTTCCTGCATTCGGTGCTCCTGGCGCGCTTGCTCCCGGACTTCCGCCCCGACATGGTGGCGGGCCATTCGCTGGGGGAGTTCAGCGCGCTGGTGGCCGCGGGCGCGTTGACCTTCGAGGATGGACTGCGCCTGGTCTCGGCCCGCGCGCTGGCCATGCAGGAGGCCTGTGAGCTGGAGCCCTCGACCATGGCGGCGATACTGGGCCTGGCCGACGGGGACGTGGAGCGCATCTGCGGCGAGGTGGATGGGGTGGTCGTGCCGGCCAACTTCAACTGCCCGGGCCAGCTGGTCATCTCGGGCAGCATGGATGCGATAGCCAAGGCCTGCGAGGCCCTCAAGGCGGCCGGCGCCAAGCGCGCCCTGCCCCTGAAGGTCGGGGGGGCATTCCATAGCCCGCTGATGGAGCCCGCGCGGGTGAAGCTCGAGGCGGCCATCGTGGCGACCCCCTTCGCCGAGCCGATCTGCCCGGTGTACCAGAACGTGGACGCCGCGCCGCACCGCCAGCCCGAGGAGATCAAGGCGAACCTGGTGGCCCAGCTCACCGCGCCGGTCCGCTGGACGCAGACCGTGGAGCGCATGGTGGCCGACGGGGCGACGGACTTCGTGGAGCTCGGCCCCGGCAACGTGCTGCAGGGCCTGGTGAAGAAGACGGCCCAGGGGGCGAATACCGCCGGTTTCCAGGAGGTGTAGGGCACCCGGGGGGCGATGTGGGCTCGGGGGGTGTGGCTCGTCCCCCGACGGTGGCCTTTTGCGTTCTCCCGTCCGTCCCCAATCGTCGTGCTGGACAGCGTTTTCCCGGCCGGAGCGCAACAACCTTTGGAAGAAGGGTTACGTATAGGGTAGATATGGCATGCTTATCCCTGCGCTGATGTGGCGCAGATGAGGTGTCGATTTTTAATGCGATTGAAGTTATGGAGTCCAAATTAGCAACTCTTAGAGGAGTTTTCGCGTCGGGGGGATTTGCGCACTGCGGGTGCACGTACTACTCTGGGCGCTTGGACCATAACTTGATGCAATCGCTCGCGGACAGTTGCCAGCGGGAGCTGGAGGCCGCCGGTTTCTCCACCCGTCTGCAGCGCCGGGTTTTCCATGCCTGCGTGGAGCTGCTGAACAACGCCCTCCAGCACGCGGCGATGCCGGTGGCCCCCGGTAGGCCCTACGGGGTGCAGTTCCTGATGCTGCTCGACGGGCCCAAGGCGCAGCTGTACGTGGGCAACGTGGTGACGAACGTGCAGGCCACGGCGCTGCAGCGGCGTATCGACATGCTCAACGGCCTCCCGAAGGACAGCGTGCAGTCGATATTCCTCAACCAGCTCAGCGATGGGATGGTGTCCGAGACGGGGAATGCGGGCCTGGGTCTCATCGACATGGTGCGCAAGGCGGATGCCCCGCTCGGCTACGACTTCTCGCCCTTTGAGGGGGACCTGATGTACTACGAGGTCTCTGTGGTTTTCAGCGAGGCGCCAGCGAAGTCGCACCCCTGCTGCGCTAGCTAGTACTCAGCTGCCAGGGCGGGCTCCGCGTACCCCGGCGGCCAATATATAGGTGTTGTATGAAGAGATTGCTTCTTTCCTTGCTACTGCTCGCGGCCGGCCGGGTGGCGATGGGGCAGATAGACCACGAGGCCATGGAGCGGGAGCGGATGCGCGCCAACGGCGTGGAGTACTGCACGCAGTTCACCCATAAGTACCACAAGGGCCAGGCGGCCCCGGAGGGCTACAAGGCCTGCGAGACGAGGTACAACCGCGAGGGTAAGCCGCTGGAGGTGACCAACTACCGGGCCAACGGCAAGGTATCGTCGAAGCTCTTCTTCGAGTACGATGGCCAGGGGCGGCGGGTGTCCTACCGCAAGGAGGAGCCGGTGGATGGCAAGCAGATGAAGGTCTCCTTCCTGCAGCGTTTCACCTACGACCAGCGGGGCAACAAGCGCTCGGAGACGGGCTACGATGGGAGCGCGCGCTACCGTGTGGTGTATAGCTACCTGCCCAACGGGAAGCTGGCCAACATCACGCGCTACAACGCGGACAACTCGGTGGCCGAGCGGTGGATATACTCCTACAGTGGTGATAAGCAGCTGATTAGCGTCACGCCCAAGTCCGGCGTGCCCTACCAGATGGAGAAGGTCTTCGGCCGGGGCGGGGAGCTCCTCTCGGAGACGACCTTCGACGGGGCGGGCAAGGAGCAGAAGAAGGTGGAGTACGCCTACGGCCGGGGGGGGCGCAAGGAGCAGGAGCGCCAGAGCTACGGCGGGCAGCTGAGCTCCACCCAGGAGTACCACTACAACGCGAAGGGGCAGCTCGAGAAGGTGTTCCTGCAGAAGCCCAAGCAGCGGCGCTTCGTGAACAACGGCTACGTCTACGACCCGAGCGGCCAGCTCATCAAGGAGGAGTGGGCCGAGGGCAATCCGGACCAGATGTCGAGCCGGGTGACGGAGTACAAGTCGGGCAACGTGGTGCGGGTGGAGTCGTACTACGCCCCGTATCGCTACCGGGTAATGTATACCTACGAGTACAGGAAGTTCTAGGTCCTATTCTCTGGGGTTCAGGATGTTCGGGGGGTATTCTACCATGCGTTCGTCCGTGTGGGGGGCGGTGTGGGCATGGCCTTTTGGCGGGGTTGAGCGGGGGCATGATGGGGGAGTGACCGGGGTTTTTGGGTGGCGTTCGCGGCGGTGCTTTCTGCCGGGGGACGGCGATTAGTGCGCAATTTCTTAGCTTTGTGGGCGTTTTAGTGTACGGAAGCCGCGGCGGGTGGCTTCGTGCATTTTGGTAGAACTAACTAGAGCAAGGAAGATGGAAGAGCGCCAGGGGGTGGATATTCGTGAGCTGAACGCTCGGATAGAGCGTGAGAGTTCGTTTGTGGATTTGCTCAGCATGGAGCTGGGGCGGGTGATAGTGGGGCAGAAGCACCTGGTGGAGTCGTTGCTGGTGGGCCTGCTGGCCGATGGGCATATCCTGCTGGAGGGGGTGCCGGGCCTGGCCAAGACGCTGGCCATCAGCACGCTGAGCCAGAGCATCGATGCGCACTTCGCCCGGGTGCAGTTTACGCCCGATTTGCTGCCGGCCGACCTGATAGGCACCCTGATATACAGCCAGAAGCGGGAGGAGTTCGAGGTGAAGAAGGGGCCCATCTTCGCGAATTTCATCCTGGCCGACGAGATCAACCGCTCGCCCGCGAAGGTGCAGAGCGCGCTGCTGGAGGCCATGCAGGAGCACCAGGTGACCATCGGCGACCACACCTACAAGCTCCCGGAGCCCTTCATGGTGATGGCGACGCAGAACCCGATAGAGCAGGAGGGGACCTACCCTCTGCCCGAGGCGCAGGTGGACCGCTTCATGCTGAAGGTGGTGCTGGACTACCCGCGGCGGGAGGAGGAGGCCCTGATAGTGCGGCAGAATATCCAGGGCGAGCGCGCGCGGGTGAATCCGGTGGTGCGGCCCGAGGACATCGTCAATGCGCGGAGCGTGGTGCGGGATGTGTACCTGGATGAGAAGATAGAGCGCTACATTGTGGACATCGTGTTCGCGAGCCGCGAGCCGGAGGCCTACGGCCTGGGCGACTACGGGGCGATGATTGCCTACGGGGGCTCTCCCCGTGCGAGCATCAGCCTGGCGCTGGCCGCGAAGGCGTACGCCTTCATGAAGCGGCGTGGCTACGTGGTGCCGGAGGATGTGCGGGCCGTGGCGATGGACGTGCTGCGCCACCGGGTGGGCCTGACCTACGAGGCGGAGGCGGAGAACGTGAGCTCGGAGCAGATCGTGACCGAGATACTCAATCGGGTGGAGGTGCCGTAGTCCGGGCTGGGTGAGCACGATGCAGACGAGGGAGATGCTGGCCCGCCTGCGGCGGGTGGAGATTCGGGCCCGGGGCCTGAGCAACGAGGTCTTCGCGGGCGAGTACCACAGCGCGTTCAAGGGGCGGGGCATGGCCTTCAGCGAGGTGCGGGAGTACCGCTTCGGGGACGATGTGCGGAATATCGACTGGAATGTGACCGCTCGCTTCAACGCCCCGTACGTGAAGGTGTACGAGGAGGAGCGGGAGCTGACGGTGATGCTGGTGGTGGACGTGAGCGGCTCGCGGACCTTCGGCACGGAGGAGCTCTCGGTCAAGAACGTGATGACGGAGATGGCGGCGGTGCTGGCCTTCTCGACCATTCACAACAACGACAAGGTGGGGGTCATCTTCTTCTCCGACCGGGTGGAGAAGTTCATCCCCCCGAAGAAGGGGCGCAAGCACGTGCTGCGTATCATCTGGGAGCTGATGAGCTTTGAGCCGGCGGGCCAGGGGACGGACGTGAGCGTGGCCCTGCGCTACCTGACCAACGCGATAAAGCGACGCTGCACGGCCTTCGTGCTGAGCGATTTCATCGACTTCTCGGGGGGGGAGCCGCGCTTCTCGGAGGCGGTGAAAATCGCGTCGAACAAGCACGACCTGGTGGCCTTCCGGGTGTACGACCCGCGGGAGGAGAGCCTGCCCGACGTGGGCCTGCTGCGCCTCATGGACGCGGAGCTGGGCGTGGCCCGCTGGGTGAACACCTCGAGCCGGAGGGTGCGGGAGGCCTACGCGGCGGCGGCCGTGGCCCGGGAGCAGGCCCTGCGGCGGGTGTTCTCGAAGTCGGGGGTGGACTGGGCGAGCGTGTCCACGGACAGGGACTACGTGCAGCCCATGCTGAAACTATTCAAACAGAGGGGGTAGATGCGAATTCGGAGGTGTTTCTTTAGCCCGGGTATGGGGGCGCTGCTGCTCCTGCTGCTCTTCGTGGCGCATCCCCGGGTCTTGTCGGCGCAGGGGGTCGACGTGCAGGTATCGGCGGACTCGATCGTGGTGGGCGACTCGGTGGGCGTTACCCTGCGCGTGGACGCACCGGGGGGCTGGGATGTGTTCCACCCCCTGATACCCGACACGCTGGGCGGCGGGCTGGACCGCATAGGCGAGAGCCGCTGGGATACGCTCAGCAACAACGACACGCTCTTCTCGGCCACCCTCCAATTCCCGGTGAGCGCGTACGATAGCGGGGTGTACCTCCTGCCGTCCATCCCCTTCATCCTGCTGCACGACGGGGTGTCGGACACGCTCTACAGCCGTCCGTCCCTGCTGTACGTGGCCTACGCGCAGCGCGACAGCGCGGTGGCGGACATCATGCCGCTGGTGGGCCCGCTGGAGCAGGGGCTCACCCTGGCGGAGGCCCTGCCGTGGGTCGTGGGCGGGCTGGTGCTGCTGGCGATAGCCGTGCTGGCCTACTACCTGCTGCGACGGCGGCGGCGGGCGGATGAGCCCGTGGTGGACCCCCGCCGCCTGGTGCCAGCGGATGAGTACGCGCTTGGGGTGCTGGAGGCGCAGCTACACGACAGGACGTGGCGCAACCCGGGCGTGAAGCACTTCTTCACGGAGGTGAGCGGCGCGCTGCGCTTCTTCATGGGCGAGGTGTGGGGCATACGGGCGATGGAGGGCACGACGGAGGAAATCCTCGGCGAGCTCGACGCGTCGGCGCCCTGCACGAGGGGGCAGCGCGAGACGGTGCGCCGGATTCTGGAGCTGTCCGACCAGGTGAAGTTCGCGAAGTACGTGCCGCTCGAGCATGAGTGCACGCAGGTGGCCATGGATGCGATAGGGCTGGTGCGCGAGGTGGGGGTACCGGAGGGGAATGTGGTGGAGAGCGACGAGGCGGCCACTGGCGCATCCCTGCCGATTAAGGAGGAGGAGTAGGTATGCTGAACATGGAGTTTGCCAATCCCGGCTACCTCTGGCTGCTGCTGCTGGTTCCGCTGCTGGCGCTGTGGTACTACCTCAAGGACCGCGACCCGAGGCATTCCCTCCGCTTCGCGTCCTTCCAGCTCTTCGGCGAGGGCGCGGAGGGCGGGGCGGTCTACGGGGCCTCGTGGTACCGCCACGCGCCCATCGTGCTGCGCCTGCTGGCGCTGGCCCTGCTGGTGATGGCGCTGGCCCGGCCGCAGGACTACAGCTCGGAGCGGGAGTCCACCACGGAGGGGATAGACATCGTGCTCTCGATGGACGTATCCGGCTCGATGCTGGCCAAGGATTTTGAGCCGAACCGCATCGAGGCGGCCAAGAAGCTGGGCATCCAGTTCATCTCGGGCCGCCGCTCCGACCGGATGGGTCTGGTGATTTTCGCCGGGGAGTCCTTCACGATGTGCCCGCTGACGATAGACCACGCCACGCTGATAAACCAGTTCAACTCGGTGGAGTCCGGCATGCTGGAGGACGGCACGGCCATAGGCTCCGGCCTGGCGATGGCCGTCAAGCGGCTCATGGCCAGCGATGCGCGCAGCCGGGTGGTCATCCTGCTGACCGACGGGGAGAACAACACCGGCGAGGTGTCGCCCCGCACGGCCGCGGAGATCGCCGCGACCTACGGCGTGCGGGTGTACGTAATCGGTATCGGCACGGAGGGCCAGGCGCTCTACCCGGTGCAGACCCCCTACGGCATGCGCTACGAGAAGGTGGAGGTGCACATCGACGAGCCGCTCATGCGCGAGCTGGCCCACATGACGGGGGGCGAGTACTTCCGGGCCACGGACAACGCGTCGCTCGAGGCGGTGTACGAGCGCATCGACCAGCTGGAGAAGTCGAAAATCCACGTCGACGAGTACGTCCGCAAGGATGAGGCCTTCATGCCCTTCGCGCTGCTGGCCCTGCTGCTGCTGCTGCTCGACCTCGGAGTGCGCGGGCTCCTCCTCCGCGTTTTGCCCTAACCCTTTAGATAGCAAGAAGACCTATGTTTCGATTTGGTGACCCAAGCGCGCTCTACTGGCTGGCGGTGCTGCCCCTGGTGCTGGTGGTGCTGGTGCTGGCCCGTAGGTGGCGGCGCATGCGCATTGCGGCCTTCGGCCACGCGGAGGCGGTGAGCCGGCTGATGCCCTACGCCTCGGGCGGGCGGTGGTGGGCGCGCAATGTGCTGTACCTGCTGGCGCTGGCGCTGCTCGTTGTGGGCCTGGCGCGCCCGCAGTTCGGCGTGGCCCGCGAGGACGTGAAGGGTAGGGGCTCGGAGATCATGGTGGTGCTGGACGTGTCGCGCTCCATGCTGGCGGAGGACGTGAAGCCCAGCCGCCTGGAGCGGGCGAAGCTGGAGATCTCGAAGCTGGTGAGCGAGCTCAAGCGCGATAGGGTGGGCCTCATCCTGTTCGCGGGCCGCGCCTACGTCCAGTTACCGATCACCTCCGACTTCGCGGCGGCGCAGCTCTTCCTGCAGAGCGTGAATACGGACATGATACAGCAGCAGGGCACGGTGATGGGCGAGGCCCTGAGCCTGGCCATGAAGTCCTTCGGCCCCTCCGAGCGGATGGGCAAGGCCATCGTGCTGATTAGCGACGGGGAGAGCCACGACGACGACCCCCTCTCGGTGGCCCGGCAGGCGGCCAAGGAGGGCATCCGGATCTTCACGGTGGGCTTCGGCTCGCCGTCGGGCAGCCTGATACGGCAGCCGGGCGGTGGCGTGCTGAAGGACGCGGCGGGCAACCCGGTGGTCACCCGCCTGGACGAGAAGACGCTCGCGGACATCGCCTCGACAACGGGGGGCGTGTACCTCCGCGCGGAGGTACATCAGGGCTCGCTCTCGCCCATCATCTCCCGGATAGAGGATCTGGAGAAGGGGGAGTACGACAAGGTGACCTACACGCGCTACAATGAGCAGTTTCAGCCCTTCCTGCTGGTCGCCCTCCTGCTCGTGGTCCTGGCCAGCGCGATGCTCGAGCGGAAGAACCGCTGGCTGAGCCTGCGCGGCGTGAAATCCCTAAACAAGCATTAGCCATGGGTGCTAGACTTTGGACAGCTGTACTACTCCTGTTGCTCTCGGCCCTGTCGTTGCCCGCCTCCGCCCAGGAGGCGAAGCACCTCCGTGCGGGCAATGCGCGCTACAAGGAGGGGAAGTACGATGAGGCGGAGGTGGAGTACTGGAAGGCGCTGACGGAGAGCCCCAGTAGCCCCAAGGCGAGCTTCAACCTGGGGGGCGCGCTCCACAAGCAGGAGAAGTACGACGAGGCCCTGCGGCGCTACGAGTCGGTGGTGCGGAACGAGAAGCTCTCCCCGGCCCTACGCGCCGACGCGCTCTACAACATGGGCAATGCGCACTTTCGCCAGGGGAAGTACGAGGCGGCGAAGGAGGCCTACAGGGCGGCGCTGCGTTTGAGCCCGCAGCACGCGAAGGCGAAGTACAACCTGTCGGAGACCATGCGTCGCCTCCGGGGGCAGGGGCAGAGCCCGCAGGACAATCAGCCGGACAATCAGCAAAATCAGGGCAATCAGCCGGATAAGCAGGATAAGGGGGGAGCGGACAATCAGCAGGATAATGGTCAGGGCCAGCAGAACCAGGACGGGGGGCAGCAGCAGCCTCAGGATGGGGATGGGCAGAAGGGCGGGCAGCAGGGGCAGGACGGGAAGGGCGGGGAGCGTCAGCCGCAGGATGGCGGGCAGCCGCAGCCGGGTGAGGATGGCCAGCAGCGGAAGGGCGATAAGGGCCAGCAGCAGGAGGGCGACAAGGGGCCCAAGCAGCAGGCCGACGAGGGGAATGCCGGGGATGATAGGCAGGGCGAGAAGGGTGAATGGGGCGAGAAGGGCGAGCCGGAGAGGGGCGATGGCCCGGAGGAGAGGAATAGGCCGGAGCAGGGGGCTGGTGTTGGGCGTGAGGAGATGAGCGGGGGGGCGGGTCGGCGGTCGGAGGGCTCGATGTCGGAGGCGGAGGCCGCGCAGCTGCTCAAGGCGCTGGAGAAGAATGAGGGGGAGATAAAGGCGCGCATAGACCGCATGCAGTCGAAGAAGGACCAGCGACGTAGGCGCGAGGCGAAGGATTGGTAGGTGGGGGAATGGTGGGATAGGATAATTAGTTGGATATGAAGAGTTTCAGTAGGTTTCTATCGGGATGCTTGTCGCTCACTTGCCTCCTGCTGCTGGCCACCGAGGGCTGGGGGCAGGAGCTGCAGGTCCACGCGCCGGGGTCGGTGCCGGCGGGGCAGCCGTTCCAGCTGCGCTTCGTGGTGGATGCCGATGTGGACAAGTTCAACCCGCCCGATTTCGGGAACTTCGAGGTACTCGGTGGGCCGAGTACGGGCCGCTCGTACTCGATGAGCATGGTGAATGGGCATATGGAGAACTCGGTGCAGGTGAGCTATACCTACTACCTTCTGGCGCGCGAGCCCGGGCGCTACCGCGTTGGGGTGGCCTCGGTGATGGTGGACGGCAGGCGGATTGAGACCTCTGGCCCCGTGGAGGTTGAGGTGCTCGCGGCGGGGAACATGGGTGCTCCGGGGGGAGGCCCCTCGGCCAGACCGGGCGCGGCCACAGCCGCAAGGCCCAGCTCCGGGGGGGAGGCCAAGAACCTGCTGCTGCGCCTGCAGCTGAGCAAGAGCAAGGTGTATGTGGGCGAGCCCCTGATGGCGACGCTCAAAATCTACTCGCGGGTGCAGATTCTGGGCTTCGACGAGATGAAATTCCCGACCTTCAACGGCTTCCTCTCGAAGGTGCTGCCCGCGCCGGAGCAGATCGCGCTGGTGTCGGAGGCCTACCAGGGGCGGGAGTACAACGCGGGCAAGCTGCGCGAGTATGTGCTCTTTCCGCAGAAGCCGGGCGAGCAGACGATAGACGAGTCGGTGGCGGAGCCCCGCTACATCGTCCGCCGCCAGTCGCGCTCCATCTTCGATGTGGCCTTCGGCGGGGGCTACGATGAGGCGACGATGGTGATAAAGGCGCCCAAGCAGACGGTGCGGGTTCTCCCCCTGCCGAAGGGTGCGCCCAGCGGCTTTGGCGGGGCGGTGGGCCGCTTCACGGTGAACTCCGCGGTGAGCCAGGACAGCCTCATGACCAACGACGCGCTGAGCTACACGGTCACGCTGTCGGGCTCGGGGAACATGCAGCTCATCCCCGCCCCGGAGATTGCCTTCCCGAGCACGGTGGAGTCCTTCCCCCCGAAGGTGGTGGAGAAGTACGGCCTGAAGGGCGGCACGCAGTCGGGCTCGATATCGTACGAGTACGTGCTCATCCCCCGCGCGCCCGGGGAGCTGAAGATACCGGCCTACAACTTCTCGTACTTCGACCCGCAGAAGGAACAGTACGTCACGGTGAGCACGCCCTCCTACAGCCTGCATGTCGAGGCGGCCCCGTCGGCCGACCAGTCCACGGCCTCGGTGGGGGTGCGGTCTAAGGAGGAGGTCAAGCAGCTGGGGAGGGATATTCGGCACATCCACGCCGGGGGCGCGACCCTGGGGGTGCTGGGCGAGCGCATGGTGGGCTCCGTGGGCTACTGGCTGTGGTTCTTCCTGCTGGTGCTGCTCTTCGCGGTGCTCTGGATTGCGCTGCTGCGCCGCGAGCGTCTGCGGGCGGATGTGGCCAGCGTGAAGGGGCGGCGCGCGCACCGCGTTTCGCACAAGCGGCTGCGGGTGGCGAAGTCGTACCTGGATGCGGGCGATGCGCGGTACCACGAGGAGCTAATCCGGGCCCTACACGGCTACCTGACCGACAAGCTGGGCCTGGACAAGGCGAGCCTCTCGGCCGACAGCATCCGTGAGCAGCTGCTGGGGCGCGGGGTGGATGCCGCGCTGGTGGATGGGCTGCTGGGCCTGATTGCCGATTGCGAGTACGCGCGCTACTCCCCCGACCAGTCGAGCGAGGGGCGGGGTGAGCTGTACGAGCGGGCGGTGCGTAGCCTGGATGAGCTGAATGCCAACCTTTAAACGAAGCGAGGACTATGGGTAGGGTGTATCGTATGTGTCTGCTTTTGCTGGTGGTCTGGACCAGCGCCGGCGTGGCCTGGGGTCAGAACCGTGGGGATTGGGCTGCGCGCTTCGCGGCGGGCAATTCGCTGTATGAGCGGGGTGCTTTCGACTCGGCGGCGGCCGTCTACAACGGTTTGCTGGCCGATAGCGCGCGGAGCGCCGAGCTGTACTACAATCTGGGCAACGCGTACTACCGCCAGCATATGTACCCCGAGGCGATTCTGGCCTACGAGCGGGCCCTGAAGCATGCCCCCGGGATGGGGGATGCGGCCTTCAACCTGGAGCTCGCCCGTAGCTTCGCGCAGGATAGGCTCGACCAGAGGGAGACCTTCCCGCTGCTGGGGGCTCTGGGGGCCATCCCCTCGTGGCTTAGCCCCTGGGCCTGGGGGGTGTGCTCGCTGCTGGCTCTGGCCCTGGCGTTCGCCCTCGTGCTGCTGCTGCGCTTCGGGGCGCGCGACGGCCTTCGGAGGTACTTCCTGGTCGGCGGGCTGGTGTCCCTGCTGCTATTCCTCTTCGGCACGTGGATGGGCGTGCTCTCGCAGAACCGGATAGGGGATTCGGGCTCGGCGGTGGTGATGCAGTCCGTGGTGTCGATCCGGAGCACGCCGGGCGCGGAGGGGAAGGACCTGTTTTTGCTGCATGCCGGGGCGAAGGTGGAGGTGCTGCAGCGGGTGGGCGGGTACTACGAGGTGGAGATCCCGGACGGGCGTAGGGGGTGGGTTTCGCGGGGGGCGGTGGAGGATATCTAGGCCTGGTTCGTGCGGTGGGCCTGATGGGCTGGTGGCCATGGTAAGTCCATGGGCCAGGGGTTGTTTTGGGTTCGTTATATTGGCCGTGGGGGTTGGGCAGTAATGTCCGGCTTATTCTTTGGGGGCTTGGTGTGGGTAAATGAGCAGTACGAGCTAAAGCAACGGGAGATTATCGCCCTTGGTATGATTGCCCAGAGCAATATTATCAGCGCAATAGATCTTCCTAAGAAGTTGAGTGTAAGGGACGAGGAGATTCTGCTTGACTGGTTGGCCAGCCTGTTGACAAATGGGATAGTCCTAGCCAAGGGGAAGACGAAAGCCCGGGAGTACTCAATCAATCCAGAGCTCCTACGGACCCTAGATTTTAGGGGGCCAACGGATTTGAAAAAGATTGAGAACCACAGGTTGAAAGCCTTGATTATTGAAGATCTGAAGCAGTATGGCCCATGCCCCTTAAGGGATGTCCAGGAGAGAATAGGTCCTGAACTTAACAGCAAGAGAATCAAGCGACATATTGATGAGCTGATTCGAGAGGGAGCTATCTGCAAGGAGGGTGAACGTAAGGGGACAAAGTATAGACTAAGCTAGTTTATCGGACAGGATGGCGCGAATAATGGTCAGATGTCCGATATAATGTCCGATATAATGTCCGATATAATGTCCGATAAGTCTTTTGATGGGAGGTATAGCGCTATGCAGGCCATCATCCTGGTGCTGATTTTAATATACTCAAGGCATTGGTAATTAGGTGGCTATTTTCTATCTGCCCCCTTTTAGAGAGCGCATTCCCAGTCAGAGGAATCCCTATTGACAGAACCACAGGAATTCAGCGCTATTTTCACCAGCATCCCTTCCATTTAGCTTGATATTCTCCCCACTCCCCCCTTCCATCCCCCCGCTTCCAACCTTCGTCCCCCGGCCCTGCCTCTTCGCCATATTATTGCCCCGGCAAGGCTTGCAGAATGCCCGGGAAATGCTATCTTTGGGCTGGGAAAGCTGGTGTTGAGGTGTTTGGTACGGGCGGGGGCGCTGTTGCCCGCTCGCTTTATTTTCGTAACTAAATGGATACTTGCGATATGGCAAAACGACGAATCCTTGCGGGCAACTGGAAGTGCAACCCGCTGCCGAGCCGGGGGGTGGAGCTGGCAACCAGCATCGTGCGGACCCTCGAGCACATCCCCACCAACGTGGAGCTGCTGATCTTCCCCCCGTACACGCACCTGCACATGGTGGACTTCCCCGTCCGCATATCGCTCGGCGCGCAGAACTGCGCCCGCCACGGCCTGGGGCCCTACACGGCGGACATCGCCGCGGCCATGCTCCACGACATGGGCGTGACCCACGTGCTGATCGGCCACTCGGAGCGGCGGCTCTACCACGGCGAGACGGGCGACGTGCTGGTCATGAAGATCCGCGAGGCGCGCCAGAGCGACCTGAAGATCATCTACTGCTGCGGCGAGCCGGAGGAGGTGCGCGCCCAGGGGGAGGAGGCGGCCCGCGACTACGTCATCCAGCAGATTGAGGAGGTGCTCCTACGCCTGCAGGAGGACGATAAGCACTACATCGCCATCGCCTACGAGCCCGTCTGGGCCATCGGCACGGGCAAGACGGCCTCGCCCGAGGACGCGGAGTACATGTGCAAGGCCATCTCGGAGTGGATCGTGGAGAAGCTGGGCATCACCACCGAGGAGATGCCGGTGCTCTACGGCGGCAGCTGCAACCCCTCCAACGCCAAGGCGCTCTTCGCCCAGCCGCACATCAGCGGGGGGCTCATCGGCACGGCCTCGCTCAACGCGGCGGACTTCCTGGCGCTGGCCCAGTCCTTCCCCAGCGAGTAGATGGCGGGGGAGTACGTACGCGTCAGCATAGGGGTGGGCGACTGGAACCTGGTGGAGACCGGGGTGCTGCCCCAGGTGCTTGTGGATGTGGGCTTCGAGAGCACCGTCGAGGGCGACGGGGTTCTCGAGGCCTACTGCGTGCGCGGCGCCTACAGCCGCAGCGGGCTGGAGGTGGTGCTCTCCAGCTTCGAGGGGCTGACCCTCCTGGAGGAGGTGAGCATTGAGGGGCAGAACTGGAACGCGGCCTGGGAGGCCTCGGTGTCGCCTATCCGCATAGCGCGGGGCGAGACCACGGTGCTTGTCCGCGCGTCCTTCCACACGGATTGCGCCCCGGCGACGCACGAGATCGTCGTCGACCCGAAGATGGCCTTCGGCACGGGGCATCACGCGACGACGGCCCAGGTGCTGGAGCTGATGCTCGACCTGGAGCTGGAGGGCCGCGCGTGTCTGGACATGGGCTGCGGCACGGGCCTGCTGGCCATCCTGGCCGATAGGCTGGGCGCGCGGGCGGTGGATGCGCTGGACATCGACCCCTGGTCGTTCGAGAGCACGACGGAGAACTGCGCGGCCAACGGGGCGAGGGGGGTCAGGCCCCTGCTCGGGGGCTTTGATGCCATTCCCCCCGGGGCCAGCTACAACTACATCTTCGCGAACATGACGCGCAACCTGCTCGTGGACCACATGGGCCTGCTGGCGGGGCATCTGAGGCCGGGCGGCGCGATGCTGGTGAGCGGTTTCTATAGTAAGGATCTGGCGGACATCCGGGCTGCGGCCGAGGGGGCGGGGCTCTCTCTGGCCGATAGCGTGGTGCGTAGCGATTGGGTCGCGGCCCGCTTGCAGGGGGGGTGCTAGGGTAATTTATAAGGGATGATACGTATGCGGTTTTTTCCTCGAGGTGGTTTTCTATCCGCGCTCTCCGTGGGGGGGGGCGTTCTGCTGCTGGCCCTGCTGCTGGGCTACGTGCTCACCAGCCGCGCGGCCTACGACGGCTCGAAGTACTTCTCGGGGCTTGACGAGAAGTTCCCCAAGGAGTACGAGACCGTGCTGCGCGCCTCGGGCAAGCTGCAGGACGACCTGGAGCGGCAGCAGCGGCAGTTTGCCGACCTGTGGAAGGCGAGCACCCTTTCGCCCGACGACAAGCAGCGCCTCATGGACCTCTCGTCGGAGATGGTGCGGGCGACCCACGAGAACCGCAGCTACTTCCTGGCCTGGCAGCGCATGATGATCGAGATGCTGGGCGGGGAGGGCAAGCCGGAGTACTTCGACACCCTGCTGAACATCGTGGAGCTGGTGGTGCAGAACCGCCGCATCTTCCCGCAGGAGCAGCTCAACCTGCTGAAGAATACGTACGGCCTGTTCAAGGATGGGCTGCTCAACCGGGCCCCCACCTTCGCCTGGTCGCTCCTGCCGGGGGGGGGCAAGCCCCGGGTGGAGTTCGAGCCCTCGCTGCGCTACGAGTTCGACGGGGTGAGCCTCATGTGCAAGGGGCGCACCGACAGCATCATGCTCCACAGGACATCGGGGAGCTACGACCCCTTCACCCGGCTGTGGCAGGGGGAGGGCGGGGAGGTCTACTGGGAGCGCAGCGGCTTCTCGCCCGAGGAGGTCAAGGTGCGCCTCGCGGACTACAGCATCGACATGCGGAAGGAGCGCTACAAGGCCGATTCGGTCATGTTCATGAACCGGAACTTCCTGGACCGGGAGATCGCCGGGAGCTTCGAGGAGCTGCTCACCTCCGATGGCGATTCGCTCAATGTGCGCTACCCGCTCTTCAAGTCCTTCGAGCAGGACCTGAGCCTGCGCAACATGGTGGAGGGCGTGAAGTTCCGGGGCGGGTGCGAGATGCGCGGCAGCTGGCTGGTGGGGCTCGGCAGCGCGGCCAACCCGGCGCTCTTCGAGCTGAGCCGGGAGGGCAAGCTGATGTTCCGGGTGCGGACCGAGCGGATGGCCTTCAGCCAGCGGAACATGGTGTCCGACTTCGCGCAGATCACCATCTACCGGGACGAGGACTCGCTCTACCACTCGGGCCTGCGCTTCCTCTACAGCGATGAGAAGAAGGAGGTGCGCCTGAGCCCCACCAAGCTCCTGATCACGCGCAGCCCGATGTACAGCTCCTACCACCGGATGACGATCTACTTCGACGAGATCAAGTGGCAGCTCGACGACCAGAAGATCATCTTCGGCCCGCGGCTGGGGGCCAACCGCGCCCAGGCCAAGTTCCTCTCGGACAACTACTTCGACCCCCAGGAGTTCGACCAGATGATGGCCTCCGGCACGCGGCATCCCATCTACGAGCTGCTGGAGTACGCCTACAAGGTGCGCTCGAGCACCTTCCCGATAGACCGCTACGCCAGCTTCCTGGGCTACCCGCGGCATAAGGTCAAGCAGGAGCTGATGAACATGGCCGTGCAGGGCATCATCATCTACAACGTCTCGGAGCAGAGCGTCACCCTGCTGCCCAAGCTCTACAGCATGGTCAACGCCAGCCGCAAGAAGGTGGACTACGACGCGCTGAGCTTCTCCTCGACCGCGGGCAAGGACCGGGCCAACGCGGTGCTGGACCTGGCGAGCATGGACCTGAACGTCTACGCCGTCTCGACGGTCAACGTCTCTGACTCGCAGAACGTCCGCATCCGCCCCAGCGGTCGCTTCCTGAAGATGGGCAAGAACCGCAACATGGAGTTCGACGGGGCCGTGGAGGCCGGCCAGTTCACCTTCATAGGCAAGGGGATAGCCTTCAACTACGCGGACTACACCCTGAACCTCGACACGGTGGAGACGGCCGAGATCACCGTGGAGGAGGACTCGCTCGACTACACCGGACGGCCCTTCCGCTCGAAGGTGACCTCCAAGCTGCACCGCCTCTCGGGGACGGTGCAGATCGACGACCCCAGCAACAAGAGCGGCCTCAAGCGCAACGAGGACTACCCGATATTCGACTGCACGGAGACCTCCTTCGTCTACTACAACGGGGAGGAGAACAACGGCGGGGTGTACGACAAGGAGCGCTTCAACTTCGCCGTCAAGCCCTTCACCATCAAGAACATGAACCACCTGGCCAAGCGCGACCTCCACTTCGAGGGCAAGCTCCGCTCCGGCGGCGTATTCCCCGACCTGGAGGACACCCTGCGGGTGCAGCCCGACATGTCGCTGGGCTTCGTCCACCCCGCGCCCGACGGGGGCCTGCCGCTCTACGGTGGCAAGGGCCGCTTCTACAGCGACCTCAACCTCTCCAACGCGGGCCTCAAGGGCGCGGGCAAGCTCACCTACCTGACCTCCACGACCACCTCCCCGGAGTTCACCTTCTTCCCCGACTCCACCCGCGCCATCTCCTCCCAGTTCGACATCGAGGAGACCGTCCACGACAGCGTGTCCATCCCCGAGGTCCACGGTACGCGCCACGAGATCACCTGGAAGCCCAACGAGGACGTATTCTACGCGCGTAGGGGCCAGGAGGACTTCAGCATGTACAAGGGCCTGGGCAAGTTCAGCGGCGACTACATGCTCCGCCCCGGGGGCCTGGATGGGCGCGGCACCATGAAGATGGACAAGGGCCACATCAGCTCGGAGGGATTCACCTTCGAGGTGAGCAAGTGGAGGGCCGACACGCTCACGGCCAAGTTCACCGGCGACAACAAGGACCTCTACGCCTTCACCTCCGGCCAGCTCTCCGGCCAGTACGACTACAACACCGAGACGGGCAGCTTCACCAGCGTGGGGGACTCCATCCCCGGCAAGCTCGAGGCGCTGCAGTATGAGGCCCACGCCGACCACATCGAGTGGGTAAAGCGGCAGAACCTCCTGCGCTTCACCAGCGCGGGCCAGCAGCGGGCCGTGGCCAACGGGGCCTTCAGCGTGCGCGACATGAAGGACAGGGACAGCGTGCCCCCCGGATCGGTCTTCTACAGCGTGAAGCCCGGGGAGGACTCCATCTACTTCATGAGCCCAACGGCCACCTACGACCTCAACACCTCGCGCCTGAGCGCCGAGTCCGTGGAGCACATCCTGGTGGCCGACGCCCGCGTATTCCCGCCCCGGGGGCACGTCAACGTCACCCCGGCAGAGCGTATACGCAGCTTCAGCAGCGCCAAGTTCGAGGCCAGCACGGAGAACCGCTGGCACCAGTTCTACGACGCGAGCTTCTCCCCCTACTCGCGCTTCGCCTACGGGGCCAAGGGGAAGATTGACTACGTGGATGCCCACGGGGGGCGGCAGGCCATCAAGCTGGACACCATCCATGCCACCCGGCCCGACAGCGGCAGCTACACCGTGGCCCGGGGCTACATCGCCCCCCACCAGAAGTTCAAGCTCTCGCCGGAGTTCAGCTTCGAGGGGAAGGTCAACATCTCGGCCCGCGACTCCCTCTACGAGTTCGACGGGGGGGCCCGCCCGCTCTACAGCTGCGAGGGCATGCTGGCCGAGCGGATACGCTTCCGCACGCGCATCGACGCGGACAGCATCATGATCCCCCTCCCCTTCCCGCCCAAGGACATCAACGACGGATGGCTCATCTCCGGCACCGTGCTCTCCTACGACTCCATGCACGTCTACCCGGCCTTCGTCACCCCCCGCTTCAGCCACGACGACGGGGCCTTCAGCCAGCCGAGCGGCTTCCTGAGCTACGACCGGCGGGTGGGCCGCTTCGTGGCCGCCGACTCGGCCGTGTTCAGCGACCCCGGGAAAATCGGCTACCGCATTGAGCTGGCCCGGGACGGCTGCCGCCTCTACACCAGCGGCCTGATACGCATGCCCTTCGACATCCCGCGGGTCGACATCCACACCACCGGGCGGATAATCCACGACGTGGCCGATAGCTCCCAGAGCATGAGCCTGTTCCTCGACCTCGACTTCCACTTCAGCAAGAAGGCCCTCAAGCTGATGGCCGAGCGGCTGCTCGGCGAGCCGGGCCTGGTGGTGCTCGACCAGACCCAGCTGCTCTACCTCGACGGCCTGAAGGAGCGCCTCGACTCCACGCGCTACAAGGCCATACTCCGGAAGATCGAGAAGTACGGCCAGTACAAGGACCCCATAGAGGGCTTCGAGCCGACCATCAGCTTCGCCAACCTCCGCATGCGCTGGGACCAGGGCCAACGCTCCGTGGTGAGCGTCGGGCGGCTGGGGATAGGCTCCATCGCGGGCATACCCGTGCAGCGCAAGGTCGACGGCTTCCTGGAGTTCTACCGCGACTACACGGGCGATAGGTTCACCCTCTACATCCAGGTTAGGCCCAACGAGTTCTTCATCTTCACGGACTACGGCGAGAACATGGTGGTCAACTCCTCCGACCCGAAGTTCATGGAGATTATCAAGGAGACCAAGCGCAGCAGCCGGAAGGCCAAGCGTAAGCGCGGGCAGCGGAAGTTCATGTACGCCGACGGCACGACCTCGGACATGGCCAAGGCGGTACGTCGCTACCGCATCCTCCAGGGTGAGGACGTGGAGGAGGAGGAAGAGGAGGTACGCCGATTCCCCCTACGGCCTGTGCCGAGCGGTGCGGATAGCCTGGACGCGCCGGATTCCGCCACCATGCAGCTCGATACGATGACGCTTCGGGGTATTGAGCCGGCCACCGAGCCGGTCGCGCCACCCGCTAGCGATAGCGCCAGCGCGCCCGGCGTGGTTCCGGTGATGGTGCCGCCGGCCGAGCCCCCGGCTGCTCCCGAGCCTGAGCCAGTTGTCGCGCCGCCCGCCGAGCCCCCGGTTGCGCCTGAGCCCGCTCCCGAGCCTGAGCCCGCCCCCGAGCCGGTCCGCGAGCCTGAGCCCGTTGCCGAGCCGCCCGCCGAGGCCCCGCGCCCGGCCGAGCCTGAGCCCGCTCCTGAACCAGCCTCCAAGCCTGACAGCTCCGAGAGCGAGCCACCGTCGGAGAAGTCGGAGCCTGAAGCGTCTGAAGCGGAAGAGGAGGAGTAACATGCCCACCACGAGGGTCTGGCGGCGAGCCATTGTTCTGCTAGCCCTGCTGCTAGCCTTCTCGACGCTTCGGGCCGCACCAGTGGGGCTCGAGCGGGCCAGGGCCATAGCCGCCTCCCACCCCGCGCTGTCCCGCACCCGGGGGGAAAGCCCCGCCCTGGTCTACGCAGTCGGCCATCAGGCGACGCGGGGCGGCGGCACGAGCGATACCCTCGCGGACCTCTACGTCTTCGCCCACCGTGGTCAGCCGGGCTTCGTGATGGTGGCGGGCGACGACAGGTTGCCGGGCGTTCTGGCCTACTCCTCCGAGGCGAGCTTTGCCGCGGAGTCAATTCCCGTCCAGCTTCAGGACCTCCTCACCGGCTACTCGAAGCTGCTGACCCGGCAGAGGACGCACAAGCAGTCCATTCCCCCGGCCGAGCCCGGCGTGCGCTGGGAGACCGTATCGCCCCTGCTGCGCAATGCCCAGGGGCGCACCATCATCTGGGGCCAGCTCGAACCCTTCAGCAACGACGCGCCCTTCGTGCAGGGGGCGGACGGGGAGCCCGTGCACGCCCCATCGGGCTGCGTGGCGACGGCCCTCGGCCAGATAATGTACTACCACCAATGGCCGAAGAGGGCCCGCGGGGAGGGGGCGTACAGCGTGAGCGGCGTGCGGAAAAAGACGCTAACGCTCGGCAGGCGGGCCTACGAGTGGTCGCGGATGCGGCCCTACTACGAGCCCCGCAGCTACTCCCGGGCCTCGGCCGACGCGGTGTCCTACCTCATGAAGGAGCTCGGGGCCGCCCTCCACATGCACTACACGCCCACCGGGAGCGGCAGCCTGGGCAATAAGCCCCTGCACGCCATGGTCAGCCACTTCGGCTACAGCCCCGCCACGCGCCTTGTCAGCCCGGCCTCGATGCCCCCCCTGGCCTTCCTCTACGCCCTGCACGACGAGCTGCTGGCCGGTCGCCCCATCTACGTGCAGGGCTTCAACCACGCCGGGGGGCACGCCTTCGTCTGCGACGGGGTGGACGATAAGGGGTACTTCCACCTGAACTGGGGCTGGGACGGACTGGCCAACGGCTACTACCTCATCTCCGCGCTCGTCCCGACGATGGCCGGGGTCGGGGCCCAGGCCATGGGCTCCTTCGGCGTGGAGATGTCGGTGCTGCTGGGCCTGGAGCCAGCCAAGGGGGAATGGGCGAGCCGGGAGACCCCGCGCCTGAGCTTCGAGACCCTCGAGATGGAGGGCGGGCAGTACAGCCACCGGAACGGCGAGCTGCGGGTCGAGATGAAGGGCCTGTCCAACCAGACCCTCGGGAAGGCCAAAGGGGAGGTGGCCCTCGCCCTGACGGACGAAACCGGGGCCTTCATCGCCCGGGTGTCGCGCCCCCTGCCCCTGACCATCCCCGCGCAGAACCTGCTGCCGCGCCACTCCTTCAGCGTGCAGCTGCGCTCCCTACCCAGCCTGGGGACCTACCGCTTGCGCCCCGTATTCCGCTTCTCCGAGGCGGAGGCCTGGAGCGTGGTCGGGCATCTCCACCACCGGGTCGACTGGTCGCTGCGGGTGGAGAAGGGGCGCGTGATGGTCTCCCGTGCCGGCTCCCCGCCCCAGCTAGTGGTCAGCATCGAGAGCCCCGAGGCCCTGGTGAAGGGGCGCGAAAACCCCCTGCGGCTCCGCGTGGTCAATGCGGGCGATACCCCCTACGCCTCCTACCTGGGCATGGCCCTGACACGGAGGCGGACCGACCCCCTGCCGCCCGTGGGCAGGTGGGTCAGCGCATCCCGCTCGGTGAGCATCGACGGGCATACCGCCCAGACCATCGAGACGCAGCTCTACGTCCCGAAGGACCTACCGTCCACCGCCTACCTGCATCTGCTCTTCGATGAGGCCAACGGGCCATCCCGCCTCGACACCAAGGCCAAGGACGGAATTCCCCGAACCCCTCTGACCATCCTCCCCGTTGAGCTGCGGCCGCCCGGCAGCAAGCTCAGCATCCTGCCGCCCCTTGCCGGGATGCCCGCCATCACCCAGGGGACCAAGCCCATGAACTTCGCCCTTCGGGCCCATCAGGCGCGGGTGCGCCCCGGGCGAGGGGTGGTCTTCGTGGCCACCGTCCGCGCCTCCAACGCCACGCGGCGAAGCGCGCAGATGGCCCTGGGGATATTCGCGCGCAAGGGGGCGAACCCCCTGTGGGTGCGGACCGAAGCCTGGGCGGTGGACATGCGACGGCGCGACCATGCGGCCTTCACCCTGGGCTTTGCCGCCCCCTACAGGGCGGGCGACTACACGCTCAAGCTCGCCCCCATGCGGGCCGGTAGGCCGCAGTGGACTCGCGCCATGCTGTCCTTCCCCTTCAGCGTGGGCGATTTCCCCTGGCAACCCCCGTCCGCCTCCGCCCCGGAGGGCATCATCGAGCCGGGCTTCGACATGCCGAGCCCCGTGCCAAAGGCCACCAGCGTGACTGCCCACCCCAACCCCGCCCGGGATAGGCTCGTGGTGACCTCATCCGCCTCGCCCATCCGCGCCCTCTCGCTCCACGGCCTCGATGGGCGGCCACACCTCCGGCAGGTGCTCCCCGCCCCGGCGCTGCGCTCCCAGCTCGCCCTCCCGCCATCCCTCCCGCGGGGGCTTTACATCCTCCGGCTGGAGACCGATGAGGGGCCGCGCAGCCTGCAAATCCTGCTGGAGTAGCCCCCTCGGCCCGGAAGCGCGGGAAATGCCGCTGCCCCCCGTTTTTTTGGCCGTAGGGGCTTGTAGATTGTCAAAAATGTAGTACTTTTGCCCCCGATTTGGGCGTTACGGTGGATGTAGCTCAGCTGGTTAGAGCGTCGGATTGTGGTTCCGAAGGTCGTGGGTTCGAGTCCCATCTTCCACCCATAGGATTAGTTCTTTGCATACTAGGGGCGGTGGTAGTTTATCGGGTTAGTTTGGTACATTGTGCGTTTTTCTTCTTCATGGTGACCGAGCCTCGCCCCTTTTCGCTTGACGGCAACGGTAGAGCGTGTAGCTGGAGGGGCATCAGGTTTTTTCGGATTCCTGATGTTGCTACACGATAAGGTGGCTACCGTTGCCGTTTTTTTTGCGCCACCCCGCCGGAGGATGCCCGGCTGTCCTCATGCCCGTCCCCCTTCGTCTTTCCCTATTTCTCCCCTTTCCGCTTGGAGGATAGCCGCTCCCACGTACGAAATGGCCCTCCGCCATCGTTCTGTGGAGTAGGAATATCCGTTTCCCGATGCTGCGCTTTCCCAACGGTATTCCCCTGTGGCATTGCGGGATACGGGACGTTGCGTCGCGCAAATAGGATGGAGAACATGAGGCTACTTAGGCTGGTGCATTTTCTGCTGCTCGCCGCGCTGCTGGCGCCGGGCAGCGTCTGGGCGGAGGACTACGCCCTCGAGCTCAACGGCGTGCAGGTGAGCAGCGAGAACTGCGGGGACCTCGCCGCGGCCATAGAGGGCGTGGAGGGGACGGTGAGCTACGACCCCAATAGCACGACCCTCACGCTGAGGGACGCGAGGGTGAGCGCGGCCGTCAGCGGCATCCGGGCCCAGATAGAGGGCCTCACGATACGGCTCGAGGGGGAGAACACCGTGGAGGGGGCGGGGCTGGGCATCTCGCTTCTCGCCGAGACCACCATCACCGGGCCGGGCAGGCTGAGCGTGGAGCACACCGGCGGCAGCAGCGCGATATTCGCGACCGGGCAGCTGACCATCGAGGGGTGCACGCTCGTCGCGAGGAGCAATGAGTGGGGCATCACGGGGCGCGACAAGGGTAAGCGTGTTGATAACAAGCCGCTTATAATCCGGAATGCCAACGTGCGGGCGACGGGGCGGAAGGAGGGGTCCATCTTCGCGTTCGGGAGGATAGTCCTCGATGGGTGCTTCATCGCGGCCCCGTCGGGCGCGAGGCTCGGTGAGGGCGAGCACGACGTGGTGAATGCCGATGGGGAGGTGCTGAAGGAGGAGGTCGTGATACGGAGGCTGGAGGATTACGACCTGTGGCTCAACGGTGTGCGGGTCAGCAGCACGACCAGCGGGGACCTCGCTGCGGCCATAGAGGGCGTGGAGGGGACGGTGAGCTACGACGCTGACAGCGCGACTCTCACGCTCAGGGGCGCGACGATAGAGGCCAGCAGGGGGGCGGGGATTAGGAGTGGCATAGAGGGCCTCACGATACGGCTGGAGGGGGAGAACGCCGTGGGCGGGGATGAGGTGGGTATGCATTTCTCCGCGCCGACCACCATTGCCGGGCCCGGGTCAATCGACGTAAAGAGCGGGGGGCCCCATGCGATACGCGTCGTCCGGACCTCGCTGACGGTCGATGGATGCAGCCTTGCGGCGCGGGCGGAGAAGCGGGGTATTAGCGGTGATGCTGGCGATGTTGAGCAGCTCACCGTTCGGAATGCCACTGTTCGGGCGGCGGGCCTGTCCGAGGGGAGCATTGCGGGTTTTCGGGCGATTGGTTTTGTGGGTTGCGGTGTTGTGGCCCCGGTGGGCGCGGGCTTCGATGAGGGTAGGCGCGCCGTGGTGGATGCCGACGGGGAGGTGCTGCGGGGGGAGGTGGTGATTGCGCCACCCGCGGTGAGGCGGCTCCGGCTTTCCCCCGCGCGCCTTGAGCTGGGCGTGGGGGAGGAGGTCGAGCTGGAGGTGAGCTATGAGCCGGAGGTCGATGCATCCAGGCTGCGCTGGGATGTCCCGGAGGGCTATGGCCAGATTGTGGCCATCGTGCCGGGCTCGCCGGCTAGGATAAGGGGGCTTGAGGCCGGGGAGACCCGGGTGCGGGTGCGGGTGGAGAACTGGGATGGAGTGGCCGAGGCGGTCTGCGATGTGCGCGTGAGGGCGGAGCCTGGTGATGATACGCCGGTGGTGGGCCAATCGGTCGCTGGGCTTTCCCTTTCGCCAAATCCGGTATCCGGTGTGCTGCGCATCGGGGGCTTGAGCAGTCGGGCGCGGGCGACGGTGCACAACGCCCTAGGCCTGAAGGTGCTGGAGGGGTACACGGAGGGAGCGCTGGATGTGTCCGGCCTTGCGGAGGGGGTGTACCTGCTGCGGGTGGAGGGGCAGACTTTACGTTTCACCAAGCCCTAGCCCGCTGCGTACGTTGCGACCCACGGCTGGCAAGCCCTCCTACCTGCTCTTCCCGCTCCGGTGGCAAAGCTCCCGGTAGTCGCAGAAGGCGCAGCGGTGCGAATGCTCCTCGGCCAGGGGTGCGAAGTCCTCCTGCCAGTCGAACAGCCTTCGGAGTAGGTCCTTCAGCCCGTCGAGTAGCTCCCTCCGGTAGGGGGCGTACGATTCGATTTCCCTCGTCCCCTCCTCGGTTTTTTGGGACACCCCGGCCGCTTTGAGTATCCCCTGCTCCTTATCCTCCAGGGCATCCATACTATTGCTCCCCGGCATGGTGTAGTAGAGCGCTGGGAGTAGCCCCTCTGCCTCGACTGCTAGCCCGCCGAGGACTCGCTCCTGCTGGAGCATCTCGCAGTACAGCATGACCTGCAGGATGTTCTCCTGGCTGACGGTCTGCCCCGACTGCAGGTGGCTCCCCTCGAACAGCTCCCCGATCTGGGTGAAGCACATATTCGCGCTCTTGCGTCTGCCGGTCTTGTAGTCCAGCACGCGGACGAGCCTCTTCCCGTTGTGCTCCACGAGGTCTATGCGGTCGATGTAGCCCCGTATCCCCACCCGCCCTACGCCCTCCACATCCAGCGTGAGGCCGTGCTGCCCCTCCAGCTCGAGGATGGCCAGCAGCCTCGTCTGGCTCTCGGGGCGGAGGGAGTGCATGTCCGTCCTGATCACGTTGCCCACCACCTTCTCGACCCCCTCCAGCTGCAGCTCCTGCAGCGTGTTGAGCCTGATGCCCCTGGCCTTTGCCCCCGTCTCCCCCTCGGGGAGCATCCCCCGCGGGTTGTCCTGCTCGTGCCGGGCCTTCTCCTCCGCGAGCAGCTCGATGGTCTTCTCCCGCACCTTCGCACGGATGGTCCCATGCCGCAGCAGCGCCTCGAGCTGGTGGGCCTTCAGCTCCCTTTTCCCCTCGGGGTCTACCAGCGGCGCGTAGAGCTCGTTGAGGCTGCGGTGCACGATGTTGCCGAATAGCAGCGGGTCGAACTCCCCCGTGCCATTGTCCCCCCGCCCGTGCAGGCCCGCCAGGCGCGAGTAGTAGAACCGTAGGGGGCACCCGATGAGCTCCTTGATGGCGGAGGGGGAGAAGTGCCCCTCGCCCTGTAGGATGGCCTCCAGCCTGGCGCGGATGGGGCCCTCCTTCGGCACGCTCGCCGCGGCCAGCTGGCTGGGCGACGGGTTGAAGAGGTAGCTCACGCTCCGGAGCCGCTCGCCCATGCCCCATAGGTGCTTGATTTGGAGGATGTAGCGGCTCTCCTCGCCCTCCTGCCCGAGGGTCTCGTTCTTGACGTGGATTAGGTGCACGCGCTCGGCCCGAGCGATGGCCATGTGGAAGTAGTAGGCGTACATGGCCTCGCGGTCGGCCAGCGAGGGGAGGCCGTAGAGCCGCTGCAGGGAGCCGAAGATGAAGGAGGGGCGGCGCTGCTGGGCGGGTAGGTACAGCTCGTTGGTCGAGAGGATGATGACCCGGTCGAAGTCCAGGTTCCGCGTTTCCAGGAAGCCCATGACCTGTATGCCCCGTGTCGTTTCGCCCTTGATGGGGAGCTTCGCGGTGGCGAACACCTGGGGTAGCAGCCGGAGGAGCAGGCGGGGGGTGATGCGGAGGCCGATGCGCCGCAGGGTGGTGCGGAGGTCGCTCAGCAGCCCGTAGGCGTTGTGCACGTAGGCTTGCCACACCAGCGGGGTGTCCGCCGTCCACCCCTCGGCTATCCGCTCCAGGAGCTTGAGCTCGGCCCGCAGCGCGTCCGTGTCGGCGTGGTCCGCGGCCAGGCCCTCGAGTAGCCCCTGTACGTGCCTTGATGGTCCGGGGGCTGGGCCGCTCTCCGTCGTGCGGGTGGCCATCTCGGCCCGTCGTTGCGCGCCGACCCACCCCTTGATGATGGGGTTGAGCCACAGCCGGTCGTGCAGCTCCGTGGGGATTTCATCCTCCGCGCCCTGTAGCTGGAGGTACTGCGTGGCATCGTGCAGGAGGTCGTACACGGGCGTGGAGCGCATCGGGTAGCCCATCGTGATGTTGGCCGTCTGGGCCAGGTGGTGGGGCATCTGGTCGAGCACCGGGAAGAGCAGCGACTCGTCGGGGAGCACCACCACGGTTCTGCTCCAGTCCGTGGTGTCCTTCTCCAGCTCCTGCAGCAGCGAGCCCAGCACCTCGGCCTGGGAGAGGATGGTCGGCGTGGCGTGTAGGCAGATGCGCTGCGTTGCGTGCATGCTCTCGGCCGAGGAGGGGCCCAGGGCGTTCGGGAAGGCGCGGAGGTTCTGCGAGATGAATAGCCCGGCCTCCTCCCTTGGGCGGCGGAGGAAGTAGCGCTTTGCCCCCTCGGCCCGGCGGAACTGCTCGAGGAGGTTGAGGGAGTAGACCGCTGCCGGGTTCTCGCCCCGCTGCTCATCGAGGGTTCTCCGTCCGAAGGCCTCCTCGAGCTCTGCCACCACGGCGTCCCCGTCGTGCTCGTCGGGCGCCTCGTCCAGGAGGTAGTCCGCGTAGTTCCAGTAGTAGCGGGTGTCTCCGGAGGGCTTGCCCACCCGCTCGAAGAAGGCCTGCTCGCAGGCGTTGAGGGCGTTGAACCCGACGAAGGCCACCCGCTCGGGGAGGAGGCCCTTCCCGCGGAGGTCCTCGCCCGCCAGCAGCCGGTCCACCCCGTGGCGAATTACCGCCCCCTCGTACGACTGCCCGTGCTCGGCCATGCATCGCCGCAGGTACTCGTACAGCTCGTAGAGGACGTTCCAGATGGATTGGTACCGCCCCGTGATGGCCGACTCGCCCCTGAACAGCTCGCCGAAGTAGGCCCTCAGCACGTTGACCTGCTCCGGGCTCAGGTAGTCCACCGGCGAGTCCATCGACTTCAGGTCGCGGATATTCAGGAAGAGCCGCCGCGCATCCACCCGGTACTTGTCCACCTGGTCGAAGTCCGAGAGGATGGTGAGCGCCCAGGGGAAGAAGCTCTCGATGTCCTCCTCGGGCGTACCCCGCAGCACGCCCCGCTCCATCATCCACCGATGCACCTCGCCCACCAGCGCCAGCGGCTCCACGACCTCTAGTCCCGTGAGCCGCTCCATCACCCCGCGGAGGTCGCCCCACTCGGGCAGGAGCAGGGGCCCCTCGTGTAGCCCATGCAGCTCCTGCACGAAGGCCAGGCGCGTGCGCGCGGAGGGGAAGAAGAGCACGGCATCGCCCAGCCCTTTGGCCCCCCACTGGCCGAGGAGGTCCTTGGCGACTTGCTTGAGGAATGGGGTCATGAGAACGCGGTTTTTACGAGCCCAAAGGTAGGAAAAAGGGCGGTATGCTCATCCCAAGGGTCCATCCATTCGGATTGGGGAGGGCCTAGCTCCGTTTGCCCGGCTTTTCCTATCTTTGCCCTGCACTAAACTGGAGGAATGGACATGGTACGCGAGCAGGACAGGGGCAAGGAGCACTTCGGCAAGCTGCCCTTCGCCATCCAGAGCTTTGCGCAGCTCCGGGAAGGCGGGTATAAATACGTGGATAAGACGGACCTGATATGGGAGATTGCCCATGGTCCCCTGGTGCAGTTCTTCGCGCGCCCCCGCCGCTTCGGCAAGAGCCTGATGATCGGCACGCTCAAGAGCTACTTCGAGGGGCGGGGCGAGCTCTTCGAGGGGCTGAAGGCCGAGGCGCTGCGGCAGGCGGCCGGGGAGACGGAGTGGGAGAAGCACCCCACCTTCGTCTTCGGCTTCTCGGCCTCGAGCTTCACCCGCGAGAACGACGTGTACGATGTCACCGACTTCCAGCTTGTCCCCTACGAGGACACCTACGGTCTACCGCACGAAGGATCCATAGGCGTGCGCCTCAAGGCGATAATCCGGGCGGCCCACGACGCGGGGGGCCCCAAGCCGGTCATCCTGGTGGACGAGTACGACAACCCGCTCACCGACACCATCTCGGCCGACAAGCGGGCCCTGCACCTGCACTACAAGAACGAGCTGCGCGGCTTCTACAAGGCCATCAAGGAGAGCGCGGAGCTGCTCCGGCTGGTGGTCATCACGGGCATCACCCAGTTCGCCGAGCTGAGCCTCTTCAGCGGCATCAACCAGCTGCGCAACAAGAGCTTCGACGAGGCCTACGCCACCCTCTTCGGCTTCACCGAGGAGGAGGTGCGCACCGTCTACGCCGAGGAGGTCGAGCAGCTGGGGGCGCGGCTGGGCCTCTCCTTCGAGGGCACGATGGATGCGCTGCGCCAGCACTACGACGGCTACCGCTTCACCCCGGCTGAGGTGCACGTGTACAACCCGCAGAGCATTATCTTTGCCTTCGACGAGGGCATGCTCATGAACTTCTGGGCCAACACCGGGACGAGCAACCTGCTGGCCACCGTTTTCCCCATCTACAGCTACGACTTCTCGCTGCTGACCTCGCCGGTGGAGTGCCCGGTCAACAGCCTCAGCAAGCTGGACGAGAGCGGGGAAAACCCCATCCCCCTGCTCTACCAGTCGGGCTACCTGACCATCCAGTACTGCAGCATCCGCACGGGCCTGCTGGAGCTGGTGATCCCCAACCGGGAGGTGCGCTCGGCCTTCTGGGAGGTGGTCCTGCCCCTCTACGGCGCGGGTGCGGTGCACCTACCGGCCCCCTTCGTGCGGCGGCTGGAGCAGGGGGACGTGGCCTCGGCCATGGAGAAGCTCGAGGCGCTGCTGGCCGGGGTGCCCTACAGCACCATGAGCCGGCAACGTAGACCCAAGCTCTACGAGGAGCTGCTGCAGACCGCGCTCTACGCCTGGTTCAGCGCGCTGGGAGTGATGGTGCAGACGGAGGTCCACTCGGTGCGGGGCCGGGCCGACGCGGTGGTCTACCTGCCCGACACCACCTACCTCTTCGAGCTCAAGGTCGGGCCCCGGGCGTATAGCGCGCAGGATGCCCTCGAGCAAATCCGCTCTAAGGGCTACGCCACCCCGCACCTGGGCAAGGGGCTGCGGGTCGTGGCCATCGGGGTATCGGTCGACACGCGGGAGGAGAGCCGGGGCGATATGGAGTGGGTGAGCGAGGAGATTGGGTAGGAAAAAAAGAGCGGGGCGCACTGCGCCCCGCTCCATTCTGTCAGTCGATTCTCCTACTCTTCTACCCGGCCACCCAGCTCGCGGTCCAGGAAGAGTATCGCCCCCTTGTTGTCCTCGGCGAGGCGGAAATCGTCGACCAGGCCCATCGCGTTGGACTCCTCCTCCACCTGCTCGGTGATGTACTTCCAGAAGAAGTTCTCCGTGGCCATATCCTTCTCCTCCCGCGCCAGGCGTATCAGCCCCTCAATCATGGCGCTGACCTCGCACTCCTGCTTGTAGAAGGTCTCGGCGATGTCCAGCGGCTTGCCGAAGTCGCTATCCACAGCGGCCACGGGCTTGATCATCACGCGGCCCCCCCGGCTCTGGAGGTAGTTCATCATGTCTTTTGCGTGCTCCATCTCCTCGCTCGCCTGCACATCCATCCAGCGCGCGAAGCCGTTGAGGCCCAGGTGCGTGCAGTAGGCGCTCATGGCCAGGTAGAGGTTCGAGGACCACATCTCATTGTTAATCTGGACGTTGATAGCGTCCTCCATCTTCTTGGTCAGTTCCATAGCTCTTGTCTCCGTATTGTGTCTCTTCGACTTTCTAAATGCATTTCCAAATCGTACCCCACTCCATCACGCACCCGCCTAAGAGAAGGGCGCAATGCCCCCGTGCGCGTTCTCGCGAAGCTCTACACTAATCAACGTAGCCACTACCGAAAGGTTATTGGGCCCGCGCTATCCGTACGGAGTCTTACTTTTCGATATACAGGGCATTAGCCCGTGCCTTGCTGGTAGCTTCTACCGCAGCACGGCGCCGAACTCGCGCTCGAAGGTGGAGATGAGCTTCTGCATGCAGCGGTCGATGGCCTTGTCGTTGAGCGTGCCCTTCTCGTCCTGCAGGATGAAGGAGAGGGCGTAGGACTTCTTCCCGGCGGCGATTTTCTCGCCCTCGTACACGTCGAAGAGGCCCACCCGCTGGATTAGCCGACCCTCGACCCTCAGGGCGCTGGCGGCCAGGTCGGCGAAGCGAACCCGGGCATCGAGCAGGAGGGCCAGGTCGCGGCGTACCTCCGGGAAGCGGGGCAGGGCCTTGATGGCGGGGCGACCCCGGCGCGCGATGCTCATCAGCTGCTCCCAGTCGATCTCGGCGAAGTGGACATCGGCCTTCAAGCCCTTGCGCCGGGCGAGCGTTGGGCTCACGAGGCCGAAGTGGGCGAGGGCTTGCCCGCTGTGGAGGAGCGTGGCGCCGTGCGCGTAGAGGCCCTCGGGTGCGTCGCCGTAGCTGAGGTCCGGCATCCCCAGGCCGAACAGGCCGAGTATGGCGAGGACCTCGCCCTTGAGGGTGAATACGTCCACGGGCGCGCCCTTGCCCCGCCAGCTGTCCTCGTGGCTCGTGCCGGTGAGGGTCAGGGCGAGGTGGCGGCGCTCGCGGTAGGCTCGGAGGGGCTCCTCGGGGGTGGAGGGGCTCCCCGTCTGGGTGAATACCTTGCCGAACTCGAAGAGCGCGAGCCGGGGGCGTTGCCGGGCCACGTTGCGGGCCACGGCATCGAGCGCGCCCATGATGAGGCTGGGGCGCAGCACGTTCAGGTCGGCGCTCAGGGGGTTGACCACGCCCACGAGTGCCTCCTCGGGGTAGGCCGCCAGGTCGGCGTAGTCGGTCCGCGCGTTGAGCGAGATGGCCATCACCTCGTGGAAGCCCCGCCCGGCCAGGCGCTCGGCCACCTCGTACCTGAGGCCCGGGGCGATGTCCTCGCCCGTAGTGGGCAGGGTGAAGCGTAGCCCCTCGGGCAGGGGGACGCGGTCGAAGCCGTAGAGGCGGAGTAGCTCCTCGTACACGTCCTCGGGCCGGGTCACGTCGATGCGGTAGTAGGGCACCTCGATGCTGAGCCAGTCGCCCTCCTGCTCCAGCACTTTGATTTCCAGGCCCTCGAAGAGTCGTTGCCGGGTCTGCTCGTCCATGGCCACGCCCAGCACCCGTTCGGCGCGTTCCGGGCTGAAGCGTATGCGCCGCGGGGCGACGGGCCGGGGGTAGTGGTCCAGCATGCCGCCCTCGATTCTGCCGCCGGCTACCTCCACGATTAGCGCGGCGGCGTAGCGTAGGGCCAGGGGCGTGAGGCCGGGGTCTATGCCCCGCTCGAAGCGGAAGGAGGCATCGGTGTTCAGCCCGTGTCGGCGGGCGGTTCGGCGGATGGCGGTGGGCTCGAAGGTGGCGGCCTCGAGGAAGATGTCCGTCGTCTGGTCGGTCACCCCGGAGCTCAGCCCGCCCAGCACGCCGGCCAGGCATAGGGGTGTGTCGCCGTCGCAGACCATGTAGTCGTTCGCGTCCAGCTTGCGCTCCTTGCCGTCGAGGGTGGTGAAGGCCGTCCCTTCGCGTAGCCGCTGGAGGCTCACGCGCCCGCTGCGGAGGGCCCTGAGGTCGAAGGCGTGTAGGGGGTTGCCCAGGTCGTGGAGCACGAGGTTGGTGATGTCCACCACGTTGTTGATGGGCTCCAGGCCTATGGCGCGGAGGGTGTGCTGCACCCACTCGGGGCTCTGGGCCACCGTGACCCCCCTGATGGTCAGGCCCGTGTAGCGTAGGCAGCCGGTGCGGTCGATTTCGCCCAGCTCGACGGGGGCTGCGCCCTCCGCCTCGGGCAGGGTGGGCTCGGGCAGGGTGGCCCGGCAGGGCGAGTCGAGGCTGAGGTAGGCGGCCAGGTCGCGCGCCACGCCGTAGTGCGACATGGCGTCTGCCCGGTTGGCCGTCAGGCCGATTTCGATGGTCCAGTCGCGGCCCACCTCGAAGAGCTCCGTGAGCGGGGTGCCGGGCGGGAGCGGGGTGTCGAGCACCATGATGCCGTCGTGGCTGCCCCCCAGTCCGACCTCATCCTCGGCGCATATCATGCCCTCGGAGGCCTCGCCCCGGAGCTTCGACTTCTTTATGGTGAAGTGCTTGCCCTCCGCGTCGTAGAGCCTTGTGCCGACGGGGGCCACCACCACCTTCTGCCCGGCCGCCACGTTGGGCGCGCCGCAGACGATGCCCAGGGGCGCTGGGCCCCCCACATCGACGGTGCAGACCCTCAGCCTATCGGCGTTGGGGTGGGGCGTGCAGGTGAGCACCTGGCCGACCACCAGCCCGGCCAGCCCGCCCCGCACGGAGCAGTACTCCTCCACGCCGTCGACCTCCAGGCCGATCTGCGTGAGCACCCCGACCATGCGCTCGAGCTCCATGGGGCGGGGCAGGAAATGGTTCACCCGATTGTACGAAACCTTCATCTATGCTGCGTCCTAAAAATCCGTGATGGTCTATGCGGCTACTGGTCCGCGCCCCGCACCTTCCCGCGGGAGATGTGGAGCACGCCGTTCTTCTTCCCGTAGGTGTTGCTCGGGTCCTCGAGCGTGTAGAAGTAGGTGCCGGTGGTCAGCTCGTCGCCCCGGGCGTTGCGCCCGTCGAAGACGATGTGCGAGCCCTCGCCCGTGTAGACCAGCGAGCCGTCGCGGGTGAAGAGCGAGAGTACCATGTGCGCGCCCTTGTCGTTGCGCAGGACGAACACGTCGTTGACCCCGTCGCCGTTGGGGGTCACGATGTTGGGGAGCTCGTCGGGGCCCACCCGCGTTTGGTCCTCGCCCTGGGCGGCGGCCCGGGCCGTCAGGCCGGTGAGCAGCAGCAGGGCCAGCAGCCCCCGGAGGGCGTGTTGGATGGATTGGATACGTTTTTTCATGGCGATTCTCCTTGGTTGTATAGCCGGTCAGACATTGCGCGTGAGGCGCTGGACGATGTGGAACTTGTTGAAGAACTCCTTGGCGAACACGCGGATGACCGTGTAGGCCGGGATGGCCAGGAGCATGCCCAGCACCCCGGCGATCTGGCCGGCCATCAGCAGGATGATGAATATCTCCAGCGGCAGGGCGTTGACGCTGCCCGCGTAGATGTAGGGCTGGAGGAAGAAGTTGTCGATCAGGCGGACGATCAGGAATATGGCGCAGACCAGCAGCACCAGGGTGCCCAGCGACATGGAGAGCCCGGCCCCGGCGTATATGGCCGTGACGATGATCAGGGCGATGGCCAGCGCGATGATGGCCCCCACGTAGGGGATGACGTTGAGGATGCCGGCCAGCAGGCCGATGACCACCGAGGTGTTGAGCGGCAGGCTGATCAGGAGGATGCCCACGGTGGTCAGCACGGTGATCACCACGCTCTCGATGAAGATGCCCAGGAAGTAGCGCTGCAGGAGGCTCATCACCTCGTTCATGGCGTGGCGTATGTTCTCCTCGTAGCGCTCGGGGAAGAACATGGTGAGCGCCTCCACCGAGAGGCCCTCCTCGCGCAGGAAGAAGAAGCTGATGAAGCTGATGGAGAACAGGGCGATGAACAGGTCCGTGATCAGCGTGGCCGTCGAGGAGAAGAAGTTCGAGAAGAAGGACGCGTCGAAGAAGCCCATGAGCTGGGCGCGGATCTCGTTCCGCAGGGAGAAGTCCTCCATGCCCTCGGGGAGGAAGACCTCCAGCTGGTGCTGCACCGTCGCCAGGGGGGCGGCGAAGTTGGAGAGCAGCTCGGCCGGGTCGGCGTTGCGCAGCTCCTCGAACTGCGAGGCCATCAGGGGGAACATCCCGTAGAGGAACAGGTTGGTCAGCCCGATGAAGGTGAGCAGGGTCACCCCGGCGGCCAGCGAGGCGGGCACGTGCCAGCGGCCCAGGCGGATGCGCTGCAGCAGGCGGACCAGCGGCTTGCCCACCAGCGAGATGATGATGGAGCAGACGATGTACCAGACTATGCTCGAGAAGAACCAGATAAGGAACAGGACCAGCAGGATGGTCGCCCCTATCGTCAGGTACTTGGTGATGCTTTTGAGCCCGCCCCCCATCTCCGGCTACTTCTTGCGCATGAAAATCTGTATGGGCACCCCGCTGAAGTCGTAGGCGCTGCGCAGCCGGTTCTCCAGGAAGCGCTTGTAGGGCTCCTTGACGTACTGCGGCAGGTTGCAGAAGAAGGCGAAGGCCGGGAAGGGCGTGGGCAGCTGGGTCACGAACTTGATGCGGATGTACTTCCCCTTGTTGGCCGGGGGCGGGGTCTCCTGGATCAGGGGCAGCATGTAGCTGTTGAGCTCGCTGGTGCTGACGCGCCGGCTGCGGTTGGCCTGCACCTCCATGGCCCCCTCGAGCACCTTCAGGATGCGCTGCTTGGTCACCGCCGAGGTGAAGAAGATGGGCACGTCGTTGAAGGGGGCGATGCGCTCGCGGATGGCGCGCTCGTACTCCAGGGTGCTGTGCGTGTCCTTCTCTACCAGGTCCCACTTGTTGACCACGATGACCACCCCCTTGCGGTTGCGCACCACCAGGTCGAAGATGGACTGGTCCTGCGCCTCGAAGCCCCGCGTCGCGTCGATGACCAGCAGGCACACGTCGCTCAGCTCGATGGCCCGGATGGAGCGGATGACCGAGTAGAACTCCAGGTCCTCGTGCACCTTGCCCTTCTTGCGCAGCCCGGCCGTGTCGACCATCATGAAGTTGTGGCCGAACTTGGTGTAGCGCGAGCCGATCGCGTCGCGGGTCGTCCCGGCGATGGGCGTGACGATGTTGCGCTCCTGGCCCACCAGCGCGTTGATGATGGAGGACTTGCCCACGTTGGGGCGGCCCACGATGGTCAGGCGCGGCAGGCCCTCCTCGTCCTCCAGCGCCCGGTTGGGCAGCAGGGCCACGATGCGGTCGAGCAGCTCGCCCGTGCCGCTGCCGTTGAGCGCCGACACGCCGAAGGGGTCGCCCAGCCCCAGCCCGTAGAAGCCGTACACGTCGGCCACCCGGAAGCCGTCGTCCACCTTGTTCACCACCAGGAGCACCGGCTTGGCCGACTTCTGCAGCATCCGGGCCACCCGCTCGTCCTGGTCGGTGATGCCGGTGACCACGTCCACCACGAAGACCACCACGTCGGCCTCCTCTATCCCCAGCTCGGCCTGGGCCCGTATCTCCCGCTCGAAGATGTCGTCCGAGCCCACCACGTAGCCCCCCGTGTCGATCACCGAGAACTCCTTGCCGTTCCAGTCCGTCTTGCCGTAGATCCTGTCGCGGGTCACCCCGGCCTGCTCGTCCACTATCGCGGCGCGCCGGCCCACCAGCCGGTTGAAGAGCGTGCTCTTGCCCACGTTCGGGCGACCTACTATCGCTACTATCCCTGCCATTACCTTGCTTTAGCTCCTTCCCTCTACGCGTAGCCCGCGGCCCGGGGCCACGGGGCATCGCTATTCTATGTATCCGAAATTGCGCAGCGCGCCCGCGTCGTCGCGCCACCGCTCCTTGGTCTGCACCAGGAGGCGGAGGAACACCCGCTTGTCCAGGAACACCTCCAGGTCGCGGCGCGCCTCCGTCCCGATGCGGCGGATCATCCGCCCCCCCCGGCCGATGAGGATGCCCCGCTGCGAGTCGCGCGCCACGTAGACCACCGCCTCGATGTGGTCCATGGTCTCCCCCTCGGTGTACTCCCTGACCACCACCTCCACCGAGTAGGGCACCTCCTCCGCGCAGTTCTGCAGGATCTTCTCCCGCACGATCTCCGTCACGAAGAACCGCGTGGGGCGGTCGGTCAGCTGGTCCTCCGGGTAGTACTTGGGCGCGACGGGCAGCAGGCGGATGAGCGCGGCCTGCACCTGCTCCACGCCGAAGCCCTCCAGCGCCGAGACCGGGAACACCGCCGCCCCGGGGAAGCGCTGCTCCCACGCCGCCACCAGCCGCTCCAGCTCCCGCTGGTTGGAGAGGTCGATCTTGTTGATGACCACCACCTTCGGGATGGGGCTGCCCGCGACCCGCTCCAGCACCTCCGCGTGCTTGTCCCACTGCTCCACCACGTCGGTGATGTAGAGCAGCACGTCCGAGTCCTGCAGCGTGCTCTCCACCGCCCCCAGCATCGCCTTCTGCAGCTCGTAGGCCGGCCGCAGGATGCCCGGCGTGTCGGAGTACACAATCTGGTAGTCCGCGTGGTTCACAATCCCGAATATCCGGTGCCGCGTGGTCTGGCTCTTGTGCGTCACGATGGACAGCCGCTCACCCACCAAGCGGTTCATCAGGGTCGACTTCCCCACGTTCGGGTTGCCCAGAATGCTCACAAAACCCGCCTTATGCTCTACGCCCATGCTCGTGATTGCTATGCTCTTTGGCGGCAAAGATAATCATTATGGGTGAACTACGCCGCGCGCCGGGCCAAAGCCCCCTTCCCCGCCCGCCCACGCTAGGTAAAATATTATCACTACATTTGCTGCACGCCTGCATACGCTCTGGCCGGAGGGGGTCGCGCCCCCGGTCGGCGGTAGGCCGATCGCTAGTTCCGTACCAATAACCATTGTCATGAACGCCATGAAGAGCTTCACCCATTCGCCCACCGTACGCCTCGTTACCCTCGGTATCCTGGCCCTCATACTGCTCATCCCCCAGTTCCTGGTCGACGCCATCGTCAGCGACAGGCAGTACTCCTACAGCAGCGCCCAGCGCTCCATCGCCGAGCCCTGGGGCCAGGAGCAGACCATCGTCCCGCCCCGCATCGCCGTGCCCTACAGCGAGGACGTGCGCAACAGCAAGGGGCAGGTGGTGAGGGTGCGCAAGGGGCTAGCCTTCGTGCTGCCCGACAGCGTCGACATACAGGCCGACGTGAGCACCGAGTACCGCTACCGGGGCATATACCGCTCCCTGCTGGACCAGGCGAAGGTGAGCGTCACCGGCGAGTTCGCCTCCCTGCAGAACGCCGTGCCCCACGACAAGGACCGCACCTACTTCTGGGGCCAGGTCGTCATCTTCACCAACGTGTCGGACCTGGTGGGCCTCAAGTCCCTCATCCGCGTGGACCTCGACAGCACCCCCATCGAGCTCAAGCCCGGCCTGCCCAGCTTCATGAAGATCGCCAGCGATGGGGACAAGCACCCCCTCTCGGCCACCTTCGGCCTGAAGAAGCCCGACCTGCCCCTGCGCTTCTCCTACACCTACGAGCTCAACGGCTCCGAGGCCATACACTTCCTGCCCCTGGCCGGCACCACCCACGTGCAGCTCCACACCGACTACCCCCACCCCTCCTTCGTGGGGGCCCAGCTGCCCAGCAAGCGCACCATCACCGACAGCACCACCGAGGCCGAGTGGAAGATCCTCTATGTCAACCGCAACTCGCCCCAGCAGTACGACTGGAACTTCGACGAGGACGGCGACCTCCCCAGCCGGGCCAACGCCCACGACTACTACTACGAGGCGGACTCCCGCTTCGGCATGAAGTTCCGCGAGACGCACAACCTCTACGACCTGGTCGAGCGCGCCGTCAAGTACGGCATCCTCCTGATCGTCTTCACCTTCCTGACCTTCTTCTTCACCGACCAGTTCACCAGCACCAACATCCCCATCGTGGGCTACCTGCTCGTCGGCCTGGCCCTCATCCTCTTCTACACCCTCCTGCTCTCCATCGCCGAGTACCTGAGCTTCGGGCCGGCCTACCTCATCGCCGCGCTGGCCATCACCGCCCAGATCTCCGCGTACCTCTACGGCTTCGTCCGGCAGATGACCCCCGTCATCTTCTGCGCCGGCGTGCTGGGCATACTCTACACCTTCCTCTACATCATACTCCGCATGGAGACCTTCCCCCTGCTGGTGGGCTCCATATTCCTCTTCCTCATGCTGGGCCTGGTCATGTACCTCTCCCAGCGCATGAGCTGGACCGCCGACCCGACCCAGCCTTAGGGAGCACCAGAAAGTGGGCCGAATTTTCACCCCCCTTGTTGTACATCCGGAAAAGTGTACTACCTTTGCAGCGCAAAAGGGTAGGGGGGTGAGAGTTCGGCGGATGGCGAGGTAGCTCAGCTGGTTAGAGCGCATGATTCATAATCATGAGGTCGGCGGTTCAAGCCCGCCTCTCGCTACTTCTCATGGTTGATAGATGAAGAAGGGGTTGCAGCGCATCCAGCGCGCAACCCCTTCTTCGTGCTCGTGGGCGGACGGAGGGCCACGCACCCTCCCGGTGAGGGGCCGCACGGGCCAGCGACTTGCCCCAGAGGGTAAACCTTCTGCCAGCATATCCGTTCTACAAAATAGCCCAAACGAAGGATAGAACATCTTGCATAGGCAACCCAAGCTCCGACTACTCTTCCCCATCCTCCTAGCAATCATCGGCCTGGCCGGGGGTGCGCGGGCCCAGGATGGGGCGGTGGCCTTCAGAACGCCCGAGGGGCTGCTCCTCCCGTGCTGGGTCGAGAACGGCGACACCATCCCCTACGCCTACATCCCCCCCGTGACCATCTCCACCCCGCGGCGCTTCAAGCGCAAGCGCGACTACTGGTCGTACCAGCGCCGCATCCGCAACCTCAAGAAGGTCTACCCCTACGCGAAGATGGCGCGCGACACGCTCCGCAAGATGGACTCGGTGTACCAGTCGCTCAAGTCGCGCGGGGCCCAGCGGCGCTACGTGCAGCAGATGAACGAGCAGCTCCGGCGGCAGTTCGAGAAGCAGATACGCCAGCTGACCTACTCGCAGGGGCGCATGTTCATCAAGCTGATCGACCGGGAGACGGGCCGCTCCACCTTCTCCATCATCAAGCAGTTCAAGGGGGGCTTCACCGCCTCCTTCTTCCAGGGGGTGGCCCGCCTGTTCGGCGAGGACCTCAAGGCCCGCTACGACCCTGAGGGGGAGGACCGTATCCTCGAGGAGCTCATACACGAGTACGAGATGGGGAGGCTCTAGGGCCACAGCCGCGAGCCGGGCCAGTAGCCCCTCCCCGCGTACCCCGCTTTCCCGGTGGCCTCCCCCCTTTTCCGGCCGAATTTCGGGCATCAGCTCGCGTTTCTCGAAGAAAGTACTACTTTTACGAACCGTAAGACTAACCCTGAACCTGAACAAGACCTATGGACACGGGAGCTACGGTACAAGCATACGCATACGATTATCTCATCGCGGGCTCGGGCCTCGCGGGCCTGGCCATCGCCCTGGAGGCCGCCAAGTACGGGCGCGTCGCCATACTCACCAAGCACTGGGTGCGCGACTCCAACTCCTACCACGCCCAGGGGGGCATAGCCGCCGTCACCGACCCCGAGGATAGCGACCAGGGCCACATAGAGGACACCCTGGCCGCGGGCCGTGGCCTCTGCGACCTACCGGCCGTGCGGGTGCTGGTCAGCGAGGCCCCCCAGCGCATACAGGACCTCATAGACAGCGGCATGCGCTTCGACCACAAGGATGGCCAGATAGCCCTCGGCCTGGAGGGGGGGCACCACCATCGGCGGATACTCCACGCGGGCGGCGACGCCACCGGCATGCTCACCACCAGCTTCCTGGCCAGCCGGGTGGCCCAGCAGCCCAATATCGACGTGTATGAGAACCACTGCGTGCTGGAGGCCCTCATCCATCAGGGGCAGTGCTGCGGCCTCCGCGTATGGAACACCATGCAGCAGCAGGAGCACGTATTCACGGCCGGGCATACCCTCCTGGCCCTCGGGGGGGCGGGCGCGGTGTACCAGCGTACGACCAACCCGGAGACCACCGTCGGGGACGGCATAGCGATAGCCTACAGCGCGGGCTGCCAGATCACGGACCTGGAGTTCATGCAGTTCCACCCGACCGCCCTCTACGTCGAGGGGCAGCCCGCCTTCCTGATTTCCGAGGCCGTGCGGGGCGAGGGGGCCCACCTCTACAACCAGCGCGACGAGCGCTTCATGGCGGGCAAGTACCCCCTCGCCGAGCTGGAGCCCCGCGACACCGTGGCCAAGGCCATCTTCAGCGAAATCCAGCAGCAGGAGCAACCCTACGTCTGGCTCGACCTCCGCCACCTCGACCCCCACCTCATCGCGCAACGCTTCCCCACCATCACCCGCTACTGCCGCGAGAGGGGCCTTGAGCTCACCGCCCGCATACCCATCGCCCCGGCCGCGCACTACATGGTGGGCGGCGTGCGGACGGACCTCCACGGCCAGACGGCCATACCCCGCCTCTACGCCGTGGGCGAGCTGGCCAGCAATGGCCTCATGGGGGCCAATCGCCTCGCCTCCAACTCCCTCATAGAGTGCCTAGTATACGCCCACAGGGCCGTGGAGCACAGCCGTCAGCAGGTGGCGGTGGATGTCCCCGACCGCTTCGAGCGGAAGTTCACCGTCAACCCCGAGCTGGCCAAGACCTACAGCAAAACCCGCGCCCGGATAGCCGCCTTGCTCAACGCCAAGGTCGGCATCATACGCAACGGGCAGACGCTCCGCGACGCTCTCCACGAGCTGCAAACCCTTGAGGGTGAGCTCCCCCTCCAGCCCCACGAGTACAATTCGCACCAGCTGCGCAACCTCCTCATCGTGGCCCGTCTGCTCATCACGGCGGCCCTCTACCGGGAGGAGAGCCGGGGCGGGCACTACCGCGAGGACTTCCCCGAGGAGCGCCGGGAGTTCAACTGCCACATCACCCAGCAGAAGGGCAGCCCCATCGCGAAGACCCCCGTGCTGGAGTAGCGCGGAGGCGTATCGTGGCCATATACGGAGCGCGGGGTGCCGACCAGTCGACACCCCGCGTAGCATTTTAGCCGTTTTTTTGCACTCCGCCTACTTCTTCTTGCCCTGGTTGGCCACCGCGTCCATGAGCGCCTGGATGGTCTCGGGGTCGCCGATGTACTCGTCCTTCAGCAGGTTGAGCTGGTCGTCGAACTCGAAGACGTAGGGGATGCCCGTGGGGATGTTGACCCCGATGATGTCCTGGTCGGAGATGCCCTTGAGCACCTTGACGATGGCCCGTAGGCTGTTGCCGTGCGCTGCGACGATGATGTCGTCGTGCTGGTGGAGGCTCGGGCGGATGGTCTGCTCCCAGTAGGGTAGCATGCGGGTGACGGTGTCCTTGAGGCACTCGGTCAGGGGGATGAGGCTCCTGTCGACCCCGGCGTAGCGGGGGTCGGAGAGCGGCGAGCGGGGGTCGTCCGGCGCCACGGGGTCGGGGGCCACGTCGTAGCTCCGCCGCCACCTGAGCACCTGCTCCTCGCCGAACTTCTCGGCCGTTTCGGACTTGTTGAGGCCCTGCAGCATGCCGTAGTGCTTCTCGTTGAGCCGCCAGGATTTCTCCACGGGCACCCACAGGCGGTCCATCTGGTCGAGCACGTAGAAGAGCGTCCGTATGGCGCGGGTGAGGGTGGAGGTGTAGGCCAGGGTGAACTGGAAGCCCCTCTCCTTGAGGTCCTTCCCGGCCTTGATGGCCTCGGCCAGGCCCTTGTCGGTGAGGTCCACGTCCGTCCACCCGGTGAAGCGGTTCTCGAGGTTCCACTGGCTCTGGCCGTGGCGTATCAGCACCAATCGTTTCATGGCTATGCTCCTTAAGTTCGGTTCGTTACGGGCCGGTGGGTCGATGCCCGCGAAGGTAATCAATCTTTGCTTTCCCTGCCGCGGTTTTCGCCTCCGCGGCCCGGGCAATGTGCCCTCGCCATTTGCGTAATTGGGAATAATCCGCTTAATTTGTGCTTCGTGAGCATCTGCGGGGTGCGCACCAATCGGAGTACAGCATAATTTTAAGGTACATATGGAAAAGCTAGTGGATAAATTCCTGCGCTACGTCGCCGTGGACACGCAGTCGGACCCGGATTCGGAGACCCAGCCCAGCGCGCAGAAGGAGTACGACCTCCTGAACATGCTCTGCCGGGAGCTCAACGACATGGGCATAAAGGCCGAGGTGGATGAGTTCGGCTACGTGATGGGCTCCATCCCCTCCAACATCGACCGGAAGGTGCCCGCGGTGGGCTTCCTGGCCCACGTCGACACCGCGCCCGACGCCTCGGGGGCCAACATCAAGCCGCAGTTCATCGAGAACTACGACGGCTCCAGCATCCCGCTCAGGGGCGTGCCGGGGCTGGAGCTCAAGCCCGAGGAGTTCCCCGAGCTGCTGCTCTACAAGGGGCAGACCCTCATCACCACCGACGGCACCACGCTCCTGGGGGCGGACGACAAGGCGGGCATCGCGGAGATCATGTGCGCCGCGGAGTACATGATGGAGCACCCCGAGTTCAAGCACGGCGAGGTGAAGATCGGCTTTACGCCCGACGAGGAGATCGGCCGGGGGGTTGTCAAGTTCGACGTGGCGAAGTTCGGCGCGGACTACGCCTACACCATGGACGGGGGCGAGATTGGCGAGCTGGAGTACGAGAACTTCAACGCCGCCTCGGCCAAAATCCGTATCCAGGGGCGCAACGTGCATCCGGGCTACGCGAAGGGGAAGATGCTCAACGCCATCATCATAGCCCAGGAGCTGAACGAGCTCCTGCCCTGCTTCGACCGCCCGGAGTACACCCAGGGCTACGAGGGCTTCTACCACATCGTGCAGCTCAGCGGCGCGGTGGAGGAGGCCGATGTGGCCTACATCATCCGCGACCACGACCGCGCGAAGTTCGAGGCCCGCATGGCCTTCATGGAGAAGTGCGTCCAGTTCATCAACGACAAGTACGGCGCGGGGACGGCCACCCTCGACATGTCCATCTCCTACTACAACATGCGGGAGAAGGTGGAGCCGCACTACTTCATCGTGGAGCGGGCCATCAGGGCCATCGAGATGGCCGGCGTGGAGCCCAAGGTCAAGCCCATCCGCGGCGGCACTGACGGGGCGAACCTCTCCTTCAAGGGCTTGCCCTGCCCCAACATCTTCGCGGGGGGGCACAACTTCCACGGCAAGATGGAGTTCGTGCCGGTGGAGAGCATGCACAAGGCCTCGGAGGTCATTCTCAACATCGTGAGGCTCTTCGCGGAGGAGTAGGGTAGTCCCCCGCTCCCCGTGTCCTGCCTGCGCGAAGGTACGGCCCGTGGCGGTGCACCCGGGGGTGTGCGGCCATGGGCGTTTTTTAGATTTAGCCGTAAAACGGGAGGATTGCTATGGGCGTACGTCTGGATGTGGAGCTGGTGAACCGCGGGCTGGCCGATACCCGGGCCCGGGCCCAGCAGCTCGTGGCCAAGGGGGCTGTGGTGCTCAACGGGCGGGTGGCCGAGAAGCCGTCTGCGCGGGTGGAGGAGGGCGATGAGCTGCGGATTGCCGACGGTCTCGCCCTGCGGTACGTCAGCCGGGGGGGCGAGAAGCTCGAGCGGGCCCTTGCGCACTTCGGCCTGTCGGTGGAGGGGCGGCGGGTGCTGGACATCGGCTCGTCCACCGGGGGCTTTACGCACTGCGCCCTGCAGCACGGCGCGGCGCATGTCTACGCGGTGGACGTGGGGACGGAGCAGCTCCATGAGTCCCTCCGTGGCGATGGGCGCATCAGCCTCCACGAGAACACCCATATCCGGGACCTGACGCTCGCGCAGCTGGATGGATGCCCGGTGGACTGCGTGGTCTGCGACGTGTCCTTCATCTCGCTGGTCCATATCTTCACCTACGTGCGGACGCTCCTGGCCCCCGGTGGGTGGGCGGTGCTGCTCATCAAGCCGCAGTTTGAGGTGGGGCGGGGCCAGCTGCCCAAGGACGGGGTGGTCAAGGGGCCCAAGGCCCAGGCCAGCGCCATAGAGGCCTGCCTGGATGCCGCCCGGGGATGCGGCCTGCAGCCCCTGGGGCTTACGCACAGCCCGCTCGGCGGACGGGGGAAGAATACGGAGTACCTCCTCCATCTGGTCCATGCGGGGGCGCAGCTCCGGGCCGACACCATAGATGTGCCCGCCGCCGTTCAGGAGGCGAGGCGGGCCTTCAATTCATAGCGCTATTTGGCCATTCTCTAGGATAGTTTGAAGATGTTTTTTACATTTGTTCCGGTGTTCCTGCGCGGAGGTCAGGGCATGAGGTTGTTTCAGGTGTAATAAATTCAAAAGTTAGGGTATCATGGTTAGGAAGCTTACTGGAAGAATGGCGCTGGTGGCGCTGGGCCTATGGCTGGCTGGCCTTTTGCTGGCGGGCTGTGGTGGTTCTAGCTCGAGCCTGGAGGGGGTTTGGTCGCTGGAGAAGATGGCGGTGGGCGACAAGGTCTCTGAGCTCTCGGGCGTTTTCGCGCTGATGAAGGAGGATAAGGGGAGCCTGAATGTCTTTGAGCTGAAGGCCGGGGGCGTTGTGCATGAGGTGGATGGGAAGAGCGAGGCGACGCGGGAAACGTCTCTCGTATGGTCGCGGGAGGGGGATAGGGTCATCGTGAAGATGGACCCCGCGAAGGTGTCTGAGGGGGCTGAGGCCGGGAAGGAGGAGGTCTTTGAGGTGCGGGATGGTCAGCTCTGGTTCGACATCACGGCGGCCTTCGCGAAGGGGCAGGATGAGATGGCGGCGCTCGCGCTACTGGGTGGCATGGGCGAGCTGGGCTCGGCCATGCTCTCCGGCGAGAAGGTCTACCTCGTCTATATGAAGAAGTAGCTTCTCGCTTCGTTTTTGAAAGGAAAGCCCCGGTAGCCTTGGCCGCCGGGGCTTTTTCAGTGTAGGGGCGATGCGCCTCTGCGGCTAGCTGTTGTTCATGGAGAGTAGGAAGGCCTCGTTGGTGGGCGAGCTCTTGAGGCGTGCGCGGAGGAACTCCATGGCCTCGACGGAGTTCATGTCGGTGAGGTAGTTGCGCAGAATCCATATCTTGTTGAGCTGCTCCTTGTCGACCAGGAGGTCGTCGCGGCGGGTGCTGGAGGCGGTGATGTCCACGGCCGGGAATATGCGCTTGTTGGCCAGCTTGCGGTCGAGCTGGAGCTCCATGTTGCCGGTGCCCTTGAACTCCTCGAAGATGACATCGTCCATCCGGCTGCCGGTGTCGGTCAGGGCCGTAGCCAGGATGGTGAGCGAGCCGCCCTGCTCGATGTTGCGCGCGGCCCCGAAGAAGCGTTTGGGTTTCTGGAGGGCGTTGGCGTCGACCCCGCCGGTGAGGACCTTGCCGGAGGCTGGCGACACGGTGTTGTAGGCGCGGGCCAGACGGGTGATGGAGTCGAGGAGGACGACCACGTCGTGCCCGCTCTCCACTAGGCGCTTGGCCTTTTCCAGGACCATGTTGGCCACGCGGACGTGCCGCTCGGCGGGCTCGTCGAAGGTGGAGCTGATGACCTCGGCGTTGACCGAGCGGGCCATGTCGGTGACCTCCTCCGGGCGTTCGTCTATCAGCAGGACCATCATGTAGACCTCCGGATGGTTGGCCGCGATGGCGTTGGCTATCTCCTTGAGCAGGATGGTCTTACCGGTCTTGGGCTGGGCGACGATGAGGCCGCGCTGGCCCTTGCCGATGGGCGAGAACAGGTCCACCACGCGGAGGGAGAGGTCGTTGGTCTTCTCGCTCAGGAGGGTGAATTTCTGCTCGGGGAAGAGGGGGGTGAGGTAGTCGAAGGGGACGCGGTCGCGGAGCGACTCGGGGCTACGGCCGTTGACGCTCTCCACCTTCACCAGGAGGTAGGCCTTCTCGTTGTCGCGGTAGGGCGGGCGGACGGTGCAGGTGATGGTGTCGCCCGTCTTGAGTCCGTACTGCTTGATGGGCCGCTGCTGCACGAACACGTCGTCCGGGGAGGTGAGGTAGTTGAAGTCCGTGGAGCGGAGGAAGCCCGAGCCGTCGGGCATGAGCTCCAGCACGCCCGTGACGGTCACCAGGCCCTCGTACTCCCGTGCGGGTTCTTGGTGCTTCTGCTCGCGCGGCGTGTTGGGGTTTCTCTGCTTCTGCTCGCGCGGGGTCTCCCGCTGCTGGTCCTTCGTGCCCCTGTGCTCATTCCGGGCTTCGCCCTTGCTGGCCTCCTGCGGCTCGCGCTTGCCCTCATGGCGGTTGCTACGCTGGGGCTGCGCCTCCACCTTCCCCCCGGACTGCAGCTGCTCAATCTGCTGGGCGAGGCGCTCCTTGGTCAGCTCGTCGGGGGTGCGAGCATCCCGCTCGGCCGGCGCATCCTTCGGGGCGTTCTGCTTCTGGGGGCGCTTCCCGTTGGGCATCTTGGGCTTGGGCGGGGCGACGCTCGTGGAGGAGAGCAGCTGCTCGGCGGCGTGCCGCGCGCTCCGCTTCACCTCCGAGGTTGGCGACATGAGCTGCTCCGTCAGGAGGGGTTCTGTCGTCTTGGGCGTGCTACCCTTCTCGCCCCGGTGCTTCTTCGAGGGGCCCTTGCTGGGGGCGCTCTTCTTCGCATCGCCTACCAGCTCCTTCATGGTGCTGAAGCCGCGCGTCGCCTGCTCATCGAGAATTCTAAAAATGAGGTCTTCCTTCTTGAGCGAATCGACCTTCTTCATGCCCATGGCCTTGGCCATCTCCTTCAGCTCGACGAGCAGCTTGCTTCTTAGCTCTTGGATATCGTACATAGGTAATTTGGAGTATACCCTATTTGAAAAATGCTGAGCCAGCCCCCTCGCCGGGAACGCCGCCCTCTCTTAATGATAAATCCTTACGTTGGTGTGGTCTGGAGGGGTGAGCGCAGGGTACACAACGCTCTTTCCGGTCGCAAAGGTACACTATTTTGCGAAATGACCGCATGCATGGGTGATTTTCAGCGCTTTTTCATCTCGCCACGCCGATGATTTCGACCTTCAGCAGCCGCTCGCCCTCCCCGAAGATCAGCCGCGTGAGGCGCGGCCCCTCGTCGCGGTAGTTGATCGTGTCGCCGGGCGGGAGGTCGGCGATGCGCTCACCCACCAGCTGGCGATGCTGCCCAACCTGTACACCGTTGCGCAGGTGGACGTGTGGGCTACGTATGCTGGCGACAATCAGCTCATCGCGCCCGTCCGGTAGGCGGTACAGGAGGATTTTCCCGCCCTTGGGTAGGCGGAGGTCCGAGAGGGTGTCGACCTTCCCCTTCTGCTTGCGGCTGAGCGCGGTCATGGGGCGTACGCCCGGCATGGTGCGCCGGAAGTCGGCCAGCTGCTCGGCGTGGCCGAAGGGTCGCCGGGCGAAATCCGCCATCGACACGGGGGCTCCCCCGTAGCGGCAGGCCTCCTCCGCCACGAAGCGAGCGCCGATGCACGCCGTGAGGGCCAGGAGCACGGGGGCCAGGAGGGTGGCCAGGGGCCAGGGACGGAAGGGGCGTTTGCGTGCCATGGGGCTATGGTCTGGTTCTATTGCTGGCGGGTGGTGCTGCCCGCCGACGCGGGCCCTTTCCCGTCGAGCTGGCCGGGCAGCCGGTAGCACTCCTCCCGCAGCGTGGCGGCCCACTCCTTGCGGCTCTTCCGCCCGTCCGCGAGGGTCTGCCAGGGGATGGGCCTGCCGACGTGGACCTTCAGGCGCGCGCCGCGGTGGTGGTACATCTCGTCCACCAGGTAGAGCATCTCGATGTTGGCCCGGATGCCCAGGCAGCGGCGCAGCAGGGCGAGGTTGTAGAAGAAGTTGGAGTTCCGCCCGCCGAAGTGCAGGGGGATGATGTCGCGCTGGTACTCGATGCACTTGCCCACGAAGCTGCTCTTCCACTCCAGGTCGCGAATCTGCCCGTTGAAGCCCTTGCGCGAGCACAGCCCGGCCGGGAAGTAGAGCATCTGCGCATCGGACTGGTAGGCCTCCAGGAGGCGGCTCACGTCCCCGCTCTTCTGCGCACCGTGCTTGTTGATGGGGAGGAATACGTCCCGCATGGTGGGCACCTGGGTCAGGATGTCGTTGACCGGGAAGTACACCCTGCCGAAGTGGTGGCCGAAGAGGTCGATGAGCACCAGGCCGTCCATCCCCCCCAGCGGGTGGTTGCTCGCCAGCAGGAAGCGCCCCTCCCGGGGTATGTTCTCCATGCCGATGCACTCGTACTTCACCTCCATGTACTCCAGGAGCCAGGTGGTGAACTCGAGGGGGGGCATGCCGTGGGTCTGGCGCAGCACGTAGTTGATCTCGTCGACGTGCACTATCCGCTCGAGGTAGCGCAGCAGAAAGCCCGGCATCCATCTGCGCATGTGCGGGTTCTTGCTGTCGATGACCCGCTTGAGGTCTATCTGTATGGCTTGCGCCGGGTGGCTGGCTTGTTCCATCGCCGGTGGGGGAGCTGTGCGTACCGGCCTATTCTACGGCCTTGATGCTGAAGGAGAAGCCCTCCATGACCGGGTTGGAGAGCAGCTTGGCGCAGAGCTCGCCGGCTATCACCCGGGCGGCGTTCTCGTCCTCGGCCTCCACCTGGATGACGAAGTGCTTGCCCACCCGGACATCCTTCACGCCCCGGTGGCCCAGCTGGCCGATGGTGCCGAGGATGGCCTTGCCCTGCGGGTCGAGGAGCGCCTTCAGGGGCATTACGTTGGCTTCGATCTCAAAGTTCATTTCCGTTTCTCTTTATTATGATGACCTGGCTTTACTAGTCGAGCTCCGAGAGGAAGGAGGTCAGGGGGCTGCTCGCGTTGGCCTGCAGCGAGATGCCGGGTAGCCCCGCCTCGCGGCCCTGTCGCCCCGCCTTGACCGCGGCGGCGAAGCCCTGGGCCATGCCGACGGGGTCGTCGGCGATGGCGATGGCGGTGTTGACCAGCACGGCGCTCGCCCCCATCTCCATGGCCTCGCAGGCGTGGGAGGGCGCGCCGATGCCGGCGTCCACAATCACCGGCACGAGGCTCTGCTCGATGATGATGCGGAGGAAGTCGCGGGTCAGCAGCCCGCGGTTGCTGCCGATGGGCGCGCCCAGGGGCATGACGGCCGCGGCCCCGGCCTCCTCGAGCTTCTTGCACAGCACGGGGTCGGCCTGGATGTAGGGTAGCACCACGAAGCCCTTGGCCGCGAGCTCCTGCGTGGCCTTGAGGGTCTCCTCGCCGTCGGGCAGCAGGTAGCGGGGGTCGGGGTGTATCTCCAGCTTCAGGAGGTTGGTCCCGAGCGCCTCCCGCGCCATCTCGGCCGCGAAGACCGCCTCCTTGGCGTTGCGCACCCCGGAGGTGTTGGGCAGCAGCTTGACCCCCGGGATCTGTATGGCGCTGAGCATCTCATCCTGCTGGTCCTGCACGCGCACGCGCTTGAGCGCCACGGTGACCAGCTCGGTGCCGGAGGCCTCTATCGCCGCGCGCATGGCCTGGTTGGAGGCAAATTTCCCCGTGCCCAGCAGCAGGCGGGAGCTAAAGCGGTATTCGCCGAGTTGTAGCATGGCTCGTAGTGTTGTCCTATCGTAGGAATTTGGTAATCGATTCGAGGAACTTCTGCGTGGCGAAGTAGGGGTCGCTGGCCAGGGCGATGCTGCCCGACACGGCCACCCCGAAGGCCCCCATGCCCAGGAGCTCGCGGACATCCTGATTCTCCACCCCGCCGATGATGTATATCGGGGTTTCTATCCCCTCGTCGCGGGCCTGCTGGAGTATCTTGGCCACGCCGTCGAAGCCCAGAATCTGCGAGAGGTTGCTCTTGGTCTGGGTGAAGCGGAGGGGCCCCAGGCCGATGTAGTCCACCGGCAGGGCCGCGGCCCGCTTGAGCTCGGCGAAGTTGTGCGCCGTCGCGCCGATGACCACCTCGGGGCCCAGCTCCCTCCGCACCATGGCCGGGTCGCCGTCCGTCAGGCCGAGGTGTACCCCCCAGGCGCCGACCTCCCGGGCAACGCGCCACATGTCGTTGATGACCAGCTGCCCCCTGTCCTCGAGCTTGCTGAGCACCCGGCTGGCCGTGCGGGCCACGGTGAACTCGCTCTTGTCCTTGAGGCGTAGCTGCAGTATGCGTCCCCCCGCCTCGGTGTAGTCCAGTGCCTGGCTCATCAGGCTGTTCTGGCTGTCGTGCTGGGTGATGAACATCAGCCGCGTAGCCGCCCCGCTGGTGCTGTCAAGTAGTGCCATCAATAACGCTTTACGTGGCAAAAGTACGCGCTTTGCGCCTACTTACCAAAACATGCCGGCATTTCCCCGGGGCGTGCTACTCCGGGATGCGGGGGTCTCGCCGGGCGCGCTCCAGCAGCTTCCGGTCGGCCGCCCGGTAGCGCGTGGCCTGCCGGGCCAGCGGGATGTAGAACTCGAGGTCTTTCAGCCAGGGGGGGATGATGTCCCGCGGGCCGTGGGGGCGGAGGTCGTCCCCGTGCCACTTGAAGCCGAAGAGCTCCCGGTCCTCGGTCTGCGTGTCCTGGATGGGGGTGACCAGCGAGTGGGGGTTGTCGTAGAAGGTGATGCGCTCGGCCTCCTGCTCCTTCATGTGGAGGATGAAGTGCGGGCTCTCGATGCGGTTGACCGCGATGACCTCCTCCTCGTCTGTCATGAAGAATATCACCTTCCCCTCGCCCTTGACCTCCACCCGCTGCATCTCCCCCTCGTGGAGGTAGGCCCACATGTCCTTGCCGCTCATCTGGTCGTAGTGGATGCTGTCGCCTTCCTGGGCCACCAGCACCTTGTCCTGGAAGTGCATGCTGTCCAGCCCCTCCGAGAGGTGCGCGGTGATGAGGCGGGAGGACACCTGGAGCTGCTTGCTCCAGACGTAGGGGAAGGGCTCTCGCCAGGCGATCACGGTGCTGTCCTGCCCGTTGTAGAAGGCCGTGTCGGCGACCAGCTGCAGGTCCTGGCGGAAGGCCCGTATGCTCCCCTCGGCCCGGCCGAGGTAGACGCTGTCGTTGGGCCGGGGGGCTGGGCCCTTAGCCGGCTCCTGCCAGCCCACGAAGCGGTCGGCCCGGAGGTAGAGGGTGTCGCGCTTGGCCGAGCTGGTGTCCACGGCCCATATCATGGGTTGCTCCTGGGCGATCATGCGGCGGGGGCTGTTCCAGAAGCGGGCGTGCCCGGCGTACAGGCGGTAGTTCTCCATCGAGTCGACGGCCACCACCTGCCCCTTGGCCTCCACGAAGTCCTTGCTGCGGTCGAAGAAGGCCCAGTCGGCGTAGATGCGGCCCTTGCCCTGGTCTACGGCCACCTGCCCCTCGAGGATACCGTGCCCGGCGTTGCGGTCGTACCAGCCCTTCTGCCCGTAGCCCATGCTCTCGTCGGTGTATACCCGCGTGGGGCCCCAGAAGTATATCCGCTCCAGCGACTGCGCGTACTGCAGGGAGTCGCCCACGGCGGTCACCTCCTCGGAGCGGTAGAGGACCGAGTCGCTCACCGTCACCAGGTCGCGGTCGGCGTCGTAGGAGCCTCGCCGGCTGCGTATGTCGCTCTGGTCGGTGAGGAGGTGGCCCCAGGTGGAGTACCACACCAGGTTGCGCTGGGTGGTGAAGTAGAGGGCATCGCTGTAGAGGGTGGTCTTGTCGACCGAATCATGCAGCTTGACGATCTTGCCGGTCACGTGCCCCTGGCCGCTGTTGCCGTCGTAGTGCATCGCGCTGCCCCACAGGCGAAACTGGCGCGAGCGCACCCTCACGTTGCCGAAGGCCTCGAAGGAGTTGGTCTCCGGGTAGACGTACGCGCTGTCGCAGTGCATCACGGCGCTGTCGTGCGAGAGGGCCACCTCGCCGAGCAGCCGGTGGATACTCTGCCCCTCCTTCTCCAGGGGGCGCATGCTCTTGGCGTAGAGGATTTCGACCTGTATCTGGTCGCCCCCCTCCTGCGCCAGCGCGAACCCGCCCGCGAGGAGCAGCGCCGGGAGTACTAGGCGCAGGGCAATCCACCGCGAACGTGGTCGCTTACACCCCCGCCCATGCATCTAGAACGCGCTCTCGAATTTGGGAGTCCACGCGCTCCGCTCGAAGCGGCAGCTCTTGTACTCCGGGTCGATGTGGATGTAGGTCCGCCCCACCTTCTTCCCTATCCACTCCTCCAGCACCTTCCGCTCCTTCCGCTGCTTGGCCAGCTCCTGCACCCTGTCGTAGTCGAGCTCCAGGTTCACCCTGTGGGCCGGGATGATGCGCTCCAGCTGCACCATCTTGACCACTGCGTTCCCCAGCCGGTCGCGGCTCTCGTAGGGCCTGCTGACCTGCCCCTCCTTCAGCTCCTGCAGCGCGTAGAAATCCACCGGCAGGATGGCCTCCTTCTCGAAGCGTAGGCCCCCCGCCATCGGGTTCACCGCGTAGCCCCCGTTCATCTTCGTGTCCTTGTCCTGCGAGTACCTCTCGCAGGCCTGCGCGAAGGTCAGGCTGTCGCTCAGCAGCCCCCGTATGCTGTCGAGCCGCTGGGAGGTCCGGGCTATCATCTCCGAGGTGTAGCTCGGCTTCAGCAGGATGTGGCGCACGTTGATGAGCTTGTCCTTCCGCCCGATCATCTGTATGATGTGGTAGCCGTACTCCGTCTTCACGATGTTGCTCACCTGGCCCTCCCGGAGGCTGGCGGCCGCGTCCGCGAAGGGCTTCACGAAGCTCTCCTTGGGCAGGTAGCCCATCTCGCCGCCCTTGATGGCGCTGCCCCTGTCCTCGGAGTAGGCCACGGCCAGGGTGGAGAAGCGCTCCCCCTTGATGATGCGCCCCCGGAGCTTGAGCAGCCGTTCGCGCACCTCGTAGTCGGCCAGGCTCTTGTCCGTCGGGTCGAGCACCAGCTGGCGGTAGATGTAGCTCACCGGCATCATCGGCAGGCTGTCGCGGGGTTCGCCGGCGTAGAAGGCGCGCACCTCCGAGGGGGTCACCTGCACGTCGCGCACCACGCTCTGGCGCACCTGGCTGGTGCGTTGCTGCTCGTCGAGCATCTTCTGCAGGTCCTTGCGAATCTGCTGTATGGGTCGCCCGTAGGCCTTCTCCAGCCCGGCTTCGCCCCCGGCCTGCTGGATGAAGTAGGCGATTCGGCGGTCGGTCTCCGGCGACTCGCCCGTGGCGTTGGAGGGGATGCTGTCCAGGTCGGCCTGGTCGAGGAACAGATTGTGAATCAGCACGCTCTCCAGCACCTCGCAGCGGCTGGGGGCGGGTCCCCCCCCCTGCATCCGCGCGCGCGCTATCTCCATCTCCACGTCCGAGAGGAAGACCGGGTGCGTGCCCACGGTGGCCACGACCCCATCGACCAGCTCGCCGCCCCGGGCCACCCCGCTCAGCATCAGCAGCAGGCCCAGGCACCAGCCCAGGCGGGGCATCCTAATCCGCATTTTCCTTCTTGCCATTATCATTCTCACTGTAGTAGTACGACTGTACCATCTCGCTCTCGAGGGTCTGGATGAGCGCCATCTTCCGCTCCAGCATGATCATCCGCTTCACATCGGGCTCCACGCAGGAGAGGGGGGAGAGCTGCCCGGCGGGTATCCACTCCACCACGTTGAAGATGTACAGCTGCCCCCCGTGCTTTCGCTGGAAGATGCCCCCGCCCCGTCGCAGTGAGCTCGCCTCGAGCTTGAAGGGGAGCTCCTCGTTCAGCTCGCCGAGCGAGAGCCACTGCTCCGGGGTTGATACTACCTGGAAGCCCTCGCTCAGCGACTGCGTCGAGAGGTGCTGGATGCCGGCCATGGTCGTGTCCCGTATGTCGCGCAGCAGGCTCTTGAGCTGCGGGCCGTCCCCCGGTGCTACCAGAAGGAAGACGCGCAGCATGGGCCGGGAGGCCAGGAAGTGCTCGCGGTGCTGGCTGTAGAAGCTGTCGAGGTCCTGGCGCGATACGACGGTGTCCACGTGGCGCTGCACGTACCAGTTCTCGTAGGCCCTGATGTAGAGCTGGCGCTTGTACCGCTCCACCTGCTGGGCTATCTCCTCCTCCGCATCGTCCAGGCGGCGGAGGGCCTCCTGGTAGAGCAGGGTTTCGCGGACCCACTGGTCCACCAGGCTCTTCTGCATGAGCACGCTGTCCTCGGGGCTGAGACCGTGCGCGAAGCGGTCCGGCAGGTCCTCCAGGTAGAGCCTATCCTTGCCGACCCGTGCCAACGCTTCGCCGGAGTCGTGCGTCTGCTGGCCGCCGCATGCCCCTAGCAGCAGGGCCATGCACCCCAGCAGCGCCGCAGCATGGGCCCGTATGCTACTGCTCATCACCCTCCTCCAGCTCCTGCCGCAGCGCCTCGAGCTCCCGCTCGTACACCGTCACCCTGAACTTGTCGCGCAGCTCCTGCAGCCATTCCTTCTCTTTCTCCTGCTCGTACTCCATCCGCAGCTCGCTCCGCATCGCCTCGAAATCCTTCTCCCTCGGGCGCGAGTCGTACAGCTTTTGCAGCACCTCGTCGTTGTCGCTCTCCGCGTTCCATAGCTCGCGCTCCGACACGCTGAAGAACAGCAGACCGTTGTAGAACTCCCGGAGCAGGTAGGGCAGGTTCGGCTCCTGCCGCAGCATTCGCTCCATCAGCAGGGCATCGGCCCGCTCATCCACCATCCGCCAGGCCAGCTTCTTTATCGCCTCGAAGCTCCATTCGCCCGCGTCGGCATTCTCCGCGGCCATCCGGCGGACGAGCTCCTTCAGGCGGAGGCGACGACCATCCACCCGGGCAAAGGTCATCTGGCGGCGCAGCCACGATACCATCTTCTCCTCCACCTTTTGCCCCTTCCGCGCCGGGCCGAACTTCAGCGAGAACGCCAGCAGGTTGTCGTGCTGCAGGCGGCAGCCCAGGCGACGGCGCGCCAGCTCGCGGTAGTTCCCGCTGCCCTCCAGTATCACCCCGTTCTGCTGCAGCTGGCTCAGGATGTCACCCCGGCTCTCGGCGTAGCTGGGGACCTCCTCCAGCTTCAGGCGCTTGATGATGTGGAAGCCGAAGTGGCTCGTCACCACGCCGGAGTAGTCGCCATCCTTCTTGAGCCTGAAGCACGCGTCCTCGAACTCCCGGGGGTAGCGCCCTGTCACCACCCAGGGCAGCTCGCCCTGCTTCTTCTTCGACGTTGGGTCCTGGCTGTACTTCTCCACCAGCTCCTCGAAGTTCGCGCCTTCATCCAGCTCCTTGCGGACACCCTCCAGCCGCTTGCGCAGCCCCTCGCGCTGCTTCGGGTCCATGCCCTCCGGGGCCAGCATCATGATGTGCGACACCAGCATGCGCCCCCGGGCCTTCCGCCGCTTATGGACGCGGATGAGGTGGTAGCCGAACTTGGTTTTCACCGGCTTGCTCACCTGGCCCACCTTCGTGGCGAAGGCCGCCTGCTCGAAGGGGTATACCATGCGGAAGGCGCCGAAGTAGCCCAGGTGCCCCCCGTTGGTCCCGGCCGAGGGGTCGGCGCTATGCTCCCGGGCCAGCCGCGCGAACTCGGCATCGCTCCTGGCCCGGAGGCGCAGGGCCAGGGCCTTCTCGTAGGCCTTCGCCTCGCCCCCCTCGGTGGAGATCAGGATGTGGCTCGCGTCCACCTCCTCGAGCATCCGCCCGTAGGCCTCGCGGCAACGTCGCTCGCGCTCCGCGGTATCCAGCAGCAGGGGCGCGAACTGGTATTCCCAGTACTCCCGGTACTCTTGCTGGAACTTGGCCACGGTATCCAGCCGCAGGGCCTTGGCCTGGCAGACCTTCAGGCGGAAGCCGATGTAGCTCTCCAGGAAGCTGTCGAGGGTGGGCTGAACGGAGTCGCTCTTGCCCAGCGCCCCGTTCTTGCGGTAGGCGTAGCGGAATTCGCCGGCCGAGATGCTATCCTCCCCGACCACCAGCAACGGCGCGGCCAGCACCTCCCCCAGCAGGGCGATGAGGGACGCCGTGATGAAAAGTATCCTAGCTGAACGTACCAAGGCTTACATGGATTGGCGGGAGTAGTTCGGCGCCTCGCTCGTGATCGTCACGTCGTGCGGGTGGCTCTCCAGGAAGCCGGCGCTGGTTATCCGCACGAAGCGGGCCTGCTTGAGCGCGGCGATGTCCTTGGCGCCCACGTAGCCCATCCCGGCCCGTAGGCCCCCCATCACCTGGTACACCACCTCGGCCAGCGTGCCGGCGTAGGGCACCCGCGCGGCGATGCCCTCCGGCACGAGCTTCTTCACGTCCGTCTCGGCCGCCTGGAAGTAGCGGTCCTTCGAGCCCTGCTCCATGGCCTCCAGCGAGCCCATGCCCCGGTAGGTCTTGAAGCGCCGCCCGTTGAACAGGATGGTCGTGCCGGGCGACTCCTCCACGCCCGCCAGCATCGAGCCCAGCATCACGCAGTCGGCCCCCGCCGCGATGGCCTTCACCACGTCGCCCGAGTAGCGGATACCCCCGTCGGCGATGACCGACACGCCCGTCCCCCGCAGCGCTTGAGCCACATCGTAGATGGCCTCCACCTGGGGCATACCCACCCCGGCAATCACCCGCGTGGTGCATATCGAGCCCGGGCCTATACCCACCTTCACCGCATCCGCCCCCGCCTCGGCCAGCATCCTGGCCGCCTCGCCGGTCGCCACGTTCCCCACGATAATCTGCAGGTCGGGGTAGGTGGCCCGCACCCGCCGCAGCATCTCCACCACGCCGAGGGAGTGCCCGTGCGCGGTGTCGATCACGATGATGTCGGCCTCGGCCTTCACCAGCGCCCCCACCCGCTCGAGGGTATCGGCCGTGATGCCCACGCCCGCGGCCACCAGCAGCCGCCCCTTCGCGTCCTTGCTCGAGAGCGGGTTCGAGCTCAGCTTCTTGATGTCGTTGTAGGTCAGCAGGCCCAGCAGCTTGCCCTCGCCGTCCACCACCGGCACCTTCTCTATCTTGTGCTCCTGGAGGATGTGCACCGCCTCGCTCAGCTCGGTCTCTATGCCGGTGGTGACGATGTTCTCCTTGGTCATCACCTCGCGGATGGGCACCTGCATCTCCCGGCAGAAGCGCAGGTCGCGGTTGGTCACAATCCCGATGAGCCGGTGCTCCCCGTCGACCACCGGGATGCCCCCTATCTTGTACTGCTGCATCATGCCGATGGCCTCGCCGACGGTCTGGTCCGGGGCGATGGTCACCGGGTCGTATATCATCCCGTTCTCGGCCCGCTTCACCTGGCGCACCTCCGCGGCCTGGGCCTCTATCGACATGCTCTTGTGGATAACCCCTATCCCCCCCTCGCGGGCCAGGGCGATGGCCATGGCCGACTCGGTTACCGTGTCCATGGCCGCGCTCAGCACGGGCAGCTCTATGGCGATCTTTCGGGTAAGCTGGGTACGAAGGCTCACATCGCGGGGCAAAACCTCTGAGTACGAAGGTACTAGGAGTACGTCATCGAAGGTTAGGCCCTCTGATATCACCTTATCATCAATAAACGACATGGGCTATATCCTTTTCAAGTTCAGGCGCAAAGGTAGAACTTTTTCGGGTAAAACCCGCAAACCGCGCCGTGCCCTGGCCTCCCCCCGCGGCTGGGGTTTGCGCCCTAGTGCAGCACGAAGTTCTCGCCCAGGTACACCCGCCGCACCTCCGGGTCGGCCGTCAGCTCCTCGGCCGTCCCCGCCTTGAGGATGTCGCCCTCGTAGAGCAGGTAGGCCCGCTCGGTGATGCTGAGGGTCTCGTGCACGTTGTGGTCCGTGATGAGGATGCCGATGTTCCTGTCCTTCAGGTGGGCCACCACGTCCTGTATCTCGCCCACGGCGATGGGGTCCACCCCCGCGAAGGGCTCGTCCAGCAGGATGAACTTCGGGTCCAGGGCCAGGGCCCGGGCGATCTCGGTGCGGCGGCGCTCCCCCCCGCTCAGCTGGATGCCCAGGCTCTTGCGTATCTTCTGCAGGTTGAACTCCCGGATGAGGGTCTCGACCTTCTCCCGCTGGTAGTCCCGGGGCTTGTCGGTCATCTGCAGCACCGACAGGATGTTGTCCTCCACGCTCAGCTTGCGGAACACGCTGGCCTCCTGCGCCAGGTAGCCTATGCCCCGCTGGGCCCGGCGGTACACCGGCTCGCGGGTTATCTCCTTCTCGTCCAGGAAAATCTTCCCGGCATTCGGCGCGATCAGCCCCACAATCATGTAGAAGGTGGTCGTCTTCCCCGCGCCGTTCGGGCCGAGTAGCCCCACGATCTCGCCCTGCCGCACCTCCACGCTCACCCCCTTGACTACGGTGCGCGTCTTGTAGCGCTTGACTAGCCCCTCGGTGTAGAGGCGCATCTGCCGCCCTGCTTGTTCTTCCATGGCCTGGTATTTCGCTTACTGATTCTGGCTACGGCGCGCCACCCTCGCGGAGGGTGGGCCCGTGGCGCAAAGGTACACATATATATGGGGTGCAGATTAGGGTGCAGACATGGGGCCCATCGCCACACGCCACTCCCCGGGGCTGGGAGCACCAACCCCGGGGGCATTTCGCTCGGTCGGGCTCAGCTCTGCGCGGGGCGATATCTCCTCCTCCGCCCCGGCCTACTTCCCGGCGAGGCGGTCCATGAACTTCGCCCCGTCCACCGCGGCCCGCACGTGGAGCGCCTCCCCGACGAGGACATCGCCCATCACGGCCTCGACGCTGAAGGTGAAGCGCTTGCCGTCAATCTCCTTGAGCGTGGCGGTGGCGGTCACCTCGGCCCCCAGGGCGCTGGGCCGCGCGTGGTGCATGTCCATCCGTAGGCCCACGGTCGTGACGCCCTCGGGCAGCATCGGGGCCACGGCGTTCATCGCGGCGTTCTCCATCAGGGCGATGAGCCGCGGGGTGGCCAGCACCTCCAGGCTCCCGGAGCCCACCGCCAGCGCCGTGTCGGCCGTCTCCACCTTCATGTGCGCCATGCACTGCGCACCGACTTTAAGCTTGGTCAAATCCATTGCAATAGCTGTTTCAGTTAGAAATTCCAGTTTGTATTCTCCCGCAAATATAGGGAAATATGGCATAGCTCGCACCCCCGGCCTGCCCCCCGCCGCGCATGTTCGTGGGCTCGCCCGGGGCGGCGGAATGGGCCAGGCGGCCCATCTATTTCGCCAAGATATGCCAACTTTCGGGAAAAATGCTACCTTTGTTTCCAGAAGGACGCGGAGGGAGCATGGAATATCGTGCTATATTATTGTGCTAGAGCGTAGAAAAAAGTTAGCGAGACTATGGGACAGAAGAGGATAGCCGTGGTGCTTGCCGGTGCGGGCAAGATGGACGGCAGCGAAATTCAGGAGGCCGTGCTGCTGCTGACGGCCATAGATGAGGCCGGGTTGGCGTATCAGTGCTTCGCGCCGGATGTGGAGCAGCACCACGTGGTGGACCATCTCAGCGGCGAGGAGATGCCCGAGCGGCGGTCGGTGATGCGCGAGTCGGCCCGTATAGCCCGGGGCGAGGTGCAGCCCCTCTCGGCCTTCCGGGCTGAGGACTTCGACGCGCTGGCCTTCCCGGGGGGCTTCGGGGTGGCCAAGAACCTCTGCACCTACGCGCTGGCCGGGGCGGACTGCACCATCAACGAGGAGGTGCGCGCCGCGATAGTGGCCATGCACGCCGCGGGCAAGCCCATAGGCGCCATGTGCATCGCGCCCATACTCCTGGCGCTGGCCCTCGGCAAGGGGCGCATCACCCTGGGGGGCGAGTGCGACGCGGCGGCCGATGCGCGCAAGCTCGGCGCGGAGACCGTGGTGGCCGGCAAGCGCGAAGCCGTGATAGACCCGCAGAACAAGCTCTTCACCACCCCCTGCTACATGCTGGACTCCTCGCCGGCCGAGGTGGCCGCCGGGGCGCGGGAGATGGTGGGCGCCATGGTCAAGGCGCTGGCCTAGCCCAGCTACGGGCCGCAGGAGGCCCGAGGGCTGCGATGCGAGAGGGGCGAGAGCCGCCAAGGCGCGCTTTCGCCCCAAGTGGGGAGCGTGACGGTGAAACAGGATGGACCCCTGTACACGTAGTAGTTGATATGCACTAGAACTATGGCTATGGAAAGGACCATTCCGCATGGCGTGAAGAAGATATTCGTCCTGGACACGAACGTGATGCTCCACGACTACACCTGCCTCCGGCATTTTCAGGACAACGATATCGTCATCCCGATAACGGCGCTTGAGGAGCTTGACGCCTTCAAGAAGGGGAACGAGACCATCAACTTCAACGCCCGGGAATTCGCCCGCGAGCTCGACCGGCTCAGCGGCGATGGCCTCTTCAACGGGGGTATCTCGCTGGGGGCCGACCGTGGCATGCTGCGCATCACCACGGGTAAGCCCTTCTCCGAGGCCATGCGGCAGTCCTTCGCGACGCCCTCGCCGGACCACCGTATCCTGGCCATTGCCGAGTGGGAGATGCAGCAGAACCCCGACACGCCGGTGATCCTGGTGTCGAAGGACATCAACCTGCGGATGAAGGCCAAGTCGCTGGGCATACATGCGCAGGACTACCTCACGGGCAAGGTGGAGGATGTCGACACGCTGACCAAGGAGGCGGGGGTAGTGGAGGGGGTGCCCGACGGGGTGATTGCGGCGGTCTACAGCGGCGGGGCAGATGCGTCGGAGCTGGGCATCGAGGCCCTGCCCAACGTGGCCTACGAGCTGCGGGGCGGGCAGTCGTCGGCCTTGGCCGTGGTGGACAGCGAAGGGAAGCGCCTGGTGGCCATCGAGAAGCAACGGGCCTACGGAATCGCGCCCCGCAACGCCGAGCAGACCTTTGCAATGCACTTCCTGATGGACCCGAGCATCCCGCTGGTGGCCGTCACCGGGAAGGCCGGCACGGGGAAGACGCTCCTGGCCCTGGCCTCCGCGCTGGCCCAGGAGCAGAGCTTCGAGCGAATCCTGCTGGCCCGGCCCATCATCCCGCTCTCGAACCGCGACATCGGCTTCCTGCCCGGGAATGTGGACGCGAAGATAGGGCCCTACATGCAGCCCCTGTTCGACAACCTCTCCGTCATTAGGAGCCTGCTCAAGAGCAGCAGCCAGCAGTACGTTCGCCTCGAGGAGATGCAGCGCAGCGAGAAGCTGGTCATCTCGCCCCTGGCCTACATCCGCGGGCGGAGCCTCTCGCATGCCTTCATCATCATCGATGAGGCGCAGAACCTCACCCCGCACGAGGTCAAGACCATCATCACCCGGGCGGGCGAGGGAGCCAAGATAGTCTTCACCGGCGACATCTACCAGATAGACCACCCCTACCTCGACCTACGCTCCAACGGCCTGAGCTACCTGGCCGAGCGCATGAAGGGGCAGCCGCTCTTCGCCCACGCCAACCTGGTGAAGGGCGAGCGGTCGGCCCTCGCGGAGATTGCCAGCGATTTGCTGTAGCGGAAGCATTAATTAGCATCGAATATCAAAGCATGCATTCAGTGAGTAGACTAGCTTGGCGGGTGGCCCTTCTGGGGCTTGCTTGCGTTTGTGCGCTGGGCACGGCCTTTGGCCAGTCGCCTGAGGATGAGAAGATCGAGAGGGCGCAGCAGCACTTGGACAGGATGATGGTCCGTCTGCAGAAGCAGAATATTTTGGTCCTACGGGCCGATTCGGTGCACCAGCTGCGCCTTCAGGCCGCGGAGGCCGCCCGCGATTCGATACGCAGCATCCGGGAGCAGCAGGCGGAGAAGCAGAAGACGAACTTCAGCGAGGAGAAGCAGCGCTGGAAGGCCTTCAAGCAGGTGGAGAAGGAGAGCAAGGATAAGAAGCAGGTGGATTCGGCCTGGCGCGTCTACAAGCAGTTCAAGCGGCGTATGGAGACCCAGGAGAAGGGCTTTTTCCGCCGGCAGCGTCAGGCCGACAAGGCGCTGGCCAACGCGGAGAAGGAGCTGGTCAAGGCGACCGCGACGCAGACCAAGGCGCGGCGCGAGCTGCTGAAGGTGAAGGAGGCTGTAGCCGCCACGGAGCAGGAGATCAGCCAGGCCAAGGAGCGCAAGGCAAAGCGTGTGGCCGCTGGGGAGGAGAAGGCTGCGAAGGTGCAGCGCAAGGAGAAGAAGCGCCGGGCGATGAAGGAGGCGCGGAAGGAGGAGAAGAAGGATAAGTTTGAGGGGAAGGCGCTGACGGACTTCAAGAAGCTGAAGGTGGCGAAGGAGAAGGATGAGGAGAAGGCCAAGGAGAGGGCCGAGGCGGCGGCCGAGAAGGAGCAGAGGAAGCTCAAGAAGCAGGAGCAGCGTGAGGAGCGGCGCAGGGAGAAGGAGGTGGAGAAGGAGGAGCGTCGTAGGAAGAAGCTGGAGCAGAAGGAGAAGCAGCGACGCAAGAAGCAGGCCGACAAGGAGAAACGGCGGAAAAAAAAACTAAAGGCGAAAGAGAAGCAGCAGCAGAAGAAGGTGGCGGAGAAGGCGAAGCGCCTGAAGAAGAAGCAGAAGGAGAAGGCGAAGCGTGAGAAGCTGAAGCGCCAGCGCATGAAGGATAAGGGGATTGAGCAGCCTGAGGAGCAGGAGGTGGCGGAGGCGAAGCCCTCTGTGGGTGGGGGTGAAGTTGCTCAGCCTGAGGAGGTCTCGGAGGAGGATGAAAGCTCCGAGGAGTAGGGCGGGTGTTTCTGTGTAGGGGGATGAATGGGTATAAGCAGCGGCCATCATGATTAGGGTGTCGGCTTTGCAGGACTACTTGACCTACCTGTTCACGGGTATGGGTTGCGAGTATGACCACGCACGGGCGATGGCCGAGGCGATGGTGGTGGCTGACCTCCGTGGTGCGCGCATTCATGGCCTGGCCCGGCTGCGCGACTACCACGTGCTGGCCGATCTCCAGAAGGTCAATGTGCGCCCTGATATCCGGATAACCTACCAGAGCCCCTCGACGGCCACAGTGGATGGCGACAGCGGCTTCGGCCCGGTGGTGGCCAAGTTCGCCATGGACACCGCCATAGAGAAGGCTCGCCACGCCGGCACGGGCTGGGTGGCCGTGCGGGGTAGCTCCCTCTTCGGCATCGGGGTCTACTTTGCCCGCCTCGCCCTGGAGAACGACATGGTCGGCGTGGTCATGACCAACGGGCAACCCGTCATGGCCCCGGTCGATGGCACTAGCAAGATGCTGGGCGACAACCCCATCAGCGTGGCCATCCCCACCCTACGGAACGCACCCCTAATATACGATTTTGCCACGGCTCCCATCACCAAGAGCAAGCTCGAGGCCCTGCATCGGAAGGGGCACGAGATACCCGACGGCCTTCTCCAGGACGCCATGGGCCGGCCCACCAAGGATGCCACTACCATCGCCCGGGGAGGGGCCATACTCCCCCTGGGTGGCGACTTCGACCACGGCGGGCACAAGGGCTTCTGCATCGCCTCGCTGGTGGACATCTTCTCCTCGCTCTTCAGCGGCGCGAATTTCGGCCCCTACGTCCCGCCAGAGGTGGCCTATCTCCCCCTGGCCGCGCAGCAGATGGAGAGCGGTGTGGGCCACTTCATGGGGGCTATGCGCGTAGATGCCTTCCGCCCGGCGGCGGACTTCAAGGCCGCTGTGGATGAGTGGATTGACACCTTCCGCAATGCTCGGGGCAAGGACGGAACACCCGGGGTTATCCTCCCGGGCGAGAAGGAGGAGAAGCTCGAGGAGCAGGGGAAGAAGCTGGGCCTCAGGTATACGCCCCAGCTGGTGGAGGAGGTCAACAACGTGGCCCGGGCCCTAGAGCGCGAGCCCATGCCCTACGAGGCCGACGTGGACTAGCCCGCCGTTTTCCTTGTACTACCTACTGCCGTTTTCTGTCCGCTCTGCACGTGCTTAGCTCCTTCTTCCCCACGAAAAAAGGCCACCCTGTGGATGACCCAATTTCGTGCCCCCTTCTGCTTTGGCTACCCCAGGTAGGTCTTCAGGTTCTTGCTCCGGCTGCTGTGGCGTAGCCGGCGGATGGCCTTCTCCTTAATCTGCCGTACCCGCTCGCGCGTCAGGTCGAATTCCTCGCTGATTTCCTCCAGCGTCTTCTCCGGGCAGCCGATGCCGAAGAAGTAGCGGATGATGTCCCGCTCCCTGTCCGTCAGCGTGGAGAGCGCGCGGCTAATCTCCCGCGAGAGGCTCTCCTTCATCAGCGAGGTGTCCGCATGCGGCGAGTCCGGGTTCACAATCACGTCCAGCAGGGAGTTGTCCTCCCCCTCCACGAAGGGCGCGTCGATGGAGATGTGCCGCCCGGATATGCGCACCGTGTCGATCACCTTCTCCCTCGGCATGTTCAGCATGGCGGCCAGCTCGTCGATGCTCGGCGTGCGCTCATACTCCTGCTCGAAGCGTGCCAGCGCCTTGTTGATCTTGTTGAGCGCGCCCACCTGGTTGAGCGGCAGCCGCACGATGCGGCTCTGCTCGGCCAGCGCCTGCAGAATCGACTGGCGTATCCACCACACCGCGTAGCTGATGAACTTGAAGCCACGCGTCTCGTCGAACTTCTCCGCGGCCCGAATAAGGCCGAGGTTCCCCTCGTTGATGAGGTCCGGCAGCGAGAGGCCCTGGTTCTGGTACTGCTTGGCCACAGACACCACGAAGCGGAGGTTCGCGCGCGTCAGCTTCTCGAGTGCATCCCTATCGCCCTTCCGGATTTTCTGCGCCAGCTCCACCTCCTCCTCCACGGATATCAGCTCCACTTTTCCGATTTCCTGGAGGTACTTATCGAGGCTCGCGCTCTCGCGATTGGTTATTGACTTGGTAATTTTAAGTTGTCTCATCCGCTATATATCCTTCTACTCGAAATGTATTGACCTAGGACCCGGGCGCAGGGCTAATCCTGCTTGGACATCCACCACCATATATACGTACGAAGGGCCGAATTGTTGTGGCCCGTATTGAAAATCGTAGGCCCGAATCCGCCCCCAGTCCTGCCCTCCGGCCATATCGCCCCTAGCCCTATGCCTCTGCATGCCACGCCATCCCCTCGCATATACGGACCGTGGGGCCCACCAGCTCCACCCCCTCCCATCCGCCGTGCTCCATCCGCCGGAAATGCACCTCCAGCTCCCCCCCCGGCATCCGGACCCCCACTGGCGAGCATGCCCCCTCGGCCTGGTTCATGGCCAGGGCTACGGCCACGGCCCCCGTGCCGCAGGCCAGGGTCTCGCCCTCCACGCCCCGCTCGAAGGTCCGCGCCGAGTAGCATCCATCACCCCCCGAGCAGATGTTCACGTTCACGCCCCCGTTCCTGGCATTCACCTCACGCCGCCAACGGGGGGCGACCTCCGACATGTCGTAGCCCCGCACCTCCTCCACCCGCTTCACCAGGTGCGGCACCCCCGTGTTGAGCACCAGCCCCCCCGACGCAGCGTCCTCCACCGCGGCGCCCACCGGGGGGAGCGCGATGCGTACCAGCTCCTCGCGCTCACCCATCCGTTCCACCAGCGCCGCCCGCGCTACGCCAGCCCCCGTATGTAGCGCCAGCTCCCTGTGCTCCAAGCCGTAGAGGTAGACCGCTGCGGAGAAGGTGCACCGCGCCCCGTTCCCGCACATCGTGGAGGGGTAGCCGTCGGAATTGTAGAAGCCCATGGTCACCTCCCGCTCGCCGCATCGCTCCAGCACGATGAACCCGTCGGCCCCCACCCCGAAACGCCGGTGGCAGGCCCCCCGCACCACCTCCGGCCGCACCGACCCATCCGCCGCCCGCAGCGCCCCGGGCAGCCCCTCCCCCCGCACCACCACGAAGTCGTTCCCCGCCCCGTGGTACTTACAAAAAGCGTACTCTATCGCCATGCGGATTGCCTCCCCCTATAAAATTATATCCTGATTACCATCAGGAAACGGGATATCTTGGAAAATGTTTTTATCTTTGTGTGCCGGAAATGGCAGTTGTGTAGGGGATGCCCAGCCGGTGCGCTGCGGATGCATCTCGCCCGCAGGGAGACCGTACGATTAGATGTTGGCGCTGCCAGTAAAACCGTTCTGCAGTTCTTCCTAACATTGTCAAGCCATGATGCACTACACATTCCAAGAGCTACAATGGGCCATAGGAGGCTCCATACACGGCATCACCGAGGGCTCCGTACACGGAGTCGCCACCGACAGCCGCACCATTAGCCAGCCTCGTGGCATCCTCTTCTTCGCGCTCAACGGGCCGAACCACAATGGGCACGACTTCATCGTGTCCCTCTACAAACGGGGCGTGCGACGCTTCGTCATCGCCGAGATACGGCCCGAGTACCACGACCTGCCCGACGCCACCTTCTTCTTCGTGGAGAACACCCTCACGGCCCTCCAGCAGCTGGCCGCCTACCACCGCATGCGCTTCGGCGTGCCCATCGTGGCCATCACCGGCTCCAACGGGAAGACCATCGTCAAGGAGTGGCTCACGCAGCTCCTGGCCGACCACCTCCACGTCAGCTACTCGCCCCGCTCCTTCAACTCCCAGGTCGGCGTGCCGCTCTCCGTCCTGGGCCTCTCCCAGCAGGCCGACCTCGGGGTCTACGAGGCGGGCATCTCCCAGCCGGGCGAAATGGAGCACCTGGCCAATATCATACACCCGACCCTCGGCGTATTCACCAACCTCGGCTACGCCCACCAGGAGAACTTCCCCAGCCTCGCGGAGAAGGGGCGCGAGAAGCTCGGCCTATTCAAGATGGCCCGCCAGCTCATCATCTGCGCTGACCACCCCGTGACCAGCCGCCTGGCCACCGAGTTTGCCCGCCAGCAGAACGTAGAGCTCATCACCTGGTCCCGCCAGGGTAGGCCCGCCAGCATCCAGTTCACCCTGAGCGAACCCGACGGGGATTCCTGCCGCTTCACCATGCTGCACAAAGGGCTAAGCCACGAGGGCGTGCTCCCCTTCGGCGACAGCGCCTCCATCGAGGATGCCTTCCATGCGCTGGTGGCCGCCATCACCCTCGGCCAGGAGCCCCAGCGCTGCATCGCCAGCCTGGCCCGCCTCACCCCCATCGCCATGCGGCTAGAGCGCCGGCGGGGGGCCAACGGCCTACCCCTCATCAACGACTCCTACAGCTGCGACATCGAGGCCCTGCAGATTGCCCTGGACTTCTTCCACCAGCAGGCCGAAGGGCAGCGGAAAACCCTCATCCTCTCCGACATCCTGCAGACCGGCCGGCCGGTCGACGAGCTGTACCAGGAGGTCAGCGACCTGCTCGAGCGCTACGGCATCGACCAGCTCATCGGCGTGGGGCCCAGCATCACCAGCCAGCGCCACCGCTTCCCCGGCGCGCAGTTCTACCCCAGCACCGACATCCTCATCGCCCAGCTCAAGCGCGATACCCTCCGGAACTCCGCCGTGCTCCTCAAGGGGGGGCGCTCCTTCGGATTCGAGCGCGTATGCCACCTACTCGAGAAGCGGACCCATCGCACCGTCCTCGAGATCAGCATGAAGGCCCTAGAGCACAACCTCACCCGTTGCCGAGCCAGCCTGAATAGGGGCGTGAAGCTCCTGGCCCTGGTCAAGGCCTACGCCTACGGCAACGGCCACAAGGAGCTGGGCCAGTTCCTCGAGTACCACAAGGTCGACTACCTCGGCGTGGCCATAGCCGACGAGGGGGTGGCCCTCCGGCGCGCCAACATCAAGCTCCCCATCATCGTGCTCAACCCCGAGCCCGGAGCCTTCGAGCAGATGGTAGAGCAACGACTCGAGCCGGAGATATTCTCCACCCATAGCCTAGAGCTCTTCCACGAAACCCTCGAGCGCATGGGCGTAGACCGCTTCCCCATCCACATCAAGCTCGACACCGGCATGCACCGCGTAGGCTTCACCCCGGAGAACATAGATACCCTCCTGGCCGTTCTCACCCGCCTGAGCCGCATCCGCGTGGCCTCCGTATTCACCCACCTGGCCGCCGCCGATGACCCCCAGGAGGACGAGTTCACCCTCGGGCAGATAAACCTCTTCTCCATCCTCTACGCGCGCATAGCCGATGCGCTCTGCTACCGCCCCATCCGCCACGTGCTCAACTCCGCCGGCATAGAGCGCTTCCCCCAGGCCCAGTACGACATGGTGCGCCTGGGCATAGGCCTACACGGCGTGTCGGTCAGCCCCGAGGGGCAGCTCGAACCCGTGGCCACGCTCCGTAGCTACGTCCAGCAGGTCAAGCACCTCCAGCCCGGCGATACGGTCGGCTACGGCCGGCACGGGAAGATCACCGAGCCCACCACCATCGCCACCCTCCCCATAGGCTACGCCGATGGCCTGACCCGCCGCCTCGGTCGGGGGGTGGGCGCAGTGCAGATCGCCGGCCAGCTATGCCCCACCATCGGCAATATCTGCATGGACACCTGCATGGTCGTGGTCACCGGCCTGGATGTGCAGCCCGGCGACGAGGCCGTAATCTTCGGGGCCAATCCCACCATCTCCCAGATGGCCGAATGGGCTGGCACCATCCCCTACGAGATACTGGCCACCGTGTCCCCCCGTGTGCCCCGGGTGTACTTCTCCGAGTAGCCCTTCCGGAGCGCGTTCGCCCCGTGTCCGGGATGAATGTGGAGTGAGCGGCCGACAAACCCCTGGCGACACGCGCGCACTATGGGGTTAGTCCCCTCAATGCCTATCTGTTACGGATTTTCCCACATTTCTTTCCCCCCGCGAAGTCGCGTATTCTCCGACATTCTGGCCAAATCGACCGATTTTGTAAAATTAGCATCGAACATTTTTACCCTTTAGTTCGTATTTCCATAGTAGTGACAGATAGATATAATTTGCGAGTGCCATTTGACCCAAATCGGGTCTTAAAAATCGTTCCTCGCAGCAGCATCGCGTACTGAATAAATTATGGAGGCCTATTTCGTTCCGGAGCTTTCAGCGGGTGTGCTGACCCTTCCCGATGCGGAGTCGCATCATTGCGCCCGCGTGCTGCGCCGACGGGCTGGGGATGCGGTGCTGCTTTTCGATGGGTCGGGGCGTCGTGCCCAGGGGTGGCTCGTGTCGGTCTCCCCGATTGGCACCACGGCGGATGTCGGGGAGGTCTCCCTTGAGCCCCTGACGGCCGGTCGGCAGACCTGGTTGGCCGTGGCGCCGACCAAGCAGATGGAGCGCATGGAGTGGATGCTGGAGAAGGCGGTGGAGGTGGGGGTCGGACGTATAAGTTTCATATCATGTGAACACTCTGAACGTAGAGTGGTTAAGTTAGAGAGGCTTGAGCGCGTGGCGCTTGCGGCGGCTAAGCAGAGCCAGACGGCCTATGTGCCTCAGCTCGATGGCATGGTGGAGTTCGAGCAGTTCGTTGCTCTTCCCAAGGGGAAGCACAGCACCTTCGTGGGGCATCTGTCCCCGGATGGGGGGGAGTCGCTTGCGCACGCGCTGGGCGGGCAATCCCTTCCGGCCTGCGTGCTGATTGGCCCGGAGGGGGGGTTTAGCGAGCCGGAGCTCTCCGTGCTAGGCGAGCGTGGTGTGCGGCCGGTGCGTCTGGGGACGAACCGGCTGCGGACGGAGACGGCAGGCTTGGTGGCCTGCGTGACCTGCGCGGCGGCTGGTGAGTAAGCTTGCGTGGCAGTTGCTGACGGGTGGCTCCAGAGCGAGAGTATTAAATTAGAGGTGTTTTGTGATTGGGGGTAGCCCCAATAAAATTTGGAGTAAAAGGATTATGATTCAGAATGCGGTAACGATGCTGCTAGTTGAGCCCGATGAGAACTTGGGCCAGCTCCTCAAGAGCTACCTGGAGGTGCAGCATCATAGGGTAACCCTATGTAAGACGGTAGGTGAGGCCTTCGAGGCGCTCAAGGTACGGCGCTTCGAGGCCTGCCTGATCGAGGTGAACTTCCCGAATGAGCAGGGCTTCCGCCTAATTTCCCACATGCGGGACCGTAACGGGCACGTGCCGATTATGGTCCTCTCCTCGCTCACCGCGACGGAGGATGTGGTCAAGGGGCTGCGTGCGGGCGCGGACGACTACCTGCGCAAGCCCTTCGAGGTGGAGGAGCTGATGCTGCGCTTCGGCGGGCTGCTCCGCCGGTCCGTCCGTGAGGATGTGAACCAGGACCTGCCGACGAGCTTTGACATCGGTAAGTTCCACTTCGACGTTACGCGCCAGCAGCTCACCCTGGCCGGCAATACGCCCCGCCGCCTGACCACCAAGGAGTCGGAGCTGCTGCGCCAGCTGGCCATCCATAAGAATGAGCTGCTGACCCGCGAGCATGCCCTCCACATGGTCTGGAGCGAGTACAACTACTCCAACGCGCGGAGCATGGATGTGTATATCACGAAGTTGCGCAAGATTCTCTCCGATGATCCGAACGTAGAAATCGTCAATATTCGGGGTCAGGGCTTCAAGCTGGTGGTGTAGGATTTTGCCCTGCCAGTTATTTTTTCTACTTTTGGTTCGATTTAGCCGTGGCGGCTCCCCCTAGGCCCTGCCTGCTCGTTGGTGCGATGGGGTGCCGCTGTGGCGTGCGTATCGGTATGGGGCGCGTATTCGGCAGAGGCCCGGCTTGTGGCCCGCCGCTGCGCGTTAGGTCCAACTTTAAGGAATAGGCAGTATGTCGGGATTGTCGGGTTTTCAGCTGATGTGGTTGCGTCTTATTGGTAAGATGCCGCGCGCCACGAAGATAGAGGAGCGTCGCGCTGAGCGGGAGGAGCGAGTCCAGCGTTGCTTGGCCTACATGGCGTCCTCCGACTACAAGCGCCACCAGGAGTGCGTGTCGCAGCGTGGGCGCTCTTCCAACGCGGCCGTGGAGGAGGAATTGCAACGGATAGAGAAGAGCGCGGAGTACATCTGGTTCCAGAAGCAGCTCGCGTCGGGCCTGCTGGAGGAACAGCCCTCCGGCAAGCTGCAGTTCTTCGATGATTTCGACTCGAAGCTGGACAAGGAGAAGTGGTCCACCCGCTTCTTCTGGGGCGATGCCCAGGTGGGCCGGGCCTACTCCTTCATGGGCGACCCGCATGCCTACACCGACGGGGCGAATGTCTCGGTGGCCAACGGCTCGCTGGTGATTACCACCCGGCCGGAGCGCGTGCGCTCGCTGGCCTGGGACTCGAAGATGGGCTTCCTGCCGGGGGAGTTTGAGTACACCTCCGGGGTGGTGACCACGGGCCATAGCTTCCGCATGCGGCGTGGTCTCTTCGAGGCGAAGATGCGCTACACGGCGCAGGAGGGCGTGTACCATGCCTTCTACCTGGTGGGGGATTCGTCCCTGCCGGAAATCGACGTGTTCCGCACCCTGCCCGGCAACGAGCGGGTGCTCTCCGGCGTGTACTGCGGGGGGGCAGACCCGAAGGTGGAGGCGCGGGTGGGCCGCCTGCCGTACTCCTCAGAGTTCTTCATCCTGAGCGTGGAGGTGGGCGATAGCCACGTGGTGTGGCGGGTCAACGGCGTGAAGTACCTCGAGCAGCAGGTCAAGACCATCCGGCGGCCGATGTACCTGGTGCTCCTCTCGGGCGTGGCGGCGGGCGCACGCCCCACCGGCGAGTCGAAGCTCGAGGTCGACTGGGTTCGTTGCCAAGGCGATATGTAGGCTTGGCCTTGCTGGTTGCGGTCTATGGTTGGGGCGTAAATCATGAGGATTTTGACGCCCTGGTGAGCTTTTTCCATTCCGTGCGCACGCACGGTTGGCGGGTGGTGGTGTACCGCCCGATGCTCGATTGGCTGTATGCGCATTTCGGCTATCGGCCTGAGATACATTCGGTTTTCTCGGAGGCCGAGGAGCTGCCCCAGGGGCTCGACCTGATGATAAGTCTGGGGGGGGACGGCACCTTCCTCGATTCCGCGCAGTACGTTCTCGCTCGGCAGGTCCCCATACTGGGTATCAACTTCGGCCACCTGGGCTTTCTGGCCTCGGGGAGTACGGACAACCTCGGCGAGGTCCTCGGTGGTGTGGCGCGTGGCGATTTCGATGTGGAGCGGCGCGTGACGGCCGGCGTTCGGCTCATGCGCGATGGCGAGCCACTCTCCCTGTGCGCGCTCAACGACATCACCCTGCAGAAGAACGGGAAGTCGATGCTGATTATCAACGTGCATATAGACGGCACCTTCCTCTGCACCTACTGGTGCGATGGCCTGATAGTGAGCACGCCCACGGGTAGCACGGCCTATAGCCTGAGTGTCGGCGGGCCGATCATCCTGCCGGCTGCGGCCACGGTCCTGATGTCGCCCATCGCGCCGCACAACCTGGGTATGCGCCCGCTGGTGCTGCCCGACTCGGCCGAGATCCACCTGCGGGCCACGAGCCGCGACCCGCATATGGTGCTGGGGGTCGATGCCCAGCGCTATGCCCTCTCCGGTGCGCAGGACTTCACCATAGCCCGCGGTGCGCATGCCGTGCATGTGGTCCGTCTGCGGGGCGACAGCTTCTACACGGCCCTGCGGGAGAAACTCAATTGGGGGATGGATGCGAGAAACTAGCGTTTAAATCGTATCTTGCGGCGTACTAAAGCGGGTGGCCTGTGCGTTAGTGTATTGCTACGGTGCGTTTTCCAGGTGTGCTCGCATTATGCATTCTATATGAGATTTCGCTTTTCTGTAGGTTTCCGTATCCTAGGCCCGGGTCTCCTTGCCCTGGCGGTGCTGCTTTGCCATCCGTGGGTGGCGAGCGCGCGGGAGGGGAACTACCGTATGGATGTGGGCTTCGGCCTCGGTCCTTCATCGTACATTGGTGACCTGAACCTCACGCCGGTTCCCCACTCGGTGGGTGGGCATGGGATGTTCATATTCCGTTTTGCGGTCAATGAGCGGTACGCCTTCCGGGGGAATGCGGTGGGTGGTCTGCTGCGTGGCCGTTTCCGTGGGGATTACTTCCTGCCGGACGGGGGGGAGGTGCAGCGCCTGGATGATTTCTCAAGCTGGTTCGTGGGGGCGGAGGCCCTGGCCGAGGTGCACCTGCGGAAGTTCCAGGTGGCGGACTTCTCCGGTAAGCGCTACAATCCCCACTTCTGGACTCCCTACGTCCTGGCGGGCGTGGGCCTGCGGTACTTTTTTGGCGGTGGGGGCTTCACGGCGAGCATCCCGATGGGCGCTGGCGTGAAGTTCGCCCTGGGCCGGCGCTGGACGCTAGCCCCGGAGCTACGGGTAGACAAGCTCTTTAGCGATGGGGTTGACGGGTACGTCAATATGCCCGAGCCGGGGTCGGGGGGGCTGTTCCACAACCGGGACTGGGCGGCGCACCTCTCGCTGACGCTGACCTACCGCCTACTGACCAACGTGCCGGTCTGCCCGTCGTACAGCGATGTGCGGCCGGAGAAAATCAAAGAGAAATTCAAGTACTGATGGGTGTAGCGAATGGAGAGCCTGCGGCCCCTCGCCACGTGGGGATCATCATGGATGGCAATGGGCGGTGGGCTGAGCGTGCGGGCCATGACCGGACCTACGGGCACACGCATGGCAAGCAGCCAGTGCGGGAGGCCATAGCCGGTGCGCTGGAGGCGGGCGTGGAGGTGCTGACGCTCTACGCCTTCAGCACGGAGAACTGGCGGCGGCCGCGGCAGGAGGTCGACATGCTGATGTCCCTGCTGGCCGAGTCGCTGGCCGAGTACACCGGCGAGCTGCGCGAGCAGGGCGTGGCGCTACGTACCATCGGCGACCTTGCGCGGCTGCCCGCATCGCTGCAGGAGGAGATAGCCCGAGCGCAGCGCGATACGGCCTGTGGTGCGCGCCTGACCCTTGTGGTGGCGCTGAACTACGGCGGTAGGGATGAGATTACGCATGCGGCCCGGGAGCTGGCCACGGCCTGCCAGGAAGGTCGCCTGGAGGCCTCCTCGATAGACGAGCAGACCCTGGGTGCAGCCCTCTACACGGCCGATCTTCCCGATGTGGAGCTGGTAATTCGTACCAGCGGGGAGCAGCGCCTGAGCAACTTCCTGCTGTGGCAGTGCGCGTACGCGGAGCTGCTCTTCCTGCCCATCTTCTGGCCCGATTTCCGCAAGGGGGATTTCCTGGGGGCGGTGGCGGAGTTCAAGCGGAGAAACCGGCGTTTTGGCGCAGTTTGACCCGCCTCAGGGTGCGTAGGCTGCGCTTTGCGCCCGGCCTGGACGGGGTTTTGGTTTTGAGTGCAAAGATGGCTACTTTTGGGCGTTTTTTGAGTAGTACGAATCTGGTCCATGAAGTTGATTTATGCGAGGAATAATGCGTAGCGGGCTACGCTTGCTGGTGGTTCTGGTGTGCTCTGCGCCTCTTTTCGCCGTGCGGGCTTACGCGCAGGATGGGGGGGGCTATTCGTACGATGCGCCTGAGCGCCTGGTTATTCGGGACGTGACGGTGTCGGGGGTCAAGTTCCTGGATACGGACATTCTGATTGATATGTCGGGCCTGCGGCGGGGTGATAGCATCTCGCTGCCGGGCATGGACATAACGCACGCCGTGAAGAAGCTGCGGGCGCAGAACCTGTTCTCGGATGTGCGCGTGCTGGCCACCCGCGTGGGTACGGATGGGGTGGACCTGGAGATTCGCCTCACGGAGCAACCCCGCGTCTCCGAAATTCGCTACGAGGGGGCTCGTCGCTCCCGGCGTGAGGACCTGGAGGAGCAGATGCCCCTGCGGCTCGGCCAGCAGGCCACGGCCAGCACCATCGCGGAGGCGGTGGCCGTCATCCGCCGCTACTACCTGGATAAGGGCTACCTGAACGTGCAGGTGGATGTGCGCAAGGAGGTGGACACGGTGGCGCGGAATGCCGTGCGCGTGGTGTTCGCCATCGACCGCGGGAAGCGTATCCGGGTGAAGCGGGTCCGCTTTGAGGGCAATGAGGCCTTCACGAACCGTCGCCTGCGCTGGAAGGGCTTCAAGGAGACCAACCAGGTGTGGCCCAACTTCTTCGTGAACAACAAGTTCATCGAGTCGAAGTACCGTGCGGACCTGGTCCACCTGATTAATTTCTACAACGAGCATGGCTACCGGGATGCCAAGGTGCTGGCCGATTCGGTGTACAAGATGAGCCCCAAGCGCGTGGGTGTCTGGGTGAAGGTCTACGAGGGGCCTCAGTACCACATCCGGGATATCCGCTGGGTGGGCAATACGGTCTTCCCGAGCGAGCGTCTGAGCCAGCTGCTGGGCCTGAAGAAGGGCGACATATACGACCAGTCGCTGCTGGAGCGACGCCTATTCACGGACGACAATTCGATTAGCACGCTGTACATGGACGACGGCTACCTCTTCTTCAACCTTGAGCCGGTGGAGGTGGACGTATCCTCGGATAGCGTGACGCTCGAGATGCGCCTGCGCGAGGGCCCTCAGGCCACGATTTCGTCCGTGGAGGTCACGGGCAACACCCGTACGAGCGAGAAGGTCATCCGCCGCGAGCTACGCACGAACCCGGGCGACCTGTTCAGCAAGACGAACGCGATGCGTAGCCTCCGCGAGCTGGCCAACCTGGGCTACTTCAACCCCGAGGCCCTGTCGCGCAATGGCCTCCGGCCGGTCCCGAACCCGCAGGATGGCACCGTGGCCCTCGTCTACAAGGTGGAGGAGGCGCGCAACGACCAGCTGGAGCTCTCGGCGGGCTGGGGCGGGGGCATGTTCGTCGGGTCTATCGGCGTGAAGTTCACGAACTTCAGCGCGCAGCGGATGTTCCAGCGCAGCGCGTGGAACCCCCTCCCCTCGGGCGATGGGCAGTCGCTGGCCATCAAGGGGACCTCCAACGGAAGGCAGTACCGCTCGGTCAACTTCTCGTTCAGCGAACCCTGGCTCGGGGGGTACAAGCCACACCATTTCACCTTCTCCTTCTTCCACTCCGTGTACGACTACTCCAAGTACATTTGGCGGCCCTCGGACGACTACTTCAAGGTGACCGGTGGCTCGGTGGGCCTGGGTATCCGCCTGAAATGGCCCGATGACTACTTCACGCTCTACAACGAGGTGGCCTACCAGAACTACCGGCTGAAGAACTGGAAGCAGGACTTCCTGTTCAAGGACGGCTCGGCCAACAACCTGAGCTACAAGATCGTCTTTGGCCGCAACTCCGTGGACCAGCTTATCTACCCCCGCTCTGGCTCGAACTTCTACGTGGCCTGTCAGTTCACCCCGCCGTACTCCCTGCTCAATGGCAAGGACTACTCCAGCCCATCGATGACGCCCCGGGAGCGCTACCGCTGGATCGAGTACCATAAGTGGACCGCCCGGGCGCAGTGGTACACCCGCCTGGCTGGCGACCTGGTGCTCTACTTCAACGCGCAGGTCGGTGTGCTGGGGCGCTACCAGAAGTCCGTGGGCTACTCGCCCTTCGAGGGTTTCGACGTGGGCGGCGACGGCTTCTCGAACGCGAACTTCATCTACGGCCGGGAGGCAGTGGGCATCCGTGGCTACGCGAACGGCGCGCTCACGCCTCGCCTACCCAGCGGGGTTCGCATGGCCAATGTGTTCGACAAGTTCACCACCGAGCTGCGCTATCCGATTGTGCTCAGCCCCCAGTCGAGCGTTTACGTCCTGGCCTTCATGGAGGGGGGCAATGCGTTCTACGAGCTGAACACCTTCAACCCCTTCGCGCTCTACCGCTCGGCCGGCGCGGGCTTCCGCGTCTTCCTGCCCTTCCTGGGCATGATAGGCTTCGACATGGGCTACGGCTTCGACCGGGTACCCTGGGATGCGGGGGCCTCCGGCTGGCAGCCGCATTTCGTCTTGGGTATGCAGATGTAGTACTAACTCAAAAAACTATAAGGCTATGCGTCGTTCAATCGTTCTCTTGGTCTCGCTACTCCTCCTGGGCTGTGCCGCGCATGCGCAGAAGTACGCCTTTGTGGATACGGAGTACGTTCTGGGCAAGCTCCCGTCCTACCGCTCGGCCCGCGACCGTATTCAGCAGCTCTCGAAGCAGTACCAGTCGGAGGTGGAGCAGGGCTACGCCGATGTGGAGCGCCTGGTGAAGGATTTCCAGTCGGAGCAGGTGCTCATGACGGCCGACATGCGCACCAAGCGCCAGAATGAGATCTTGGCGGCCGAGCAGAAGGTCAAGTCCCTGCAGGATAAGTACTTCGGTGCCGAGGGCCTGCTGGTGAAGAAGCAGACGGAGCTGATAAAGCCCATCCAGGACCAGGTCTTCAGCGCGATAAAGGAGCTGGCCCGCAAGGGGGGCTACGCCGCGATTTTCGACTCCGGGATGCGGAACGGCATCCTGTATTCCAGCCCTCGCTACGACAAGAGCGACGAGGTGCTGCAGTCGATGGGCTACTAGCGCCCGGGCGGGCTCTCGGTATGTATAATTCCAAATAAACTAGAGGAAGAAAGATGGTGAAAAGAATGTTTTTGCCCCTGATGCTGGTGCTGCTGCTCGCTGGGGTGGTCCGTGCCCAGGCTGCGCCGAAGTTCGGGCATATTGATACCCAGGAGCTGCTGACCTCCATGCCGGAGTTCGACTCGGCCCAGGCGCGCATGAAGGCCTTCCAGAAGGACATCGTGGAGCAGATGGAGCAGCTGCAGGTGGAGATGAACAAGAAGTATCAGGACTACGTGCAGAAGCGGGAGAAGCTCAGCCCGGCCCTTCGGGAGACCAAGGAGAAGGAGCTGCAGGATTTGCAGGCCCGTTTCCAGGAGTTCCAAGGGGCGGCCCAGCGCGACCTGCAGGATACCGAGGCGAAGCTGATGACCCCCATTCAGGAGAAGGCCAAGCAAGCCATGCAGAAGGTGGGGAAGGCCAACGGGTTTTTCTACATCTTCGACAGGAGTGGCGGGAGCTTGGTGTATGTCTCGCCCGAGAGCATTGACGTGCTCCCCATGGTGCAGAAGGAGCTGGGGATAAAGCCGAAGAAGAAGTAGGGGAGCAGGCGCGGTGCCACCTATTGGAGTTCTGGATTCGGGTGTAGGGGGCATTACTGTTCTCACGCGGCTGGAGGAGCTGATGCCTCTCCAGCCCTTTGTGTACGTGGCGGATTCCGCTTGGTGTCCCTATGGAACCCGCCCCTACGCCGCGCTTCGTGAGCGGGTCGGCAGGATAGTTGACTACCTGCTAGCCGAGGGTTGCGCCATGGTGGTGCTCGCATGCAACACCGCCACTGCGGCGGCCGTTGCGCAGCTCCGCGCGCGCTACGTGCAGCCCTTCATCGGGATGGAGCCCGCGGTCAAACCGGCGGCTCTCTGCTCTCGGAGCGGGCATATCGGCGTGCTGGCCACTGAGGGAACGCTGCGGGGGAGGCTGTTTCAGCGCTCCTTGACGCGCTATGGCTCGCATGCCACTGTGCATTTCCTTGAGGGTAAGGGCCTGGTAGAACGGGTGGAGGCGGGAGAATACGAAACTGCCGAGACCGTGGACTACCTACGCCAGCTGCTGGCCCCCCTCCTGGCTCTCGATATCGACCATCTGGTGCTGGGCTGCACGCATTACCCCTTCCTGACCCGCGCGTTGGCGCAGGTGTTGCCCGCCGGGGTGGAGGTGGTCGACCCAGCGCCGGCGGTTGCTCGACAGGCGGCCCGGGTGTTCGGCGAGCACGCCCCTACAGAGAAACCCGAGATGCGCCTCGAGCAACGTATTCGCCTTCTCTCAACCGCCCGTTCGTCCCGCCTGGGCGGCCACTATTCGTACTACTCCCGTCTTGTGGGGGGGGCGGGCGCTGGGGACTACTCCGAGGCTTTCTTACCTTTATAGCGTAGATGTCCTCTGCAAATTTCGGCTTTTCCGGTGATTTTGGCCGTTTTTTGATCCGCCTCGCAGTTTAGAACGATTTTGTGTATGCGGAATACTTGTCTGGTTGCTGAAATGTGCATAAATTGCGGCTTTAAAGGGGAGATGATAAGGACCTAAATCGGCATGGACAAACAACAGATTCGTGAGACGATAGCTCGGCGCGTTGCCCGTGAGCTGCATGATGGTGATGTGGTCCATCTGGGCGAGGGGCTCCCCAAGATGGTATCGTGCTACATCGATGCGGATGCCGGCGTGATGCTCCTCTCCGAGAGCGGGGTGGTGGGGGTCGACCCCGTCTCCGTGGGCGCTAGGTTGTCGGGCGGTTGCCGCGATGGCCAGGGTGCCGCCATACTCCTCTCCCCCAATGCGGCGACCTTCGATAGCGCGATGTCGCATGCGCTGATGCGGGGTGGCCATCTGGATGTTTGTGTTCTCGGCGCCTTTGAGGTGGACTCCAAGGGGAACATGGCCAACTGGATTGTGCCACGGACCCTGGTGCAGGGTATGGGCGCGGCGATGGACCCCCTGCACGGCTCGAAGCGCGTGATTGTCGCCATGCAGCACACCGCCGAGGGTAAGCACAAGATTGTTTCGAAGTGTAGCCTGCCCCTGACCGGGGTGGGACATGTGAATCTCATCGTCACCGAGATGTGCGTGATGGAGGTCCGCCCGGAGGGCTTGGTGGTGACCGAGCTCAACCCGCGGTTCTCCAAGGAGCAGGTGGTGGCCGCAACGGGTGCACGCCTGTGGTGGTCCCCGGAGCTCATTCCGATGACATAAAAACCAACCTATTCGTTAATCAAATAAAGTACGTACATGGATTTTTCATTGTCGAAGACTGAAGAGCTGTTTCTACAGATGATTCGGTCGTTTGCGCAGAATGAGGTTAAGCCCTTGGCTGCGGAGGTGGATGAAGAGGAGCGTTTCCCTGCTGAAACCGTAGAGAAAATGGCCAAGCTGGGCCTGATGGGTATTCCCTTCCCGAAGGAGTATGGCGGTGCCGGTGGCACGAACGCCCTCTACTCGATGGCGGTGGAGGAGCTCGCCCGCGTGTGCGCCACCACGGCGGTCATCGTCTCGGCGCATACCTCCCTCTGCGTGAACCCCATCTACGAGTTTGGCACCGAGGAGCAGCGCAAGAAGTATCTGCCCAAGCTTTGCTCCGGCGAGTGGCTGGGGGCCTTCGGCCTCACCGAGCCCAATGCCGGTACCGACGCTGCGGGGCAGCAGACCACCGCGGTGCTCGAGGGCGATCACTACGTTCTCAACGGCTCGAAGATCTTCATCACCAACGCCGCGGCGGCCCACGTGTTCGTCGTGATGGCGATGACCGATCGTAGCCAGGGCACGAGGGGCATTTCGGCCTTCATCGTTACCCGGGACATGAAGGGCTTCTCCGTTGGTAAGGAGGAGCTGAAGATGGGTATACGCGGTAGCGCTACCTGCGAGCTGATATTCGAGGACTGCATCGTGCCCAAGGAGAACCTCCTCGGCCGCGAGGGCAAGGGCTTCAGCATCGCGATGAAGACGCTCGACGGTGGCCGTATCGGCATCGCGTCGCAGGCGCTGGGCATAGCCCAGGGGGCCATCGATGAGACGGTGGAGTACGTCAAGACCCGTAAGCAGTTCGGTCGCGCGCTGGCCAAGTTCCAGAACACCGCCTTCCAGCTGGCCGACATGGACACGCGCACCCAGGCGGCTCGCTACCTGGTACGCGCCGCGGCCTGGAAGAAGGACCAGAAGCTGCCGTACTCCCAGGATGCCTCCTACGCGAAGCTCTTCGCGGCCGAGACGGCCATGGAGGTGACCACCAAGGCTGTGCAGCTCTACGGTGGCTACGGCTACACGCGCGACTACCCGGTGGAGCGCATGATGCGCGATGCCAAGATTACCGAAATCTACGAGGGTACGAGCGAGGTGCAGCGCATGGTCATCTCAGCGCACCTGCTGAAGTAGCCACAATAGGTAGTAATAGTTTTAGAAATATAGCAATTTGGCAATGAATATAGTTGTTTGTATCAAGCAGGTGCCCGATACGACGGAGGTTCGTATCGATCCGGAGAAGGGGACTATCATCCGTGACGGTGTACCGAGCATTATGAACCCTGACGACAAGGGCGGTCTGGAGATGGCCCTTCGCCTGAAGGACAAGTACGGCGCGAAGGTGACGGCCATCACGATGGGCCCACCCCAGGCCGATGCGATTCTGCGCGAGGCGTTCGCGATGGGCGTGGATGAGTGCTACCATCTGAGCGACCGTAAGTTCGCCGGGGCTGATACGCTGGCCACCTCGAACGCGCTGGCCGGTGCGCTGCGCGTGCTGCCCTGCGACCTGGTGGTGACCGGCCGTCAGGCCATCGACGGCGACACGGCCCAGGTGGGTCCCCAGATCGCTGAGCATCTGGGCCTTCCCCAGGTGAGCTACGCCGAGGAGATCGCCTTCGACGGCAAGGACAAGCTGACCATCCGCAAGGCGACCGAGGAGGGCTACCAGATGGTGGAGGTGCATACCCCCTGCGTGGTGACGGCCATCTTCCCGGCCAAGGAGGCTCGCTACATGAACATGGCGGGCATTCTGGAGGCCTACGAGAAGGAGGTATCCGTGTGGAGCGCCGACAACATCAAGGTGGAGGAGGAGAAGCTCGGTATGAAGGGTAGCCCGACCAAGGTGTTCAAGTCCTTCTCCAAGGGCGCGAAGGCCGCCGGTGAGGTGCATGACCTGTCGCCCGAGGAGGCCGTGAACATGATAGTAGAGAAGCTAGAAGAGAAATTCATAATTTAGTATAGGGCAATGGATAAGTCGCAGTATAAGAATGTATTTGTTTTTGCGGAGCAGCGCCGTGGCACGGTTCAGAAGGTGGCCTACGAGCTGCTCGGCAAGGCCCGCGAGCTAGCCGATACTACTGGTGAGAAGGTGTGCGCCATGCTTCTCGGCAAGGATGTGAAAGGGCAGGCGCAGTCGCTCATAGCGCATGGCGCGGACCAGGTGATCCTGGTGGAGGATGCGCTCTTCGAGCCGTATACCACTGAGCCGTACGCGCAGGCCATCACCCAGATCCTGGATGCGAAGAAGCCCTCCATCGTCCTGATCGGCGCGACGACCATCGGCCGTGACCTCGGTCCGCGCCTCTCCGCCCGCGTGGTGACCGGCCTGACGGCAGACTGCACGGGTCTGGCCCTTGGGGAGTCCGGCGACCTGCAGATGACTCGTCCGGCCTTCGGGGGTAACCTCATGGCCACCATCATCTGTACTGAGCACCGCCCCCAGATGGCGACTGTTCGCCCCGGCGTGATGCGCCGCATGGAGGCGGATGCGAGCCGCAAGGGTGAGGTGGAGAACTTCGCCGTGAAGTTCGACAGCTCGAAGTTCAAGGTGAAGGTAATCGAGGAGGTGCTCGAGACCCACGACAAGGTGGACATCACCGAGGCGAACATCCTCGTGTCCGGCGGGCGTGGCGTGGGCTCCAAGGAGGGCTTCAAGAAGCTCGAGGCCCTGGCAGAGGTTATCGGCGCGCAGGTTTCGTCCTCCCGCTCCATGGTGGATGCTGGCGTCATGCCGCACGACCGCCAGGTGGGCCAGACGGGTAAGACCGTGCGTCCGGGCGCCTACTTCGCCTGCGGTATCTCCGGGGCTATCCAGCACCTGGCGGGTATGGAGGAGTCGGAGTACATCATCGCCATCAACCGCGATAAGGAGGCCCCGATATTCAACGTGGCCGACCTGGGTATCGTGGGCGACCTGCACAAGATTCTGCCGTTGCTCACCGAGCGCCTGGCCAAGATGAAGAAGGAGAATGCCTAAGTATTTTTCCTAGGTGGGTAGCGGCCAGCACGCTGGTCGTATAGCCATGTATCTCTTGGGGGTTGCTGCAGAAAATCCTGCGGCGACCCCCTTTGTATTGCTACGGTATAAGTTGCGGGTTCGCCCGGTTCTTTGCTTGTGTGGCTCCCGTTGTGTGCCCTCCGGCTGCCCAATACCTCTGGAAAAGATGCTACCTTTGGCCTCGAAAGGGAGGGGACAAGCACTTGATATTCGGTGCATGTTGCGGGTAGGCTGATTGGGATGTAAATTGTGGTATGATGAATAGGTTTCGATGCTTGCTTGTGCTTCTGGTTCTCGGCCTGTCGGCCTGCGGGGGTGGCCCGGGTGGAGAGACGGGCGGTGCTACAGCGACGGGTGGGGGCTTGGAGGATGTGCCGGGGGTGGTGTGTGTGGAATATGAGAATGTGTTTCGCCTGGACGCTGAGGGTTTCACGCGGGCTGACATCGCCTACGTGAAGGGCGGTCAGCTGTATCTCTACGACAGCGAGACGGACCGTCGGTATCGCCTGGTTGAGGAGCAGGGGACGGTGGTGAGCTGCACCTTCACGGGTGATGGGCGGGAGGTGGGCTACACGGTGCTGCATGATGGGGAGCTCTGGCTCAAGTCGCTGAGCGGGGTGGCAGATGCTCCTCCCCAGCTTTCCCGGGGTATGCCCCTCGGCTTGGCGTACGCTCCGGGGAGGTTTGGGGAGCGGATGTGCCGCCTGCTGCATATGCGTGACGGTCGCTTCGCCGCGGTGATCTACGAGCTGCAGCCCGATACGATGGCGGTGACCGCTTGCAGCGTCTATGAGCCCAATGGCGGGCAGGTGGACACGCTCAGCCCGGGGGAGGCTCGCCCCATGCTGGAGGCGGAGAGCACAACCCATGGCTGGTTCCGGCTGGGGGGCGTAGGGGCAGATTCGGTGGCTTTCCATTCTGAGGGTGGTGGATTGCGGCATGTCGGGCGGTGTCTGAGCTGCGATTTACCCTTGGCGAATACGTCGGAAGGTCTCGCTGGCCCGGTGTTCGGTCCGCTGATGGTGAGCCCGGATAGCACGAGGGTACTCTTCGGGGCGCGGCTGGCGGCTGGTGGCGGTTCGTGGTGCGTGGCCAATCTGGATGGCACGGGGCAGCGTGTGCTGACCGAGGCTGGGGATATTTCACATCCATTGCGTCCGGCTTGGCTGGGGAATCGGTTGGTCTTTCTGGAGCGTTCCGTGGAGGTATCCAGGGGTATGGATGCCAGGGGGGTTGACAGCTTCCTGTGCATCAGCCGGGAAGAAGGGGAGAGGCCCTTCGCGGTCGACCACGAGGTTAGCGATTGGTGCATTCGGCGGTAGGCTGCGCCATGGAGCGAAGGGGGTAGTGGGGTGTGCCACACCGTCATGGATGTATACGCGACTATGGGGGGGCGCTCGGGGGTTAGAATTGAAAAAAATCCTACCTTTGCACTGACCGTGCAGCCGTGTCGTGAGGGGCGTGCCGGTGGTTAGGTAGAACTCAAAGACGAATAAGATGAGCCAAGAAACCTTTATCCAGCGGCATATGGGCCCCCGAGAGCAGGATATCCCCGCCATGCTGGAGGCCATGGGCATGCAGTCGCTCAACGAGCTGCTCGAGCAGACCGTGCCCTACGACATCCGGCTACCCAAGCTGCTGCAGCTGCCCGAGCCGCTCTCCGAGGCCGCGTACCTGCAGCATATTCACGCCCTCGCCAGGAAGAATACCCTGTGCCGCAATCTCATCGGGAGGGGCTACTACGGCACCCAGACCCCGGCCGTCATCATGCGGCACGTATTCGAGAACCCCTCCTGGTACACCTCCTACACGCCCTACCAGGCCGAGATTAGCCAGGGCCGTCTGGAGGCCTTGCTGAATTTCCAGACCATGGTCTCGAGCCTGACGGCCATGGAGCTGGCCAACGCCTCGCTGCTGGATGAGGCCACGGCGGCGGCCGAGGCGATGCTGATGATGTACGCCCTGCGGTCGCGCCAGGATGTGAAGGCTGGCAGGAACGTCATGCTGGTCGATGAGCGCGTATTCCCCCACACGGTGGACGTGCTCATTACGCGCGCCGCCCCTCAGGGGATAGAGATCGCGCGCGCCGCCTGCGGGGAGTACCAGTTCACGGGGCGGGAGTTCGGCTTGCTGGTGCAGTACCCCGATAGCGAGGGCGAGGTGCGCGACTATTCGGCCCTCACGGCCCGGGCGCACGAGGCGGGCGTGCTGGTGACCGTGGCGGCCGACCTGCTGTCGCTGGCCATGCTGGTCCCGCCCGGCGAGTGGGGGGCCGACGTGGTGGTGGGCTCCACGCAGCGCTTCGGCATACCCATGGGGCTGGGCGGGCCACACGCGGCCTACTTCGCCACCCGGATGGAGTACAAGCGCAGCATACCCGGGCGGCTCATCGGCGTGTCGGTCGACCGGCTCGGAAATCAGGCCCTACGCATGGCGCTGCAGACCCGCGAGCAGCATATCAAGCGCGCCAAGGCCACCTCGAACATCTGCACGGCCCAGGCCCTGCTGGCCACCATGGCGGGCATGTTCGCCGTATGGCACGGGCCGGAGGGCATCCTCCGTATCGCCGAGAACGCGCACAGCGCGGCGCAGTCCGTCATCCGCCATCTCAGTGGGCTGGGGGTCAAGGTGCAGCATGTGAACGTCTTCGACACGGTGCGCGTCGAGCTGCCGGCCGGGGTGGTGGCCAAGGTGCGGGAGCTCTCCGTGGCCCAGGGCTTCAACTTCGACTACCCGGCCGAGGGCATGGTCGGCTTCTCCTTCGACGAGCTCAGCACCCCCGAGGAGCTGTCGGACGTGGTGTCCATCATTGCCGAGGCCATGGGGAAGAGCCCGGTGCGGATAGAGGAGATTAAGCGGTGCACCGGGCCCGCGAAGAGCCCCTTTGCCCGGCGGTCGGCCTTCCTGACCGAGGAGGTCTTCGGGCGGTACCGCAGCGAGACGGAGATGATGCGCTACATCCACCGGCTCGTCGAGAAGGACATCGCCCTGAACTGCAGCATGATATCCCTGGGTAGCTGCACGATGAAGCTCACCTCCGCCGCGAGCATGCTCCCGCTCAGCTGGCCCGAGTTCGCGAACATGCACCCCTTCCAGCCCGCCGACCAGCTCGGGGGCTACCGCCAGCTCATCGGGGAGCTAGAGGGCTACCTCTCAGAGATAACCGGCTTCGCAGCCACGAGCCTGCAGCCCAACTCGGGCGCGGCGGGCGAGTACGCCGGGCTGATGGTCATCCGGCAGTACCACCTCTCGCGGGGCGATAGCCAGCGCACGGTGGCGCTCATCCCCACCTCGGCCCACGGGACCAACCCGGCCAGCGCGGCCATGGCGGGGATGGAGATCGTCCTGGTGGACTGCGACGCGAAGGGCAATATCGACGTGGACGACCTCCGGCGGAAGGCGCAGGAGCATGGGCCGCGGCTCAGCGCGTTCATGGTGACCTACCCCTCGACCCACGGCATATTCGAGAGCCGGATACGGGAGATGATGGACATCGTGCATGAGAACGGGGGGCAGGTCTACATGGACGGTGCGAACATGAACGCGCAGGTTGGGCTCACGAGCCCGGGCTACATCGGTGCGGATGTCTGCCACCTGAACCTCCATAAGACCTTCTCAATCCCCCACGGCGGGGGCGGGCCGGGCGTGGGGCCCATATGCGTGGCGGCGCACCTGGCCGAGTTCCTCCCGGGCCACACGGAGGTGGAGGTGGGGGGAGGCAATGCCATCCACGCCGTCTCGGGCGCACCCTGGGGTAGCGCGTACATCCTCCCCATCACCTACGCCTACATCCGTATGCTGGGCGCGGAGGGCCTGATGCGGGCCTCGCAGCTGGCCATCCTGAACGCGAACTACATCGTCGCCCGGCTCGGGGGCGAGTACAGCGCCCTCTACGCCGGGGAGATGGGCCGCGTGGGGCACGAGTGCATCGTGGACTGCCGCCACTTCCGCGAGCAGTACGGCGTGGAGACGGGCGACATCGCCCGCCGCCTGATGGACTACGGCTTCCACGCCCCGACCCTCTCCTTCCCCGTCCACGAGACGCTGATGGTGGAGCCCACCGAGTCGGAGTCGAAGGAGGAGATAGACCGCTTCTGCGACGCGCTCATCAGCATCAAGCGGGAGTGCGAGGCCATGGCGGGCCAGGAGGATAACCTCGTGAAGAACGCGCCCCACACCAGCGTGGAGCTCTGCTGCGGGGAGTGGGCGCACGCCTACAGCCGGGAGCAGGCCGCCTTCCCGCTGGCCTACCTCAGGCACTCGAAGTACTGGCCCACGGTGTCGCGCATCGACGCGGCGCAGGGCGATAGGCACCTAATGTGCAGCTGCCAGGATTGGAAGCAGGAGTACTAGGATGAGAGCCGATTGCCGCTGCACTGGGGGAGTGCGGGGCAGCTGGATGTAAGGAATAACCCAGGGGCGTACCCCGCCGCCCCGGCATACAACGCATTACCGATGACAGTAAAGGAACTCGTGTACGCCACCCGCTCGGTGCGCCGCTTCGATGAGGGCAAAGCGATTGGCCCAGAGCAACTTCTTGACCTGATAGACCTCGCCCGCATGACCCCCTGCGCGAAGAATGTGCAGTGGCTCCGCTACGTGCCGGTTACCAGCGCGGCGCTCCGGGGAAAGGTCTTCCCCACCCTCGGATGGGCGGGCTTCCTCACCGACTGGGACGGACCGGCCGTGGGGGAGCGCCCGGCGGCCTACATCGTCGTGGTGGAGGACTCGGCCCGCGGCACTGGCATGCCCGCCGACAGCGGCTTCGCCCTCCAGAGCATGGTGCTGGGGGCGCGGGAGATGGGCATCTCGGCCTGTATCATCTACAGCATTAAACGCCCGGAGCTGTCCGCCGCCCTCGGCCTGACCGATACGCAGAAGATATCCTTCGTGCTCGCGCTCGGCTACCCGGCCGAGACCGTGGAGGTGGTGGATGTGCCCGCGGACGGCTCGACCAAGTACTGGCGCGAGGGGCAGATCCACTACGTGCCCAAGCGGACCCTCGAGGAGCTCATCATCCCGGTTCAGGAGGACTAAGTCCATGGCCAAGGCAGAAGAGAGCATGCGCCAGCTGAAAGTCGCCCGCCAGCTGCAGCGCGACCTCAGCGAGATTTTCAGGATAGGGGCGGCCACCTACGCCCTCGGGCGGATGGTCACCGTGACCCGGGTGCGGATGTCGCCCGACCTTGAGTACGCGAACGTGTTCCTGAGCATCTTCCCCTCCAACGATGTGGAGGAGGCGATGCGGGGAATTCGCCAGCAGACCCGCGAAATTCGCTACGACCTCGGGAAGCGGGTACGCCATCAGCTGCGCGTCGTGCCCGAGCTGCGCTTCGAGCTGGACGATTCCCTCGACTACATCGACCGTATCGACGAACTGCTCTCCTCCGACAGCTAGATGCTAGGCGCGCTCATTGGCTGGACAACCCGCGTGCTCCCGCGCCCCCTGCTGCATCGCTGCGCGGTGGTGGCGGGGTGGTGCTGCGCGCAGCTACTCCGGGGGCGGACCTACCGCGACCCCATCGACGGCTTCGGCTACCGCCGTCTGCTCCCCTACGGCCGTATGAAACGGAGAGCCAATGCGCTAGCCCCTCGGAGCCTATCGCTGGAGCGCCATCGTCTCATATGGCTCTACCTCACCCGCGAGCTGGACATCGCCCGGGTGGCCCGCCGCGTGCTGCATATCGCCCCCGAGTGGTGCCTCATGCAGCGCCTCGAGAGGATGCCCGAGCTGAGCTATACCACGGCCGACCTGGAGAGCCCCTGGGCCAGAGTGCATTGCGATATCCAGGCGCTCCCCTTCCCCGACCACAGCTTCGACCTCATACTGTGCAACCACGTCCTGGAGCACATACCGGACGACCACCTCGCCATGACCGAGCTGCGGCGCATACTCGCCCCCGGGGGCGTGGCCATCCTGCTGGTACCCCTCGACCTGCAGGCCGAGCGCACCCTTGAGGACCCCGCCATCAACACCCCGGAGCTGCGCGAACGGCACTACGGGCAGCGCGACCACCTGCGCATGTACGGGCGCGACTACCCCCAGCGGCTGGCGCGGGCCGGTTTCGCCGTCGAGCTGCTCGACTACGCGGCCCGGCTCGACCAGGACGAGCGGCTCCGCTACGCCCTCGGGGCGGAAACCCTCCTGGTCATTGCCACCTAGCCAGCGCCAAGCCCAGACCCGTGAAATTTGCATTCTACATCGCCCGTCGCCACCTGATGGCCAAGAAGCGCCGGAGCGCCGTCAACGTCACCGCCTGGATCGCCATGCTGGGCGTGGCCATTAGCACCATGGCGCTGATCGTCGTCCTCTCGGTCTTCAACGGCATCGAGGGCCTGGTGGGGGGGCTCTACTCCACGCTCGAGACCGATCTGCGCGTAGTGCCCGCCACCGGTAAGACCCTCCAGCTCACCGCGGAGGACAGCGTATTCCTGCGCTCCCTCGACACGAGCGTTCGCCTCGGCCGCCTCCTCGAGGAGAACGCCATGTTCGGCTACCACGACAGGCAGCACATCGGCCGCGCGATGGGCATGGACCAGGCCTACGCCGACATGGTGCGCCTGGGCGAGCGTAGCGTCGACGGGGACTTCATGCTCCACCGGGGTAGCCAGCCCATCGCCACCCTCTCCGCCGGCGTGGCCTACTACCTGGGCGCGAGCCTGGTGCTCTACGACCCGATCACGGTGTACCTCCCCAACCGCTTGGCCAGCAACTGGATGAACCCCCAGACCGCCTTCAAGCGCAAGGTCATGGCCTTCACCAGCGTCCTCTCGCTCAACGCCGAGTTCGACGCGCAGACCGTCGTGCTCCCGATTGGCGTGCTGCAGGAGCTGCTGGCCTACAATTCGGCCACCGTCTCCGCCCTGGCCCTCAAGGCCCCCGCCGACTATCTCCCCCGCTTGCGGGAGGCGCTAGCCTCGCACTTCGGCGCCCGCGTCCGCATCCTGAGCCGCCTCCAGCAGAACGAGTCGCTCTACCGCACCATGCGCAGCGAGCGGCTGATTGTCATCCTAATCCTCTCGCTCATCCTCCTCATCGCGACCTTCAACATCGTCGGCTCCCTATCCATGCTCATTCTGGACAAGCGCGCCGACATGGGCACCCTGCTGGCTTTGGGTGTAACCCCCCGGGGGATACGCGAGGTGTTCATCTGGGAGGGCACCCTCATCTCGGCCCTGGGGGGCGCGGCTGGCCTCGCGCTGGGCTTGGCCATATGCCTCCTGCAGCAGGAGTTCGGTCTGGTTCGCCTTCAGGGCGGCGGGGAGTTCCTCGTGGAGGCCTACCCGGTGGTGGTGGAGCCGCTCGACGTGCTGTCTATCTACGCCCTGGTCCTTGCCCTCGGGATGGGGGCATCCCTGATTACCACGCGCGTGCTTGGCCGGCGTGCTGAGGCCTAGCGCCCCGGATGGGGGCAGAAAATTGGGGGCTTTTTCCGCGGGGGGTTTGCCAGTTCCAAAAAAGCCCTTACCTTTGCACCGCGAAAAGGGAGCGGGTTGTCCCCCCTCCGGGTTCGCCCTGTTCTTTAGCGTTTTGGTCTGGTAGTTCAGTTGGTTAGAATGCCGCCCTGTCACGGCGGAGGTCGCGAGTTCGAGTCTCGTCCAGACCGCGGTTCCCTTCCGGAGTCCGCATTTGGGTTCGCCCCCCGATTAATGTGTTCTTTAGCGTTTCTGGTCTGGTAGTTCAGTTGGTTAGAATGCCGCCCTGTCACGGCGGAGGTCGCGAGTTCGAGTCTCGTCCAGACCGCATCATGGTGTAGCGCATGGCCCGCGGGCTGTGCGCATTTTTTTTGCCTATGGGTGGGGGCCTTGGGCGCATCTGCCGGCGGACCCGAGGGCCCTACTCGCCCTTTTCCCCTGGGTGGTACGGCCTTTTTTCTTTAGACGCTATAAGTTTAGCCCCCCGCAGGGCGTTCGCTCGTCAAATTATACGCATTCTACACTTTTCTTTACCACCCTGTTAGTAAGCGTCTTACTCTGACTACTTAGAATGACTAAACGGCAATTCAGCCGCCGCGGTTCGGGCGCTGCGGGCGGGCCGCTCGAAAGGGGGTTGGATTTCCGAAAAGGGTTGTAATTTTGGACAACAAGCCAGAGGAACTTTAGCTTTTAGTAGTAAGGCAACATAAAAAATCATAGAGCCATGATGACAAGCGAGCAGTACGTAGAGAGCCTACGCAAGATGAACCTGAAGGTGTACCTATTCGGTAAGCTCATTGAGAACCCGGTGGACCACCCGATTATCCGCCCCTCGATGAACTCGGTAGCGATGACCTACAAGCTGGCTGAGATGCCGGAGTATCAGGACCTGATGACGGCCGTGTCGAACCTGACGGGCAAGCGCATCAACCGTTTCTGCCACCTGCACCAGAGCACCGAGGACCTGGTGAACAAGGTGAAGATGCAGCGCCTGATGGGCCAGAAGACCGCGGCCTGCTTCCAGCGCTGCGTGGGCATGGACGCCTTCAACGCCATCTTCTCGACCACCTACGAGATCGACCAGAAGCATGGCACGGAGTACCACAAGCGCTTCGTGGAGTACCTGAAGATGGTGCAGGAGAACGACTGGACGGTGGACGGCGCGATGACCGACCCGAAGGGTGACCGTGGCCTCTCGCCCTCCAAGCAGGCCGACCCGGATATGTACGTTCACATCGTGGAGAAGAACGATAAGGGTATCGTGGTTCGTGGCGCGAAGGCCCACCAGACCGGCGCGGTGAACTCGCACGAGCACCTCATCATGCCGACCATCGCGATGAAGGAGGAGGACAAGGCCTACGCGGTTTCCTTCGCCATCCCGTCGGATGCTGAGGGCATCTTCATGATCTACGGTCGTCAGTCGTGCGATGCTCGTAAGCTCGAGGAGTTCGAGGGCAACACGAAGGTTGACACGGGCAACGCCGTGTTCGGTGGCCATGAGGCGCTGGTGATCTTCGACGATGTATTTGTGCCGTGGGAGCGCGTGTTCCTCTGCGAGGAGTTCGAGTTCGCCGGGATGATGGTGGAGCGCTTCGCCGGCTACCACCGCCAGTCGTACGGCGGTTGCAAGGTGGGTGTGGGCGATGTGCTGATCGGTGCTGCCGCCCTGGCCGCTGACTACAACGGCGCGTCGAAGGCCAGCCACGTGAAGGATAAGCTCATCGAGATGACGCACCTGAACGAGACGCTGTACGCCTGCGGTATCGCCTGCTCCTCGGAGGGCGTGAAGATGCCGGCCGGCAACTACCAGATTGACCTGCTGCTGGCGAACGTCTGCAAGCAGAACGTGACGCGGATGCCGTACGAGATTGCCCGTCTGGCTGAGGACATCGCGGGTGGTATCATGGTGACGATGCCCTCCGAGCAGGACTTCCGCAGCCCGGTGGTGGGTAAGTACGTGGAGAAGTACATCCGTGGCGTGGAGAGCGTTCCGACGCTCGACCGTATCAAGGTGCTGCGCCTGATTGAGAACATGACGCTGGGTACGGCGGCGGTGGGCTACCGCACGGAGTCGATGCACGGTGCTGGCTCGCCTCAAGCTCAGCGTATTATGATTTCCCGTCAGGGTAATATCCAGGGCAAGAAGGAGCTGGCCAAGGTGATCGCCCGCATCCGCGACGACAAGTAGGCGAAAAAAAACACGCTTTTCCGTTTGTAAGACGTAGGAGCTAGCCGAAAATATAGTATATTTGCCGAGGCGTAGACATAAGGGAATGTTTGCGCCTCGGCTTTTACTTAACTTCGCATTGTCAATATAAATCAGCAGAATATGTATAGCGGGCAGGATTACAAGAGCAAGTTGCGCACGGCCAGCGAGGCGGTGACGCATATCAAGAGCGGCAATCGGGTGGTGCTGGGCCATGCGGCCGGGGTGCCGATAGATACCCTGGAGGCCCTGGTGGCGGCCAAGGAGAATTACCAGGACGTGGAGATCGTGTCGATGTTCACCCTCAACGATGGGCCGTACATGGCGCCGGGGATGGAGAAGCATTTCCGGCATAACGCGCTGTTCGTGGCGCCCAATGCCCGCAAGTGCATCGAGGAGAAGCGTGGCGACTTCACGACCTGCTTCTTCCACGAGGTGCCCCGCCTCTTCAGCGAGGGCCCCATGCCGGTGGATGTGGCGCTGGTGTCGGTGACGCGCCCCAACGCGGAGGGGTACTGCTCCTTCGGGGTGTCGTGCGACTACTCGAACCCGGCGTGCAAGGCGGCCAAGGTGGTCATCGCCGAGGCGAACGACCAGATGCCCTTCATCGCGGGGGGCGACAACCTCATCCACGTGTCGGAGATCGACCACATCGTGGAGACCTCCCACCCGCTCTTTGAGCTGCCCGCCCCCAAGATCGGGGAGCTGGAGACCAAGATCGGCCAGTACTGCGCGGAGCTGGTGAAGGATGGCGACACCCTCCAGCTGGGCATCGGCTCGATACCCGACGCCGTGCTGCAGCAGCTGACCGACAAGAAGCACCTGGGCATCCACACCGAGATGTTCGCGGACGGGGTGGTGGACCTGGTGAATGCGGGGGTGATCGACGGCAGCCAGAAGACCCTCCACAAGGGCAAGATGGTGGCGACCTTCCTGATGGGGGGCAAGAAGCTCTACGATTTCGTGGACAACAACCCGGACGTGCTCCTGTTCCCGTGTAGCTACGTGAACGACCCGCGGATCATCATGCAGAACAACAACATGGTGTCGATCAACTCCTGCCTGCAGATCGACCTGATGGGCCAGGTGTGCTCCGAGAGCATGGGCCTGCGCCAGTTCAGCGGCGTGGGGGGCCAGGTGGACTACGTGCGCGGGGCGCGCATGGGCGGTGGCCTCTCGGTGATGGCCATGCCCTCCACGGCGGCCAAGGGCAAGGTGTCGCGCATCACGCCCTTCCTGGACGAGGGGGCCGCGGTGACCACCTCGCGGAACGATGTGGACTACGTGGTGACCGAGTATGGTATAGCCCACCTGTGGGGCAAGACGCTCAAGCAGCGTGCGCAGGAACTCATTAGCATAGCCCACCCGGACTTCCGCCCTGCCCTGCAGGAGGAGTTCAAGAAGCGCTTCTAGTCGAGTAATAACAGCACAAAACACAATAGCATTATGCAACTGATCAAATTGAAGCCAGCTATCCACAAGTTCGATAGCTTTGCAGAGTTCGCCGCTGAATTTCAGCTGGGCGAGAAGGATTTGGTGATCACCAACGAGTTTATCTACGAGCCGTACATGAAGTCGGCCAACACCAAGTGCCACTTCCTCTTCCAGGAGAAGTACGGCTCGGGCGAGCCGTCCGACAAGATGATGAACGCCATGCTGGCGGACGTGAAGAAGTTCCAGTACGACCGCGTGATCGCCATCGGCGGCGGCACGGTGATTGACAGCGCGAAGCTCTTCTGCCTGGCCGGGGTGAACGACGTGGTGGATGCCTTCGAGCGGACGATCCCCATCAAGAAGGAGAAGGGGCTGGTGATCATCCCGACGACCTGCGGCACGGGTAGCGAGGTGACCAATATCTCCATCGCGGAGCTGATCAGCAAGGGGACCAAGAAGGGTCTGGCCGATGATGAGCTGCTGGCCGACGCGGCGGTGCTGATCCCCGAGCTGCTGACGGGGCTGCCCTTCCGCTTCTACGCGGCCAGCTCGATCGACGCGCTGATCCACGCGACCGAGTCGCTGGTGGCCCCGCGGTCCAACCCCTACACGGAGGTGTACGCCAAGGCGGCCATCGAGATGATCATCAAGGTGTTCAAGGAGGTGGCAGCGAAGGGCGAGGAGGAGCGCAAGAAGTACTTCCTGGAGATGAGTATGGCGTCGAACTTCGCCGGGATAGCCTTCGGGAACACCGGTGTGGGCGCGGTGCATGCCCTCTCGTACCCGATGGGTGGCACCTACCACGTGCCCCACGGGGAGAGCAACTTCCTGTTCTTCACCAAGGTATTCGAGGTGTACCAGGCCAAGAAGCCCAAGGGCTCGATCGAGGAGGCCAACCGGATCATCGCCCGCGAGCTCGGTTGCGATGTGAAGGATGTGTACAAGGAGCTGGACAACCTGCTGGGCAAGCTCATGGAGAAGAAGCCGCTGCGCGAGTACGGCATGAAGGAGGCTGAGATTGAGGAGTTCGCCGACAAGGTGATCGAGACGCAGCAGCGTCTGCTGGCCAACAACTACGTGGAGCTCTCGCGCGACGAGATCCGCGACATCTACAAGGCCCTTTACTAGGAGTATCAGAGCGTAATACGAACAACAAAAACAAGGAACAACGATGAGTTTAGTTTCAGAAATGGTAGAAAAGGCCCGCGTGGCTCAGGCTATCTTCGAGAGGGATTTTGATCAGGCACGCACCGATGAGGTGGTTCGCGCCATCGCCAAGGTGGTATTCGACAACGCCGAGATGCTGGCCAAGGAGGCGGTAGAGGAGACCCGCATGGGCGTGTACGAGGACAAGGTGGCCAAGAACCGTGGCAAGTCCAAGGGCATATGGTACGACCTGAAGGGCAAGAAGTCCATGGGCCTGGTGGAGGTTGACCCCGTGACCGAGCTGCAGACCTACTTCAAGCCGGTGGGCGTGGTGGCGGCCATCACCCCGACGACCAATCCGATCGTGACCCCGATGTCCAAGTGCATGTTCTCGCTCAAGTGCAAGAACGCCATCATCGTTGCGCCGCACCCCCGCTCGAAGGGTTGCTCTGGCCACACGATCGACCTGATCAACGCGGAGCTCAAGAAGCTGGGTTGCCCTGAGAACCTGGTGCAGATCATCCGCGAGCCCTCGATCGACGCTACCCAGGAGCTCATGAAGAGCTGCGACGTGGTGCTGGCTACCGGCGGTATGGGCATGGTGAAGGCCGCCTACTCCTCGGGTAAGCCCTCCTACGGCGTGGGTGCCGGCAACGTGCAGGTGATCATGGACCGCGACATCGACTTCGACAAGGCGGCCAAGACCATCATCACGGGCCGTATCTTCGACAACGGTATCATCTGCTCCGGCGAGCAGAGCTTCATCTACCCCAAGGAGAAGAAGAACGAGGTGTTCGAGGCGTTCAAGAAGAACGGCGCCTTCTTCATCGCGGATGCTGACCGCGACAAGGTGGTGAACGCCATCTTCGAGGATGGCCACATCGCCGGGGATGTGGTGGGCCAGAGCGTGCAGTTCATCGCCAAGAAGGCTGGCGTGAGCGTGCCGGCTGAGACCAAGGTGCTGGTGATCGAGGCCAAGGGCGTTGGCGCTGAGGACCTCGTGGCCAAGGAGAAGATGTGCCCCGTGCTGGCCGCCTTCGCTTACGACAAGTTCGAGGAGGCCATTGAGATTGCCAAGACCAACCTGGCCAACGAGGGTAACGGCCACTCCGCCGGTATCCACTCCAACAACGAGGAGCATATCAAGATGGTGGGCGCCGCGCTGACGGTTTCCCGCGTGGTGCTCAACGCCCCCGTTTCGACGACGGCCGGTGGCGCGATGGGTAGCGGCCTGGCAACGACCAACACGCTCGGTTGCGGTACCTGGGGTAACAACACCCTGTCGGAGAACCTGACGGCTAAGCACCTGGTGAACACCACCCGCGTTGCCCGCCTGAACGGCAAGACCCCCATCCCGACGGACGATGAGCTGTGGCAGCTCTAATCCGCTAGGATAGAAAGAGTAGGGCCGCCCGGAAGGGCGGCCCTTTTTTTGTGCCATTCTTTGCCATTCTTGCGATGCTCGGGGGGGCTGCGGCGAATGTGTACAGGCGCGGGGGCAGAGGGGGCTAGAGCCTCTGGAGGTTCTCGACGTAGGAGCGGGACTTGTCGTACTTGAGGTCGCGGAGGATGGAGGACTTGACGTTGATGCGGAAGGTGAAGGAGCGGAGGATGCCGAAGGGTACGACGTTGAGCGACATTTCCCAGCAGTGGAGGTCGCGGTGTATGTTGAGGGTGGTGGTGGAGAGGCGGCGGGCGTTGATGTCGTAGTTGGTGCTGAAGCCGAAGCGCCAGCTCTCGCCGATGGAGAAGCCGGCGTGGAGCGATGCGGTCTGGATGGTGCGGATGCGCTGGCCGTTCTTGGAGTAGCTGTAGTTGTAGTTGATGGCCACGTCCCATGGGGCCTTGAATGCCTCGTAGCTGAGCTCCATGTAGTCGGTGGCGAGGGCCTCCTGGAAGGGCTTGCTGCCGGGGAGGTAGCCCTGGGGTATGGTTTTGATGCTGCTCTTCTGGCCGCCGATGACTTGCTGTATGGACATGCCCGCGCTCAGGGATAGCTGCTTGAAGCGGAGCGGGTTGCCGGTTTGGTCGTAGTAGAACCGCTCGATGGCCTGCCCGTTGGGTAGGCAGTCGTAGGGGGAGAATGCGGAGCTGGCGTTGAGCGACACGACGTTGAGCAGGTTGGTGCTCGCGCTGATGCGGAGGTCGGCCCAGCGGAGGGAGTCGGCCAGGAAGTTGTAGGCGGTGGAGAGGCTGAGGCTGCGCAGCAGGGGTACCTTCTTGGTGCTCCGGGTGGTGTCCTTGCCCTTGCGCACCTTCATCTCGAGGCTGTTGTTGAGGGCCAGGTTGAGCGTGCCCGACTCGCCCTTGGGGGGCCCGCCGTAGAGGGTGCCCTCGAAGATGGAGTAGTCGCGGGTGTCGCCCTTCTCGTTGGTCTGCACGCGGCGGTAGGCCCCGTAGAAGGCGCGGGAGAAGTCGGGGTGGTAGGAGAAGCCGACGGTGGGGCGCAGGACGTGGCGCACGGCCCGCAGCCAGCCCTTCTCGCTGAAGGCGTACATGCCGTAGATGGTGGTGCTGGTGGAGATGCCGGTGTTGAACTGCCAGGCGCGCTCGAAGCCCCGGACGGTGTCGCGGATGGCCTTCTTCTGGTCGGGGTCGTAGTGGTAGCGGGTGGTCTTGTAGTACCAGTTCTCGCGGTAGCTCACGGTGGGGCTGATGGTGAGGTACTTGAGCGTTTTGAATGCGGCCGAGACGGAGGCGTTGTGGGCGATGCCGTTCTGCATCTGGCGGTACATGGGGTCGGTGAAGAGCTTGTCCTCGCGGATGTGGACCTTGTTCTGGAGGTTGAGGCCGTAGGCGAAGCCGATTTTCTCGTACCAGCGGGGCTTGCCGACCTGGATGCTCCGCTTGAAGGGGTATATGCGGGCGACGTTGACGTTGAGTTGGGGGAAGCGGATGTCGACTATGCTGTCGCGGGTGTTCTGCGAGTGGTTGAAGGAGGTGGTGAGGCTGATGGGGGTGCCCGGGAAGCGCCGACTGTAGGATACGGAGCTGAGTATCTGGTTGTTGAGGAACTCCTCCGTGGTCTTGGAGTTGTAGCGGTTGAAGGCCGAGGAGCCCAGGGTGACGTTGGCCTGGAAGGTGGAGTAGGGGTGGGTGGTGCGGTCCTGGATGTGCTGCCAGGTGAGGCGGTAGTTCTCCTGCTGCGACTCCTGGGGCGTGCCGCGCTGGCCCAGGCTCACGGCCGAGTAGGTGGCTGTCACCGAGCCGGTGAAGCGGTAGCGGAGGGCGTAGCGCCATTTGGCCGAGGCGTCCCACGAGCCCTTGGTGTAGACGGACCCTAGGAAGGTGAGGTCCATGTAGTCGTTGAGGCCGAGGTAGAAGCCCCCGTTGCGGACGAAGAAGCCCCGCTTGTTCTCCTCGCCGTACTCCGGGAGGATGATCCCGGTGGAGCGGGTCTTGTTGTTGGGGAAGAAGCCGAAGGGGATCAGCAGGGGGGTGGGCACATCGGCGATGACCAGGTAGGCGATGTCGGTGAATATCTTGTCGTTGGGCACGACCTTGGCCCGGGTCAGGTGGATGTAGTAGTGCGGGTGGGGGTGCTCGCAGGTGGTGAATTTCCCCCCCTTGACGTAGATGACATCGTTGGGCATGCGCTTGATGACCTCCCCGTGGAGGTAGCCCTCTGAGGCCTTGGTCATCACCCCGCTGATGCGGGCCTTCTGGGTGCGGAAGTTGTAGGTGATGCTGGTCATGGTGTACTCGTCGCCGCCGTCGTGGAATACGGGCTTCCCGGTGACCTTGCCGGCGGTGTCGCTGCGCCCGGCCGCGAAGAGCTGCCGCTGGTTGATGTCCAGGTCCATGTAGCCCGACTCGAAGCGCTGGTTCTTCTGCTGCAGCGAGGCCCCCCCGTAGAGCTCTATGCGCTTGTCCTTGACGTAGTAGCAGATGGAGTCGGCGGCCTTGGCGTCGATGGGCGCATCCAGGCCGTTCTTCGGCCGGGGCTTGGCCGGGGGCACTCTGGCGCTGTCGCTGGCGGGGCGTGGCGGGCTACTGAGGGTGTCGGCCGGGGGGGCATCGCCACTCTGGGCCCGCGGGGCGGGGGCCACCTGGGCGGGCGGGTGGATGTGCTCACGCCCGGGCGCGGGGCCATGCTCATGTGCATGCTCATGGTCGTGCTCATGCTCGTGCGCGGATGCCACCCCGAGCCCCAGGCCCACGAGGATGGCGAGCAGTAGGATGGTGTGCCTTGCCGTGCCGGAGAAATGCGTATTGAAGAAAAATACTACCTTTGCCACTGGCGTTAAGCGGTTCGATTAGCGAGTGCAAAGCTATAAATAAAACGCAAAGCGTTGATGCTTTTACACCGATGGGTTTCCTTTTTCCCCTGTAGGCTGTGGCCGCTGGCCCTGCTGCTGCTGGTACCCGGCATCTCGCTGGCGGGGGGCGCCGAGGAGGGGGAGCTGCGGGTCGTGGTCATCGACCCCGGGCATGGGGGGAAGGACCCCGGGACGCACGGCCGGGTGGCCAAGGAGAAGGACGTGGTCCTGTCGGTGGGCCTCAAGCTGGGCAAGCTCATCGAGGAGAATTTCCCGAAGGTGAAGGTGGTCTACACGCGGAAGACGGACGTGTTCATCGAGCTCAACCGCCGGGCCGAGATCGCCAACGAGGCGAAGGCCGACCTGTTCATCTCCATACACGCCAACTCGGCCCCCTCGCACGTCCGGGGGGCAGAGACCTTCGTGATGGGCCTGCACACCACCAAGTCGAACTTCGAGGTGGCCCAGCGGGAGAACGCGGTCATCACCTACGAGAGCGACTACACGCGGAAGTACGAGGGCTACGACCCCCACTCGCCCGAGAGCTTCATCATCTTCTCCCTCATACAGAACGTATTCCTGAACCAGAGCCTGGAGTTCGCCTCGGCCGTCCAGCGGCAGTTCACCGACGTGCTGCTGCGCCACGACCGCGGGGTGAAGCAGGCGGGCTTCCTGGTGCTGTACAAGAGCTCGATGCCCTCGGTGCTCATCGAGCTGGGCTTCCTGACGCACCGGCAGGAGGAGAAGTTCCTGGTCTCGAAGGAGGGGCAGGACAAGATGGCCCGGGCCATCTTCACGGCCTTCAGCGACTACAAGAAGGTGCGGGATGCCCGGGCCGCGGCCCATAAGGCCCGGGAGAAGGCCAAGGCCGAGGAGGCCGCGCCCAGCAAGCCGGAGCCCAGCAAGCCGGCGGCCAAGGACGGGAGGAGGATAGAGTTCCGCGTGCAGGTGGCGACCATACGCCACCCCCTGGGCAAGGGGCATAGGCTGCGCCGCGAGTTCCCCAGGCTGCTCGAGGAGAAGGACGGCCCGTCCTACCGCTACTACTCGCACCGCACGGCGAGCTTCGACGAGGCGCAACGGATGCTGCAGCAGGTCCAGAAGACCTGCCCGGACGCCTTCCTGGTGGTCTTCGAGGACGGTGTGCGCCGGAAGTGAGGATGGAGCGAGGATTGATAGGGTCGTAGGACGGACATAGTTTAGCAATGGAAAAGAAGTCAAAGCAATACTGGCTGATAGGCCTCTTCACGGTGGTGATTCTGGCCTTCTTCGGGGTGTTCTTCAACTACCTGAAGGGGCGGAATGTGTTCAAGAGCGTGGTGCACTACTACGTGTACTTCGACGGGGTGGAGGGGCTCTACAAGAGCAACAAGGTGCTCATAAACGGCATGCGCGTCGGGGATGTCTCGGACATCAGCTTCGCGCCGGACCACTCGGGCCGCCTGCTGGTGGAGCTACGCCTGCCGCCGACGGTGGACCTGCCCCTGGGCACGCGGGCGAGCATCGTGAATACCGGGATGCTCGGGGGGCGGATGGTGAAGCTCAGCGATGCCTACGGGCCGGGGCCATACCTCCGCGACGGGGACACGATAGCGGGCTTCACCGAGCAGTCCATCGCGCAGGTGATGGACACGCAGATGACCCCCATCATGCAGAACGTGGATACGCTGATCGTGAACCTGAAGCACCTGACGGGGTGGGTGAACGCCACGATGACGGATGAGGCGCGGGGGCAGGTACTGGGCATTCTGGCCGATGCGGCGGGCTCTACGCAGAAGCTGAACCGGGCGATGGACCAGCTGCCCGCCCTGCTGCGGGAGGTCAACGCGACGGTGAAGGAGGGGCAGCTGGCGATGAGCAAGGCGGGGAGCATCGCCGACAGCATCAACGCGATGAACCTGGTGGCCATGTCGCGGCGCTTCGACAGCGTGATGGGCAACCTCGCCCGGCTGACGGCGCAGCTGGCCGACAGCACCAGCTCGCTGGGCCGCTTGACCACGCAGGACAGGCTGTACCAGGATGTGGATAGGGCGGTGCGCAGCCTCGACAGCCTGGTGGTGGACCTGAAGAGGAACCCCGGGCGCTACGTCAAGCTGTCGCTCTGGTAGGCTTGCGCCCCGGCCCGCGTCGCGCCGTTGGCCCGTATCCGGCTACCGGTATTGCCGCAGGTGGGCCTTCCGCTCGTCGGGTATACGCCAGCTCTCCCGGGCCTTCTGTATGGCCTTGCGCCTGACCCACTCCTCGAGCTGTGGTATGTGGGCTACGGCCTCGTCCCACTGGTGGGTGAGGGCCTCGGCCCAGAACCAGGCTTGGCCCATGCGGACGTAGTACTCGGGGCGTTTGAGCTCGGCGATGGTGCTGAGTAGCCCGGGCTGGAGCGGGCCCTTGAGGTAGTGCTTCATGAGCATGACCAGGGCGAAGCGGACGGTGTACTCGTGGGGGTTGCTGAGCCACTCGAGGAGGTGGGGGTAGAAGAAGTCGGCTTGCCTGCTGATGGCCACGGGCGCGAAGGAGTCGCAGGTGGCCCAGTTGTCGAGGTGGGGGAGGTAGGCCTGGATGTGGGCCTGGGCCACTTCGGGGTCCTTGGTCTGCCCGATGATGCAGCCGTGCAGCAGCTGCTCCTCGAAGTAGCGGTGGGCTGGCCGCGCGATGTAGGGCTCGCAGTCGTAGGCCCGGAGGTAGCCCTTGGCGAGGGCCCGCACCTGGGGTACGCGCACGCCCAGGAGGCAGTCCGGGTCGACGGTGGGTAGGAGCTTGAGGTTGAAGCTGCGGTAGGTGGCCTCGGCGTGCTGGTGGAGGTCGCGGTGCACGATGGCGGGTGTGAGCTCGGGTTTGGGCATCATGGTCCTGTATCTCCGTCTTTAGTTGAAAAATCCATCCGTTTTACGTGTACGAATCAATGGGTGCTGCCGAAGGGGTCCGCCTCGCTGAAGTCGGGGGTGTAGTGCCCCTGCGAGGAGAAGTCCTGGGTGAAGCCCTGGTGCATCCCCAGCTCGTGGAGGGTTGCCAGGGCCTGCCGGTACTCCGCCGGGGTGATGCCGCGGGCGAGCTCGGGGTGGCGGTCTGCGCGTAGGTTTTCCGGCGGGGTGTACTGGCTCATGAGGGATACGGGGAGCGCGGGGCCGAGCTCCGCCCAGAGGTTGAACAGGGCGGCGCGGGTGTTCTCCGCCTGGCCGGGTAGGACGAGGTGCCGCACCAGGAGCCCCCGTCGGGCAATTCCCCGCTCGTCGAGCTGGAGGCCCGTGCCGACCTGGCTCGCCATGCGGCCTATCGCGCTGAGGGCGTGGTCGGGGTAGCCGGGGGCGTGGGATAGCTCGTGGGCGAGGGCGGGGGAGGCGTACTTGTAGTCGGGGAGGTAGATGTCCACCAGCCCCTCGAGGGTGTCGAGGGCGGCGGGGCTGTCGTAGCCGCCGGTGTTGTAGACGATGGTGGGGCGGTAGCCGTCGCGGTGTAGCTGGCCGATGAGCTCGGGGAGGTGGGGGATGTAGGGGGTGGGGGAGACCAGGCCGAGGGTGTCGCATCTCCCGTCCATCCGCCCGTCCGCATCCTCTGGCTGGAGGAGCGGCTCGAGGCGGGCGAGGAGCTCCGGCACGGTGCAGCGATGGGGGGTGAGGGCGGTCCGTGGGGCGCTGATTTGGTGGTTCTGGCAGTAGATGCAGCGGAGGTTGCATCCGGCGAAGAAGACGTTGACCACGCCGCTTGGTCCGCCGAGGACGGGTTCCTCGCCGGTGTGGCGGCAGACGCTGGCCACGTAGAGGTGCTGGTCTATGCCGCAGCGGCCGGGCCGGGTGCGCCGGTCGGTCTGGCAACGGTGGGCGCAGAGCGTGCAGCTGTCCATGGGGCTACTACCAGCGGCTGATGACGGGGTAGCTGAAGGCGGTGCGCACCCACTGGAGCTGGCCGTAGGTGAAGCGGGGGTGTCGCCGGATGCGCTCGGAGAGGGGGGCCTCGGGGTAGAGCTCGAAGTCGGTGCGGAGGGTGGCGATGTCGTCTGCGGTGAGCAGCTCGTCTATGCTGATGCGGCTTTCGCGGAGGAGCCGGCAGATGTGGTTTGCGATGGTCTTGTCGGTGATGCCGCGCTCCCTGGCGATGGTCTCGGGCGTTCTCCCCTGCCTGAGCAGCTCGAGGGTGTGGAGGTAGCTCTTCGCCCGGGGGGGCTTGGTCTCCGTGCCGGGTCCTTGCTCGTGTGTGTGCTGCGCGGCTTGCTCGAAATCCGCCTGCTCCCGCTGTATCAGCTCGAGGAGCTCCATGCCGTGCGTGCGGAGGGTCTCGCTGGGTAGGCGGGGTATGCTGCGTAGGCCGTCGAGGGTGGTGGGGGCGTGCTCGGCCAGCGCGTAGAGCGCGGCGCGGTTGAGAATCTGCCCGGGCCGGATGGGGTCGCCGGTCTGCTGGGCGATTTCCTGGGCCTTCTGCTCGCGCCACTGCTCCAGCTTCTGGATGAGCGTATCGGCCAGGCTCTCCGCGCTCCTGCCGGTGGCGTGGGGGTGCTCGCCCATGCGGGCCAGGGCGCGGGCCTTGGTGTACCGCTCGATGGTGAAGCCGTTGGCGCAGGCGATGGAGCATTCGTGCTTCTCGCTGATGCGCTCCTTGAGCTCCTGGAGGCGTGCGGCCAGGGTCTCGTTCTTGCGGTCCACGCGGCTGGGGGTGAGCTGCTCGAGCAGGCCGTCGTCGAGCAGGTCGAGGACGTAGCTGGTGGCGCTGGCGACGCGGTCCTGGAGGGTCTCGTTGCTGCCGATGGAGGGGTTGTGGGCCAGGAGGGTGCGGAGCTGCTGGCGGAAGCGCTGCATGTGCCCCTCGAGGGAGTGGAGGGTGCTCTCCACGCTGCGGAGGCGCTGGTGGTTGGCGTGGGAGGCGGCCAGCTCATCGCCCTTGAGCACGTTGACGATGCTGGTGGCGAGCCGGGCGGGCTCGGCGTAGTCGAAGAGCGAGCTCAGGAGCTGGGCCTCGTAGGCGGCGCGGGCCTGCTCGAGCTGCTGGGCTGTGGGCGCGTCGCGGCGTGCGTCGCGGCTGTGGGCGACGATGCGTCCATCGGTCTGCACGGCGCGCGGGTCGAGGCGGGTGGTCAGGGCTATGCCCTCGAGGGTTCGGCAGCGGCTCAGGGCGACGTAGATCTGCCCGGCGGCGAAGGCGGCCTGCCCGTCGATCTCGACCTCGTCGAAGGTCAGCCCCTGGCTCTTGTGGATGGTGATGGCCCAGGCCAGGCGGATGGGGTACTGGGTGAAGGTGCCCAGGATCTCCTTCTCCACGGTCTTGGTCTGCGGGTTGAGGGTGTAGCGGACGTTCTCCCAGGTTTCGGGCTCGATGCGGACCTCCATCCCGTCGTCGAAGGTCACGGTGATGCGGCTGGGGGTGAGTTCGGTGGCGGTGCCAATCTTGCCGTTGAAGTAGCGTTTCTGCGCCTGCTTGTCGTTGCGGATGAGCATGACCTGGGCCCCCTCGCGGAGGGTGAGGGTCTGGTCGGTGGGGAAGTTGCGCTCCGCGAAGTCGCCCTCCACGGTGGCCTCGTAGCTGATGAGCGGGGTGTCGAGGGCGTGCAGCTCCTGGCTGTTGATGGTGTCGGCCTTCTGGTTGTGCGTGGTCAGGAGTATGTGGCCCTTCTTGCGCTGGCCCCCGGGCCCGGTGTATCGGCGGTTGAGCTCTCGGATGACCTCTGGGCCCATGTTGCCCTCTCGGATGCTGTTGAGCAGGGAGAGGAAGCGGTCGTCCTGCTGGCGGTAGACGGTCTGCAACTCCACGCTGAGGTAGCCGGCCTGGTGGAGGGCGTGGGAGGAGAAGAAGTAGGGGGAGTCGTAGTGGGCCTGGAGGATGGGCTCGTCCTGGGGGGTGACCACGGGCGGCAGCTGGTAGAGGTCGCCGATGAGCAGGAGCTGCACGCCGCCGAAGGGGGTCCAGCTGCGGCGCACGGCGCGGAGGACGAGGTCGACGGCGTCGAGGTAGTCGGCCCGCAGCATGCTGACCTCGTCGATGATGAGCAGCTCGAGCCGCTGGAGTATCCGCTGCTTCTCCTTGCGGAAGGGCTGCATGCCGATGTGGGCGAGCTGCTCTTGGGGCGAGAGGTGCTGGGCGTGCTGGTAGTCTATGGCCACGGGCGCGAGGGGCAGGTGGAAGAGCGAGTGTAGCGTCACGCCCCCGGCGTTGATGGCCGCCACGCCGGTGGGCGCGCAGATGGCGTGGGCCTTGAGCAGGGTCCGGCCGAGGTCGCGCAGGAAGGTGGTCTTGCCCGTGCCGGCCTTGCCGGTGAGGAAGAGGTTCTGGCTGGTCTCCACGACGAAGCGCCGGGCGAGCTCGAGCTCCGGGTTGGTCTGCTGTTCCATGTGCGGTTACCCATCTTTACGTACGGGGGGTAAAGGTAGGCATTTTGGTGGTATACGGGCGATGGGGCGCGCTTTTCGCAGCTAATCGTGCGCTCCCCGCCCTACTCCTTGCCCATCGCCTCTTGCCCCGCCTTTCCCGTCCCACCGGGCTGCTCTGGTTCCGGCGTTTGCCCCTTGTCCGCCTCCCCCCTCCGCCTGAGCGCTCTCCGCTTGGCGCAGCGGTGGGTCCATTTCTCGGGGTTGTAGAAGTAGACCTTGAGGCGCTGGTGGTCACGGCGGATTTTGAACTTAATCCGCCGGGTGGTGTCGAGGTATCGCCGCCGGAAGATGTACTCGTTGTCGGCCCCATCCAGGTCGATGAAGGCCTCCTGGCCGTGCATGTTCTCGCTGTCGATGACCAGGTAGAAGTACGCCTCGTCGGTGGAGATGGAGTCTATCCGCTCGCCCCGGGCATCGGTGATGTAGTAGTCCCTGACGCGGCCCTTGGCCGGGCCTGGGTGCCTGAGCGCGCCGCAGGACGGGAGGGCGAGCGGGAGGAGGATGAGGAGCGTGCGCAGTACGTTTTGCCGCATGGTGCTATTCCCTTTTTGCTATTATTGCCATAACGTTTAGCGCCGCCCTTGGTTCGTTGCGTCCAGCGCTGGGGATATTCCATGCCGGTTTTGGCTGGAAATGCGCCATGTTTTTGTACCTTTGCGCCCTGATAGCCACATTGCTGTGAACAATATTAAGGTATACGATAGCCTAGATGCGGGTTAACATTACAACGAAGGAGCTGACGGTGGTGCTGGAGCATACGCCGGCCGAGCAGAACATCATGCTGGTGGGGCGGCATGGCATTGGTAAGTCGAAGATCCTCACGGACTACTTCACCGAGCGGGGCATGCGCGTGGTGACCCTCTTCCTGGGCCAGATGAGCGACCCGGGCGACCTCATCGGCCTGCCGCACAAGAACGAGGCCACGGGCCAGACGGAGTTCCTGCCGCCCTTCTGGTTCCCGGTGGATGGCCGGCCGATAGTCCTCTTCCTGGACGAGCTCAACCGAGCCCGGCCCGAAATCCTGCAGACGGTCATGGACCTCGCGCTCAACCGCACCCTCGCGGGCAAGCGCCTACCCGAGGGGAGCCGCGTGATATCGGCCGTCAACGACGGGGAGGAGTACCAGCTCACGGACCTGGACCCGGCCCTGGTGTCGCGCTTCAACATCTACAACTTCACCCCCACCCAGGCCGAGTGGCTGGTGTGGGCCACCAACGCGAAGCTCGACGGCCGCATCATCCAGTTCATCGAGGAGAACCCCAACGAGCTGGACGCCAAGGTGGAGGAGGGGCTCGAGAAGACCCCTGACCGCCGGGCGTGGGAGAAGGTGTCGCACATCCTCCAGGGGCTGGACGAGAACCGCGACCTGCTCAAGAAGGTGCTCTCCGGGGTCATCGGCGTGGCCGCGGCCTCCAAGTTCGTGGAGAGCTTCGCCGACACCAAGCTGCTCCCGCCCGGCCAGGTGCTGCGCGACCTGCAGAAGAGCCTCGGCAAGCTGAAGAAGTACGACATCACCGAGCTGGCGATCGTGAACGAGAGCCTCTTCCGCTTCATCGAGACCAAGAGCTACGAGCCCAAGGAGAAGCCCCTGATACGGGAGAACCTCGAGGGCTACGTCGACTGGCTGGCCTCCGAGAAGAGCCGCGAGAAGATGGCGCACTTCATCTCGATATTCGAGCACGCGACCTACCCCCAGGCGAACCTCTTCGTCATGACCGAGACGCCGACCCTCTACAAGAAGATCACCGACTTCATCCGTAGCCTGTAATGGAGGCCTTCCGGCGGATAAACGACCAATGGTTCCTGACCGAGCCGCTGCTCTTCGCGGTCCTCTGCACGCACAGGCTGGTGGAGAACCGCCGGCTGGCCATCCCGATGCGTACGGGCCACCTGCGGGTGGAGTACAACCCCGAGGTCCTGGCCCGGCATTCGGACGAGGAGGTGGCCGAGTACCTCAAGATCGAGATGATCCGCATCCTGCTCAAGCATCCGTACCAGCGGCAGCCCTTCCAGGCGGTGGGCGAGGCGCTGGGGGCGAGCAGCACGGTGACCATCGCGGAGAACTACGAGGGGGGGCTGGTGCCGCTACCGAGGGCGAAGGATTTCGGCCTCCCGCCCGACCTCTCCTTCGAGGAGTACTACCGCCTGCTGGCCGACGGGCTTAAGGGCCCGGGCGGAGCGGATGGCCAGGGGAGCTCCGGCGCGGGCGCAATGCCGGGGCTTGAGCCGCCGGACGGACAGAACCCCTTTGCGGCCTACGGGGAGCTTGCGGCCCTGTGGGAGGAGGACAACCTGGTGGAGCACTCGGTCAATCGGCTGATAGTCCAGGCCGAGGAGAGCAAGGCCTGGGGGACTATCAGCGGCGACATGGTGGAGCTCATCGAGGCCACCCTCGTGGTCAAGCTCGACTACCGGCGCATCCTCAACAGCTTCCGCGCCAGCGTCCTCTCGAGCGAGCGCCTACGCACCCGCATGCGCCCCTCGCGCCGCTACGGCTTCCAGTACATGGGCAGCAAGCACGAGTTCAGCACGCGACTGCTGGTGGCCGTGGACGTGAGCGGCTCGGTGGAGGCCGACGACCTGGTCAACTTCTTCTCGGTGATCAACCGCTTCTTCAAGTACGGCATACAGCAGGTGGACGTGCTGCAGTTCGACTCCGAGGTGAAGGGCGAGCTCCTCTCCCTGCGTAAGGCCCGCAAGTCCGTCGCCATCATCGGGCGGGGCGGCACCAACTTCCAGCCCGTGTTCGACTACCTCTGCGACCACCCGCACTACGACGGCCTGATCATCTTCAGCGATGGGCACGCCCCCGCCCCGCAGCTTAGGCACCCGGTGGAGGCGCGAATTCTCTGGATATTCGACAGCGAGACGAACTACAACGAGCACATCGGCTGGGTGCGGAGCATGCCGCGCTCGGGCGGTATCTGGATTGACTAGCCATGATGGGAAACGAATCGAACAGCCCCGGGCGGCTGGTGGATTTTCTGCAGGACCTCCGGGCCCAGGTCGAGGGGCTGAACCAGGAGTTCGCCCGCCTGGGCCGGGTGGCCTCGGCCGACCGTCGGGCCCACGTGGCCTTCCTGCAGGAGGAGCTCGCCCGGGTGGCCTCGGCCGACAGCCCGACCTACTACCGGAGCACGCACGGTGAGTCGCCCCGCGCGTCCAATGGGCGCGAGCATTTCTACATCCGCCCGGAGGAGGCGCGCTTCGCCCTCATGCTGCTGAACGCGCTGGAGGTGGAGGCGCTGCCCCTGACCGAGCGTTCGCCCCTGTTCCGCACCCTGGGCGGCTACGATGTCCTGTACCTCTGGGAGCCGGCGGCCATGCGGCAGCTACTGCATTTCCTCTTCGGCGATGAGAGCGTGGCCGAGACCGTGAGGGCGACCTGGCAAGCGGTGGACCGCTACCAATTCCGCCACGAGCACGACGTGCTGCGCAGCTTCAAGTCGGAGGAGGAGGAGCGGTGCACGAAGCTGCGGCTGATGAACTTCCTGCTGTCGCTGCTGGTGGCCTACCGCGATGGCGATGACCCGCTGGGCTTCGTGGAGCGTTTCCGGGAGGAGCTCGCGCCGCAGGTCACGGCCCCCATGTACTACATAGAGGAGTCGCCCGAGATGGAGCAGGCACGGATGGCGGCCCGGCAGACCTTCGGCTACTTCTGGCGTGAGGTGTACTGGGACGGGCACCGGAAGGCCTCGATACTCCAGCACGCCATCGTGAAGCTGATGCTCCGTGGCGCGGACGAGGAGGGGGATGAGGTCGTGGTGCCCGTCTGGGTCACGGTGCGGGCCTTCGACGGGGAGACCCTCCGGGGTCGCTTGCTCTCCTCCCTGCACAGCATCGCGGGCCTCGAGCCGGGGGCCAGCATGGAGTTCCCGGTGGGCCTGGTGGACGACTGGCTTTTCTCGGCTGGGGGGCTGGCCTACGGGGGCTTCACCGTGCAGTACATCCGCGGGCAGCTCAGCCCGGCCCAGCGCGCGCAGCACGACAGGGACTGGGGCGTGGACTTCCCCCCGCTGGGCGAGGTCCGTCTGGCCATCGGGCAGGAAGAGCACCCCGAGGTGCTGCAGGAGCACCCGCTGAGCCAGCTGGCAGTGGTCCAGCTACGCGAGCTGCTGGAGGCCGACCCAGCATGCATCGCCGGGCGGAACGGCCAGGGCCTCACCCGATTGCAGCAGGAGGCCCTAGCCGGCAACAAAACGCTCGTGGAGCAGCTGCTCGCGGCGGGTGCCGACCCCGAGGAGCGGTCCGCCGCCGGGAGAACAGCGCTGGACTACGCCAAGCAGATGGGCTGGTGGGGCATAGTCTCAATCCTAAAGGGCGAGTAGGGGGATGGACATCCTGACCCACACCCTCTCCGGCCTGGCCCTCGGCACCGTAGTCGCATGCCACGGCGCGCCGTCCGCCCGGCGTAGAGCCACCATCCTCTCCTGCTCCACCCTCGCCGGGGCCCTGCCCGACCTCGATGCCATCAGCCTCTGGAGCCGCTTCGACGGGACCCTCGGGCGGTGGTTCGGCCTCTCGCACAGCGGGCGCGATATCTACTCCGCCAAGTTCTGGTACTCGCACCACGCCTTCATGCACAGCCTTCTGGCCGCGGCGATGGTGGCCCTTCTGGTGGTCCTGCTGGTGTACGGCCGCACGCTGCTGCGCGATGGTCTCTCGGGCTGGTGGAGGCGTGGCCGGCTGGTGGTGCTGAGCATGCTCCTGGCCTACAGCATCCACCTGCTGGAGGATATGCCCACCCCCTCCTCCACCTGGGGCGGTGTCCGCCTCCTCTTCCCCGCCACGGGCTACGTCGGCGGCACGGGCGATATCTGGTGGTGGAACAACTACGACGTATTCCTCATCGTCCTCGCGGTGCTGCTGCTGAACCTCCTGCTCATCGCCCTGCGTAGCGTCGTACCACGGCTGCGGCGGCTCCCGCTATTCCGCCTCGCGCTCGGGGTGTTCCTCATCGGCTTCGCGCTGGGCCTGTACCAGGTGAAGACGCGGCCCTACGACTTCGCGTACAGCGGGCATACCGACAGGTACCAGGAGCTCGAGGCGCAGTCGAAGGCGGCGCAGCGGGGCATCCTCGGGGAGCGCCTGTACCGCGCGATGGAGTGGTTCGACCGCCAGCTGCCGATATACTTCTAGGGGGTCCGATTTGCTGGCCTGGGCCTTTCCCCTGGCACCAGCCCCTTCTCGAGCGGTGGCCCCATGCCGTTCGGAATATTCCATTCGCTCAGTAGCCTTCTAAATCAGAGCTTTGCGGTTTATTTCCCGATTTATTGGACCTTTCGGTTCGAAAGGTTTTGATTATTCACGGCGGTTTTTCTACTTTTGCACCCGGAAGGTTGAATAATACGATTAATCCGTGCCCAGATGCACGGGAATGGGAATGCGAGAGATGATGGAGAATGGTTCGGGAATGGCGGGGGAGTCGCCCCGTAGCGGGCGGGGTCGTCCCCGCGACAATCATGAGCCCATGCGGCAGCGAATTCTGGACATGGCCGCCGAGGTGTTCCAGCGTTTTGGCTTCAGCAAGACGACGATGGAGGACATCGCCCAGGGCATAGGTCGGCAGAAGAGCACGCTGTACTACTACTTCCAGAGCAAGGAGGATGTTTTCGCCGCGGTGGTGGCCCGCGAGCTGGAGGGGGAGCTGGCGGCGGTGGCGCAGCTGGAGGGGGTGGATGCGCCTCCCCGTGCGCTGCTGCATCGGCATGCGGCCCAGCGGCTCGCGTCGGCGCGGCGGGAGTACGGCATGCTGCTGAAGTCGGGCTTTGGCGACGAGAGGCTTCGGCAGGAGATCAGCGCGGCGCTGGCGACCTACTCGCTACGTGAGCGTGAGTTCATGGGCCGGGTATTCGGCCGGGTGCATCTCGACGAGCCCCTGCTGCCGATGGAGATCTCCGCGCTGATAACCCTGGCGCAGAGCGCGCTGCGCGAGCTGGAGCGACGTGCCCCCGAGGTGGATGAGGGCTACCGTCTCGAGGAGGTGGCGCGCCGCTGGGTCAATTTTTTGTGGTACGGTGTTTCGGGCTACCAGAGCGCGCCGCCGATAGAGGAGCTGGGCCGGGAGCCGGCTGCCGACTAGGGATTACGTGTAGCCATGCAGACCCTACACGTGGAGATGAGAAGATGGTCCGCGCTGCTGCTGGTGCTGCTCTGCGGCCTTATGCCCTCGGGGCTGCGGGCGCAGGTGCGCCTGACGCTCGATAGCGCGCTGCGCCTCTCGCTGGCCAACAGCCGGGAGATTGTGGCTTCGCGGAAATCGGCCGAGGCGGCCGTGGAGCTGCGGAGGTCGATGTGGGGGAAGTACTTCCCGCGCATCGACCTGACGGCGGGCTACCTCCGTACCAACCGGGATATTGAGCCGCTGGGCGAGAACATGAGGCTTCCGGTGGTGCCGGTGGAGTACATCAACCCGGAGACGGGCGCGCTGGACCAGGCCTTGGTGGAGCGGCAGGTGGGGCCGTCGCTGATGAGGCAGCTCTTTGGCCAGCCGCTCACGCCGGAGGACATGGCCACGCTGCGGCAGTACCAGGGGACCTTCAAGCTGGGCCCCGACGGTAAGCCGCTGGTGGGGCAGGATGGGAACCCGGTGTTCGGTCGCTACGCCTACCTCCCGGCCGACAGGGTGAAGCTGGACCGGCATAACCACTTCAATGCGGGCGTGCACGTGACGCAGCCCATCTGGGTGGGTGGACGAATCATCGCGGCGCACAGGATGGCCAGGGCGGGCGCGGTGCTGGCGCAGTCGACGGTGAGCCTGCAGGAGGAGGAGGTGTTGTTTCGCACCGAGAAGGCCTACTGGCAGGTGGTGGGCCTGGAGGCCAAGAGGCGGGTGGTGGAGGACTACCTGGGGATGATTCGGCGCGTGGAGTCCGACGTGCAGAACCTGGTGGACGAGGGCATCGCGCTGCGGACCGACCTGCTGCGGGCGACGGTCAAGCGCCACGAGGTGGAGCTCAAGGCGCTGCGGGTGGAGAATGGCATCCGGCTGGCCAGGATGAACCTCTGCCAGATTATCGGCCTACCGATGGATACGCAGCTGGAGCTGGCTGATACGGTGACGCTGGACCGCTTCGTGCTGCCGGAGCTTGGCAACCTGGATTCCACCCGGGCCCGGCGGGCAGAGCTCAGGGTGCTGGGGCAGACGGTGGAGCTGACCAGGGGGGTGGAGCGGATGATGCTGGCCCGCTTCATGCCGAACATCGTGGCCTTCGGGGGCTACAACTTCCTGTCGCCGAACCCCTACAGGCACTTCGACGGGAGCTTCGGGGGCGACTGGCACCTCGGGGTGGGGCTGCAGCTCCCCATCTGCACCTGGGGCGACCGTATCCACACCAAGCGTATGGCCCGCTTGCTGCGCGAGAGCGCCGAGGCGAAGTACGAGCATGCCCGGGAGCGCGTCGGTCTGCAGGTGCAGCAGGCGCTCTTCCGTGTCCAGGAGGCGCAGCGGCGCATCCGCATGTCCCGCGAGCTGGTGCGGCGGGCCGAGCTGAATCTCGAGGTGACGGAGAGCAACCTGCGGGAGGGCGTGCTGAAGGTCACGGATTTGCTGGAGGCTCAGGCCCAGTGGCAGGAGGCCCAGGCGGATCTGCTGGAGGCGCGGACGGACCTGGGCATGGAGATCATCGAGCTGCGCAGGGCGACGGGGCAGAGCCTTCGCCCGCATCTGGAAAGGGCGGAGCCCGGCGTGGCGCGGGGGGAGTAGTACGGGAATTGGATGGACAATCTTTTAAGGTAGAGCAATGAGGGTGAAATCGGAATTGTGGTGCGTTGCGGCGGGCCTGTCGCTGCTGCTGACGGGCTGTGGTGGCAAGGAGGATGGCGTGGAGGCTGGTGCTCAGGATGGGGCTGAGGTGCCCCGGCCGGTGGTGGAGGTGGGTCGCCCCGTGGCGCTGGAGTACGCCCGGGAGATGAGCTACGAGGGCACGACCTTCGCGAGCCGCGAGGCCAATCTGGGGGCGGGCCTCCCGGGGCGGGTGGAGCGGATAAACTACGAGGTTGGCGACCGGGTGCCGACGGGCGCGCTGGTGGCCGAGCTCTCCGACGAGCTGCTGCTGCAGACCCAGATAGAGTACCAGACGCTGAAGAAGGACTACGAGCGGCTCAAGCGGCTGGAGGAGAAGGGCAGCGTGCCGGCCATGACCTACGACCACGTGAAGGCGCAGTACGAGGCGGCGGCGGCGCGGATGGAGATGGTGCGGAGCTCCACGCAGATCAGGGCGCCCTTCTCGGGCATCCTGGCCGAGCGGATGATGGAGGAGGGGGAGGTGTACTTCATCAACCCCGGGCTGAAGATGGGCTACTCGATGCGCTCCGGTATCGTCCGCCTGATGCGGCTCGACCCGATGGTGGTGCGTGTGGAGGTCGGCGAGGAGGAGCTGGCCGACCTCCGGCCGGGCATGGGGGTGAGGGTCAGCCTCCGGGCCTTCGAGGGGCTGGAGCTGGAGGGGCGTATCCGCGAGCTCAAGCCCATGCTCTCGACCCTGACCCACACCGCGACGGTGGAGGCGGAGTTCCCCAATCCGCGGCATAGGGTGCTGCCCGGGATGTGCGCCAGCGTGCGGCTGAGCCTGCCACGACGACGGGGGCTCGCCGTGCCGCTGCAGAGCCTGGTCAAGGAGGTGTCGGACCAGCGGGACTACGTGTACCTGGTGAATGCCGACAGCGCGATTGTGCGCCACGAGGTGGAGCTGGTGCAGACCCTGGGCCAGGCGGCCGTGGTGCGGGGCATCACCGGGAACAGCCTGGTGCTCACCGAGGGCAAGGGCAAGATCAAGCCGGGGCAGAAGGTGGCCTACGTGGAGGTGACCCACCCGCGGGCTGGTGACCAAGAGGTGGCGCAGTAGCCGGACCCAAAAGACCGTAGCGTATGAGACTTCCCGAGATAGCGGTAAAGCGGCCGGTCGCGACGGCCATGGCCTTCCTGGCGGTGCTGATGGTGGGGGTGGTGGCCTTCACGCGGCTGCCGCTCGACATCCTGCCCGAGCTGGAGATGCCGAGCCTGACGGTGATCACGGTGTACCCCGGCGCGTCGGCCGAGGAGGTGGAGCAGGATGTGACCAAGGTCATTGAGGCCCTGCTGGCCGGCACGGAGAACCTGAGGGAGATCCGCTCGCAGAGCAAGGAGAACGTGTCGTTCATCACCCTGGTCTTCGGCTGGAACTCCGACATTGAGCGTTCGACCAGCAGCGCGCGCGACCTGCTCGACCTGCTGGGCAACCGACTGCCGGCCCAGGCCCGCAAGCCGATGCTCTTCCGGATCAACTCCGGCATGCTCCCCGTGCTCATGTACGGCCTGACAGCCCGGGAGAGCCACGCCGAGCTGGAGCACATCGTCAACGACCGGATCGCCGACCCGATCCGCCGCGTACCCGGGGTCGGCACGCTGATAACCATCGGCGCGCCCAGGCAGGAGTACCGCGTCACCGTCTCGCCGGAGCGGCTGCGCGGCTACAGCCTGTCCATGAGCCAGCTGGCGACCATCCTCAAGGGGCAGAGCCTCTCGATTCCGGGGGGGACCATCGACGTGGGGGAGAGCAGCTTCGCGGTGCGCGTCCCGGCCAATGTGAATAGCCTGGAGACCCTGCGGAATACCCCGGTGTCGGTGCTGGGGTCGGGGGTGCGGCTGCGGGATGTGGCCGAGGTCTCGCTGGCGACCGAGGAGATGACAGCCGTGGCGCGGTCGCGCAGCGGGTCGGGCGCGGCCATCATGATCCAGAAGCAGTCCGGGGCGAACACCCTCGAGGTGGCCGAGCGGGTGCGGGCCCGGATGGAGGAGGTGCGTAAGAGCCTCCCGCCGGATGTGGAGATACACGAGGTGATGTTCGCCGATGAGGTCGTGCGGGAGTCCATCTCCAGCCTCTCCTCCTCCCTGCTGTACTCCCTGCTCTTCGTGGCGCTGGTGGTGCTGGCCGTGCTGCGCGACTGGCGGCAGAGCCTCATCGTGGTGCTGACGATTCCCTTCTCGCTGATCACGGCGCTTATCCTGATGTTCGCCATCGGGTGGAGCATCAACATCTTCTCGCTCATGTCGCTGATTATCGCCATGGGCATGGTGGTGGACAACGCGATCGTGGTGCTGGAGAACATCAACCAGCACATGGCGCGCGGCGCGGGCCGGGCCGAGGCGGCCATGTTCGGGGCGAGCGAGATGGGCTCGGCCATTGTGGCCAGCACGCTGACCACGCTGATGGTCTTCCTGCCGCTGGTCTTCATGGGGGGCATCGTGGGGGTGCTGTTCAAGCAGCTGGCGGTGCTGGTCTCGGTGACGCTGGTGGCCTCGCTGGTGACCGCGCTGGCCCTCACGCCGATGGTCTCCTCCAGGCTGCTGCTGCCGGCCGCGCGGCGTAGGGAGCGTCGACGTGGGCCGCTCTACCGGCTGAGCGAGCGGCTCTTCGTGTGGCTGGAGGAGGCGTACAGCCGCGCGCTCCGGTGGACGGTGCGCCACAAGGCCGTGACCCTGCTGGTGGCCCTGCTGCTCTTCGTGGGTGCGCTGCTGCTGGCCCGGGTGGTCGGCACGGACTACATCCCGGCGATGGACGCGGGCGATGTGGCCGTCAACATCCAGCTGGAGGTGTCGGCCTCGGTGGAGAAGACCGATAGCGTGGCCCGGGTGGTGATGGGCCTCTTTCAGGAGCACGTGCCCGAGATGGCGCCCGGCACGCTGGCCTCCATCGCCGGGCAGACCAGCGATGGCACGCTCACGGCCGTCGGCTTCAAGGAGGGGAAGAACGTCAGCACCATCCTGTGCCACCTGGTGCTGCCCAGCGAGCGGACCCGCAGCGCCGAGGAGGTGGCCCGGGAGCTGGGCGAGCTGGTGGCCCGCATCCCGGAGGTGCAGAGCTACAAGATAATGGGCGGCTCGGTGCTCTCGGCGGCCGTGCAGGGGAATAGGTCCCCCGTCGAGATGAACGTCTTCGGGAGCAGCCTCCCGGCCATCAACGCGACGGCCCAGCAGCTGGCCGACTCGCTCCGGGCGCGGGGTGGCTTCGCCGACATCATCACCACCCGCGACCCCGGCAAGCTCGAGGTGCTGGTGGACATCGACCGGGAGAAGGCCAGCGGCATGATGCTCAGCTCCGGGCTGATAGGCCTGCAGGTCCGCCAGGCGCTCTACGGCACCGAGGGGGGGAGGATAGCCACCGACGGCAGCACCCGCCGCATCTACCTGCGCTACGAGGAGGGGGCGAGCCGCCGGGTGGAGGACGTGCGGCATATCCTGATAACGACCCCCTCGGGCGCGAAGGTGGAGCTGGGCTCCGTGGCCGAGGTGCGCCTCGGGCGGGGCGTGCTGCAGATAGACCGCGAGGCCCAGCAGCGCGTCGTGCGCGTGAAGGCCAACCTGGACGGCATCCCGCTGGGCGATGCGGCCCGGGTCGCCCGGGAGGTCATCGCGAACTCCGACATCCCGGACGGGGTGCTGGTCGAGACCGCCGGGCAGATCAAGGAGCAGGCCTCCGCCTTCTCGGGCCTCTACCTCATGCTCACCCTCGGCATCCTGATGGTCTACATGGTCATGGCCGGCCAGTTCGAGAGCTTCGCCGACCCCTTCATCATCATGATGTCCGTGCCGCTGACCATCGTCGGGGTGGTCCTGGCCTTCTTCGCCACCGGGACCACGCTGAGCGTCTCGGCCTTCATCGGCATCATCATGCTGGTGGGCATCGTGGTCAACAACGGCATCGTGCTGGTCGACTACATCAAGCTGCTGCGCAAGCGGGGCTACGAGCTGGAGACCGCCGTGCGCGAGGCCGGGCGCAGCCGCCTACGCCCCGTCCTGATGACCAGCCTGACCACCATGCTGGGCATGCTCCCCATGGCCCTGAGCCGGGGCATGGGCCGGGAGATCTACGCCCCCCTGGGCATAACCATGATCGGCGGCCTGCTGGTATCCACCCTCATCACCCTGCTGGTGGTGCCCACCTCCTACGCCGCCATACACCGGAGGGAACGCCCCATCGAGGGGATGCTCAGACGCAACGAAGAGGACTAAACCGGGAGGGCGACAGGATATGAAAATGGTATACGTGACCTGCAACGTGACGGTGACCACCGCGGTGCAGCGTATGTGCGAGGAGCTCGGCATCAAGAGCTACCAGATGGTGAACCACGTGCTGGCCAAGAACCGGCGGGGCGACCACCGCTTCGACAACGGGGTGTGGCCGGGCTACAACGCCATCATCCTGCTCCAGCTGGCCGACCCCGCGCTCTACGACCGCCTCATGGCGCGATTGGCCAGCCACAACGAGCAGGCCGACAACCCCAACGAGCGCCTCACGGTGGCGAGCTGGGACCTGGAGCACTTCCTCTACTAGCAATCCGCCCTGCGCCCCGTCGCCGGGTGGCAAGCCCCGGGCTACGAACAGGCTTTTATCCGCCCCCGCTGTAGCGTACCACAATTTTTATACCTTTGTCCCCGTTCGTATGAGAGGTATTCAGTCGGGTTCGTCATCAAGCAAGGACAGGTTAGCATGAATGGGATGGATGGAGTAGTCGTGGGTCAGTTGGGTACGCTCCAGAGGTGGTACCTTTCCATGCAGGAGGGGCTGCATGCGCTGGGCCTGCCCGCGTGGGTCAACGGCCTGCTGGCCTCCCTCATCGGCCTGGCCCTCCTCCTCCTCATCGCGACCGTAGCCTACTACGTCACCCGCGGGGTGGTGGTCTATGCCTTCACGGTGTTCGCCCGCCGGACCAGGAACACCTGGGACGACAAGGTGCTCGACCGGGGCGTAATCCAGAAGCTCTGCCACGTGGTGCCCGCCGGGCTAATCTACCTGGGGGCCACGCTCCTCTTCCCGCCCAACCACCACGTGCTCATCCTCATCCTCCACATGGCGTCGAGCATCTACGCGGTGGTGATGGTCCTCCTGGCGGCCAACGCCCTGCTCAACGCGGTGCACGACATCTACCAGACCTTCCCCGTCGCGAAGACCCGCCCCATCATGCCCTACCTCCAGCTGGTCAAGATCGCGGTCTTCTTCTTCGGCGGCATCATCATCGTGGCCATACTGGTGCAGAAGAGCCCCCTGACCCTCCTCTTCGGCCTGAGCGCGGTGGGTGCCATGTTCATGTTCGTCTTCAAGGACACCATCCTCGGCCTGGTGGCCAGCATACTCGTCTCGGCCAACGACATGGTCAAGCCCGACGACTGGATCACCGTCCCCAGCCACGGGGCCGACGGCGTGGTGCTGGAGATTACCCTCAACACCGTGAAGGTGCAGAACTGGGACCGCACCATCGTCACCTTCCCCACCTACGCCCTCATGTACAACTCCTGCATCAACTGGAAGGGCATGACCCAGTCCGCGGGCCGACGGATTGCCCGCCACCTCAACATCGACGTGCGCAGCATCCACGTGTGCAGCGAGCAGGAGCTCGACCAGCTCGAGCGGATCGACCTCATCGCCGACTTCGTCCGCCGGGCCCGTGCGGACCACCGCGCCTTGGCCCAGCAGGAGGGCTCCGGCCCCGACCCCGACCTCGTCGCCAGCGGCCACCCCCTCACCAACGTGGGCCTGTTCCGCCAGTACGTATCGGAGTACCTCCGGCGCAGCCCGGTGGTGGACCAGACCGGCACCATCATGGCCCGGATGCTCGACCCCACCCCCCAGGGGCTGCCCATACAGGTATACTGCTTCTCCAATATAAAGGACTGGGTGCAGTACGAGGAGGTCAAGGGCCAGCTCTTCGACCACCTCTACGCCGTGCTGCCCGCTTTCAACCTCGAGGCCTTCCAGGAGCTAGGTGGGAACGATATCAAGCGCATGGGGGCGATCGCCCCGAGGGCCTAGCCGCCTACGCCTGCTGGGCATCCTGCTGGCCGGGATGCTCCTCCCCGCCGTGGGCGCGGGGCAGTACTTCGGGCGCAACAAGCCCGTGTACCACCACGTAGACTTCCGCCTGCAGCGGTCGCCCCACATCGACCTCTACCACAACTTCTCCGGGCCGGTGGGCGACTCCGTGGCCCGGAGCCTGGGCGAGCAGGCCTCCGCCTGGTACGGCCACCACCTCCGCCTATTCGGCATGCCCATACCGGGCCACAACCCCGTGATGATATACCAGAACGCCGGCGACTTCCAGCAGACCAACGCCGTGCAGAGCCCCATCGGCGTGGGCACCGGCGGGGTCACAGAGGGCATGAAGAACCGCGTCATACTGCCCGTGACCCACTCCTGGCAGCGGACCAACCACGTGCTCGGCCACGAGCTGGTGCACGCCTTCCAGTTCAACCTCATGCGGCGGGGCGACAGCCTCAGCCTGGCCAGCCTGCAGAACGTCCCCCTGTGGATGACTGAGGGCATGGCCGAGTACTTCTCCATAGGCCCGCGCGACGCCTTCACCGCCATGTGGATGCGCGACGCCGTGCGCCAGGGCGACTTCCCCTCCTTCGCCGCCATGACGGCCGGGATGTCGCGCTACTTCCCCTACCGCTTCGGCCAGGCGGCCATGGCCTACATCGGCCAGCGATTCGGCGACGACAGGCTCGTGCCCTGGTACACCGCCGTGGCCATGCACGGCCTGGAGCTGGGCACCGAAATCGCCCTCAAAATCCCCTTCGACACCCTCAGCAACCAGTGGCAGAGGGACAGCGAGCGATACTACCGGGCCCAGCTCAGCCACGCGGCCGACAGCATAGCCCCCGGCCGCCAGCTCCTCTCCCGCGCCAACGGCAGCCGCATCAACATCTCCCCCGACATCAGCCCCAACGGGCGCTACTTCACCTACTACTCCGAGCGCAGCCGCATCGGCCTGGACCTCTACCTGGCCGAGACCGCCAGCGGCCGCACCATCCGCAAGCTCTTCTCCACCCTCCAGCGCTACGACATCGATGCCGTCCACTTCATCGAGTCCTCCGGGGCGTGGTCGCCCGACAGCCGCCGCTACGCCATCATCGGCTTCAAGCAGGGGAGGAACGCGATTATCGTCCTGGACGTGGAGCGGGGCGGGGTGCTACGCGAGGTCCTACCGCAGGGGATACGCAGCCTGAGCGGCCTCACCTGGTCGCCCGAGGGGGAGAGCGTCTACGTCAGCGGCATGGTCCAGGGGGTCAGCAACCTCTACCACGTAGACCTAAGGAGCGGACGGGCCGAGCAGCTGACCCAGGACCCCTACTCCGAGCTCCAGCCCCACCTACGGGCCGACGGGCGCAAGCTCCTCTTCGTCACCGACCGCCTCGCCCGCGAGCTGGGCCAGAGCATCGGCTACTCCCTGGCCGAGATGGACCTACTGACCCGCACCATCCGCTACTTCGACTTCCTCCCCGGGGCCAAGAACCTACAGCCCCGCTACGCCCCCGACACCACGCGCATCTACTTCCTCTCCGACGCCGACGGCTTCCGGAATCTCTACACCCTCGACCCCCAGCGCAACGCGGTGGAGCGCCTCACCGATCTCCCCACCGGCATCAGCGGCATCGGCGAGATGTCGCCCGCCTACAGCGTCGCCCGCGACACCTCCCTGCTGCTCTACGGCCTCTACACCCGCAACGAGTACGAAATCTACAGCTGCCACCCCGACTCGCTCCGCGGGCGGCCCGCCCGGCCAAATGACCCCATCCCGCCCCTCCCCCCCGACAGCACGGCCACCCCGCTGGACATCCGCGACCCCGCCCGCCTCTGCCCCGGGGGCTACGCCGACAGCGCGGCCGACATGGTGACCCGCTCGCTGCGGCGGTGGCGACCCGCGGCCGACTCGGTGGGCGAGGGGGAATTCAAGCCCCGCTTCGGCCTGGACTACGTCTCCAACGTGGGGGTGGGCGTGAGCACCGGCAACTTCGGCGCGGGCCTGAATGGCGGGGTGAACCTCACATGGAGCGACATCACGGGAGGGCATGTCCTCTACACCGGGGCCCACATCAACGGGGAGGTGTGGGACTTCGCCGGCAGCATCAGCTACATGAACCGGAAGAACCCCCTGCAGTGGTCGGTGGGCCTCTCCCATAGCCCGACCCACCGGGGATACCTCAAGCGCGGCCGGGGTGAGCTCCGGGAGGTCAACGGGAAGACCTACCACTACGATACGGTGCGCATGTTCCACCTCCGCGACTACGCCTCGATGGTCATGGGCCTGATGGTCTACCCCTTCTCGCAGACCCTCCGTGCCGAGCTCGGCCTCTCGTGGGCGTGGCACAGCTTCCGCCTCCGGGTGCACGAGCATCTCTACCGCAACGACCGCTACGTGCACTACAAGAAGTACTGGGATAAAGCCCCGGCAAGCTACGGCCAGACCCGCGTGTACGGGGCCATGGTCTACGACAATACCCTCTCCGGCTTCGCCTCCCCGTGGCACGGATGGCGCGCCCGTCTCCAGCTCGAGAGGGTGTGGGGCGGGACGGGATACGTCGGCACCCTGGTGGACGTGCGTCGCTACTGGTTCCGCTGGCCCGTGGGCTTGGCCCTGCGGGGCTACTTCAACGCCCGGTGGGGGGTGCACGAGCAGACCGACTACCTCTTCCCCATCTATCTGGGCAACCCCTGGCTGCTGCGCGGATACGGGGTGGCCCCCCTCTTCCGCCACTACGCCCCCGGCAACCACGTCCTGAATGTCAACCAGCTCCTCGGCTCGCACGTCTCCGTGGCCAACGCCGAAATTCGCTTCCCCCTGGTCGGGCCCTCGCGCCTGGGGATTATCCCCTTCCCCTGGGTGCCGATGGAGCTCGCGCTCTTCGCCGATGCCGGTCTGGTGTGGTACCGCTTCGACGATGTGCGCCTGAAATGGCAACCCACCAGCGAGCAGGAGCGTAGCCCCCTGGTGAGCGTCGGCCTGAGCCTCCGCATCAACGTGCTCAACGTCCTGGTCATAGAGCCCTACTACGCCATGCCGCTGCAGATGGGCGGGGTGAAGAGCTCGTACGTCGGTCTGAATTTCCTGCCCGGCTGGTAGCGCGCCTGGGCCTAGCCCCACACGTCCTCCAGCACGTCCAGCGCCTCGCCCGGGAGGCGTACCCCCGTGTGGATTTCGAGGTACTGCATGAGCAGCCGGAGGAGCTCACCGCGCTGCGCCCGTGGGATGGCCGAGGGGGGGGTGTCGTAGCCTCCGCCCATGAGGGTGGAGAGGTGGCGGGCCCCCAGCTCATCGCTCCGCGCTTCGTGGCGAGCCGGGATGAAGATGCCCCCCTGCGGGTCGAAGCGCGGGGTCGAAGGGGAGTAGTGGCCCTGGGGGCGGATGCCGAGCTGCTCGCATAGCCCCAGGAGGAAGGCCTGGGGGAATAGCGCGAGCTGCGCGGTCGGTGAGCCCAGTAGGCGGATGCCCTCGTGGCAGTAGCGGTAGAGCTCCTCATTCTCGAATTGCTGGCCCAGCAATCGCCTCAGCTGGCTGGCCAGGAAGAGGGCGATGGCGCTGCGTGGCATGTCGGTGAGCAGCAGGCCGGGGGGGGCGGAACGCTCCACGCTGACCAGCTGGCATAGCCCCCCATCGCCCCGCTTGCTCCGGAAGCCCAGCTGCACCAGCGCCAGGGGGTGCGCGTAGGGGGCGTAGCGCATGCCGCTCCTTTGGCTCTTTGCCCCGATGGTGAAGAAGGCGCGCGCCCCGTGCTCGAGGGTGTAGGTCTCGATGAGCAGCCCACGCTCGCCGTAGGGGGTGGAGTGGAGAACGATGGCCTGGCAGCTCTCCGTGGCCATGGCTAGCGGATTATCGCCAGCTTGACCACGCGGGTCTTCTCGCCCTTCTCGTCGGAGCAGAAGAGGAGGTACACCCCGCTGACGACCTCCTGGCCATGCCCATTCTTCAGGTCCCAGTGGATGCGCCCGCCGTTGCTCTGCAGCTCGCGCACCAGGTCACCTGAGGTGGTCGTTATCTTGACCACGGCATCGGCCACCAGCCCGTCCACCGTCACCAGCCCGTCGAAGCCCGGGCGCACCGGGTTGGGGTATACTCGCAGCCTGTCGAAGTCGCCCTCCGGCCGCTGCGAATCGGTGATGACCGAGAGCGCCCCGGCGGGCGTGCCGATGTACAATCGGCCGTCGGCCTCGTTGTAGTCCAGCGAGGTGATGTGGTTGGAGGGTAGGGGCGAGTTCTCCGCCGTGAGGTAGTGCAGCAGGTCGTTGGTCTTCAGGTCGATGTGGAAGAGCCCGGCGGCGTAGGAACCCACCCACAGGTTCTCGCCGCTGTCGAAGATCATGTCGGTGAGGTCAAGCTCATTGAGGAGCTGGACATTGCCCCACGTGAAGGCGGGGTTGCTCCCTATGGTGACGTTGAGCTTCATGCGCCCCCCCTCGAGCAGCGCGTTCGGGTGGGCGCTCCATACCAGCCCCTGCCCGCTTATCATCCAGAGGTAGCCCCGCGGGCTGAAGAGGATTTTCCGGCCCACGGTGTGCTTGTGGTCGTTCTCATTGAAGATGGGCTGGCGGAATACCCCCTTGGCCCCCCTGGAGTCGACGTACTCCTGCAGCTGGTCCAGGGGCAGCGCGGCCATCCTGTAGTCGCCCTCGCTGGTGACCCACAGCGTCTTGTTCTGCAGGGTGATGTAGGCCCGCTTGGCCTGCCCGGCGGAGTTGTAGGCGCGGGGGTTGATGGGCGAGGCGTAGGCCGCCCACTGCCCGTCGGCCCGGCGGTGCAGCAGCTCCTGCTTGGCGTTGAGCGCGTAGACCCACCAGTCGCCCTCCGGGCCTATGGCGATGTCCGAGATCACGACCTCGATGCCGCTGCGCCCCTGCTCCAGCGGGGCATTCGACGAGTCGAAGGTTTCGATGCATTCACCCCCACGGTAGCGCTTGAGCCGACCGTCGCCCGTCCCCACGAGGTAGTCCTCCCCATCGCCGGGGAGCCGCCGGATGATGAGCGCATCGTGCGCCTCGCTATCCACTATGCCGGACCCCGTGCTGGCCGGGGGATTGCTGTCGTCGGACTGGAAGATGCCGAAGGCCTCGCCGGCCGGTCGCCCCGCGGCGAAGCCCCCACGGCTGAAGATGGCCCCTCTCGGGCCGTGTATGATGCTGTAGGCCCCGTCGAACTCGGGCGACACGGGCGAGAGCTGGCGGAGGTCATCCCCCTCCAGTCGGACGAACCCTTTCCGGGCCGTGGCCATGTACAGCTGGCCTCCGCCGGTGAGCAATGCGCCGGAGATGCTGCCCGTTGCCCCTTGCTGCGCGCTGATGTGGTGGAGTAGGGTGATTGCCCCATTGCTGGCCAGCTGCAGCACCCGGGTCGGGGTGGTGATGCAGACCGAGGACCCGTGCACCATGAGGGATACCACCGGCTCGTCGACCTCGGCCAGTGGCTCTATGCCCCCGGCCTTCACCCGCTCCACGAAGCTCTTCTCCGCGCCGGGCATGCCCTCCTGCCGTACGGCGATGGCCTGTTGCCCGTGCGTGGCCAGGAAGCGGTAGTCCCCGCTCTGCATCGGCTCCAGCCCGCCGATGCGCCCCCCTTGGCCAGATACGTACAGCCCCTCCTTGGTCCCCACCAGGAGCCTCTCCCCGAGGCGGGCCAGGGCCTGGATGCTGAGCGCGCCCGCCCCCGGCGACCAGATGGGCCTCCCATCCCTGAGCTCCAGCCAGCTCGGCCCGAAGCTGTAGAGCCAGCGGGAGGATGCCCCGAAGAGCTGCCCCTCCACCTCGCAGAAGTGGGTGAGCGGGCCGAGCTCGCCCGAGGCCACCCGGAGCTTGAGCTGTGTGTTGCTGCGGGTGGCCTCGCCCTCCTGCAGCAGGTCGAGCGTGCCGTCCCCGTACGCGACGATGGTCCGCCTACTGTCCATGCTGGGGTAAACTGCCACAATGCCGCTGTTGCTGAGCCCGTGGAGCTTGGATACCCGGTGCAGCTCGCCGCTCTCGTGCCGGTAGTCCGTGATGGCGCCGCGGGTGTAGGCCATGATGCGCCCCCCGCCCTGGGCAAGCCCCCGTGCGTGGGTGTAGGAGGCGTACTCTATCCAGCTGTCGTTGAGCTGCTTCCCTGCTCCGTGGGTTCGTATGGGCAGGAGGATAATGGTCAGCAGGACGATTGCCACGAAGCCCCGCGTCCTCGGGCCAGCCCAGCCTTGCACGCCTACTGCGCTCTTAGGAAATCGGCCATGGCGGCGATGGCGCGCCCCCTGTGGCTGATGCGGTTCTTCTCCTCGAGGGGCATCTGGGCGAAGCTCATCTCGTAGCCCGTCGGCCGGAATATCGGGTCGTAGCCGAAGCCCCCGAGCCCCCACTCCTCGGTGAGGATTTCGCCCTCCACAATCCCCTCAAAGGCCTTGGGCTGCCCCTTGTAGATGAGCGTGATGATGGTGCGGAACCTGGCCCGGCGGTTCTCCTTCCCGGCCAGCTCCTCGAGCAGCTTCCGGACGTTGTCCTGCGGCGAGCACTGCGGCCCGGCGTAGCGCGCGGAGAACGCCCCGGGCGCCCCCTTGAGCGCCTCGACCTCCAGCCCCGTGTCGTCGGCGAAGCAGTCCGAGCCGGTCCGCTCGAAAATCGCCATGGCCTTCTGCATCGAGTTCCCCAGCAGCGTGCCGCGGTCCTCGGGGAGCTCCTCCGGGAAGCCCGCCGCCGTGGCGCTGACCACCTCGCATAGCCCGCCGAGCGCCTCCTGAATTTCGTGGACCTTGTGGTCGTTGTGCGTCGCAAAGATCAGCCTCATGCGCTCTCCTTCGGGTTAGGGGTTGATAATCATCACGGGGGTCTGCCGCCCCCCCACGACCAGGTTGCGCTCGTGGGGCTCCAGGAGGTAGAAGCCCTCCTGCCGGGGGTCCTTCATGCTGCAGATGACCAGTAGGTCCGCCTCCTGCTCGTGCGTGTAGTCGATGATCTCCTGGGCGAACTCATCCTTGCCCTCCAGCTCGAAGGTGCTGTACCGCCCGCCGATCCGCTCGATGAACTCGATGGCCCGCTCCAGGTTCGCCTCCACCCGCTCCAGCAGCTGCGCCTCGTTCACCGCCTGGGTCACCAGCTGGAAAAGCGGGGTGAACTCCCGGTTCAGCTCCTCGAGCCACTCGTACTTCGGCCGGTTCTCGTCGGTGTAGTCTATCGGGAAGACCACCCGGTCTATCCTGTCGTGCCGCGGGGGCTCCTGCACCGTGACGTAGGGGGTATTGCCCATCCGCAGTATCTTCATGGTGCAGGACTGCTTGAGCAGCCCGGGGCGCTTGAGGCTGTGGGTACCGATGACCACGTAGTTCGCCCGGACCTCCTCGGCCACCCTCACCACGGCCGGGGCGAGTTCGCCCTCCATGGTCCGGCTCGCAATCTCCACCCCCTCGTGCTCCACCCGTCCGAGCTGCTCCTGCATGTGCTCTTCGGCGGCCGCCACATCATCCGGGGACTTCACAACGTGAACCAGCGCAATGCGCTTACGGCTCTGCTGGGCCACCAGCACGGCGTGCTGCAGCGCGTAGTCCGATTCGGGCGAGAAGTCCGTGGGCACCACCAGTACCCCAGCCTTCCGCTCCGCGCGGGACGGGAGGTCGCCAGCGTCGCTACTGTATTCCATGTCTTCCTTACTAGGTCTTAATTCCGAACGTAAAGATACAACTTTTCGGAATTGCCAAAGGCCTACGGGCTCTTTTTCACCGATATTCTCCGCGTATCCGATGGGCCTTCCCGCCGTGACAACTAGCCGGGCAGCAGCATCCGCACCGCCCTCTTGGCCCCCTCGACCAGCCGGTCTACCTCCTCGGGCGTGTTGTAGAAGGCGAATGATGCCCGCGCCGTCCCCGTCGTGCCGAGCCGCCGCATCAGGGGCTCGGCGCAGTGCGTTCCGGTTCGCACCGCGATGCCCATCTTGTCGAGCAGCACGCCCAGGTCGTAGGGGTGCGCCCCCCTGGGGATGAAGGAGAGGATGGCCGCGTTCTGCGGGTTGTAGCCGAAGATCTCCAGCTCCGGGATGGCCGAGAGCCCCTCGTAGGCCCTGTGCAGCAGGAGGGTCTCGTAGGCCGTTGCCTCCTCGGCCATGGGCCCGTAGTACTCCACGGCCTTCCCGAGCGCGATGGCCTCCACGTAGGGGGGGGTGCCCGCCTCCAGCCGGTGGGGTAGGGTGGCGTAGGTCGTCCCCTCGAAGGATACCGTCCCCACCATCTCGCCCCCGCCCTTCCACGGGGGCAGGGCCTCCATCAGCTCCGCGCGGCCCCAGAGCACGCCGATTCCGTTGGGCCCGTAGAGCTTATGGCCGGAGAAGGCGTAGAAGTCGCAGCCCAGCTCGGGCAGCCGGGGCTTGCCGTGCTTCACCCCCTGCGCGCCGTCCACCAGGATTAGGGCGCCGCGGGCGTGCGCCATGTCGGCCATCGCCCGGATTGGGTTCACCACGCCCAGCACGTTCGACACGTGGGTCACGGCCACGAGCCTCACCCGCTTGTCGAGCAGCCGGTCGAGGTCCTCCAGCGCGATCGTCCCGTCGTCGCCCACCGGTAGCTTCCGGACCTCCAGCCCCCGCTGCTGGGCCACCAGCTGCCACGATACGAGGTTGGAGTGGTGCTCCATCTCCGAGACGAGGATTGCGTCCCCCGCCTTGAAGTACGATGCCCCCAGCGTCTGCGCCACCAGGTTGATGGCCTCGGTCGCGCCCGAGGTGAAGATGACCTGCTTGCTGTCCGGCACGCCGAGGTAGTCCGCGATGCGCTGCCGTGCCTCCTCGTACAGCTCGGTGCTCTCCTGGCTGAGGCGGTGCACGCCCCGGTGGATGTTCGCGTTGCACTCGCTGTACACCCGGGTGATGGTGTCAATCACGCATTGGGGTTTCTGCGTCGTGGCCCCGTTGTCGAGGTACACCAGGGGCTTGCCGTAGACCTCCCGCTGGAGTATCGGGAAGTCGGCCCGCCATTTCTTGTATGGGAAATCCTCAAATCTCATGCTCATGACCCTCCTAGGTTTGCGTCAGTCTTCCGGTATGCCGAGGAAGCATGCGTCGTGCTCTCCGCGGACGCGCTTCTCGACCAGCGCCTCGACCTGCTCGCGGAGCTGCGGTATGCCGATGGTGCGGACGATGTCGCCCGCGAAGGCGAGCATCAGCAGGCGGTTGACCTCGGCGGGGGGTATGCCCCTGGACTGCAGGTAGAAGCGGGCCTCCTCGTCCAGCTGCCCTATTGTCGCGCCGTGGCTGCACTTCACGTCGTCGGCGTGGATTATCAGCTGCGGGCGGGTGTGGGCCGTGGCCTCGTCCGAGAGGAGGATGTTGGCGTTGCGCTGGAAGGCCTGGGTGCCCTGCGCGTCGGGGTGCACGTTGATGGTGCCGAAGAAGGAGGTCGCCCCCTGCTCGTCCACCACGTTCTTGAAGAGCTGCGAGGAGCTGCAGGCGGGGGCCAGGTGGTCCACCTGCGTGTAGGCGTCGATGTGCTGCGCGCCGTGCACCATCGACAGGCCGTTGACCATGGCCTCCACCCCCTCCTCCTCCAGGCGTAGGTAGCAGCTGTTGCGTATCATGCCGCCGTGCAGGGCGATGGTGTTGAACACCAGCCGGGCGTTGCGCTTGAGGTAGGCGAAGCTGTGTAGGAACATGGTCACCAGGTCGTGCACGTTCTGCAGCAGCTCCAGCTCCAGCCGGGCCGATGGTCCGAGGTGCACGTGCATCAGGTCGTTCACCAGGAAGCTGCTCGGGGCCGCCGCGTTGACCGACACGGCCATCTGGGCCTCGGCCCCCTCCTCCAGCACGATGAGGCTGTGCTTGCCCATCAGCAGGGCCTGGTCGCCCGTCGTCACGGCGACCACCTGGATGGGCTTGTCCACCACCGCCCCCTTGGGCACGTAGACGAACAGCCCGTCGGTCGCGAACATCTGCGCCAGGGCCGCCACCCCGTCTGGCAGGGTGCTACCCCCCATCGAGAGGTAGCGGGATACCAGCTCGGGGTGCCGCACCTGCGCCTCGGCCAGCGAGCCGACGATGGCCCCGCACGGTAGCTCGCGGAGGCGCTGCCCGTTGCCCATGTGGATTAGCCCGTTGTCGAAGCACACCTCGTGCGCGTCCAGCCGCGGGATGTCGCACCTGAATATATCCTCCCGCTCCAGCTGCACTACCCCTTGTTGCACCAGCGAGCGTTCCGCCTCGAAGTGCGCGAGGGGGTCGAGGTGCTTCCATGCCTCATCCTTCGGGCCGGGGAAACCGAGGCTTGCGAACTGCTCGGCCGCGCTGGTGGCCAGGGTCTGCATCGGCCCCTGTACCTGCCGCCCGGCCTGCAGCTCCCCGAAGCGTTCGATGTAGCGCTCCTTCAGCCGCTCGGCCCTTGCTCTATCCGTCCTGCCCACGCTACTTGCCCTCCTTTATCCAGTCGTAGCCCTTGACCTCCAGCTCCTTGGCCAGCTCCTTGGTCCCGGACTTCACGATTTTCCCCTTGTACAGCACGTGCACGTAGTCGGGCACGATGTAGTCCAGCAGCCGCTGGTAGTGCGTTATGAGCACGATGGAGCGTTCCGGCGACCGCAGCTTGTTCACCCCCGAGGCCACGATGCGCAGCGCGTCGATGTCCAGGCCGGAGTCCGTCTCGTCGAGGATGGCCAGGGTGGGCTCCAGCATCGCCATCTGGAAGATCTCGTTGCGCTTCTTCTCCCCGCCCGAGAAGCCCTCGTTGACCGCCCGGCCGGCCAGCTCCGACTTGAGCTCCACGAACTCCTTCTTCTCCTTCATCAGCCGCAGGAAGTCGGCCGCCTTGATGGGCTCCAGCCCCTGGTAGGCCCGCTTGGCGTTCAGGGCTGCCTTCATGAAGTTGACCATCGACACGCCCGGGATCTCCACCGGGTACTGGAAGCCCAGGAAGAGCCCCAGGTTGGCCCGGTCCTCCGGCGAGAGCTCCAGCAGGTCCTGGCCCATGAAGCGCACCGAGCCCTGGGTGACCTCGTAGCCCTCCCGCCCCGAGAGGACGTTGCCCAGGGTCGACTTGCCCGAGCCGTTGGGGCCCATGATGGCGTGCACCTCCCCGGGGCCCACCGTGAAATCTATACCCTGCAGGATCTCGCGCCCGTCAGTGATCTTCGCGTGGAGATTTTCTATTTTGAGCATATGCAATTATGAGTGTGTTGTGTTCAATGATGCGGGGGCCTGCCCCCGGCCGGTGTCCGTGCGTGGCGGCTAGCCCACGCTCCCCTCCAGGGATATCTGCAGCAGCTTCTGCGCCTCCACGGCGAACTCCATCGGCAGCTGGCTCAGCACCTCCTTCGCGTAGCCGTTCACGATCAGCCCGATGGCCTCCTCGGTGTCGATGCCCCGCTGGTTGCAGTAGAATATCTGGTCCTCGCCGATCTTGGAGGTGGTCGCCTCGTGCTCGACGATGGCCGTGGGGTTGGCCGCCTCAATCATCGGGAAGGTGTGCGCCCCGCACCTGTCGCCCAGCAGCAGCGAGTCGCACTGCGAGAAGTTCCGCGCCCCGCGGCAGCGCCGGGCCACCTTCACCAGGCCCCGGTAGGAGTTCTCGCTCCGCCCGGCCGATATCCCCTTCGAGACGATGAGGCTGCGGCTGTGCGAGCCGACGTGGACCATCTTCGTGCCCGTGTCGGCCTGCTGGAAGTTGTTGGTCACGGCCACCGAGTAGAACTCGCCCACCGAGTGCGCGCCCTTGAGGATGCACGAGGGGTATTTCCACGTGATGGCCGAGCCCGTCTCCACCTGCGTCCACGAGATCTTGCTGTGGTCGCCCCGGCATATCCCCCGCTTGGTCACGAAGTTGTAGATGCCTCCCTTGCCCTCCTTGTCGCCCGGGTACCAGTTCTGCACCGTGGAGTACTTCACCTCCGCCCGCGCCTCGGCGATGATCTCCACCACCGCGGCGTGCAGCTGGTTCTCGTCGCGCATCGGCGCGGTGCAGCCCTCCAGGTACGACACGTAGGCATCGTCGTCGGCCACGATCAGCGTCCGCTCGAACTGGCCCGTGCCCACCGCGTTGATGCGGAAGTAGGTCGACAGCTCCATCGGGCAGCGAACCCCCTTGGGGATGTAGCAGAACGAGCCGTCCGAGAACACGGCCGCGTTCAGCGCCGCGAAGTAGTTGTCCGTGTAGGGCACCACCGAGCCCAGGTAGCGCTTGACCAGCTCGGGGTGCTCCCTGATGGCCTCATTCATCGAGCAGAATATCACCCCCTTCTCGGCCAGCGTCGCCTGGAAGGTCGTCTTGACCGACATGCTGTCGATGACCGCGTCCACGGCCACCCCCGAGAGCACCTTCTGCTCCTCGAGCGGGATGCCCAGCTTCTCGAAGGTCTCCAGGATCTCCGGGTCCACCTCGTCCAGCGAGGCCTTCGGCTTCCGGGGCGCCGCGTAGTAGATAATCTCCTGGAAATCAATCGGCGGGATGCTGAGGTAGGCCCACTCGGGCATCTCCAGCGTCAGCCAGTGCCGGTAGGCCTCCAGCCGCCGCTCGAGCATCCACTCGGGCTCCTCCTTGAGCGCGGAGATCTGCCGAACCACCCCCTCGCTCAGCCCCTTGGGGATGACCGTGGTGTCTATCTCCGAGCTGAAACCGTACTTGTAGTCCGAGGTCGTGATGTCCTCTAGCAACTTGCTCTCCTGCTGTGGGTCCTGCTGTTCTGACATGCTCTGCTCTGTGTGTGCGTGTTGTTGTGCGATGGCCCGGGTGGGCAATCATAGAAACATTTTGAATAGGACTTGGTTCACCGGCCCGGGGCCTTGGCCACCGGCTCCGGGCTACACGGCCACCCCGTAGTCCCGCAGCGCCTCGTTGAGCGATGTCTTCCGGTCCGTGGAGGCCTTCCGCTCGCCGATGATGAGCGCGCAGGGCGTGCCGAAGGTGCCCGCCGGGAACTCCCGGTTGCGCACCCCGGGGATGACGACCGACCGCGGCGGCACGTAGCCCTTGGTCTCCACCGGCTCCTCCCCCCGCACGTCGATGATGTAGGTCGACGCGGTGAGCACCACGTTCGCCCCCAGCACGGCTTCCCACCCCACGTGTACGCCCTCCACCACGATGGACCGCGAGCCCAGGAAGCAACCGTCCTCCACGATGACCGGCGAGGCCTGCAGCGGCTCCAGCACCCCGCCGATGCCCACCCCGCCCGAGAGGTGCACCCCCTCGCCTATCTGCGCGCACGAGCCCACCGTGGCCCAGGTGTCCACCATCGTCCCGCGCCCCACGTAGGCCCCGATGTTGACGTACGAGGGCATGCAGACCACCCCCGGGGCGATGTACGCACCGTAGCGGGCCACGGCCGTCGGTACGGCCCGGTAGCCGTGCCGGTCCGCGTCGCGCTTGAGCGGTATCTTGTCGTAGAACTCCAGCGGGCCCACCTCCATGCGCACCATCTCGCGGATGCGGAAGTACAGCAGCACGACCTTCTTCACCCACTCATTGACCCGCCACTGCCCGTCGCCCAGCGGCTCGGCGCAGCGTATCAGCCCCCGGTCCAGCAGGTCGATGGAGCTCTCTATCACCGCGATATCCCCGGCCTCCAGCACCTCCTTGGCGTAGATGGACTCGATGGACTGCGCCAGGTTCTGCTCAGCGCATCGCCGCGCGTTGCATTCGTCGTTCAGCTTATCACCCTGTGTTCCCATGGCGTTCATTCCCTGTTGTTTATGTTTGCTTCTCCTTAAATTCCGATTGATGTTGGCGCGCTAGGCCCGCTCCCACTGGTAGGCCCGCCGCTCCGTTCCGTCGGCCACGTAGATTAGCCCGCAGTACGCGAAGCCGTGCCGCGCGAAGAGCGAGATGAGGCGGGCGTTGTCCCTGTGCGTGTCGGCCCGTAGGCGTGCCCGCTGGGCCTGGCAGTGGCGCATGACGAAGTGGCCCACGCCGCGCTGCAGCCCCAGTGAGGCCAGGCGGTGGATTGTGGCGTATGGGCGGTCGTTTGGCCACGCGCCCCCGTGGATTTCCCTGTAGCTTGGCTCTTCCCCGTCCCGAAGGCAGAAGGTGGCCACGGCCCGCCCTCCGGCCTCCACCATGAAGGCGCAGCCGCTGGCCACATCCCCCCGGAAGAGGGCGGCGGAGGGGTAGCCCTCGGGCCACTGGGTGGGGTTGCCGCTGGCCCGCATCAGCGCCCGCGAATGGGCCACCATCGCCAGCCAGAGGGCCTCGTCCCCAGCCGTGGCGGGCCGCACGCTAAAGCTCGCTGCTTGGGCCATCACCCGGCTCCCTCTCCGTCGGCCCGCTGGCCGTCGCCTCTATCCCCGTGGCGGCCGGGCGCTCGCCCTCCTCCGTCGGCTCGATGAAGATGCGCTTGGTCAGCAGCGAGATGCCGATGTAGGCCAGCATGATGACCCACAGCCCCGCCCCGTGCATGAGGTAGAGGGCGGGCGCGCCGATGGCCGCCAGCAGCAGGTGCGGCAGGAGCTTGCCCAGCCCGAAGCGCTTGAACTTGAGGGAGAACATCGGTATCTCGCTCCACACTATGTAGGACTGCAGCAGGATGATGCCGCTCAGCACCCAGGGGCTAGCCGTCAGCAGGCCCGTCAGCTTCGTGGGGTCCTTGAACACCGTGCCCAGCGCCAGCCCGCAGGTGAAGAGCGCGCTCGCCGGGGAGGCCAGGCCGATGAAGTAGTAGGTCTGGCGGGTGTCGATGTTGAACTTGGCCAGCCGGTAGGCCGTGCCCAGCAGCAGGGCCAGGGGGAGGAGCATGAACAGCAGGCGGCTGCCCCCGGCGATCAGGCCGAATATCCCCAGGGCCCGCGACATGAGCGAGAAGTAGATGGCCGCCGGGGCGAAGCCGAAGGTCACCAGGTCGGCCATCGAGTCGAGCTGCACCCCCATCGGCGAGGGCACCCCGAGCAGCCGCGCCGAGAGCCCGTCGAAGACATCGAAGACCGCCCCGGCAAAGATGAGGTAGACCGCGTACTCCATCGCGCCCCCCCCGCCCGGGATGGTCGAGAGGATGGCCACCAGCGTGGCCAGCCCGCCGCAGAGGAGGTTGAGCATCGTCAGCCCGTTGGGGACCAAGCGCCTGAAATTCCTATCCATAGTTACCCTCTTATTTGCGACAAATGTAGTAAAAGATACTCGATGGAGCATGGATGGGCCCTTTCTCCCCTTCCGCTTCGCCCTTTTCGGCGGGTGGCCCTCTGCCGATTTCCGCCCTGTGGGGGATTTTTCCCCTCCCCACTTACGCCTCCAGCCGGAATGCGCGGCCGGGCATGCTGCGGATATTCGCCGGGAATTTCTACCTTTGCCCCCATGGTTGGTCTACGCATGCGCGCGCTCCCCGCGGGGTTGCTGAATGGTTTTACGCCGTTCATGAATTTTTTGTGCGCTAGATTTACCCCCCCCCCAATTTTGCGAAATAATACATAACAAACCTTTCCCGCGTAGTACGTCGGGGAAGGGTTTGGTGTGCGGTTTGGCCGCGTCTAGGTCGGGATGTTGGCAGGCTACGCGGTAGCATGCTGGGGACTGGAGCCCACCCACGGCCTACGATGGGCAGTAGCTTACTACTCAGGTACAGAGGCAACTATGATGGATAGCGAGAGGCTGCGCATGCAGACCCCAGACGGTGCGCGGCGCAACGTGGAGACGATACGGGCCCTCTTCCCCCACTGCGTGGTGGAGAGCCGGGATGCCGAGGGGCGCACGGAGCTGAAGGTGGACTTCGAGCAGCTGCAGGCCTGCCTGGC
>PDWJ01000731.1_pt1 | contig 156883 bp, 125 predicted proteins | sample 1430881 | NCBI WGS metagenome assembly PDWJ01 (sample SAMN01162460, study PRJNA174530) | Oral metagenome, whole genome shotgun sequencing project. | biome: Marine environment; feature: Marine mammal; material: Swab sample of the gingival sulcus; isolation source: swab sample of gingival sulcus...
GGCCTGCATGGCGGCAAAGCCTAAGGGGTCAGGGAGCGTCGCGGCCTTGATCTGCCCGGCCAGTAACAGTTGCAAACGCTCTGGCAACACGGGAACGGAGCGTGTCCTGATCTGACTTCTGGCCACGCCTCCCCTAGCGAGCAGCCGCTCGGTGACGTATTCTATGATGGTGTTTTTAGAAACCCCAATGGGCACGTCGGCCAGCTCTGCTGTGGTGGTAATTCCAGACTCTGGTGCAGCCAGCACCCTGAATATCGGAGCTCCGTCTCCAGGAACGCGTGCACAGCAGACGATCTTGAGCTGTACCGAGTCCCGATTGAACAGGGCTGCCCCTGAAACCTCATTGAGCATGCTGTCTATCCGTTTCGCCTGCATCAACTGGTCCCGTTCCACAGCACTTCCAACCCGCAGCACCTCTACCACAAGCCCATCTTCGGCAAAGTAGCCGTTCTCTAAAGCCACATAGGCTGGCAATGCATCCAGAATAGGCAGCAAGGCGATGGTCAGACGGCTGTTATTGCTGGCATCCGCAGCACCTGCCAGGGAAGATCCAAGCAGGCTGGTGCAAGCAAGCAGGAGCATCATCAATTGTCGCAGGGGTGCGCCCTGAAAGTGCCTTGTACTTCTTGCTGCAGGTTTTCTCATTTTTTTCCTTTATATGGTGTTAAAGACATAATTATTTCCAGATCACCCATTTTCGGGCGATCACGATTGGTATCACGAAAGGGCTATAGCTGCCAATCACGCTTGCCCGCACATGCACAGCTGCTCTTGGAATTCAGGGTACAAAACAGGAAGAAGGTTGTCAAAGACTTTAGCCAGGTTGAATTCAGCAAAAGACCGCGCACCTAATTTTTTAAAAATATCAATATATTGAACCATATTTTTCGTTTTTTTTCTCATAAACACCGGCAATGATGATTTTTAGTTGACATGTTCTGTCGACATGTTGTAAGCATGGCATATCTTTTCAAAAAAAATATATATTGTAAACTGTGGGTGTCCGAGAGGACCTAACAGGGAATCCCGTTAAAGTCGGGAGCGGACCCGCCGCTGTAACACACAGGTCTTGTTTTATTACAGACCAGCTTTCCGGCAAGTTGCGTCACTGCTCTATTGTTGAGTGGGAAGACCGCCGGTGAGCGTGTGGAGCCAGAAGACCTGCCCATCTGAAGTGACGACAAATGTTTCCGGGTAGCTGAAACTGTCGTAAATATAATATATTATGTGAATAATATATTGTGTAAGGGATAAAATACGGTATCCCCGCTTTCAAAGGTTTTGAAAGCGGGGTTTTTTTTTCTGCAGAATCGTTTGCGAATAGGTTCATAAACGATCTGCAGATATTTCTTTCATCATCAGGAAAGGAGGATCAAAATGGACGTCAAGAATTATTTTAAAGGGACTATGATCGTTGTACCAGCGCTATTGTTTCTGGCAACAACAGCCTGGGGGCATGGAGCATGGGTTGAAAAACGTCAGGATGACATCGTTGTTGTATATGGACATGGCCCATCCGATGATGCCTATGCGCCTGAGAAAATCAAAAAAACAACCGCCTATGACTCTAGCGGCAACTCAATGAAATCAGGAGTAAAAGAGGCAAAAGGGGGGTATGTTCCGCTTGAGGTTGCCGAGGGAACTGCCATTGTAGCAGTTGACTTTGACAATGGCTTCTGGTCTGAAGATGCGGATGGCAAGTGGCATAATGTACCAAAAACAAAAGTCGCAAATGCTAAACAGGGAGGTCATTATGTAAAAAACGCCCTGGCTATTCTTGGTCATTTTGACACACTTCCCGAGTCTTTTGAACTCCCCCTGGTTATTCTTCCGCAAAGTGACCCCTTGAAGCTGAAAGCAGGCGACGACCTTCGTATTCAGGTACAATACAACGGTAAACCGCTTCCCGAAAAAAATATCATTGGCGACTTTGTCAACCTGGACAGCACGGTTTCTGCGGTCACGGATGCACAAGGGTTCGCCACGATAAAGCTTCGTAACCAGGGATTAAATGTCATTGCGGTGAGTGCTGAAGAAAAGTTCAAGGACAATCCTGATGCAGACAAACTGTCTATCATGACCACCTTGTCCTTTACCCTGAAGGGTTCGGAGTAGCACACGTTGTTTCAGCAAGGAATGTTCCTGTTTTATTGATATAGCACTGTCTTCGGCAAGATTTATTCTGCCTCTTTTTTGGTATTTAGCGGGATGCGCTATAAAAATTTCCTTGCTGCCCACATCAGTGCCGGTCGTCGTTGAATGTTTGTTTAAGGTGTTTGACGGCGACCGTCATCATAGCTTTCTAACGAGTACGGGCTGGACCAGACAGCCGCCAGCCACAGCAAAAAAAAGAACTCTGGAAATTTGGGACACGCTCTGCTGTCTCTGAATAGAGTTTCACCTTATTTAGCAAAAGGCCTAACTCCTCACATCACCCCTCTATGAACGATCACGACCGCATAGAGGGGCTATAGCTGCCAATCGTGCTTGTCCAGATAGGGGCAGACTGAGAGCAGTTACACGTTTGAGGCAGGTACAATCAGAGCGTTACACACCCTGTGAGGAGGTATCAAAAGGCTTTAAAATGGAGGAGGTTATAAATATATGGACTTGAAAAAATCCAAAATAATGTCGGTATTTTTAGTGGCCGCTACAATAGGTATAGCAATATTGCTTGGTTTACTGAAAAATAAATACTATGCCAATGAATATTCGACTGTTAACGCGCCGTTACCATCAGAACAGATAGAAGCACTAACATTGGACTTGAACAAACAGGGTATTTTCAAAAAAATCGGCCAGCCCCGAAAATTGTACTTAAGGGTCCGCAAGCTGCATAATACCAGCGATGAAGCAATGAGCTTGAGTTTTGATTTAATCGGCGACGAAAAGACGGCTGAAACAAGTATTAAAGTCGATTACAAACCTTTTGATATCGAAAAGGACACCTTTGATCTTGCTGCAGGAAAAAAGGCCAGTCTTAATCTTTATGTCAACCTTACGAAAGAGGGGTATCAAAAAGGGCTCTGGAAAGGGCAGTTGCTTATTCGCGACGTCAAAAAGGACAATGAACTGATAGGACAGATCCCCATAGAAATAACCAGGGAAGGGAGGCGCTCTTAATGAAGAAAATAAACTATAAACAAAAAGCACATCGCTATTTCTGGCAAAGGATTCAATGGTATGCTTTTGGTTTCATTCTTTTTTATGCCCCTTTTATCTTGTTTGCCCGCGGCCTTGGAAAGATAGTGGGCGAAACCCCTAATGTCACCATCCATGACACCTGCCTTCGCATTCCAATTCAAAACCTCCTCTCCGGGAAAGGGGTACAGCTTTTTTCAATCTGGGGGATCAGTTTAGTTCTTCTGGTTGTGTCAGCTTTACTGTTTGGCCCCTTTTTTTGCGGTAAACTATGCCCGGCAGGAGGTTTTTCAGAGCTGGTATCCCGTTATGTTCCCAAGCGTCTCAAGGTAGACTGGACAAGGTTCGTCAACCCGGCACCTGTGCGTTATGGCTTCCTGGCAGGATTTGTTATCTCACCATTTGTAACAGGCAATCTGAACTGTTCATTCTGTGGCTTTTGGTTCCTCGAAAATTTGATGAATGCCGGTTTCTGGGCTGAAATGGTATCGTTAAGTTCCTGTGCGATTTTAACTGGTCTTCTATGGCTGGTTATCTTCGGCATGTTTACCAAAGGAGGGAGAGGATATTGCAACTTCATGTGTCCTGTGGGTGCTTTCCAGAGCATCTTACATTTTTTTGGCCGTATGTTTAAGTGGACATTTAAATTAAAACTTGCGGAAGATAAATGTAATAATTGTGGAACGTGCGTAGAGGAGTGTCCGATGGGTGCACTGGAAAGAAACAGTGATGCGGGCCATGTGCAACATAATATTCATCATTGCATAACCTGTTCTCAATGCGTTAACTCCTGCCCCCAGGGAGCGCTGTTTTATGGAACCGGTTATCATGGATTTTCTTGCCCCTCTTCTGAAACCTTGGCACCGTATACCAAGACACCGGCATAAGGGTCTTTTAAATATCTGATAAAGGACTTATACATGAAAGAAATAATTAATTTAAGCAGGCATATAGAGCAGATTAAAAACTGGACAAATGGAATTATCGTATTTGGAATAGCAAGTCTTGGGTCTTTAGGAAGTATTGGCACAAACTCGTGCTTAAGCGGAAGCTGCGGGTCAGGATGTGGATTTAAATGTATCGCTCTTTCAGTGCTGGCTTTCGTTTTGGCTTGCTTAAAATGTAAAAAAAAGGGTACAAATAAAGAGGTGACATATCCTGTGGGGAGTTACCAGCGAGATTGATCTTGCATCGTAACTCCTCACCCCTCTTTGCACGATCACGACCCGGCGCATAGAGGGGCTATAGCTGCCAATCATGCTTGTCCAAATAGGGGCAACCTGAGAGCAGTTACACACCCAGCGAGTAGTAGTTACCTTGCATCAACGTGGGTCACCGTTGAACGTTATTTAAAAACGCTTAACGGTGACCTTTCTTCTAACTGATTCTACGGTGTCAAACGGTTTGACCTGGGAACAGCGACTACTTAATTACTAAAAGCCATAGACCATTGCAGCAGAATCTGCGGGAACTCCAGGACACTGGAGTCAACATAGAGAGGCAGGTGGAAAATGGCCTGATTCTTCAAGGCCGGCACCTCTGCCAGTGCCGGATTAGCGTTCAGATAATCGGCAAGAATTTTTTGCACAGCATAGGCATTTCCGGTAATGACGATAATTTCAGGCTTTGCCTTTAATAAAGGATCAAGCTTCATACCGTCTTTTGTCTTTTTGACCGGATAGTACCCTTTCATCATCTTACCATTTGCCGGTTTAAAGACATCGCCTGCATTAGTGCATCCCATTGGGGTCAGGAAAAAACGATCAGAGTAAAGGCCGGGCGCTTCTACCCTAAGTGTTGGCTTGCCTGTACCCTGCTGATAGGTACCATTGAGAATAACAACTTTTTTCCCCAAATTTTTTGGCATCTTTTTCTTGGCCATGGAGAGCTCTTTGTTATATTTCTCAAGTACAGTATTAACCTTGTCTTCGCGACCGGTCAGCTTGGCAACCTGGCGAACTGCTGATTCCAGACCGTCCTTAAAATCGACATATTCAACGGTCGCGGTCGAACCAGAATCTTTTAGAATCTCAGCAATAGATGCTGGTTTTACCTGAGGCTTGTAAAGACAGAAATCGTCTTTTTTTTCGGCAATAACCCGATTGAGACCAAATTTTTTCAGGGCATTGGGAATGGTTTCCTTCTTTTTTACAGTAGTAAAGTTTGGGCAGCCAAGAATCTGGCTGCTTAATCGAAGTTTTTTGGCCATCTCCCACATTGAACCGCGGACTGACATGGCCTGTGGCATGACTCCGAGATTGTAGGCGATGTCCACTATGCGGTCTCCGACAATAATGGCATCAATTTTTTCCGGAGGAGGCGTTTTCATTCCAGCCATAGTAGCATCCAGGGTAAGCAGAGAAAAACTGACAAACACCGAAACTGCTACGATCCATACGGAGGATTTTCTGCGCCAAAAACGGGTGATACATACTTTCTTCATATTTACTTGCTCCTTAAAAGTGTAGTGGTTCAGACCCGATCTGACAGGTACGCTTTTTTTTCTCAAGGGCTGTTACTTGAGCTTCTGTCAGAATTCAGAATATGTCCATTTTGAGCACCAGGCTCTTCAAGGGCCCGGAAACGATCTTTGAAACAGGCAAGATTATGTCAAATAACAAAAAATACTGCCCAGGATGCTTTGTGGCGCAGGCTTTTCCTGCAAAAAAGGAGTAAACATATTAAGAGCCATTGGCACACCTCCTGTCTTTTTGTTTTTATGCACCAATAGCGTATCAAGTTTGGCATACGAAAACAACTGAAAAAAGAGTAAAAAGTTTAGCGTTGATTTCTGGTAAACAATGTGTCCAGTCTGAGAGGAAATACATAAAAACATGTGCAGGCTTGCCCTGTGGCATATAGCACTACTATGCAACGCAGGACAAGGCTCCATAAGGACAAGAAAAATCCGGGGCAATATCCTGACATTTCATCGTTGACAGGACACGAGCCCGGATTTCTCATCAGCTCAGGCGGCATCATTTTCGGCGGTAGCAATACAGTGCCACTCAAGCCGACGGTGGCGCGGGCCGTCATATTCGCAAAAAAAGATCCTCTGCCAGGTGCCAAGCAGCAAACGGCCATTTTTCATGGCAACGGTAACTGAACTGCCTGTCAGCATGGCCATCAGATGGGAGGGAGAGTTCCCTTCCATGTGCCTGTACGGGTAGGCCATGGGTACCATGTGCTTCAGCGCACCGACAAGGTCTTCTTTCACATGAGGATCGGCTCCTTCATTAATGGTAATCCCAGCTGTTGTATGCGGGGTAAACAGGGTAAGCAGGCCATCGGTAATCCCCTGAACTGCGATGGCCTGTTCAACCTTCCCCGTAATATCAACAAGCTCCATGTGAGCTTTTGTATGTACAGCTAATTCTCCGGAAAGCATGGTAATTCTCTGGTAAGGTAACTGCTTTCAGGCTGCCCGGATTCGGGTAAGCGCGATTGGCAGCTATAGCCTCCCTGTGCGGTCGATAGCGATCACCTGGAGACAGGTGGCCTGGGAGCAGTTACCTGGTAACTTTATTGCTGCAACTGCCAGTGACCAGCATTATCACGGCAGGCAGTAGTATATGTTGTCTCTGTCCTGCCATCGATAACCGCCTGGATTTCAGCTTTTCTGCAGATTTTTTGCGGAGCAGCCTGGTAGGCTGGCTGAGGTGTTACCGTATACTGGTTGCCGTTGTCCGGATTGACCCAGGCGGCGGGCTGATTAGAGACTCCCCGCTCATAGACATGGTTTAGCTGCTGACGGTCATATTTGTCCATTTCATTACCGAAGATATAACCGACCATGGTTCCGACAGCTGCGCCGATAAGGGTGGCTTCCGTATTGTGGCCGATTGCCTGGCCGAGAAGAGCCCCTGCCGCAGCTCCACTGACAGCCCCTGCCTGCCCTTTTTGTCCCGGGGCAACAGCGCAGGCAGAAAGCAGCGTTGCCAGCAATAAGAGTATAAGCGCGAGATATTTCATGGTTTCCCCCTGGTTACGGTTCATGTTTGATGACAGTTGTCAGCTCTTTGTCTGATTGCACGCCAAGTTCCTTTAAATGTTCGGCACTGGTCAGCACATTTCCCCGGCCGGTGGCCAGCCGTTTCCTGGCAAGCTGCCAGGCCTGTTGCGACTGATTCAGCCTGATGCCAACTTCTTCAAACGATTCAACAAATCCAACCAGCTTATCATATATATTCCCTGCCTGTTTGGCAATACGTAAACCGTTCTGGTTTTGCTCTGCCCTCTTCCAGAGCGTGTGTACTGTACGCAGGGTAGCCAGCAGGGTTGACGGGCAACACAGGATAATCTGCTTACCAAGAGCGTGGGTGAGCAGTGTCGGTTCATGGTGTACTGCCATCTGGAAAGCAGCTTCCACAGGGATAAAGAGAAAGACAAAGTCAAGAGTGGTGATGCCGCAGAGTCGATGATATCGCTTTTCCGATAAAATATTAATATGTTTTTTTACAGAAGCTAGGTGTTTGCGGATATAAAAATTTCTTTTTTCATTATTTTTCTCTGCATATGCCAAGGTAAAGGCCTTGAGGGAAACCTTGGCATCAACGATGAGGTGTCTGTCTTCCGGCAGGCGGATGATAACATCAGGCTGCCTTCGCTGCCCTTTTTCTGTATACAGGGTTTCTTGAGTGGTATATTCCTTGCCTTTTCTCAGCCCCGACTCCTCCAGGATTCTTTCCAGAAGCATCTCGCCCCACTGGCCCTGAAGCTTGACTTTCCCCTGAAGTGCTTCAGTGAGATTGACCGCATCACTTCGAAGCTGCTCATTGAGTTTTTTCAGCTGCTGGACTTCCAGAATGATTGCCTGGCGGTCTCTGGATTCCTGGTCATAGATGGCATCGACCCTTTGCTTAAATTCCTGAAGCTGATCTTTAAAGGGTTGAAGCAGCAGGTTCAGGGAAGATTCGTGGTGCTGGTTTATCAGGCTGCCTTTCTCGCTCAGAATTTCACCGGCGAGGACCTCAAAGCGTTGCTCTATCTGCCTGCGACTAGCCTCGAGAAAGATATCACGCTCTTTAAGTTGGCGGTCCATGGCAGCACATTTTGCCTGCAATGCAGCATTTTCTCTGTGCACTTTCTCGGTAAGGGCCGCCTGCTCTCTTGCGGCGGTCTCCGTCTGTTCCAGACGAAGTTTCGCAATAAGCAGTTTTTTTTGCTGGCGGCTGAGCAGGATAAAGGCAAGGATAATCGTCAGCAATGATCCCAGGAAAAAAGACAGGAGAATATCCTGGTTGCTCAGTAATTGAGAAATATTATGGAGGGACAAGGAAAGGGTCTGCACAGTATCCGTGTCAAAGCAGCGTGGTTAAGTTGCAGCAGGAGCATGTCTGAAAAAAACGTAACTGCTCCCGGCTCGCCCTTCTTCTGGCGATCGCGATTGGCTGCATAGGGGCTGTAGCTGCCAATCGTGCTTGTCCAAATATGGGCAGCCTGAGAGCAGGTACACGTTTGAGGCATGTACAACCAGAGAGTTACACACCCAGTAAGTAGTTTCAACCGCCGATCCTCGACATAACTCCATGGCAGTTGTAACCGGAAGCTTCCAGTCGCTCTTTCATCTGGTGTCCCTGAGGTTTGTTGATGGTTGCCTGCACAAAGGCCCTGATAATATCCTCATCACTGCCTCCCTGCCTGATAACTTGTGCAAGATCAAACTCTTTATCATGGAGCAGACAAGAACGCAAAGTGCCGGCAGAAGTAAGACGAAGGCGATTGCATCGATCACAAAAATGATGCGTCACCGGGCTGATCAACCCAAGGGTGCCGACAGCATCTTCTCCCATTCGATACACCTGCGCCGGCCCGTCAGTCCGTTTCGGATGAAGGGGTAGCAGTTGGCCAATCTGTTCCAGCTGTTTTTTAATTTCATCAGAGGAAATAAAGGTGTGTCTATTCCATGAAGTAGAAATGCCAACAGGCATAAATTCAATGAAGCGTACCTGAACAGGCATAATTCTGGTCAGGCGGACAAAATCGGCTACTTCGTCATCGTTCACGCCCCGCATTGCCACAACATTAATTTTGACGGGTTGAAATCCTGTTGAAAGCGCTTTTTCTATACCTTGCCAGACAACATCAAAGCAGTCAATCCCGGTAATCTGTTGATATCGGTCAGCCTTAAGGGTATCAAGACTGACGTTTACCTTGGTCACCCCGGAAGCAAACAGTTCTCCGGCATATTTACCAAGCAAAACCCCGTTTGTTGTCAACCGGATATCATCCAGATTATCTATTTTTGCCATCTCCTGAACAAACTGCACCATGTTACGGCGCAGAAGCGGCTCACCCCCTGTAAGTCGTATCTTTGAGATACCAAGACCTGCGGCCACTCGTACCACTCTGAGCAACTCTTCGTAGGTGAGCATATCCACGTGCCGCAATTTTGCAGGAGCCCCTTCTCCCCCGCCATCAGCGACACAATATATACAGCGTAGATTGCATCGATCGGTTATGCTTAAACGCAGGTAAGAAATGGATCTTGAAAACAGGTCTACAAGTGAGCTGTCACTCAGGGTGCTGGCTATTTCTTTATTCATGGATTAGTATGCCCAAGGGTAAACCAAGGAAATGTTCCCGATCAATAACACTGAACAGTTTAAATTGCAACATATCGGCACGTAATGCGAATACTTGCCCTTGAAAGCTCCTGCGACGATACTGCTGCTGCAGTTTTTGATACGGAGCACTATACAGTGCTGGCGAATACGGTCAGTTCACAAAATGAAATACATGCCAGGTTCGGCGGCATAGTCCCTGAACTTGCCTCACGCAGGCACATTGAGATGATCTGGCCCATGGTAACCTCTGCCCTGGATCAGGCGCAAACAACACTCAGCAGCATTGATCTTGTCGCCGCCACACAAGGCCCCGGGCTTGTCGGTTCTCTGCTTGTTGGCTTTACTTTTGCAAAATCCCTGGCCCTGGTTCAGAACATTCCCTGTGTAGGGGTCGATCATATGGCAGGTCACCTGCTCTCTTGCCTGCTGGAAGAAGACAAACCTGATTTTCCCTATACAGCACTTGTAGTCTCCGGGGGGAACACCTCGCTTTATTCTGTTGCCGGTCCTGTGACCTCTACCCGTATGGGAAAAACCAGAGACGATGCGGCAGGAGAAGCCTTTGACAAGGTCGCTAAAATGCTTGACCTGGGATATCCAGGCGGCCCGGTAATCAGCAGGCTTGCCAGGGAGGGAGACCCGAAGGCGATACACTTTCCGCGCTCCTGGCTTGATAAAGATGCCTTTGATTTCAGTTTCAGCGGCTTAAAGACTTCGGTGATGAATTTCATCCGCAAGGAACAGGTAAAAACAATATCCCTGCCTCCAAAAAAAATCGCAGATATCTGTGCTTCCTTTCAGGAGGCGGTGACAGAAGTACTGACGAAAAAAACAATTATGGCGGCACAGTACAATAAACATAAGCGGATTGCGCTTGGAGGAGGAGTAGCAGCCAACGTACATCTGCGAAACGCCCTGGAAAAAGAGTGCGCCCATCACGGCTTTTCCCTTTTTGTTCCACGCCCTGCTTACTGCACTGATAACGCAGCCATGATTGCCATAGCTGGCTGGTATCATTACCAGCATGGACACCGCACAGCCCTGGATGATGACGCCTACTCCCGCTCGTTGCTCGCTTAACCTCAACTCATTTCATTTATGGTCTATCAGCAAACCAGAACACTTCTCAAGAAAGAGAAACTTGCCCCTAAAAAAAAACTTGGTCAAAATTTTCTGCTGCACGAACATACTGCACGCCGAATCGCCGATGTTGCCGGAATAAAACCGACTGACACCATCGTTGAAATTGGTGTTGGTCTTGGTGCCTTGACCCGGCCTCTTGCGGTAATGGCAGACAGGGTGATAGGGATAGAGGCTGATTCGGGTATCGTTCGTATGCATCAGGAAAAAGGTAATTTACCCGATAATGTTATACTGCGTCACGGAGACATTCTGAAAACCGATCTGACAGCACTCTCAGAAGAGACAGGCGGCAAACTGAAAATTACCGCCAACCTGCCCTACTCTATCTCCACTCCCTTCCTTTTTTACCTTATTGATCATTTTCAGGTTATACGCTCAGCTGTTATCATGCTGCAGAAAGAGGTTGCCAGGCGTCTACTGGCAAAACCAGGAACCAGGGAATACGGGATACCAACGGTGATGCTTGCCAGCTGCGCTTCCACTGAACTGCTGCTGCACATTCCTCCCACGGAATTTCATCCACAGCCAAAGGTAGACTCAACAGTTATCGGCATAACTTTTGAGCCAATGCCCGACCATGTTCGACGCCTCGGAACTTTTGATAGAAGAATATTGGCAAAAGTGGTAAATGCAGCCTTTGGTCAACGAAGAAAAACGTTACTTAACAGCATTTCATCTGTTTTAACGCAATTGAATAAAAAACAACTCACCGTGCTCCTGGAACAATGCGGCATTCCTCCATCCATTCGGGCAGAAAAACTGGAACTGGAGGATTTTATACGTATAACAAAAAAGCTGCAGGCAGGCACTAATAACGCTTAAGTGAAAATACGACGTATTCCTAAATATTATCTTCTCAGACTGAAACGTTTAAAAGGAACACCCAGATCGCTGGCCAAATCATGTGCCATCGGTGCCGGGCTGGGAATAACGCCTACCCTTCCATTTCACACGGTGATGATCCTCACTGCCTCGTTTGTTTTCCGTCTCAATCCTTTTGCCGGGATTCTAGCTGCCACCATCGTCAGCAATCCCCTGACTTTTGTTCCTCATTACTATGCCGCCTGGTGGCTTGGGAGCCTTCTTTTTCCTGACAGACTGGACTGGAATCAAATTGAGACCCTGTTATACCAGCTTAGACACGAGGGGTTCTGGCACAGCACTCAACTGCTCTACGAGGTTGGCTACAGCACACTTTTGATCATGTCTGTCGGCGGTGCTCTGCTTGGCCTGATAACCGGAGTGTTCACCTTTATGCTTTCTCTTCGTTTCTTCAATGCCATAGAACGAAAAAAACGGGAGAAACGGCTGCTCAACAACAAAAAAAAGGTCTGACAGCAGAAAATGCACAACTTTGTTTTCCATAATCCCACGAAAGTCATTTTCGGCAAAGGTTCTCTTGACGTTGTCGGTAAAGAAAGCAGCGCATTGGGGAAAAAAGCCCTGCTGGTCTATGGTATGTCCAGCATAAAACAATCTGGCCTGTATGACTGTATTCAAGCCAATCTTGCTGGGGAGATGGCTGAAGTTATTGATTTTGGGGGAACCAGGCCAAATCCAGTCCTTTCCCATGTACACAAGGGGATTGAAATTGTAAAAAAAAATAATATTGAGGTCATTGTCGGAGCTGGAGGCGGCTCAGTCATTGATACGGCCAAGGCCATTTCTGCCGGAGCTGTTGTTAACCACGATGTCTGGAAATTCTTTACCGGGAAAAAAAGTGTCAAAGCTGCTTTGCCCGTTCTTACGGTGCTCACCCTGCCCGGATCAGGCAGTGAAATGAACTCGGGAATGGTACTGACCGACGAAAAGACAGGGAAAAAACTTGGTTTTGGTCATCGCTGCCTGTTTCCTGCGACCTCAATTCTTGATCCTGAAATAACGTTCACTGTCCCTGAAAATCTTACCGCTTTTGGCAGCATTGACGCAATGTCTCACCTCCTGGAAATCTATCTTTCAACCCGTGAAGAAGACATCCCCATTCAAAAACGATTGATGGAAAATTTAATCTGTACGATCATGTCTTCTTGTGAGCGCTGTCTGGCAGAACCCCGGGATTATGGAGGGAGGGCAAGTCTTATGTGGGCTGCGTCTCTGGCGTTAAGCGGCTTTACTTCCTCCGGGTTAGGCAGGCTTCATTTTGGCATGCATCTGGTGGAACACTCAATCAGCGGGCTGTACAACACCCCGCACGGAGCAGGACTCGCAGCAATCATGTCTGGATGGCTCACGTGGTACGCAAAGAAAAAACCGACTCGTCTGGCAAGGCTTGGAACAATTCTTTTTCCCGATTTGGGTAAAGGGTCAGGAAACCAGTATGAACAGGCAGCACGTTGCATTGAACAGCTGTCAGCCTGGATGAAAAAAACGGGTGCCCCTGCCTGCCTGAACGATTTGAACATCCCTTATGATGCCATTGATGCCATCGCAGAACATAGTGCAGAACAGGCCAGGACATGGCGGATGCGGGAGTTCACACCGGCAAGGGTAAAGGAAATACTTCAGGGGTGCTTTCTCTAGTGTCCTGTCAACGCTGAAATGTCAGGATATTGCGCCGGATTTTTCTTGTCCTGCGCTGCATAGTAGTGCTATGTAACCCAGGGCAAGGCTGCATAAGGGCTGAAAAAGACAAGCAGGACGACAGTGCAGCGTTGACAGGACACTGGTAATCGGCTGCATAGAGAGGCTATAGTTGTCCAGCGCGTTTACCCGAATCCGGGCAGCCTGAAAGCAGCTACAGGCGTAAAGCAAGTTAAACCAAGGTGGTACCTGCCCTATGAGTAGTTACAAATCTGAAGCATCTGTGACCAGTGACACATCAGAAACAGAGAATAACCGGAAGTACTACCCTCTGGTCGGTTATACAGGTGCTCGTAGTTACTTTATATGTAACTCCTCACCGCTCACCCCTCTTTGAACGATCACGACCCGCCGCATAGAGGGGCTATAGCTGCCAATCGTGCTTGTCCAGACAGGGGCAGCCTGAGAGCAGTTACACCTTTGAGGCAGGTACAATCAGAGCGTTACACACCCAGTGAGTCGTTACTTTATATTATAATAAGTGTACAATCGGTAACAAGTGATGCCCGCAAAAGTTGCATTCGTCAATCCCCCTTTCATTGCGAAATTTTCCCGTTCGCAGCGCAGTCCTGCTGTCACCAAAAGCGGCACCCTGTATTATCCCATGTGGCTGGCATATGCAGCGGGCGTATCAAAACAGGCAGGCCATGACATTGATCTTATAGATGCGCCAGCAGATGGATTGAATCAAGCTGCCACCCTGGCAAGAATTTGCAGATTCTCTCCGCAACTTGTTGTTGTCGACACCAGCACGCCAAGCATTCACAGCGATGTCGATTTCTGCGCCCACCTCAAAAAGGCACTGCCTTCCGCTCATGTTGTCCTGGTTGGCCCCCATGTTTCATCCTTACCTGAAGAGACCTTGAGGCTGAGTGAGGCTGTAGACGGAATAGCAGTTGGGGAATACGACTACACCATACGTGAGTTGGCCGATCTGCTTGCTGCCGGTGAGAAGATAGAAGCTGTTAAAGGATATTACGCTCGCTCGATCAACAATAAAATAATTACCTTCGGCCCGAGGAAATATTGCCGGGACCTGGACCAGATCCCCAAGGTCAGCTCCATTTACAAACGCTTTCTGGATATTTCACAGTACTTCAATCCAAATGCCCTGTTTCCCATGGTGACGATTACCACGAGCAGAGGCTGCCCGCACCGATGTATTTTCTGTGTCTACCCTCAGGTCATGACAGGGCACGCCCTTCGTCTTCGCAGCGTGGAAAATGTCGTCGATGAGATTGAATATATCTCAACGCACTTTCCGGAAGCCAGGGCTGTTTTTTTTGAAGATGATACCTTCCCGGCAATCAAAAAGCGTTGTCTGGATATATGCAATGAAATTATACGAAGGGATATACACATTTCCTGGACTGCCAATGCCAGAGTTGATGTGGATGCAGAAACCCTTGCTGTCATGAAAAAGGCTGGATGCCGAAGCCTGTGTGTTGGCTTTGAGTCTGGAAGCCAACATCTACTTGATAACATAAAGAAAAAAATAACGATAACGCAAGCCAGGAGCTTCATGAACGCAGCCAGAAAAGCAAACATTCTGGTGCATGGCTGCTTTATCTTTGGTTTGCCCGGAGAAACCAGACAAACCATGGACGAGACACTTAAGCTGGCGCTTGAGTTAAACCCCGACACGGCCCAGTTCTATCCAGTAATGGTTTATCCAGGAACAGAAGCGTATCAATGGTATCATGACAAAGGGCTGATTAACACTGATGACTTCAGGCAGTGGGTAACGCCTTCCGGTCAGCACAATACTGTTATCCGGGCGGAAGACATTACCTCTGAAGAGCTGGTCAGGTTTTGTGATGAGGCTCGACGTCGTTTTTATCTTCGTCCTCGATATATTGCCTACAAGGCGCTCCAGTTGCTGCGTCATCCCCAGGAGATCAGGCGGACTGTAAAGTCAGCCCGCACTTTCTTTCTTCACCTGGCTCGTGGAACTGATTCAACTACCTGTCAAACCGGATCATGTCAGCCGCAGCCGTAAGCGTCATCGTTCCTGCCTATAATGCTGAGAAAACCCTGGACAGGTGTCTGGGTGCTCTTTCCAGGCAGACATATACAAAAAAGCTGACAGAAGTTATTGTTGTTGATGACGGTTCAACCGACAGCACCGCAGCAATCGCCAGTAAATATCCTGTCCAGCTCATATCTCAAAAAAACATGGGACCGGCGACAGCAAGAAACAACGGCGCCTTTGCCTGCACAGGAGAAATTATCCTGTTCACCGATGCGGACTGCGTACCTATGGAAAACTGGGTCGAAGAAATGGCCCGCTTGTTTACAGATAAACAGGTTGCAGCCGTCAAGGGAGCATATCGGACCAGGCAACCCCACATCACGGCCCGTTTTGCCCAGATAGAATTTGAAGAACGTTTTGATCTACTTGAAAAGGCCGGTTACACTGACATGGTAGACACCTATTCCGCCGGATATCGAAGAAGCATATTTGTAAGGCTCGGGGGATTTGACACTCGTTTTCCTGTCGCCAATAATGAAGACACCGAGCTTTCCTATCGCATGGCCGCACAAAAAATGACCATGTTGTTCAATCCGAAAGCCATAGTGTATCACCTGGGGCACCCGGATTCTGTTTTTCGCTATGCCAGACTGAAGTTCAGCAGAGGGTATTGGCGAATGATTGTGTACAGGCAATTTCCAGAAAAAATGCTTCAGGATGTGTACACGCCTAAATCTTTGAAAATACAAATTTTGTTGTTTTTTCTCATGCTGGGGGTCCTGCCGCTTGTTTTTCTGCCAGCTGACTGGGGGAAATCTCTTTTTCTGTTTACTGCTTTTTGGTATTGCTGCTCTCTGCTACCTGGTCTCGTGACCATATGGAAAAAAGATAGGGTGGTTTGCCTTGTTGCCCCGTTACTGCTTACTGTACGGGCAGCATCTCTTGGTCTGGGGGCAATTCTGGGAAAATTGAGAGGAAAACTGTGACATGAAAGAGTTTCGAAGTGTCTGCAGGATATGTCACGGGGGCTGCGGGGCCCTGGTTACTGTTAAAAACGGCAAGGTAGTCCGGGTAACCGGTGACCCGGATTCGCCCATGAGCAAAGGCTGGATGTGCGTCAAGGGAATAAACAGCGTACATATAGCCAACCATCCTGATCGTTTACAATACCCTTTGAAACGTAATCGTACAACCGGTGCGTGGGATCGTCTAAGCTGGGATGATGCCCTTGGACAGATCGCCGCAAAAATAAAGAAAATCCAGGCAGAAACCGGCCCTGAATCCATTGCTTTGGGGCAGGGAACAGGGCGGCATCATTACATGCATACGGTGCGCTTTGCCAATGCCCTTGGTACGCCAAACTGGTATGAACCGGGACTGGCCCAGTGTTTCATTCCCAGGATTACGGTGAGCAACCTTACCTATGGCGGTTTTGTTACCGCCGATTACTATGGAGACATCGCTCCCCGGTGTATCCTCTTTTGGGGCCATAATCCCCTGGTAAGCAGCCCGGATGGAGAGTTGGGCATTGCCGTTAAGCGGGCACTGAAAAAAGGGGCTGTTGGCATTGCCATTGATCCCCGGCAATCAGAGACGGCACAACAATGCTCGTTATGGCTTCCGGTTCGTCCTGGCACGGATGCAGCCCTTGCTCTTGCCATGGCCCATCACATTATCTTTGCTGATCTGCTGGATCACGACTTTGTCTCCAACTGGACATCAGGCTTTGACGAATTCAAAACACATCTTACCCCCTTGACCCCTGATTGGGCGGAACATATCACCGGTGTGCCTGCCAGTGATATTAAAAAAGCTGCTGCGATGTATGCCACCAGCAAACCTGCCATACTTGACTGGGGCCTTGCCATTGAACAGCACAGCAATTGCCTGCAGACTGTTCGGGCCATAGCCTGCCTGCGAGCTCTTACCGGAAATATAGATGTCCCGGGAGGAGATATTCTGGGAATGAACATCTTACGCAGTTATCCGACCCTTGCTGATAAGCTGCCCAAAGGTACGATCAAAAAAAGATTCGGAGCTGACCGGTTTAAATTGCTGGGCGGCTGGCGGGCTTTTATGCCGTCAGCACATATCCCTACCCTCTTTCAGGCAATGCGCACAAAAAAACCCTACCCGGTCAACGGCCTTCTTATTTTTGGCAGTAACCCGCTGACGACGCTGGCAAACAGCAGACAGATTCAGCAAAGCCTGCAATGCCTTGACCTGCTTGTTGTGAGCGACCTCTTTATGACACCGACTGCCCGGATGGCAGACTATGTTCTCCCGGCAGCATTCTGGACAGAAGTCGATCAGGTAATTGGTTATCCGCTGGTTGCAGAAAACATGGTGTACTGCCAGCAAAAACTTGTTCAGACTGGCCAGTGCAGACAGGATGAATGGATCATGGATCAACTCAGTCTGAAACTCAACCTGCCCAATTGCTCTGAGACCCTGGAAGATGTTATGCGTCAGCGGCTTGAACCGCTGGGAATCAGCCTCGAAGAGTTGAGAGAAAAGACCTGGATTGCGCCTGAGCACGAATATTACAAGTACAAAAAAAACGGTTTCAGGACACCTTCAAAAAAGATCGAATTGTACTCCAAATCGCTCAAGCGGCTTAAATATGCCCCTCTTCCTTCTTTTGTAGAGCCCTATGAAAGCCCTGTGAGCAGAAGTGATCTGCACCGACAGTTTCCCTATATTCTGACAACAGGAAGCAGACGACGAGAATTTTTTCACAGCGAACATCGACAGGTTGCGCCGCTAAGAAAGCTCAGGCCAGAACCACTGGTTGAGATACATCCTGCAACTGCTGCCCGAAATCATATTGAGGAGGGAGATTGGGTCAGGATCTCTTCTCCTCGCGGATCAATACGCATGAAAGCACTTCTCACCAATACTATTCGTAAAGATGTTATCAACGTTGAACATGGCTGGTGGTTTCCGGAAAGGAAAGGGGAGGACATGGGTGTCTGGGAATCAAACGCCAACCTGCTCACCTGCGATGCTCCGCCTTATGATCCGGCATTTGGTACATACCAGCTCAGAGGGTTGCTGTGCGCGATTGCAAAGGACACAGGAAAAAGTTGAACCAAGGCGAACGTAACTGATCACGGGCACTGCGTCTTTGCCCGATCACCCTTTCCCGTGTTAGAAAAGGATTAAACTCGATGGCTTACAAAACAAAAAAATACTGGCACAAAGCACTGCCCGCTTTTTTTGTACGACATTACAGACGCTTCATGGTTTTTTGTGAAGTTGTCAGCGATCTGTCAGCCATATTTCTTGGTGTGTTTGCAGGACGTTTTCTGTATGCATCTTTTCATGAAAGCTGCTTTGTCTGGTCATCTTCATTCTATATGGCCGGGACGCTTGCTCTGTGTGGTTCTCTCTTGTTTGAACGTTTAGGCTTGTATCAAAAACAAATAAGCCTTATGAACCTGATTGAGGTACGGAAAATTATTCGTTCCTTGTGCCTTCTCTTTGTCCTGCTTCTTCTTTACTCGGTTTATGTCAACAATAAGCCTTCAGAGCTTATCTTATATGCCTTTGCCTTCACCTTGTTGTTTGTGCTCTCGGAAAGAATGCTTTTTTTTAAACTACAGCAGGCCTTACACAAAAAAGGGGTCAATGTCAGGCGCGTGCTGATTTTGGGTGCCGGAAAAACCGGGAGATTACTGTATCAGAATCTCATGGATAACCCAAAGCTTGGCTGCAGAGTGGTCGGCTTTCTGGACGAAGATAAAGACACTTTGGAGGCGGCCAGAAAGAGCCTGAAAAAGGACAATAACAACTTGTATTTATTCGACAACTTTGATAACCTTCCCCGCCTTCTCCAGCAGTCAGAAGCTGAGGAAGTATACTTGTGCAACCCTCTGTTGGGAGGAAATTATTCTGAACTTCGAACATTATCAACAATATGTAAAGAAAATGGTGCCCGGTTTTATTTTTCCCCTTATTTGCGTGGTGTGTATGGAAAACGTCTGAAAATTTTTGATATTGGCGGGCTCCCCATGATTGCAATAGAAGAATCACCCATGAGCCAGGCCGAAGTGATAAGTAAACGGGTGTTTGATTTCCTGTTGTCCTTGCTGGCACTGGTTGTTCTTGCTCCAGTGCTGGTGATTATCGCCTGCAAAATTCGCAAGGATTCGCCGGGACCTGTCATTTTTTCCCAGGACCGGGTCGGCAAGGATGGAATCATCTTTTCAATGTATAAATTTCGAACAATGTATACAGACACCCCCGTTTACAGCAAGTCACCTCGTTCGTCCCAGGACCCAAGGATTACAAAAGTTGGCCGAATATTACGCAAAATCAGTCTGGATGAACTGCCCCAGCTCTTCAACGTATTAAAAGGAGAGATGAGCCTGGTAGGCCCACGTCCGGAAATGCCCTTTATCGTCGAAAACGAATACGATGATCTCTGCAGGGAAAGGCTGCGGGTCAAGCCAGGTATCACCGGGATATGGCAAATCAGTGGGGACAGAACCCGTGAAATACATGAAAATATCTCGTATGACATTTTTTATATTGAAAACAGGTCATTTCTCCTTGATATTATCATTCTGGCTCGTACCTTGATTTTTGGCATAATGGCCATGAAAACCCATTAAGTGATTGCGCACAGGGCATGCAGCACCTTGGTTTCATTTGCTTTACGTCTGTATCTGCTTTCAGCCCGCCGGGAACCGGGCAAGCGCGGTTGGCAGCTATACCCCCTCTATGCGGCTAATCGTGATCGCCCTGAGATGAATGAGGCGGGAGCGGTTATCCTCTTAACTCTATATATTGGCAACAGAACAGGATATCTATATCATGGAGAGTTCTTTTTTTTCCCTCAACACTGCACTGGAAAGATTTGCAGCAAAACAACCAGATAAAACCTTTATTGCTTCCAGAAAAAATACGTTTTCCTACGCAGAGGTAAAGCAGTATGTTGACGGCCTTGCCTCTTTTTTTGTTCAGACCGGCGTGATCAAAGGAGACAAAATTTGTTTAATGCTTCCTCGAACTCCCGAGTTGATCATTACCTATCTTGCTGCAACCAGGATTGGCGCTCTGCCTGTGCCAGTGAATTACCTTTTGCCCCCTCAAACCATCAATGCCTTCATAGATGAAATAGAGCCAAAAGTACTCGTAGCCAATGCAAAACTGGGAAGTATTCTCAGGGAAACAGGGAGTGCTGTTGCTCGGAGCGTAATCCGCATTGATACTGATGGACGCCTGCCCCATTGGCATGACTGGTCGCGTATCTGCGTTGCATCGAATTACTCTGACAGGGGGTTTGTCCAGGACGACAGGCACAGCGTGAATTACCTTAATTACACAACAGGTTCCAGCGGCAAACCTAAAGCTGCCTTTTCTACCAACCAGAATCTTTACTGGAACACACGGTCTCTGGTCGAATATTTCAATATTACTGAAGATGATATCCATCTCTGTATGTTTGGTTCATTTGCCCATCCCCATGAGCTTTTTGTCCGGGCACTCTATACTGGCGGGTCAATTGTTCTTCTGCAGGAGATTAATCCCAAGACAATAATCAAAACGATTAATGCTCATGAAATAACCTGTATAATGGGGCTGGCGCCTATGTACGAGGCAATGGCTGAGCATTGCAGCCAGATGAGCATTGACAGTATAAAGATTGTAGAAAGCGGCGGCATGTATACCCGGCAGGAAGTAAACCAAAAATTTTTCAAGACCTTTGGCAAGCCTATTTTATCTGTGTGGGGAAGCACTGAAACAAACGGTGTTGCCCTTGCCAATGCTCCAGATGACTATCTTCAGGATGGCGCAATGGGAAAGCCCTGTCCCTATTATCAAGTTAAACTGATGGAAAATGGAAGAGAAGTTGCTCCCGGGAAACCAGGCGAGATGTTTATCAAAGGGCCAGGCGTCATACCCGGCTATGAAGGATACCCTCCCTTGCTCGACCAGGACGGGTGGTATGCCAGTGGAGACATCGTCAGGCAGGGTGAGAACGGTTTTTATTATTTTATGGACCGTAAAAGCGGTATGATAAAATATACCGGCCTGAAAATATATCCCCTGCAAATTGAGCTGGTGATGCTCAAGCACCCAAAAATAATTGAAGCTGCTGTTATTGGGGTTGAAGATTACAAAAAGGGAAGCGCTCCTAAAGCATATATTGTAACGTTAAATAATGAACTGATATCCAGTTGGGATATCAGGGAGTTTTGCAAGGATCACCATCTCCCCGGTTACATGATACCAAAAGATGTTGTAATCGTGGATAGTCTGCCTAAAATAGGCAGTGGCAAGATTGATAAAAAGGCTATTGCTGAAGGCATGGCAAAGGGTAACAGGAACAAAAAACAATGAAGGCATTCAGAGTTGAAGCCGAATGGGCACCCAAAAAAGAATGTATAGTAACTGCAAATGAAGAAAAAATAAAAAGGGCTTCCTGTGGCAGCGATGTCTGGAAAAATCCGGTCTTCACCATGCAGGATGTTTCTGTTCCTGCCATAGGTGACGACGACCTGCTGGTACGGGTCAAGCGTTGCGGTATATGCGGCTCTGACACGCACCTGTATGAAACTGACAATGACGGCTATATTATTTTTTCCGGGCCGGTGAAGCTGCCCTGCACCATTGGTCATGAATACAGCGGTATTGTGGAAGAAACTGGCCGTAATGTGCGGAATTTTGCTGTCGGTGACCTTGTCGCCGCAGAAAGCATTGTCTGGTGCGGCAGATGCGAGGCATGCAGAAGCGGGGCAGTGAATCAATGTTATAACGTCGAGCTGGCAGGCATCACCGTTGACGGCGCCCTGGCAGACTTTGTCCAGGTAAGCGCCCTGCAATGCTGGAAAATCAATGATCTGGCTGAAGCATATTCAGAAGAGAAAGCCTTTGATCTCGGGGCGCTCATTGAACCGTTGGGGTGCGCCTATAATGGTATATTTGTCAGTGCCGGCGGGTTCATGCCCGGCTCAACTGTTGTGGTGCATGGAGTCGGTCCGATAGGACTTGGAGCTGTCGCCCTGACCAGGCTTGCCGGAGCTGAAAAGATTATTGCCTTTGATATAAACGATGCCAGGCTGGAGCTGGCAAAACAGCTGGGAGCAGATTTTGTCTACAATGTACATGCTCTAAAAAAACAGACTGTTCGGCCCCGGGATATCGTCCTTGAACTCAGTAAAGGGAAAGGGGCAGCGGTGCAAATTGAGGCTGCAGGTGCCGCTTCTGCAACTATTCCAGAGATGGAGACCACGCTTGGCGTGAATGGTACCATTATTTATCTTGGCAGGGCTGCGACCCATACTCCAATAATGCTCAATAACCTGGTATCCGGTGCCAATGCTATTGTTGGTTCCCGTGGTCATTCGGGCTACGGGATCTATGCAAATCTAATACGCCTTCTGAAAAGCGGCAGACTGGACGCAGCAAAAATTATCACCTCTTCTTTTGCCTTCCCTGAAACGTTTGCTGCTCTTCAACAGTCAGTGACCAGAAACGATGGTAAAATCATGGTGAACGTATAAAACATATCTGCTGCCACTTTCTTGCCCAACACCCTGGTCATGCCAATTACACATCGGAAACAGGAAATAACAGGAAAACACAGATCCCGTGATTGGTTACATAAAAATGGTATGCTCCCGGATTACCGCCTTTTCGGGCGGACTGAAACCAGGCTTCACTTATTTAATGTTTCCTGTATTACGAAGTATCTCATCATATTGTTTTATCTGTTCTTCAAAATAGCCTAATTCTCCATCCAGCTCTATTGCCTTTTCCGGACAAATACAAAAACAGTACAGACACTGGATGCAGTGCTTCATCTTTTTGTTGGCAAACGACTCTGGCAAGGTGAGACCCACCGGACAATACTCCTGACAGCGGCCACAGAAACTGCATTTTTCAGGATGAAAGATGAGAGCATTCAATTTCATTTCCTCATTGATAAAAACATCCTGACGGAGATTGGTAAGATAGAGGAGGTGCCCGACCAGACCAGTGTTGCAAAGTGCATTGAAAAAGCGGGTGTTACGAATTGCCAAAAAGAATTTCTGCCTTTTGGGGTGATGAATGAACTCGGCAATGGGACCTGCTTTTGGTGGTGCAAAAGGTTTTACTTCGGGCGCAGGCGGCTTGCTGTGCAGAAATTCATGATGTCTTTTTGTCAGAAATCCTTTTTTTTCTGCCACCACAAGCGGTGCTATCGTATGATGCTGGACCCCGGCAAATTTTGCCGCATAAAGGTCAAGGAGATAGGGGTCATCGCCCAGTATAACACAGTTAGTTTTGACAGGCGTCCCCTTGGTCGGGCCAAGCCCTTCCATGGCCCAGATGGCATCAATTACATGCAGGTGTGGGTTGATATTCTCTGTAAGGTGGACAATATTAGCAGCCAGAGAATCATGAGTTTTTTTCTTGTTTTCCTGGCCCACCAGACAACCTATCAGGTTTTTCAAACAGACGCTCATCCCCGCTTCAAAGTGGGTTTTCAGCTTCGGCAGATTAATAAAAAAATCGGCCTCCATACATTCCTTCGCAACTCCTGCAGAAAGGCCATTTTCAAACTGAATAAACACCGGCTTGCTCTGATTGAGGTCAATACAGTGCACCCCGTAATATTTAGCCAGCTCATCTACCTTGAGTCTTGATATGACACTGATGCCGGTCCTGTAAAAACCGCTGTTGGTTCCTTCAGCTATGGTTATACTGGTATACCCTTGCTCTTTCAAAAACAGTATCAAGGCTGCCATGATTCTCAAGTCAGTGGTGTTACCGGTCAAGGCATTCATATTACTGTTGAGATTTGGCTTAAGAAGAATCCGGCTTGACCTGTCTTGCGGAAAAAGTGACTTAAGGCGGGACAAGCCGGCAAAAAGCTGTTTGTGTATTTCCTGGAACGATGAACACTGCAAATAATCAACAAACATTATTGTAACCAATCACGGGGTCTGTACTTCTTTGTTATTCTCTGCTTCTGACTTCTTTTTGATACATATCAGTTCATCAATGGCCTGATTTACATCAGCAATTTCAATGTCAAGCATGCAGTGATGAAAGGGGAGACTCTGACACCTGTTCTCATCGCATGAACCACGACAGGAAACGTCTTTTTCGACAATCCTGTGCACATTTCCATATGGTCCGGTTTCAACGGACGTAGATGGGCCAAAGATTGCGACAATTTTTGTCTTCATGGCAGCGGCGATGTGCATGGGAGCGCTGTCATTACAGACAAATAGTTCAGCTTCTCCCAGAAGAGCAGCCAGTTCTCTCAAGGTAACTTTCCCGGCCAGAATAGAGGCTGAATTGGTCATTTTTTCTTGAATGAACTCCACCAGCGGCAATTCGCTGGATGCGCCGATAAAAACAATTTGTCGCTGATAGGTATTAACAATATAATCGCAAACCTGTGCAAACCGTTCTGCCGGCCACCGTTTTAATTCAAGACGGGAGCCTGGATGAATGGCAACAAAAGGGCCGATAATACCGCTTTCCTGAAGCATTTGTTGGCTACGCTTTTTTTCATCCGGTAAAAGATGAATGGGAGCAGCGGTTTGGTCATCCCTGCAACCAAGATATCTGCCAATGTTCTTATGATAATCAACTTTATGGCCCTGCCCGGGGTAAGGTACCACATGGGAAAGCACATAGGCACCTCCGCCAACGGCATAACTCACTTTTATGCTGGATCTGGTAAAAAAGACAAGAAGGAGCAGATCACGGATATCAGCCCGTGCTTCAATGACCAGATCAAAGCGCATGCGCCTCAATCGTTTCACAAAGCTCAGCCATCTGCTGATACTTGTCTGGAAAAACCAGAAAGGATCATAAAGCAGCAGGTTATCGACAAACGGATTGTTCTCAACAATGCCCTTTGCTGAACTGGAGGTGAGAAAAGTTAGTTTTGCCTCAGGGTAGGTTGCCTTAAGCATTTGCACAAGGGGCAGGGTCATCACCACATCGCCGATATATGCTGTTCGTATGACCAGAATAGAGGATATTCTGGCGTCTGCTATTTCCTTTTGCTGACGAAAGAGGGAAGGGATAAAGAAAAGCAGTTTGCCAAGTGTGTCAAGAACAATAGTGGCAATCAGTTTCTTTTTATTTACAATTTTATACACAGCCTGTTCCGTTTAGCCCGGATTTCTCATCAGCTCAGGCGGTACCAGGTTCGGTAGTTTCTGGTAACTCATTATACCGTTGTATATGTGTTGCCAGAATACTGCCGAAGATGGTGCCGCCTGGGCTGACCTCTGGTGAACATTCTGGCCAAATCTGAGACTGCTTACGAACATCACCTATATCTGTTTTTATGTGTTTCTTTTCAAATCAGACAACATGTTTATGAGAAATCCGGGTTAGGCGGTGGATTCTGTGACACACAAAAAACCATCCTCAAATTCTTCCCAGAAATCCCATAGATGTGGATAACTGCGCACTTTTTTTTCCAGTTCCTGGCAGTAACGTTTTATCGGATCAGTTTCAAGGGAAGACTTTTGCGGCTGGATCGGCTCTTCAAAAATAACCCTGTGCCCCGTACCTTCACGGATAACAAAGACTGGAATTATAGTGGCTCCGGTTCTTGCAGAGAGCATTCCGGCTCCTGTGGGGAAAAGCATATTCTGGCCGAGAAAGCTGTAAGGCTTATACGACGCATCCACTAATTCCTCAATGCCGCTGCCATCGCCAGCTACAATGAGTATTTCATTGTTAATCAGGCATTCCAGCGTCTTGCGTTGAAAAGAAGTGGCTTCGATAAAGGTTATCGGTAACCTGCTTTCAATCTTTTTCCTGAGCCGTTGGGAAACGTGCTGTTGAACAAAGGTAAGTGCAGTACCGGCAACATGGTGGTTTATCTGATTAATTGCGTACCCTTCCCGCCCCAGAAAAATCTGCAGAAGCTGCTTGGCACCAAAATGAGCTGTCATCAGTATCACTCCGCTGCCACGTTCCAGGGCGGTATCAAGCCTTTCTCTGTTTTCACAGACAATTATTCGTCGCAGGAACTGGCAGTCCATGCCAGGATACCTGATAAGCTCCAGGGTGTTTGCATAATGATGGATAAGGTTTTGCTTAACAATCTTATTCGCTTCAGAATTCCTGCAGCCAATGGCGCCCTGAACTGCCCTGCCAACTCTGCGTAGACGATCTTTTTGCAGAAAAAGATAGTCAAAGCTGCCGAGGAAACCGGCAATATACATGAGTGAAGAGTAAGGTAGAGCAAGAACCATCCATCTCAATGGATACCAGAACAGAATCCTGCCAATATCTTTTGTTACGCTGGAGCTAATTATCATGGGGATTTCAGATGAATAAAACAGCCGGAGTCACTACTCACAAGGTATCTGGCACCCGTTGGTTACCTTGCTACTTCAATAAAAACCGGGTGCTGGGTAATCAACAGCGAGAGGTTGCCGGCACTATCGCTTCTTCTTCTGGATTGAATTCCTTTAGAGCTGGTGAGTTTGACTTCTCTTGCCGCACCCACATTAAGGGAAATTCTTGTTGTCGGGCCATGGCGATGCATATTCCAGGGGATGAAGGCTGCAAACAGACGATCTCCCTTCATGTTAGAAAATTCCTCAACCCACGGCTGACTACTGTTCACCTGGCCCATAACAGTTCCCTTATACTCAGGATACCTTGCCAGTATAGTCATCATGGTGCGAAAGGCATAATACCCTTCCCTGAGCTGATAGCTTTCTCCAAGATCGGCTATACCAACAGAGAAGGCCGGGAAATCTGGCTGAGGAGGATCCTTTCTGTCTACATTCAGGCTTTCATCGTTTCCTGGAATCTTTTCGGTAAACTTTCTGGAACCGCTGAGCTGAGAAAGCACCCAGCCGCGAACCTTGTTTCGAGCTGCCTGGGTCCGTACAAAAATTACTTTTTGCAGCAGCTCTACATCCTGAAGCCCCCCGTGAGTAACCTGGCTTTCCGTAACAAAAATAGGGAGATCCCTGTATCCGTTTGTATCAAGAATATTTCGCCAGATATCATAGGCATCATGATATGAACTAAAACTGTATTCATTGTGGTTTTTCTGATGAGGGAGTGTTGTAAAAGGGTTGCCGCTGCCATGAAAAGTTTCATGCACCCCCAGGAAATCAAATTTTGGTTTTGGCGATTCCTGAAAATAGGCTTTGACAAAATTATTGAGTCGACGGGTAAACTTTTCAAATACTTCAGGGGGGGCTTCGGCCAGTATCCCAGGGAGATTAAAGGTGGTAGAACTGATCATGACTTCAGGATACTTGGCCTTGACGCGGTCATACGCCAGATTTTCCGCTTGCTTGAGCTGCCTGGGGGTAATATCAATAAAACAATTCCAGGACTTGTCCTTATCTATCATGACAGAAACTTCATTATCCAGCTCGGCAAAGGCAACATCTACTCCCGCTTTTTTCAAAAAATCGATTACAGAAAAGACGTACTCCGCATATTCTTCAGGGGCAGGTGCTAAAAACTGACCCCACCTGGAGCGAGGCCCGTCACATTGATTCCTGTCAGCAGGGATATGTCTGCGTTTTCCCCAGGGCATGAAAAGATCAAAATACGGTATGACCGAAAGCTCATACTTCAGGGCCAGAGAAATGACATGTTCAACATCCAGAAAGGCCTGGTCTTTCCATCTCCACTTATTGTTACCTGGTTCCACATACCCCCACTTAAATTCGACCTTTATATAGCGAACACCAAGATTTTTGACCAGACGAAAGGCCCTGTCGAGTTCTTCGTTGGAGTACAGGCCCCTGCCAATCCAGGCGCCATAAATAAAGGGAGGGGAAACCGGTTGTTGCATGATGTCAGGCAGGAGTGTCCCTGATGAACGAGTATGGCTGGCATGAGCAAAAACGGGTTTACCTGGCATTGACTTGTAAGCAACGTGGTGAGGCGGGTTAAGGTGTTGTCCCTCAGGTTTTTTCCCTCCATTTCCTGGTAAAAAGACAGCGTTGTCTCTCTCTGGCAGAACAATCAGTTTTACCGGAAACAGCTGCGCCCTTTCTCCAACAGATACTGTTGATATATCAAGAGGATACTCTTTGATTACCATGGTATCGGGCGAGGTTTGCAAAGATAAGGTCTCGCCGGAATCCTGCAGCAAGGAAAGAGGGTGTTTGCGGGCAATAATTCCAATATGCACCTTGTTGTCTTCTCTTCCTGAAAAGAGATGCTTCGGCATGGGCTTGATCATAGCCTCAGCAACAATAACCTTGACCTTGACAGATTGCCCTTCAGAAAACCCCATAACCCGCACACGATCACCCGGGTTCAGCTCATCAAGCGAAGCATGTTCTGAACGAACGCATGGCATGTTCTCGTTACATGTAACCTCCTGGATTCTCTTGTCGCTTTGCAAGAGAGTCAGTGTCTTGCCGGATATTTTGGTTATTTCGGCAGTCCTGAGCATGTCAGGCGGCTGACAATACCCTGTTAATGGTGTCTGTGAGATCAGGATAAAACAGATACTGAAGAGTGGAATAAAACGCATAATATCTCCCCCATTATTTCATAACACAGTGACAGGGCTATTTTGGTAGTACGTTGTGATTGCCATATGTCCTTTTGTTGTATCTGTGTTGATACTGCGTAACGTAACCAATCACGGGGGCTGTACTTCTGCCTTATTCTCTGCTTCTGACGTGTAACTGCTCACGGGTGCTTCAGCTGTGTGCAGGCCCTGTTTTTTGCTGTGCAAGACTGTGCGGAGAATTGTGATCGTGTAAGGATAAGGCGCCCGTGACTGGTTACTGATTCAACAGCACGCAACCTTGTTGTGACAGCCAGGATTACCCCCAGTAAAATCCAGAAAAAAGGGAAGCAAAACTCTGCCATTACCAAACCATTTATCAGGCTGGCAACGAGCGCTCCTGAAAAACATGACAAAAAATTTTTCATATACCTGCTCGGCGTTGTTCTTATACAGGTAATTAATAGCTTGGCAATATACAGGATAATACCCAAGTAGAGGGCCAGACCAATAATTCCCAGATCAAGAATCGCTGAAAAATAAAAGCTGTGCATATGGGGCAGGGTTTTTGCTTTTTCTGCTGAAGTCCCCAGACCATAACCAAAAAACAGCGACAGACTGTTGTCAGACTCCTCAAATCCACGCTTCCAGATATCCACTCGTGCAGATAACGACCGGTTAGTCATTTCAGATGACTGCCCACTTCTGGCTGCCTCAGAAAGTCTCCCCTCTCCCAGCATCAAGGCAATGATAATTGAGCATATTATCACAACGCCAAACAAAATATTCCAGGATATTCTGCTTCCCCTGATAGCCGGGTTGGCAAGCAGGATGACAGCCAGACCAATAAGCATGGAACCGACCCCGCCTTTGGAACCAGTCAAAATAAGGGATATGATCATAAGCATGACCAGCAGCAGGTAAAGGCCCTTTTTCAGCATGGTTCTGGCATTGAAGACTGCAGCGATAACAGTAAAGATAAAAATATTCAGGCCAAAGGCGGCGTGATTTGCTGGCGCAAACCCTGCGGCACGCATGTTGTCCATATTTAGATTTAAGGCGAGATTGTCGCCTCCAACTGCCATTATCAAACGCCAGTCAATATCACTGAAAGTAAAGCGATATTCATATTCATAGAGGTACCATTTTGAGCCTATTGTGGTCAGGCTGAGGATCAGGCCAAGCACTATCAGGAAGCGGAGAAGGCTGTAAATATCTTGTTGAGACTGAACCAATACACACAGCATCTGCACGAGCAGCAGGTTGATTCCCATGGAGAAAAGCATGTTCAAGCCGTGGTTGAGATTTTTTGACCAGAGCAGGGTGATACATGCCCAGGATATGAAGAAGAAAAACAGGATATTGAGAGGATTATGTCCTGTCCCAGCTTCCAGTCTTGCTGCTTTCCTGAATTGCCACACCAAAAAGGTGACCACAATGAGCCCGCTGCTGCCGGCATAGATTACTTCAGCAAATTTTTGCCCGGACGGAAAAGCCAGCAGATCAAGACGAAAAAGGAGGAAAAAGAAAAAAATGGAAGCAAGTATACCAAATTCCAGCTTGAAAAAAATGACCGTACAGAGCAACAGACCAGTAAGAAATACAATGACTGAAATCGGAAAGCCAATTGTTCCGACGGCTAACAAAGCTGTCAGTAACACTATACAGCTCATCCATATCCAGAAGTAATGGACATCCCTGGTCGGGGACATGGTCTGTCGAAATGTCGTCAGGATGTTTTTCATGGTACTAGGGGCTGCCAGTTACGATTTTTTCTTTCCTGCCTTTTTCAAAACGAGGGTATCCTTTATCCTCTGCAGCTCCACCGGGGAAAACACCCTGAAAAGGATGAGTAACAGCAGGTATCCAGTTCCTCCTGCAATGCATCTTGCCAAGAGTGTGATGAAATCATTAGAGAAGTTAAGCAGGGTGATACAGAGCAAAATCAAACAAATGCTTAATAATTTCAAAGCTGTTTTTAAATGGTTGTAATGAATACCCTGTTTTTTTATGAAACTGGCCGTCATGTACATAAAAATAAAGTAGGAGAGCAAAGTGGCAATGCTGGCTCCTATATATGAGTAAGAGGGAATGAGAAGTACATCCAAAACTATGTTTACTACCAGGGAAATGCCAACAGCAAAGGTGCTTAATCGTTGCTGTTTTACTGCGAGTAAAAGAGACGTTTGCAGCTGTATCAGAAAAAGAAAAACAACAATTGGCGCCATGATCTGCATGGATATGACCGCATCGTCAAATTCATTGCCTAAGAGTAAAAAAATGAGAGGTTTACCAGCAGTAAAGACAACTATGGTTCCCAGCACGCCTGACACAAGCAAAAATTTATAGGTGGTATCATAATAGGCCTTGAGCAAATTTTTTTTACCTTCAGCAAACGCCCTTGAAAGAATCGGGAGAACGGAAAAGGTGATAGTGGTCGCCAGCACCTGCGTTAGTGATAATAATCGGTGTGGGCCTTCATATAGGGCCACTTCCTCGGCAGTTTTCAACCATCCCAGCAAAAACACGTCCACTTTAAAAATGAGCCCCAGGAGCATGGAAAAGGCCATGACCGGAAAGGATTCAGTAATGATATATTTTGCGTAGTTCAGCTTGAAATCAAGCTTTGGTGCTAAGAATAATGTGTAGGTCAGAACCATTGAGATAATAAGAAAAAATATGGATGCTGCAAATCTGGCCCAGAATATACCAACAATTCCTTCATCAAAAAAAACTGCACCAAGAACCAGGCCAAACAGACTCAGTTGATGGACAAAGCTTGCCAGAGTGTCGAATTCCATTTTTTCAAAACCCCTGATCACTGCCAGGTACATCTGGCCTATACAAAAAAAAAGCTGTTCTGAAATACCAAGCATCAGCGCAAGATTTATCTGACGTTCCCAGGGAGAGAATACGTGGATCAAAATAATGGAGCCTGTAATAAGCACAAGAGATAAAAGGAGTGCTATTACTATAGAAGTACTGAAAAAAGTGTCAGGATTCTTTTGTGTCGTTGCCATTTCTCTGCTTAAGATCCGTTCAGCACCAAAATTAGCGATGAGAGAAAATGACATGGATATAGCCAGAATAAGGGTAAAAACCCCAAAAGATTGCAGGCCAAGATATCTGGCAATTATGGGAAAAATAGCCAGTCGGGTGATAATTCCTGATCCAGTTGAGCCCAGCAGAAAAAAAGAATTTCGGGTTACCCTGCGGGCAACGTTCAGCACTTTTGGCTTACGAGATGGCAATACATTGATATATTTATTTTTCATCAGTTCAGCTCGTCAGCCAGCCCAGGAGCACTGATATCCTTATAATCATCAAAAAACGGATGATCGTCCTTACCGGCTTGAACACGCATTTCATAAAGAAAATATCCAAAATTAGTAGGGTATTCTCTGACATATGCTTCAAGGAGGAAAATATATTGCTGCAAAAGGTCTTCTGCCGTAGTGCTTTTCGAGACCTGAAGGGGAGAATCGATGACGATCCTGGTTATCGGGTTAGCGTTCAAGGCAAAAACCGGTAGAAGGGGAGTGCCCGTTTTGAGGGCCAATCGAAAAGGTATCAGGGAGAAACAGGCTGTTCTTCCCAAAAAAGGCATCTTTTTCCAGGATTTCCCTGCACGACCTGTGGATGAGAAGAAAACAACCTGATTATTATTGAGCGTTTGTATTACAGTTCGGATAACCATGGGATTATCAGAGGCATTAATAAAAGAAGCGGGTATTTTTTTTTCTATGGCTTGAAATTTGGCATCATACACCAGCTTCCTCAGTCCCGTACGCACTCCAAAAATATCTCTTTCGCTTATCATGGCCACCTGGTGCACCGAAAAATTCCTGTGTCCCAATGCTGGTAAAGCAAAAAGAAAAGGGCCGAAGTGAGGATTCAGCATGATGGCTCCATTTCCCTGAGAAAGGGCTGAGGTAAGGAATGAAAGGCCATCAACAGGCAGATAATGGTCGACAGTATTTGAATGTATTGCAGGCAGCAGACACTTTTTTGCCCATCTAATTCGCTGAGTATAAAAAGCTCCGTATACTCGTTTCAACGGAAAAATTTTACCTTCGGCCAGCCCGGAATTTTTTAATTCCTCGGCCATTTTTTTTGTTTTTCCTGGAGATACTGATACCTGAACGAAATTAAATGTATGGATAAGGCTATTGATAAACCAGATCGGCAGTTTGGACATAGCCGGCCTGAGATATTGCCAAAACAGCAATTTAAAGAGGTTACCAAGCATAAATTATAATGGGTAAGATTAATAACAGGCAGTAGTTTTGTTAAAAATAACTCCGGCAAGATTTATCTGCGCCTTATCCAGCAGCGACTTTGTCTGGGTCAGTTTGTTCGGCGTAACATGACCTGCTCCTATGACCCAGATGACGGCATCCATTAACTGGCCTAGATAGACAGCCTCGTAATCCGGTAACAATGAAGAACTGTCGATTATAACAGCATCAAAATGCTGTTTGGTTTCATCCAGAAACGCTCCAGAGTAAAGAGCTTCCCTCCATTGCAAAGAATCCCGTGCAGATGAGCCGGAAGGCAGCACGGAAAGGGAGGAACCTGGTATCGAACAAATTCCTTCCTCCAAAGCAGCTTTACCGGTCACGACCTGCAGGGCTCCAGTCTTATTCTGGAGGCTGAAAATTTTGTGAATCGAAGGATGATTCAGATCCAGGTCTACCAATAAGACCTTTTGTCCCATCTGACTCAAAGCGAGAGCAAAATTTGCCGCCAGGCAGGTCTTCCCTTCCTTTTCTGTTGCACTCGTGATCATGATTGTCTTGTGAGGGTCGTGAGGAAGAGAGAACCTGGCCTTGTTGGCGAATGAACGAAGATGTTTTGCTGCCAGGCTATGGAACGGCATGTTGAGAAGCGTCATCTTTCTTTGAATCATTCTGAGGCGGGGAATGTCGTCTATGATATTCAAAGAGATTACTTTTTCCAGGTCATCAGGAGTCTTGATAGTGATATCAATATAATCTACCAGAAAAGCCAGCCCCAATGCCCAAAAGGCACCAGGTAAACCTGCAAGAAGCAGTATTATAATTTTTTTGGGGAATTCGGCTTCATCTGGAATCGTTGCTGATTCAACAAGATGGATGTTTCCCAGGGTCACAGACTCGGCAATGTTTACATTGGCTTTGTACTCAAGAAGTTGTTCATATGTTTCCTGCGCTACTGTACTTTTTGAAGCCAGAAGAGCGTTTTCCACTTGCTTCACGGTAAATTGCATCAATCTTTCCTGATACTTGTCTATATAAGACAACCAAAGTTTTCTTTTTGCCCTGGAGACCTCCTTTTCAACCAGGTTGTCGATCAATGTCGAGCGTAAGTTTTCATACACAGGATCAGCAGAAATTAATTGCTTGGAAACAGTGAGTCTTTCCTTGTCCTTGATCAAATCCGAGGCTTTTTTCAGCTTTGCTTCAAGCATGAGGTAATCCGGATGATCTGTCTCAAGCTCCACTTCACTGGCGGCAATGGATACCAGGTAATCATTGACAGACGACTCCAGTGACTGCACCATATCGTTTAATGAAAGCTCTTTTGAATCCAGTTTGTATTGTTCAATTGTTGATAGTTTTGCCTGTATTTGAGTTATAGTATCATCAAGAGATATTATATTTCGCTCATTTTCCTCATAATTTGCTCTGATCTCATATATCACGTTGAGCAGTTTTTCTGCTTCTGAGTCCAGGTCGACAATACCCTCCTTGCCCTTGAACTCCCTGATTTCACTAAGTATGGTAAAATAATCCTGTCTGACTTTCTTGAGTTTATCGTTTATAAAATTTCGTGCTTCTTTATACTCATCCTTAATGAGTTCGACCTGGGCCTCCATATACATCCCTGCAAAGACATTCGCCATCTGGGCAGCCTCCTCGGGCACCGTCGAACTTGCAATAATTTCAATGATGTGCGAATCTTCATACTGCTCAATTTCAATGGATGGCTGGGGGAAGAACTTATTGAGCAGAGAGGGATCAGTCAGTTCATTTGCATCGACTTGTTCTCCTGACCGATCTTTCAAGGCAAGAGAGGTAATAAAGTCTTCAACGAGTGGCCGGACAGTGGCCAGGGCAATTTCAGTTTCAAATTCATAATCGTCGTCAAACGCTTTGTCGCCGGTTAGGTCCAGGATTGTTTTCAGATGATCCAGAGCCTGATTCTTTTTAAAAAGGATCTTGGCGTTGGCCTCGTAGGTTTCAGTGACCATATTCAAACCCAGTACAACTATAAAGAAGAAAAGGAGAAACACGCCAATGACAATCCATTTCCTTCGTACTATTATTTCCCAGATTTTCAAAAATTCCATGTTTGACTATCTCTTCCTTGCCTGTTTGAAGACGTTGTGTATCAAAGATTACGGATATATCCTTTTATTACAATAACTTATATGTCAAAGCCTCACAACAGCGGAAGTTTTCGCATGGTAAAGCATGTAAAGAAGTTACAGATTTTGCACCTGTAAAGAGAAGTAAACCGATCACGGGGGGGTACCGTTGCGTTATTTTCTGTTTCTGAGGTATACCTGGTCACGGGTGCGTCCTTGCGCAGGCAGGGTTTCTCATTATCCACAACTATGGGGGAGATTGTGATCGGGCAAAGATAAAGTGTCTGTGATCAGGTACAGAGAAGTGCTTATTGCCTTTTGTATCATCTCAACCTCTCAATATCTATACAAACAGTTATTTCTTGACACAGGACACGGGCCAATGTCAACCATCAGATTAAACAGCTTACGTATCCTGCTTGTCTTTTTCAGCCCTTATGCAGCCTTGCCCTGGGTCACAGAGCACTACTGGGCAACGCAGGACAAGACTCCATAAGGACAAGAAAAATCCGGCGCAATATCCTGACATTTCAGCGTTGACAGGACACGAGAAAAGTTAAGGCGACATCGCAGCTTGGCCGAGCTGAAAAAAATCGCACGAATCACTCGGGAACATAAGGAACTCATCCTCAACTATTTCCGGGTAAAAAAGGAGTATTCATCCGGTATCGTGGAGGGGGTTAATAACAAAGATACTCACCTGCCATTTACAGGCAGTCGAGCCAAACGTGACCTTTACTCTGATATGGGTGAGCGGTTACAAAAAAGGGTTGACAGCCGCAGCTGCCAACCCTTTTTAAACAACTGACGTGCGAATGATACTTATACACAGCCGGTCGGTTTTGGCAAACCTGCCATTTTACAAGCACCCTTGCCTGGTCCAGAGGGAAACAGTTCATAGATCCGCTTCAGGGGGAAGCCGGTGGTCTTGGAAAGAATACGGACCATGGGCGCAATACCGTTTTTCTTATAGTACTCTTGAAGAGCATCAATTACCTTTTGATGTTCATCGGTAATTTCAGAAATACCTTCAACGCCTTTTACGTAATCTACCCAATTTTCATCCCAGTCAGCATCTCCCTTGAGCAGGAAGCCGTCTTCATCAACCTCGTACGAACTGCCGTTGTGTTCAACTGTTGCCATGTGTTTCCTCCTTGGCCAATATTAATATGAACGGGTATTGTAATCTCAACTCAACATAACAGTAAATAAACAGATTTTTACTATAGTGACCAGGGTTTGTCAACAAGTTATCTTTTCTCTTTGTAACTACTCCCGGCTGACCCATTCTGGGGCGGTCACGGCAAAATTCATTTTTCACTGGTAAGTTGTGCAGAAATTAATCATAATAAGACCGTAACGACTCACAGGGCCTGTATCACCCTGGCTTCCCTTGCTTTACGCCTGTAACTGCTTTCAGCCTGCCCAGATTCGGGCAAGCACGATTGGCAGCTACAGCCCCTCTATGCGGCGGATCGTGATCGCTCAAGATGGGTGACCTGAGAGCAGTTACATACAACCTTTCGCGCAATAACATACTCTTTTACGCAAATCAGGGATTTTTATAGCTATGTTGAATATTTTACGGAAAAGGGCTCAGTCCATTATTATTCAGGTCATGGTTGGCTTGATAGCGGTCGTTTTTATTTTTTGGGGTGTTGGCACCAATTTGAGCGGCAACCGATCTTCTGCTGCAGTTGTGAATGGAGAGGAAATCTCACTGCAACAGTATCAAAAAAGCTACCAACAGGCTGTGGATCGTTACCAGCAGCAGTTTGGCGGCCAAATGCCCAAAGGATTTCTCGAAAATATCGGGTTGAGTCGTCAGGTGCTCAATCAGCTCATTGAGGCAGAGCTTCTTCGCCAGGGAGCCTCAGCAGTCGGGTTGAACGTGAGCAGGGAGGCAGTCAGAAGAAAGGTGCAGGAGATGGAGGTGTTTAAGGTAAACGGCAGTTTTGATCTGGGAAAATACAAAACTATTCTCAGCCAGAACAGGCTTACTCCGAAAACCTTTGAGGCCAGCCTGCAAAATGATTTGATGACCACCTGGATGGTAAAGGGTATCGGCAGCTTTGCCGCAGTTCTACCCCAGGAGATACAGGCTTGGGACGCCTTTTATTCATCAGAGATAAAGATTGCCTGGCGTTCTTTCTCCGGTGAGGAGTTTATTGACCAGGTTCACGTTGATGAGCAGGAACTTGCTGACTGGTTTAAAAAAAAGCAGGCCGACTACGTCTCTGAGCCACAGGTAAAACTGGATTATTATCTGTATCTGTTCAGTGAGGATATGGACGAAGTACATGTCAGTACGGCGGAAACCAGTAAGTATTATACTGACAACATTGATCAATATGCGACTCCTGAGAAACGGCATGCGCGGCACATCTTGCTCAAACTGGGGCAAAATAATACTGCTGAGCAGAAAAAGGAACTGGAAGAAAAGGCAAGGATTATTCTTGCAAAGGCCCAAAAAGGCGAAGATTTTGCCGCATTAGCGCAACAATATTCAGAGGGGCCCAGCAAGTCTTCTGGCGGTGATCTTGGTTTTTTTACAAAGGGGCAGATGGTGCCTGCCTTTGACAAAGCGGTTTTCTCAATACAACCCGGTGAAGTTACCGGTCCTGTTCTGACATCCTTTGGCTACCATATTATTAAGCTGGAAGAGATACAGCCAGCGGTTACCAGGTCTCTTGAGCTGGTGCAGGATGAGATAAAAAAAGAGATCAGGAAGAAAAAAGTCCGGAGCCTTACTTTTGCCAGGGCTTCAAAAGCCTACGAGGAAATCATTCGAGCGGGCAGCCTTGCCAAATTTAGTGAATCCGGCGGTGCCAAAGCAAATGTGACTGACTTTTTTATGAAAAGTTCGCCACCTCAAGCCCTTGCCAATTTTTCTCCACTTCTTAAGGTCGTTTTTGACTTGCATAAAGGAGAGTTGAGTTCTCTGATTGATATGGATTCAGGGTATGCAATTGCCTATGTAAGTGATACCAAGGAACCTCAGGTGCCAGACTTTAATGATGTCCGTGAGCAGGTGATAAAGGATTTTTCTGCCGCACAAAGTGAGAAACGTGCCCAAAAGGCCGCTGAAGATGCGCTGGCTGCTGCCACGAAAGCAGGCTCCCTTTCTGGTCAGGACGGGACAAAAGAGACCACCTACCTCAAACGCTACAGTGCTTCAGGGGATGTACCCCAGGAGGTTGTGTCTGCAGCCTTTTCCCATTCAGGTTCCAGGGTTGTCGGCAAGAAAGTGATCCATGCTGGAAATGCTTTGTATATCTATGAAGTTCTTGATACCCGGCAGAAGGCCTCGGAGATAACAAGGGAGCAGGAAAAACGCCTTGCTGATCGCTTGCTGGCTACGCAGCAAAGTCAGTTCGTCAGCGCAGTGGTCAGGCACTTGACGACTGACGCCAGAATCTGGATCAATGAGCAAATCATGCCGTAGAGGCAGTAGGTGTTCAGGTTGAGCAGCTACTCACAGGGCAGGTGCCGCCCTGGTTGCACCTGCCTCCAATCTGTACCTGATCACGGGCACTTTATCTTTGCACGAGCACCATTTCCCGCCTGCTTTTGCGCACGCAAGGCTCACTTCGCCTGCCTGCCTACTCGAAATCGTGCCTGCAAAACTCTGTTGCACCCCTGACCAGTTACACACCAGAACCAGAGAATAACGCAGAGGCACAGACCCCGTGATCGGTTACGAAAAAAACTTTATTCTGGAACTTGAAGATCGCCCTTTCCTGGAAAAAGTGCTTTTGCAGCTGGTTTCTATTATTTATGAGCCTGTCTCCAAAACCTTTTTGACAAAATGTATTGCCAGGCTCGCCGACCAGCTTTTTCCCGGTAAACGGCCCGTCAAGGAGGAAATTACCGAAGCCTTGAACAGGCTGCGGAGCAACGGCTGTCTTTCGTCAAAAAATCAATGTGATCCTGTTGTTGCGGAACATTTAATCAGACAGGCTGTTCGAGAAGGGCGTTTTGCCCCTTTTGCCGCATTAATTGAGCGTGAAGCCCCGGTATCTTATCAGTATGGTAAAAAAAACACACGCTGTTGGCGGGCATTAAGGCAGTTTCGTATAGGAGTGTATTCACAGGATTTTGGCCGTATTGATGAGGCATCGTCCTTCCTGGAGGAAGAATACGATGCGTGTATCGAATCAGCACCCCCTGCAGTTATTGTTACTGCCCATGCCTTTGACCCAGACTGGTTGAAAACCCTTCCCGGCTCAATGCAGTTTTATCTTCTGGAACAGGTCGTTCGCTACTCCCTGGAAAACCTGGTTCATTTCCCTGATGTCATCCGTTATCTCGAAGATGAAGTGGCTTTGTCTATTTCAAAAACGGAAATAGTGCCCTTTCATCGTCTGTTGGCTAATTATTACCTGTTGCAGGGACGTTTTGCAGAAATTGAAGAGCTGCTTGATCTACACCCGGATTCCTTTCAGGGATCAGGTGTTGCCGGGAGTGTTGCTTTTCTCTTAAGAGAGGAAAATGAGGCCCTGGAACATTTTGAAAAAGACCTCAAACTCCTGCAGAATTATGCCGGGGATGCCCCAACTTTTTTTTACGGGATAGCTGGATTGTTCTGTATCTTTTCCTTACTTACCCGCAACAGGGAAGGTGATACCCAACAGATTCACCTGGCTGTCAATACGGTTTTGCAGCGTTATCAGGGATGCCCTGAAGAGGTGCCGTTTCGTTTCCTGGACGCTGTTGCCAGTGCGCCAGAAGGAAAATTACCGGACATGATGGCCCTGACAGAGCTGTTTGCCGCTGAGGACCGCAGTCTGACCACAATGATTGCGGTTTTGGCCCTGTACTGGATAGGAGTGGAAATCCCCCGTGATTACCAGAGCTCACTACTTGCTCTCCATTATCAGGCAAAAAACAATTGTTTTGACTGGCTGGCGATGGAAACGGCTGAGCTTCTGGCTGCCCTGGGCCAAAAGGCGGAAGAGATGAAAGCTGTAGCCGGCGAACTCTCAGCACGATTGCAGTGTCGTTTTCTGACACATACCATACAGCCTCCTCACTCCTGGAAGAAAAGTCTGCAAGAGCTGATAAGGGTAACGCGAAAAGTTGGTGAACCAAGACAAAATATCCGGTTGGCATGGATCGTCTCATACAGCAGCAACACCCTGACCGTTGTCCCCAAAGAACAGAGGAGAATGGCTTCGGGTGGATGGAGCAAGGGAAGGGTCATTGCCCTCAACCGCCTGATAAACCCGAAAGATTTTTCATATCTGTCCAGCCAGGATCGCCGGATATGCGCAACAATCAGGCACACAGGCGAGCCTTCAGGGAAAAATGGCGGCTGTGATATTGATTATGAACAGGCCCTGTTTTTATTTGTTGGTCACCCCTGCCTGTTCAGCGAGGCAGCACCAAAGACACCGGTTGAGATCGTTGAGGGAGAACCGGAACTGATGGTAGAGCAAAAAGGAGACACCCTGTATATCCATTTTGCCCAGGAACTAGGCAGCGGCAACTATGCCGTCTGGAAAGAGACCTCAACACGTTTCCGGGTTATCAGGATCACTGACGATCACAGAAAAATTGCTGCCATCACGGGTAAAAATGGTTTGCAGTTCCCGGTGGAGGCCAGTCAGCAGGTATTAGATCTCATCGGTAATATCGCCTCGTTTATGACCGTTCACTCTTCCATTGATGTAGTGGGAGAAGATGAGGAAACAGAGTCTGTTGAAAGTGATCCGACCATACATATCCATGTCATTCCTTATGGCAGCGGCTTTCGCCTTGAAATGTTTGTCAGGCCGTTTTCTGATAGCGGCCCCTACCTGAAACCTGGTGCTGGTGCTGCCAATGTGATGGCGGAAATTCGGGGAAAACGCCTGCAAACTCGTCGTAATCTGCTCCTTGAAGAACAGAAAGCCCGTGAAGTTGAAGAAAATTGTCCTATCCTTGATCTGGCTGTTGACCTTGAGCAGGAGGAAAAAAGGGAATGGCACCTTTTTGATCCGGAAGAGTGTCTCCAGGCACTGCTTGAACTGGAATCGATTCGGGATATGATTGTCCTTGAATGGCCTGAAGGAGAACGACTGGCAGTTCGGCGTCAGATCGGAGCGAACAGGCTCAACCTGAATATCCGCACCAACCAGCAGGACTGGTTTGCTCTTTCAGGCCATCTGGAAATCGATCAGGATGAAGTGATTGAGCTGAAGACACTTCTGGATATGTTGCGCAAGGCGAAAAGCCGGTTTATCCCCCTGGGGAACGGGCAGTTTATTGCCCTGACTCAGGAATTTCGTAATCGACTTGAAGAGCTGATTCTTTATGGCAATTCCTCTGCAAACGAGGGAGATGAACTGACGATTCATCCTCTGGCCGTTATAGCACTCAATGATTTTGCCGGGCAGACAACTATTGATGCGGACAGCGGCTGGCAAAGACAACTTGCCGCCATTGACAATGCCCAGAAAAGTGTTCCCCAGGTGCCCTCTACCCTGAAAGCAGAATTGCGGGATTATCAGCAGGAAGGATTTATCTGGATGAGCCGGCTGGCTGATCTGGGAATTGGGGCATGCCTGGCAGATGACATGGGATTGGGAAAAACCCTGCAGGCGATTGCGGTCATCCTGAATCTGGCAAGTCAGGGGCCAACACTGGTCGTAGCCCCGACTTCGGTGTGCATGAACTGGGAAGCTGAAGTGAATCGTTTTGCCCCAACGCTTATACTTCATCAGTTCTCTGGACACAACAGGCAGATGATGATTAATCAGCTGGGAAAATATGATCTGCTTGTGACAAGCTATACCCTTCTTCAGCAGGAGATAGATATCCTGGAGAAAATACAATGGCAATCAGTTGTGCTGGATGAGGCCCAAGCCATAAAAAACATGGCAACAAAGCGTTCACAGGCGGCAAAAAAACTCAACGCCCGCTTTAAGCTGATTACTACGGGTACGCCTATCGAAAATCATCTGGGTGAACTCTGGAATCTGTTTAGTTTTATTAATCCAGGATTACTTGGTTCCTACAAGCAGTTTAATCGACGTTTTGGCATTCCCATTGAAAAATATCGGGATCGGGGTGCCAGGCGATCTTTAAAAAAGCTGATTCGTCCATTTATGTTGCGGCGGATCAAGTCCCAGGTACTCGACGAGCTGCCACCGAGAACAGAAATAGTGCTTCGGGTGGAAATGCAGCCTGAAGAGATGCGGTTTTATGAAGCTTTAAGACAGCAGGCTATTGAAAATATTGAAGGAAATGCTGAGCGAAACGGACGGCACCTTCGTATCCTGGCTGAAATTATGCGCCTTCGTCGAGCCTGCTGCAATCCAAAACTGATACATGAGCATGTGGATATTGCCTCGGCCAAGCTGCAGGTCTTTAAGGAAGTTGTTGCCGAGCTTCTGGGAGGCAAACATAAAGCCCTGGTGTTTAGTCAGTTTACTGGTCATTTAGCGTTGATACGCTCTTTTCTCGATAAAGAAAAAATCGCATACAAGTACCTGGACGGAACAACTCCAACCAGGGAACGTCAGCATCAGGTTGAGAGTTTTCAGGCCGGAGAAGGAGATCTTTTTCTCATTAGTTTGAAGGCGGGAGGGTTGGGGCTTAACCTGACTGCAGCTGACTATGTTATCCATATGGACCCCTGGTGGAATCCGGCAGTAGAAGATCAGGCTGCAGATCGAGCCCACCGGATAGGACAGAAACGCCCAGTCACCGTGTATCGTCTGGTAACGGCCAACACCATTGAAGAAAAAATAGTAAGGCTTCACCAGGAAAAACGTGATTTAGCCAACTCTTTGCTGGAAGGGGCAGATGTAAGTGCCAGAATCAGCGCTGAAGAGTTGCTTGAGTTGATACGAAATAACTGAGTAACGGATAAAGGGTCACTGCTGCAACAGATTGTAAACAAGGAGCTACATTCCTTGCGAAAAGTCGCACAGGTTGTTGATTTTACAGGCTGCGCAGGCTGCACCAAAGCCATTGTCAATATTGACAACACTTATCCCGGCGGCACAGGATGTCAGCATCCCCAGAAGTGCCGAAATTCCTGAGAAGTTAGCACCATAGCCGATGGAGGTCGGCACGGCAATGATCGGTTGTTGAACCAGCCCGCCGATGACGCTTGCCAGAGCCCCTTCCATACCGGCGATAACAATCAAAACACTTGCCTTGCGGATAGCGTCAAGCTGGTCAAAAAGTCGATGGATACCAGCAACTCCGACATCAGAGTAGATTACTGCCTTGCTGCCCAACATGGTGCAGGTAACCCTGGCCTCTTCGGCCACAGCTAGATCCGAGGTGCCGGCAGTAATGATGGCCACTTCCTTTTTCCGGTAAACAATTTCATCTTTAATGTAAGACAGAGTACGTCCCTGTTTATTGTATGTTGCTTGCGGGCAGTTTTCCAACACCAGCTCTGCCATGTCGGCGGAAACCCTGGTCGCAAGAATATTGGTATGCGCCTGCATACGTTCAAATATTTCCACAACCTGTTCCGGCTGTTTTCCCTCGGCATAGATCACTTCAGGAAAACCATTTCTAAGTGATCGGTGCAGGTCAATCTTGGTGTGGCCGATGTCCAGAAAAGGCAGGTCACGCAGCTCACTTAATGCTTCTTCAACCTCAAGCCTGCCCGCCCGCACATTATGCAGCAGTATCTTCAGCTTTTCATGAGTACTCATCATGACCATTGGTTCTATTGAGGTAACTGCTCCCAGCCCGCCCATCGTATGGTGCGATCACGACCCGCCGCAGAGAGGGGCTGCAGCTGCCACGCGCGCTTGCCCAAACCTGGCCAGGCTGAAAGCAGCTGCAGACGTAAGGCAAGTAACATAAAGAGGTTGCATACCCTGTGAGGAGTCAATGTCATCAACTCAAGGGAGCGCACCTCTAACAAATTAAAATAATTTAACAATATTGAAATCTTCAAGTCAACATGTTCTATTCTGCTTTAATAATCACAACAAAATATGTACCTACTCACTGGGTGTGTACCTCTCTGGTTTTACCTGCCTCAAACGTGTAATTGCTCTCAGGCTGCCCCTATCTGGACAAGCACGATTGGCAGCTATAGCCCCTCTATGCGGCGGGTCGTGATCGTTCAAAGAGGGGTGAGCTGTGAGGAGGTCGTTTTTTTTAAGTTGCAGGCTTCCCGGGATTTTTTTGACCTGATTTTTTGTTTTTAATCTCGTGATGCTCAGTGCTCAATCAAGACTCTAGTGTCCTGTCAACGCTGAAATGTCAGGATATTACGCCGGATTTTTCTTGTCCTTATGGAGTCTTGTCCTGCGCTGCATAATAGTGCTCTGTGACACAGGGCAAGGCTGCATAAGGGCTGAAAAAGACAAGCAGGATACGACAGAGCAGCGTTGACAGGACACTCAGGCTCTTTTGAGTTGTAAAAACTTCACCCAATCTGCGAGCGGTTACGATTGCCTGCACAAAGGAGCTGTCCGTGATCAGTTACTGAATTTTTTCATACTGCTGGCCAGCCACCTGACGGATGCGTCCCTTCAGCTCCAGCTGCAGGAGGACGCCGTGTATTTCACTGGCAGCGATTCCAGACACCCGGGAAATGGTGTCAATATCAACAGGATAGGCGTCCAGAGTGGACAGTACCTTCTGCTCAGAATCACTGAACCAGGAATCTTCAGCTAAAGGGTCTTTTTCGGTTTTTTCCCGGGCTTTTTTCAGGGACAATGTTTCCAGCACATCTTCAACTGACTGCACCAGCAGTGCTCCCTGCTGTATCAGCCGATGACAGCCATAGCTTTTGGGGGAATCAATTCGGCCTGGCACGGCAAAAAGATCTCTGCCCTGATCCAGAGCAAGTCGTGCCGTAATAAGTGCCCCGGATCTTAACGATGCTTCCACCACAATAATCCCGGCAGCAAGACCGCTGATAATCCTGTTACGTTCAGGGAAGCGGAACCCTTCCGGTTTCGTGCCAAGCGGGTATTCAGAAACAACAGCTCCGCTCCTCTCTATTTCTGTAAAAAGCTGTCGATTGGGTTTTGGGTACACCACATCAATGCCGCAGCCAAAAACCGCAATGGTCAAGCCATTTTTATTAAGAACCCCGCGGTGTGCGGCTGTATCAACACCGTAAGCACCTCCAGAAACAACGGCTATGCCGCTTTGTGTTAACTGACCGGCCAGGTTGCTGGCAGTTCTTTTCCCATATTCAGTGGCAGCCCGTGAACCGACAATGGCAATAACAGGGCAGGTTATTGCCGGAAGCATACCCTTATAATACAAAATGGGCGGAGGATCGGCTATTTCCTTTAACAGTGGGGGGTAGCGGGAGCATTGACGAGAGACAAGCGATACGCCAAGGGCCTGGATCCGCTCAAGCTCCCGAACTGCTTTCGCTTCGCTCTGTTTTCCTGATCTTTCGTCTGAGATGCTCCGAATGGCGCATGTTCGCAGACCTGTTTGCGCCAGAACATCATCTGCAGCGTGCAGTATCGCCCGGGGTGAATGAAAATGATCGACAAGCCGGTTAATACGTACAGGCCCTAAACCGGGCATAAACATGAGCGTCAGCCATTCTTTTGCCTGCGGACAAAGATACGGTGACATAATTATCCAGCAGCTGAATTATTGCAACCGATCACGGGGGCAATGCTTACCCGTTACTCCCTGTTTCTGACATGTAATTGATCACGACTGCTTCACATTTGGCCAAGCACCATTTCCCGCAGGTAAGCAAGCGAAGTGAGACTCCGTGTACAAGAGTATGCGGTAAATGGTGATCATGCCAGAATAAAGAGCCTGTGATCAGGTACGAATTATTCGCTGACAAAGGCGTGAAGATCGGAGCTTCTTGACGGGTGCCGCAATTTTTTTATGGCCTGGGCTTCAATCTGCCGGATCCGCTCCCTGGTCACGGAGAAACACTGCCCAACCTCTTCCAGGGTATGGTCACAGCCAATTTCAATACCATAACGCATCCTCAGCACCTTTTCCTCACGCGGTGTAAGTGACCCCATCACCTTGCATAAACAGCGTTTCAGGCTTTCTGTCATCGAATTTTCCTGAGGATCAGGGTGGGCATGATCCATGATAAAATCACTGAGCAATGCGTCTTCTTCATCACTGACTGGCGCATCAAGCGAAATGGCATCCTTGGCGGTTTTCAGGGCGATGTTTACTTTTTCAACATCAGTACCCAGCTGCTCCGCCATTTCCTCAACAGAGGGATCACGACTCTCAAATCTTTGGAAATCCTTAATAAAGCGGAGCATACGATTGATGGTTTCTATCATATGCACAGGCAGACGAATGGTACGTCCCTGATCAGCGATACCTCTGGTTATGGCCTGTCTGATCCACCAGGTGGCATAGGTCGAAAATTTATAGCCACGTTTATAATCGTACTTTTCTACAGCCTTCATCAGGCCAATGTTCCCTTCCTGGATGAGATCAGGAAGTTGTACCCCCCTGTTGAGAAACCTCTTTGACACTGAAATAACCAGACGCAGATTTGATCGCACCAGGGCCTCCTTGGCCTGCCTGACCATTTCTTTTCCTACCTCGATATCCTGCTGCACCGCTATAAACGCAGGCCAGCTCACCCCGATAGTCTCGGCAAGCTCAAGGGTTATCCTTCTTTCAATCTCTGCCTGATCTATCCCCTGTTCCTCCTGGCCGGCAACCATTTTCCTTCTTGCCGCGAGAATTTCCCGTTGCTGGGCAACCACACGTACCCTGTTAAATTTCTGGCTTAACTCCTTAACGGCATCCGCCACAGACATCAACCCTTTTGAGCACAGCCTGTTCTCTCGAAACAGGGCGGAGATATCACGCCCAGTCTTGATTATCTGCTTAACAATACCCTCTTCCTGCTCAGGCTTTCCTGAACATTCCTTTAACTCGGCAAAAAGGACCCTGCGCTTATCATCAAGGACATTGGCCTCCTCAATCCGGTCCAGCAGGGAGTCGCGAAGGATTTCCAGTTCTTTATTATCACGATCTGAAACGCCTCGTATTACCGTACTTATCCGAATGCTGCCCCGAAGAAGGTTTTCAGCAAGATCATTTAACGCGGTTACGCCAAGGGTTAACCTGAGCACGGCATGCTGTATTTTTGTTTCTCCCTCTTCAACCATTTTTGCCAGTTCAATTTCTTCTTCATGGCTGAGCAAACGCTGACTCCCCATTTCACGAAGATATATATTCATGGGGTCAGTTGAGGTTCCCTTTCCCCTGCGATCATTACTCCGCCGGTCGACGCCGGAACGTCTGTCAGAACTTGTTCTTCTTTCGCTTCCAGTTTCAGTTTCAGTTTCGATATTTTCCGGTTCTTCGGACATCAATTCATCCTCGGCGAGTTCATTCTCGTCCTGATGCGCATCATCGTGCCTTATAGCCAGTTCTTCTCTACACTCATACTCTACACGATCCATCGTCTCTCTCCCAAAAGCAGCAAAACCAACTGAAACTGCGTGTACCGCTCAATGTGTTCCAAAGCGGCTCAGCTGCTATGCAGTATCCTTGTAAGCCTAACAGATTTATTTATTTATTCAACGTGTTATATCACTTATTAACATTTTTCATAACTCCTCACAGCTCACCCCTCTTTGAACGATCACGACCCGCCGCATAGAGGGGCTATAGCACCAGGCCGCGCCTGCCCAACCCTGGGCACCCTGAAAGAAATTGCAAAAAAATCAAGTGAAAACAAATCAATAGATCCGTGCGAACAGTTACCATTTTTTCAATATCCGGTTCTTTTTTTCTCTGCATCAAGTTTTTGCTGAAGCAGCTTCATGAGCAGGTCGGTGTCACCCTGCTTTTCAGCATCATGAATACGCTGCTGCAACAATGCTCCCTGTTGCCGCTCTCCTGCACCATGAAGCCATTGAAGGATCTCCTCCTTCTGTTTTTGCATCAAGTCATCATCGTCATCTCCTTCTTCAGCTTCATTGTGCAGGCTCATAAGTAACCTGGCCACATACTGGCGGTCTTCCTCTTTATCGAGCAATGACAAGAGCTGTTCAGGGGTATAGTTTCCTTCATGCTGCAGCTGCTGGAGCAAGACAATAATATTTTCCCCAAACGATGAATGAATAACCCTCTTCATGCCAGCAGCCAAAAATTCATCAATACTCTCTGGATACATAATAACAAAATCCAGCAGCTGGCGTTCTCTTTTTGCCATTTGCGGCACAGAAGACCTGGGCTGCAACTGCCCACTCGCCGGTTGCCTCCTGGTTACTTGGCCAAACTGATCCGGAGAGATTCCCAGCTTCTCGCAAAAATGGGCCGTCATCAACGTTTTCTGGGTTTGATCGCCAGCCTCATCGACCAGCGGCCTCAACTCTGCAAGTATCCTGTTTTTCCCATGCAGCGTCAATCCATACTCCTGCACCAGAGATTCAAAGACAAATTCTGGCAGGGGCCTTGCATTTTCTGTCTGACGAATTATAGCGGCTCCCCCCTGTTCTCGTACAAGGCTGTCAGGATCATGTCCCCTGGGCAAAAGAGCCACCCGGCAGTCAAGCCGTTCCGCCAGAAAAAAGGGAATACTGCGCATGGCCGCTTTCAGCCCTGCTGTATCAGCGTCAAAAAGAAGCACCACTTCACGGCAGTACCTGCGAAGCAATTTCACATGCTGACGAGTGAGGGAGGTCCCCAGCGGGGCGACGGCATTGTCAATTCCATGAACCGCCAGTGATAACAGATCAAAATTACCTTCAACAACCAGTGCGGTTCGTTTTTTACGAATCGAGTGTTTATGCTGAAACAACCCAAAAAGCAGGCGGCTTTTATCAAAAACAGGGCTTTCCGGTGAGTTCATATACTTGGGCTTGCCTTCTCCCAAAATACGACCGCCAAAAGCGACGACCCTTCCGGTCAGGTCAAGGATCGGAAACATCACCCGTTCACGAAACCGGTCATAATATCCCCCGCGCTCTCTTTTTACAGCAAGTCCGGCTTTTTCAATAACCTCTGCTGTCTGAAAACGGCTTCTTAAATAATCGGTCAGGATACTCCAGCCAGCCTGTTCCGGTGCAGGAGCATAGCCCAGCTGATAATTACGGATACATTCTTCTGAAATTTTTCTCTGGTGCAGCAAATACGCCCTTGCTGATTTTGCCTGGGGATCAGTAAACAGGCGCCGTGAAAAAAACTCGGCTGCGGCCTGATTCACTGCGTACAATTGTTCTGTTTCCTGCATCCTCCTTTGTTCGGCAGGAGTCATATCCCGTTGCGGCAGCTGGATATGATACTTATCGGCAAGGGTTTTCAGTGCTTCAGGAAATTCCATATGATGATATTTCATCACAAAGGAAAAGACATCACCCGAAGCGCCGCAGCCAAAGCAATAAAAAAACTGGCGGTCAGGAGTAACCGAAAAAGAGGGAGTTTTTTCACCATGAAAAGGGCAAAGACCAACCAGCCTGCTGCCTGCTTTTTTCAACATCACATATTCGCCAATAACTTCGACAATATCTGCGGCCTGACGGACAGTTTCTTTTACCGCTTCCCTGGCTGTCTTACTGGTCATGACACTCTTTGCGCTGCATATGGCTGTCGCGGATCACTCTTTTCCACAGCAATATCTTTTCCCTGCGAGGTATATTGCAAAAAACAGTTGTACTTGCCGAAGAGCTCATTTACAGTCCACAGCTGGTGCACCACAAGAAACAAGTGCGTGCATGGGCGAAATAACCTCGATCATCACAGACAAAAGACATAACAAAAATGACATCTCCACTCATACCCGCTTCATTCACTGTTGTTCTGGGCCTGGTAATGCTCGTTTTCGGTGGCGAACTCCTGATTCAGCAGGCCAGCAGACTTGCCCGAAGACTTGGCATGACGCCTTTTGTCATCGGCCTGACCATCGTTGCATTCGGCACCTCGGTGCCAGAACTGTTTATCAGTCTTACCGCCTCCCTGCAGGGGCATCCCGGCATCATGATTGGCAACATCATCGGCAGCAATATTGCCAATGTTGGCCTGATTCTTGGGTGCTGTTCCCTGCTCGCGCCACTTTCCTTCCAGTTCAAAAAAATTCGTACAGAGCTGTTTATTGTCCTCTCTGCCAGCGTCATTGTCATGCTCTGCAGCAGGTACGGCCTTTTCCCGCGCATGGTCGGCATCCTCTTTGTCCTCACCTTGCTCTCTTATATATTTTTCACCTACCTGAATCATCACAACGACCAGCATACAAGCAAGACAGACACAAAAGAGCAAACCATGCTCAGCCGGATACCTGCAATCATTTTACTCATGGTTGTCGGCCTGGCACTGCTTGGCCTTGGCTCCACCACCTTCATCCAGGGAGCGGTCACCATTGCCCGGTATTTTGACGTCAGCGAACTCGTCATAGGTCTCACCCTTGCGGCGGTTGGTACTTCTCTTCCTGAACTTGCCTCCAGCATAGCAGCCCTCAGACAAAAACAGGCAGGTATGCTCATCGGCAATGTGGTCGGCTCAAACATGTTCAACCTGCTCATGGTCCTGGGTCTTGCCGGTACAGCCAGCCCTTTTTCCCTGGAGAAAGCCCTTCTCGGCAGAGATCTGCCGATTATGTTTGCTTATACAGCCATCCTTGTCCCCATGCTTCATCCGGGGGGAGAGATCAAGCGCTGGCACGGTCTTGTCCTGCTTGGCTCTTATATAGTGTATTGTCTCAGCCTGTTATAGGCAGCAGCACTCGAACCTACGATCCAACCCAGGAATCAAGCCGATCCAGGGGAAAGACACTGTTTCTCGGCAAAATCATGGCACAGGAACCCTGCACATCCATACCTTTATGAATGACTGAGACCGGTCGATCCGATGAAACCACAACCACTATGAGATTATCATGTTCTGCCGTAAAACGAAGCGCGGAGTTGTAACGCGCGCCCCGCGCTCTGTCCTCACCTGCAAATGCCTTGCCGTCCAGCAGACAGGAAAAGCCGTGCAGGTGCATATCCCCGCCTATATGTAAAGCACCGTCTACCCTTGCCAGAGATTTTGCCAGATTAAGGGTATGCGCCTTACGTATATCCAGGGGAGGCTGAATCTTCTGCCCTGAAATATATATCGGTTTCCGGTTGAGATCGAGCACAATGGTGCAGCCGTACTTACCTATCTGGGCATGATGCACCAGGCTGGAAACAATCTTGAACAGAAAAAAGCTGTCTGTTCTGTGCAGCCTTGAATCAAGCAGCAATTCCTCCAGCAGTACCAGTTTCGCCTGGTGAGTGGAGGAACTGAAACGACCGTCAGCAAAACTACAGACCTTGTTCTTGTTCACTTTCAGGAAACCATGCTGCCCCCTAAAGTCGGCCCGGATAGAAAACCTTGGCAACACAGCATCACAAATTCCCAGGATAAACCTGCCGTCACTTACCAGGCGCCGGCTTGAACTTTCCACTGCCAGCAGCAGTTTGCGCACATGTTTGGTGTTTGCCAGCTGCGGACGCTCTGAAGCCTTGAACTTCACCAGGTAATGCAGCGACCCAACCATTTCCGGGTCAACAAACATCAGCTGTCCTTTTGGCCAGTTCCCTTCTTCCAGGGTGCCGGATATCTTGAGGACAGCGTCCATCATGGGATATATCCGCATCAATGAATCCATGCCAAGGTGCCGGTTCATTTCATCGACTATATGATCACGAACTGCATGGGTCGCATATTCTTTTAAAAAGTATCCAGAAATGCCGGTATACAATTCATTTTCATTGGCAAGGTCATGGGACAGCCGCCAGGTTGCATGCTCAAGCCAACGCTCGGTCGGGCCGGTTGAGCAGATGTCAGGATGATGTTCGGTAAACCAGCGTTGAAAAAATACTGAACCGGAATAGCCGCCATAAGAAAGAAGCCCGGCCAGGTGAATGTCTTCAAGCGGAGTTATTTCAGCAAACCGGCGTTTATCCGGCGTCACTGCAACCGCTGACCGCCAGGCCTCGCTGGCAACATACAGAGAGTTGAAAATCGGCTCATGCCCTTTGAGCAGGTTCTGGGGATCACACAGCATCAGGGGATCATCGGCTTTTAGGGCAAAAAGAACGGCGCTTCGACTGGTACCGGAGAAAAGCGTCAACCCTTCAGTCAGTCCGTTTACGATGTCGCTCACGCAACGCCTGAGAAAGGAAAAGGGCATATCGAAGGTCATATGAGCCATTTCATATACAAAAAAATTATTATCTGCGGCTTCATGTTGCTGACAAAGGCAATGAAACCGGGTAAAGTTGAGTGTATCCAGTCACCTGTCAAAGATATTATGCAAAATTAAAACCAGTTTCATTTATCGTTATGGAAGAAAAAATCGCCAGAGAACTGGTCGCTGTTCTGCACGCCAGGGAGCGTTCTGATCATGACAATGCTTTTGAACGGGCTTTTGAGCTGACCAGGGCCTACGCGGGCTCTGCCAATGCGCAGCCTTCAGCCATCCCCACAGTGTTTGAAAAACTGTTTGAACTGTTTGTAACAGGAAAAGTAACGACCTGACTGCTCCCCATGAAGCCTTCAGACAAAATTTTGACTTTTTTACTCTCTGTAACCAAGAAACACTGGACAGCCCTGACTGACCTGCTGCCCATAGTACTGGTTATTCTTTTTTTTCAGCTGCTTGTTTTCCGTCAGCCTCTGCCGCAAACTGGCGAACTTCTCGCAGGCGGGATACTGGTAGTTACAGGGCTGAGCCTCTTTGTCCAGGGACTGGAAACCGGCCTGTTCCCCATTGGTGAAACCATGGCCTTCAGTCTTGCCCGGAAAGGAAACCTGTTCTGGCTGCTTCTTTTTTCCTTTTTGCTGGGATTTTCCACTACAGTGGCAGAGCCGGCGCTTATTGCCGTGGCTGATGAAGCAGCTGAAATAGCAGCTGGCGGAGGCCTGATTGATGGTACTGAAAAGGCTCAGTCCAGCTACGCCGCCGGGCTCAGGTTATCAGTGGCCCTTTCTGTGGGCTTTGCCATCCTCATTGGTGTACTGCGCATTATCAAGGGGTGGCCTGTTCACTATCTCATTATTGGCGGCTATGTAATGGTCATGATTATGACAATGATCGCGCCGCAGGAAATTATCGGCATTGCCTATGACACGGGCGGCGTTACGACCTCAACCATTACAGTGCCTCTGGTCGCTGCGCTCGGCATCGGTCTGGCCTCTATTATCAGGGGAAGAAATCCGCTTACAGACGGTTTTGGTCTCATAGCATTTGCCTCGCTCATGCCCATGATCTTTGTCATGGGCTATGGTCTTGTTCTCTTTAACCAGCCATGAACGTATCAAATCTGCCAACTGCCATTGCTGTCACCTTCTGGGAGACCTGCCGTGATATTGCTCCAATCATTGGCCTTGTTGTCATTTTTCAACTCCTGATTGTAAGGCAGCCTGTGGCAAGTCTGAAAAAACTGCTTTCCGGGACCATGTATGTCATCTGCGGCCTGACCCTCTTTCTGGTGGGGCTGGAAACAGCCTTGTTCCCGCTGGGTGAAATCATGGCATACCAGCTTGCTGACCCGCAATTCATAAAACAGGCAGCTGAGAGTGCCCGCTGGTATGATTACTATTGGGTATACATTTTTGCAGCCATGATCGGTTTTGCCACCACCATTGCCGAGCCCTCTTTACTTGCGGTCGCCATCAAGGCCAATGAAGTCTCCGGCGGCACGATCAGTCAACGCGGACTGCGAATCACTGTCGCCGCCGGTGTGGCACTGGGAATAAGCCTTGGCACCTTTCGGATCGTCACAGGCACTCCACTCTCCATGTATATACTGGCGGGGTATATCATCGTCACCATCCAGACATTTTTTGCTCCAAAAAACATCATCGCCCTCGCCTATGACTCAGGAGGGGTGACAACCTCCACGGTGACGGTTCCCATTGTTGCTGCCCTGGGCCTTGGCCTTTCCGCCTCAATCCCTGGGCGTAACCCCGCCCTTGACGGCTTTGGCCTTATTGCCTTTGCCAGCCTGTTTCCCATTATTTCCGTGTTGGGATACGCCCAGCACGCAAGCATAGCCAAAACAAGAAAAAAGGATAGATGATGGAATTTAAAGTGATCATTGCCTCGGTTAAACAGGAGTACACGGATCAGGTTGTCGATGCCGCCAAAAACGCAGGAGCAACCGGAGCGACCATCATCCATGCCAGGGGAACCGGCATAAGAGAGGCAAAAACGTTTTTTGGCCTTTCCCTGGAAGCCCAGACTGACATCATCCTGTTCTTAACTGAGAGGCACTGCGTTGCCCCCATTCTTGAAGCGATCAACACGGCTGGAGAATTCCACAAACCCGGCACCGGCATAGCCTTTGTTCTGCCGGTAGAGCAGGTGATCGGGCTGGAAACCCAGCTGAAAAAGTTACAGGAAAGTATTGATCAGGGTGAACAACAAGGGTAGTTATCACCTAACTGATCACGGGCACTTCATCCTTGCACGATCACTCTTTCCCGTATACTCCTGGACACAACAGTCTCACTTCGCCTGCTTGCCTGCCCAAAAGAGTGCCTGCCCAATTCTGTCGCACCCGTGACCCCAGTTACACATCAGAACCAGAGAGCAACACAGAAGTACAGCCTCTGTGACTGGTTACGTTATCACGATTCCTGACAGTCACCTCCCGCTGGGGAAAGGGGATATCAACAGCATGCTCGCGAAACAGCCGCTCAATCTCAAAATTGATCTCACTGCGTGCGCTTGTACTGCTGTTTATGTCCCTTAAATAACAGTAGAGCGAAAAATTCAATGAACTGTCGCCAAACTCAAGAAAGAAGACCCGGGGCCGAAACCGCGACGAATTATTGATCACACGAGGGTTGGCACGAGCGATCTCCAGCAGCAGCTTTTCTACCAGCCGGGGATCGGTACCATAGGCAACGCCAATGGGAATCTTCAACCGACCCAGGGTATTGTCACGAGTGATATTGGTTACCTTAGCAGATATAAGCTCGGAGTTGGGCACAATCACATCCTCCTTGTCAAAGGTCTGAATCACCGTGGAACGAATACTTATCTGTTTGACATACCCCTGCTCATCGCCTACCCTCACCCAGTCTCCCAGACGAACAGGCTGCTCAAACATCAAGATCAGGCCGGAGATAAAATTATTAACCACATTCTGCAAACCAAAACCTATACCCACAGAAAACGCGCCCAGAACAATGCTCAAACCGGTTAATTTCAACCCGGCAACACTCAGGGCGACAAGGATCAAGAGGGCATAGCCAAGATAACTGGCAAGGGTCAGTACCGTCTCCCTTGAATTACGGGAAATCTCGGAATCATGCAGCCAAAACTGCTGAGCGAGCCGCCGCAGATAGCTCATTATGGCAAAACCTGCCAGCAGCAAGACCACAGCCATAATCAACCGGGCAGGATAAAAAGAAAAACCGCCAAGCTGAGTACCCCGGGTAAAGACCTGAAAGAAAATGCCTGGCTGCGTCACTGCTCCCCACACCGCAATCAGCAGGCAGAAAAACACAAAATAAAGCAGTAATTTCAGGGTAAAGTTTAAGAGACGGAGAGCCTTGTCCGGCGGTGCAGCTGCCTCCTCATCTTCCTCTCGGGCAAGACGACCAAAGACAGCACCGCTCACTTTCGCCACGACACACATAACCAGATCAATCAGATCACTGAAAAAAAGAAGCAGTGCCAAGACAATCACCGTCTTACTTATCCCTGTCAGGAGATACTCCGTCAGATTATGGTAACCCGCCGCCTCAACAACAAAAAGGACAAGAGAGACAAGCAACACGGCACGTACAAGCAGACTGCCGACAGGAGAGGTCAAATATTCCCGCCGCAGAACATACGTCACTCGCCATACAGCAAAAAGGGTAAAGGCCAAAAAGAGCAGGCGAGAAAGATAAAAAATATCCTGCTGTAAAAAACAAAAGAGCAGTTTATCGAAATGGAGCAGGAGCATGGCGCAGAGCAGATAGAAAAGGGCGCGAAAAAAACGTGCCTTGTTCTTTTCGTCAATCCTGTCAACGGAAATTTTCGAATAAGCCAGACGATAATAAACCGCCTGGAAGGCAAAGGGTGCCGCCAGCAAATAAAAAAGAGAAAACGCTCCCCAGCATAACAGCAGAGAGACAAGATCGTTTTGTAAATACAACCAGCTTCCCACAGCAAAAGAAGCGGCAAGAGCAAGTAAAAAATTTGGCCCAATACCCCGCCCCAGCAAAAAAAGATCAAAATAACAGAGCAGATTCCCCTTTTCTCCATAGCGTTCGACAAGACGGCAGACCACCTTGCGAAATACCACGAGAAACAGCATAAACATTGCTGGCAGCAGCAGAAAATAGTCTGGTGCGACCTTGGCAAAATCATCTTTTTTCAGCCCGTCTTTCCACTGCTCTTGCAGAAAAAAACGCCTGCCTTTTTCCACATCCTCGTCCAAAAGGTTTGCCGCCATACGCCGGACAAGGGTTATGCCGTCATCACCACGATAGATCAGTTTATGCGCCACTCTTCTTTTGCGGGCATTATCAAGCAAGGCCAGTTTCTCCTTGCAGATAAGTGCCAGCAGGGTATAAGCGGCAAGATCAGCCTCCTTTTTCTCCTTACTACGCTGAATTTCCGGGTTCGATATACTTTGCGCAGAACTGTTCCCGCTCTCCACCTCACTCTGCCGATGGGTGGCAAGATCAAGCCGACTAATCCCCTCCTCCAGTTCGACAATCCGTTCCCTGACCTCACTGGCAATCCGTTCAACCTCCTGACGCATGGCAGCGAGATCATCCAGGGAGGTGCTGGGAGTTAAACGGGAGAGAACAGCTTCTACTTCCGCACTTTTTTTATCAACATCAATAACAGCGATGCTTCCCTTTCCCATCACGGGAAAAGAAAAACACAAGACCATAAAGAGAGAAAAGCTGAGCAGACGGCAATAATAGTTCATAGAAAAAAATAATAAACAGGGTAGATGATAGCCTCCCGGCGGAAGTGATACACGTTCCCGGCCAAGCTGAAGGGCTTTTTCATGGATTGTCGGCAGCTGGCAAACCGTAACTGTCTCCAGGTCACGACTCTTCGGGCAGGCAGAAAACAGGTACAAGCAGAGAATCGAATTTTCGAGTATACCACCCGGTACTGTGTCAGCAATATATTTGTAACCAGTCACGGAGTATGTGCTGTACGTGTTGCTCCCTGTTTCTGACGTGTAACGGTGCTTCATCTTTGCCCGAGCACCCGTGACCAGTTACATATATTTCGAGGGTGAAGTCTTTCACCAACCGGGGATATGCCATTGAGTTGAGAGCGGCTTCTTTGTTTTTCCCCGCAACTATGCTGTTCTTGCCGAGTAATTGTTCCCAGGGTATCTCTCTTCGGGTGCGCTTAAAGCAGGTACCTTGCCGGCAAAATGAGGTATTACAGGAATCAGGAGCCCCTGCCATGAAAAAGCTGCCCATCGGCATTCAGACCTTTGGTGAAATCAGAAAAAATAAGTATGTGGGTCAAGGAAACCTGGAAACATCATCAAAAACAGGTGGTTATTCTCATTGACGAAGATAACAAGCCCATTTCAGACAATATGGATCAGCCCCAGATGGCAAAGGAAGCCGGCAAAACCCTGAAAGCCTTTTACACTCTCATCAAGGACAACGACGCCCATATACGTGTTGCCTTTCTTGCCGGCGTGACCAAATTCTCCAAGGTATCAGTTTTCTCAGGCATCAACAATATTGAAGACATCTCCCCTGCCTCCCGAATTTGCCACCATCTGCGGCTATCCCCAGCATGATCTGGAAACAGTGTTTGCAGAGCACCTGCAAGGCGCGGACATGGCCGAGGTAAGGCGATGGTACAACGGCTATAATGCGGAGATGGACGATTTTATCTATCTGATTGAATTCAAGGTGGATATGCCAGGGGAAAAGGCCCTTGCCCAACTCAAAGCCAGGGGCTGTGCAGAATAATACAGGGCCAAGGGCAAAAAGATCATGCTGGCCGGCATTGGCTTTTCCAGCGCAGAAAACAACGTGACCGAATTTATCTGGGAAGAGGTAACCAATCACAGGGTCTGTACTTCTACGTTATTCTCTGCTTCTGACGCGCAGCTGGCCACAGTGAATGTACCCTGCTTATTTGACCCGATTTTTCCTTGTAACCGCTTTCAGGTTGCCCAGATCCGGGTAAACGCGATTGGCAGCTACAGCCCCTCTATGCCGCCAATCGTGCTCGATTACAGTTTCGGAAATAACAATGCCTGATGTTTACGTTGCAGCACTCTTCACCCATGCGGCCTGGGGACCTTTTTCGCCATTTTCGATCACACAGGTTACGGCGTCTCCCTCATCAAGCTCGGTAATGGAGATATCCCGGAGGACTCCCGCATGAAAAAAAACCTCCTGTTCGTCACCAGTCAGGATAAAGCCATATGACTCATCAGGAAACAACTTCCTGATCACCCCGGATGCAGGCCCGTCAACAACCGCCCCGTTTGCCTTAACTGCCTTATTTTTCTGCTTTTTTTTGCGTACAATTTCTTTGAGCTGTTGACCGAGGACATCAAAGGTTTCAACCAGAAGCGGTCGCACCTTCTCGCCCCAGCGCTTGACCACAACCGTATCCTGCGGAACTGACGCGATCAGATGGACTTCATACCCTCCTTCCTTATATCCGGGAGTGGCCTCGATCTTCACTCGAAGATGAAGAACAAAATTGGCATAATTGCGAACCAGTTTTGCCCGTTCTCCTTCAATTTTATCTTGCCAGCTTTTTCGTATATCAAGGTTTTTGGCTTCGATCTTCAGTTCCATACGCTCCTCCGAAGGTTATTAAGTTGACAGGTAACTGCTCTCAGGTCACCCATCTTCTGGCGATCGCGACCCGCCGCATAGAGGGGCTATAGCTGCCAATCGCGCTTGCCCGAATCTGGATAACCTGGTGAGTAGTTACGTTGACAGTGTTATAACTGACGGCCCTTGACCGGACATGATCATGGCATCCGTCCATCAATTTTTTCACGTATCAGCCCCGTCATCAAATAAAGTACAGCTATGCATAAAAAGTTGTAAGAAAAAAAGAGGAAGGATGGTAAAGAATACAACATGACCATACAGTAATTATACTCATTTGAACGGGGGTAAATCAAGTATGTCCAGGACAATTTATCTTGGAGAGCCTGGGCTCGTAACTGATCACGGGCTCTTCATCTTTGCAGGATCACACTAACAGGAAAACACAGACCCCGTGACTGGTTACATGAAAGCCCTTCACTTCGGCAGGGGGGGGTATCACTTCCACTGAAGAGACTTTCGGATAAACGTCTTGCTTCGCCTGCTTACCTGCTCAAACCTCGTGTCATGTCAACGATGAAATGTCAATATATTGCGCCGGATTTTTCTTGTTCTTATGCAGCCTTGTCCTGCGCTGCATCGTAGTGCTATGTGACCCAGGGCAAGGCTGCATAAGGGCTGAAAAAGACAAGCAGGATACGACAGAGCAGCGTTGACAGGACACGAGTGCATCTTGAGCCAGTTACACCTTAGGAGCGGGAAATGAGTAGCGAAAAAAAACGTTACAGGTTACCAAGACAGCATTGACTTATGAAAGATAAAAATACTATCGGCGTCATCCTGCTCAACCTGGGAGGCCCGGAACGGCTTGAAGATGTCGAGCCTTTTTTGTTCAATCTTTTTTCCGACAGGGCTCTTATCAGGCTAGGTCCTGCTTTTCTTCAAAAGCCTCTGGCCAGACTCATTGCCAGAAAAAGAGCCCCTAAAAGCAAAAAAAATTATCAACAGATAGGAGGCGGCTCTCCCTTGCTCACAATCACCAGCCAGCAGGCACATGAGCTCGAAAGGCTGCTGGCACAGGACGGTTCTTATCTGGTACGCCCCTGCATGCGTTACTGGCACCCCTTTGCCCATGAAGTATTACCGGAAATACTGCAAAAAAATATACAAAAACTTATCGCCCTCCCCCTCTATCCCCACTACTCCATAGCTACGTCCGGTTCATCCTTTGCTGATCTGAAGGCAGCCACCAGCAGACTGGACTCCACCGTGCATATCAAGACAATTCCTTCATGGCCGACGGAGCCTGACTATATAGCAAGCCTGGTTGAGAAAATTGAGGAAACTGTCAGCCAGTTTGACGGCGAACCAGTACAGATAGTATACAGCGCCCACAGCCTTCCTGTCCGTTTTATTGAGGAGGGTGACCCTTATGTTAAAGAGCTGCAGCAAACGATTAAGGCACTCGAAAAGAAGACGCACCGGCAGGGTGTACTCTGTTACCAGAGCAGAAGCGGCCCTGTTAAGTGGCTGGAACCTTCCCTCCAGGAAATGCTGGAAAAATTAGCCAATCAGCGATGCAAAAATCTGGTAGTGGTACCAATTTCCTTTGTTTCCGATCATGTGGAAACACTTTATGAACTGGAGATCGAGTACAGAGAAGTCGCCGAACACCTCGGTATGCGCTACAAAGTAACGGGAGGGTTGAATTCATCCCCGAAATTTATTGAGGGCCTGCGTAAACTCGTACTCAGAGCGTCTGAAATCGCCGCATACGAATATTGATCAGGATACCAACGGCTGTCATGGTGGTTATAAGTGATGACCCCCCATAGCTGAACAGGGGAAGAGGGATACCCACCACCGGTAAAAATCCCATTATCATAAACAGATTGATCACGGCCTGCCAGAAAATCATCATCACCAACCCGTAGGCCAGGAGTACTCCAAATTTGTCCCGGGCACTCAAGGCAATGTTCATTCCCCATATAAGCAGAAAAAAATAACAGCCCAAAAAAAACAGGCTCCCGGCAAATCCCCACTCCTCTGACCACACGGCAAAGGCAAAGTCAGTATGCCGCTCAGGAAGAAAGTGCAGATGTCCCTGGGTGCCCTCCATAAATCCCTTGCCAAAAGTCTGGCCACTGCCAACTGCAATTTTCGACTGCATGATCTGATAGCCGTGATTCATCGGGTCTCCCTCAGGATTGAGAAAGGTTTCAATACGCCGGCGCTGGTAGTCCTTTAACAGGTATTTCCAACCAATGAAAACACTGCCAAGAGCTGCCCCCCCCAGGAGGAGTATGGTCTCCCGGCGAAGCTTGACAAACAGGGTCATGGAAATGAAAAGAATAGCGAGCATAAGGGCAGTACCTAAGTCCGGCTGAATCAGAATAAGTACAAAGGGGATGGCTGTCAGTATTCCAGGCCGGATAATATCCAGCAAACAACACCCCTTTCTGATTTCCATTTTGCTGTAGCATGAGGCAAGCACCAAGACCAGAACAAGTTTAGCCGGTTCAGAGGGCTGCAGCCTGAAAAAGCCAAGATCAATCCAGCGCTGAGTACCAGCCACTGTATCGACGAACAGATTTGAATACAAAAGAAGAACAACTATCCCCGCATACATGACATAACTGAACCCTGAGAGATTATCGTAATCAAATAATATAAAAAGCAGGGTCAGGGCCATCCCTCCCACAAAGATAATGAGCTGTTTGTAAAATATTGAGGATGCCCCTGCTGCCGTCCAGGTTGAGCTGTAGAGGTTAGTAAGGGCCATTGCTGAGACCAGCACCAGCATCAGGAGCATCACCCAGTCAAAATGATGGATTAACCTGCGGTCAAAACGAAGCATAATACGTAACCAATTTCGGGGTCTGTGTTTCCCCGTTATCCTCTGTTTTCGACGTATAACTGGTCACAGGTGCAACAGAACTGGACAGGCACCATTTCCCGCAGGTAAGCAGGCGAAGTGAGGCGTTCGTGAACAAGAGTATGCGGGCCATGGTGATCGTACAAAGATGAAATGCCTGTGATCAATTACATACTATCCTATGGAAGTTGTGATGACTGATGACGGGGCACGCCACCAGAGATATCCTGTCTCATCAGCTGTGATGTTCCAGGGGCACTGTCGTCCAGGACAACGGTCGCCACCTTACCCCTTTTAGCCTTGGAAGCAAAATATTGTTCAAGAACGGCTCCGGCGACAGGGGCGGCTGCGCTGCCGCCATGCAGACCATGTTCAACGACAACGGCAACAACAATCTCGGGATTAACTGCCGGGGCAAAACAAACAAACAAGGCGTGATCACGAAATTTATAGGGTATATCCTCTTCCTTCAGGTGTTTATACTGCTTTACTCTGACCACCTGGGCGGTACCGGTCTTGCCGCCTACAACAATTGATTTATCAGACACCCTTGCCCTTCTCCCTGTTCCCCGTCTGCCATTCACGGCCTCCACCATACCGTCACGTACCAGTTTAAGATTACGTGACTGACCGGTAAGACGATGCAGAATGTGTGGCTTGAAAGACTCCAGCACCCTGCCGTCAGGATCTTTGACCTCTTCAATCAGGGTTGGCTTATACAGGGTACCGCCATTTGCAATGGCAGCTGTCATTAAAGCCAGCTGCACAGGGGTGGCCAAATTAAACCCCTGACCAATGGCAACAGAGAGCGTCTCTCCTTCCTGCCATTTTTGGCCATGATGCCTTTTTTTCCAGTCTGCCGTAGGTATCAGGCCTGGTTTTTCGTGCTCCATTTCAATGCCGGTACGCTGCCCGAGCCCAAAAAGCCTGGCATATTTTGCCAATCGATCCACTCCCAGCCGTTGACCAACCTGATAGAAATACACATCACAGGACTCTGAAAGGGCGCGCTGCAAATTTACCGCCCCATGTCCCCCTCTCTTCCAGCACCTGTAGGTTCTGTTGCCGACCCGGTAGTATCCCGGACAGTAGAACACTGTTTCAGGAGAAACAACACGCTCTGCCAACCCCGCCAAGGCCGTGACAGGTTTATAGGTGGAACCGGGAGGGTACTGTCCCTGCACCAGTTTGTTCAGGAGAGGATTGTGCGGATTATCCAGCATGGCCTTCCAGGCTTTAATGGAAATACCACCGACAAAATCATCCAGATGCAGTGCTGGCGAGCTGGCAAGGACAAGCAACCGTCCGGAATTAGGATCCAATGCCACCACCGCCCCTGCCCTGTCCTCCTTTTCCATAATATCTTCGGCCGCCTTTTGCAGCTCCATATCAACAGTCAGATACAGATCGTTACCAGGTAACGGTTCGAGTCCCTTAAGGTTTCTCTGTTCAAAGCCAAGGGAGTTGACCTCCATGGAGTGCAGGCCTTTTTCACCGCGAAGGTCCTTTTCCCTGAGTCGCTCAAGCCCCATTTTACCGATCATATCTCCGCGCCGGTATATATCGGCTTTATCTGCATCGAGCTCCTTTTGACTTACCTCTCCCAGATATCCAATCATGTGGGAGGCAAGATTTCCCCAGTGGTAGACTCTGAGCGGGGCGACTTCAATCTTTATACCGGGCAGCTCCATACGATTGTTCTCAACCCGTGCAACGGTCTCCCAGTCCACATCTGCAGCCAGGCGTATCGGGATATGCCCCTGGGTATGCGCCATTTTTCGTATTTTTTCCAGAAGCTCGGAAATATCTATCTTCAAGATACGGGTCACTCTTTTCAACCAGTCATCATCAACCTTGTTATCCTCGCGTACCCAGACCACATTAAAAGACGGACGATTGGTCACTATTTCCCTGCCAAACCTGTCGTAAATATTCCCGCGCGGCGCAGTGACCTTCAGAGAACGAACCCGATTGGTATCAGCCAGCTTTTTATAACACTCACCCTTGTGTATCTGCAGATACCACAAACGACTGACAATGACCGCAAAAAAGAAAATCAGCACAAAAGAGGCATGCAAGGCTCTTTTCTTGTAGCCGTCTAATTCATAATCATCATGAGGGGTCAGTTTGGTTACCCCGTTTTCTCTGCTTCTCTCGGAATCAGGGAAAGATTCAGGTCGTCTTCTGTTTTTTTTACGCCGTACGTTTTTCATAAACTGTAACTCACAGGGCATGTATCACCCTGGTTTCACTTGATCTTAATCCTGTAACTGCTTGCAGGATGGCCAGGTTGGCCAGGCACACTGGCCGCTACAGCCCCTTTATGCGGTCAATCGCAAGCGCCTGAAGACAGGTGAGCCGGGAGCAGTTACCATTAACGATGATGCAGGCTCACCTGCTCCGATATCTGTTATCTGAATGAACCCGGAGTTTTTTCCAGGAAAAGACTCCCTTGCTTATTCTTCGATGGGCAAAATCAAAAAAATGAAAAAGCCAATAGGAAAATACAACAATCAGAAGAGAGCGGACCATCATTTCCCACCATACCCATGAAAACAGTAAATCCGAATGAAAGGCGGTGATAAGCATATACATTATCCATGAAACAAACAGATAGCTCACGCCAACAAGTGGCACCTGGTATAATGAATCACTCACCGGCATCTTTCGCGCAATAAGCCGCAAAATGAAAAAAGCGGCGAGACAGAAAACTGAATACATGCCGAGAATTGTTCCTGAAAAGACATCAAGAATACAGCCAAGAAAAAAAATAACAATCAAGCTGCGGAGGATATCCACACGATAAGCGAGATATGCCACCAGGATATAATAGAGGTCGGGAGCCGCAACCCAGACAGGGTTCAACATAAATACCGTTGTCTGAAGCACCACCAGCAACAGGCCGGTTAGAGTAAAAAAAAGGATAAGCATGATCGTTGAATTACATCAGGGAGCAGCCTCGTCTTTCCTGATGACCAGCAGGTGTTCAAGTGTCTTGAAATCAACAGACGGCGTCACTTCAATTTCATGAAACATGCCCCGCCTCTTCCGTATCACCCTGGAAACGACCCCCACAGAAAGTCCGGTGGGAAATATGCCGCCATACCCGGCAGTAACGACAACATCTCCCTTCTTTACTTCCACAGTTTTCAAAACATATTCAAGGGTATATACAAGTGATCCGGTACCTTTCAATATGCCGCGAACTCGAGTTTTCTGCAACAGTACATCTATTGCGCTGGAAGGCGCGATGGCGAGCAGCACCTTGGAGAAGCTGGGGGAGGCAGAAATAACCTGCCCCACGACTCCGTCTTCATTTGTTACCGGTGAGCCCTTGAAAACATTATCGTGGGTGCCTCGATCAATAATAAGTGAGCGAAACCACATGGAGGGGTCTTTGCCTGTCACCGTGGCGGCGACAACCGGGCAGTCAAATGAGTCCCGCAAATCGAGCAGCCTCGTCAAGCGGGCATTGATCGCCAGAGCCTCTCGACTCTGATGCAAAAGGGCCCGGCTTTCTCTCAGCTCTCTCCACAGTCGCTTGTTCTCTTCTTTCACGCCAAGAATATCAAGATACTCCTTCTTGAAGGTATGCAGGTATCTCAATCCTGAGGCAACTGTCTCCTGTACGGGGCCGGAGACCTCAAGAACCATCTTGTGCAGTCCGCCAAACTTCTGGTTTCCCAGAATGGAAACCAGAAAAATAAACGACAGGGTGAGTAACAAGCCAAAAAAAATCACCAACCTGAAAATACGAAGCCCATTATTTCTTTTCCTTGTGCTTTGTTGTCGCATGGAAATAAATATTACATAAATGATCCGGGATGCTTCATCTTGGCACGATCACAATTTCCGGCATACTCCAGGGTCATGTCAACGATGAAATGTCAGTATATTGCGCCGGATTTTTTCTGATCTTATACAGCCTTGTCCTGCGTTGCAGAGTAGTGCTGTGTGATACAGGGCAAGGCTGCATAAGGGCTGAAAAAGACAAGCAGGATACGACGTAACTACTCACGGGGCATGTAACCTCTTTATTTTACGCCGCTATAGTCCCTCTATGCGAAAGGTCATGATCACCTGAAGACAGGTGATCTGGGAGCAGTTGCAAATAATGCAGAAATACAGCCCCTGTGACCGGATACAATATTACTAATCAATGGCTATTTCCCTTAGTATTTCAATATTATCCAAAGCTCTACCTGACCCCAGGACAACAGAGGAAAGCGGATCATCGGCAACGATAATCGGCATACCTGTTTCATTCTTAAGGAGTTTATCCAGATTCTTCAATAAAGCACCACCTCCGGTGAGCACGATCCCCTGATCAACGATATCTGCTGAGAGCTCAGGCGGAGTGGTCTCCAGGGCTACCCTCACCGCATCAACGATCACGGCAACCTGCTCGTCAATGGCAGACTGAATCTCCTCGGAAGTGATAGGCAGTGTTTTAGGAATACCGGAAACAAGATCACGCCCTTTGATATCCATTGTCTCAAAGGGTTCTTCCGGCAGCACATTACCCAGGGTGGTTTTTATCTCCTCTGCGGTCCGCTCGCCAATGGCCAGATTATGCTTGCGCTTGATATACTGTAGTATCGATTCATCCATCTTGTCACCGGCAACACGAACTGACTTGGCATAGACTATGCCGGCAAGAGAGATGACAGCAACCTCGGTAGTTCCCCCGCCAATATCTACAATCATATTGGCCGTCGGCTCAGTGATGGGGAGATCTGCACCAATGGCAGCGGCCATTGGCTCTTCGATCAGATAGACTTCACGGGCACCGGCAGATTCTGCTGACTCTCGTACCGCCCTTTTTTCCACCTGAGTTATCCCGGAAGGAACCGAGATGATAATGCGGGGATGCACCAGGGTCCTTCTGTTGTGAATTTTGTTAATGAAGTAGCGGAGCATGGCCTCGGTAACTTCAAAATCAGCGATAACACCATCCTTCATTGGACGAATGGCGTGGATATTTCCAGGCGTCTTTCCCAGCATTTCCTTTGCTTCCTTGCCAACGGCCAGCACCCTGCTTCCGCGAATATCCTTTCTCACGGCAACCACAGAAGGTTCACGCAGGACAATCCCCTTGCCTTTAACATATAACACTGTATTTGCCGTACCAAGATCAATGGCCAAATCATTGGACATCCAGCCAAAAAGAAAATTAAGCGGAGAAAACATTCCTGGATCACCTGATAAATAATTTAAATTATTTTATATTGTAAAAAGTCGCACAGTGCTTTTTTTTCAAAAAAATACTCTCGTGTCATGTCAACGATGAAATGTCAGTATATCGCGCCGGATTTTTCCTGTCCTTGTGCAGTCTTGTCCTGAGTTGCATAGCAGTGCTGTGTGACCCGGGGAAAGGCTGTATAAGGGCTGAAAAAGACAGGCAGGATACGACAGGGCAGTGTTGACCGGACACAGTTATACATTCATTGTACCTGCTCACAGGGCATGTGCCACCCTGGCTGCACTTTGCTTCAAGTCTCTGACTGCTTTCAGCCCGCCCGGCTCCGGACAGGCACGACTGGCGGCCCTGCCGCCTCTATGCTGCCAATCGTGTTTGCCCGAAGAGGGGAGCCTGGAAGCAGGCCAATACATTACATTACCAAGAGAACACGGCGTTGGCAACTGCAATGACCAGCAATCAAAAAAGAACTGATAAATCTTGACAGCAAATCGTCTATTATGGTAGGAGAGATAAAGTAACTGATAACAGGGAAGTACAGACTCCGAGATCGGATTACGAATCACATCTCGTAAAAAAAGGGGCTATAGCTCAGCTGGGAGAGCGCTTGAATGGCATTCAAGAGGTCAGCGGTTCGATCCCGCTTAGCTCCACCAAATAAAATCAAGGGGTTACGTTAATTCGCAGCCCCTTTTTTCACGTTTTTTGGACATACATCGCAAAACGCCTTGTTTTTACGCTGCTCACCCCTACATGTCCACGCTTTTTCAATAATACACCGGCACAACTCTTGCAACTTTAGTGACTTACTCCTAAATATCTGTCATAAAAAAACAAGAAATTATTTGAGGTGTAAGGCCTCTTGGCCTGCGGATTTTCCGCGTTAGATTGATGAAGATCAGAAACTATGTGTAAACGATCAATGCAACCTAGAGCTGTGTCATGGCAATGATTACCAGTGCCAACAATTCAACTTGGCCTCTTGATTTGGATATAAAAGATATTCAGGAATCGGGTCTACCAGTGCCATCAAAAATACGAATGAAACTTTTCACCCTGGATACGCGATTGGTAATAAAAAAAATTGGTGTTCTTTCAACAAGTGACCAAGAGGCTGTACAAGAAAAACTGAAACAATTGCTTTGCATTTAAGTGTATACCGAATACGGTTATTTTCAACATTGCCGACAGATTTGCAACGGGCAACCCAGTTTTTGGGACAGTTTTCTGACAGGTTCAGCCCCAGAGCAACCAGAGCCTCGAGCATCTTTGCGCGGAAGACCTGGTGCCCTGTCAACGCTGCCCTGTCGCATCCTGCTTGTCTTTTTCAGCCCTTATGGAGCCTTGCCCTGGGTCACCTAGCACTACTATGCAGCGCAGAACAAGGCTCCATAAGGACAAGAAAAATCCGGCGCAATATCCTGACATTTCAGCGTTGACAGGACACTAGCCAGTACCCGTTCGTTGAACAGGTACCCGCTCTTTTTCTTCGATAAACCTGTCACGATGTCGATACTCGCCGCCGCTTCCTCCCCGGGGAATACCTCTGCCGGGAGCCTCCTGGTCCGGAACATTATTTTTGCCAGACACACCAAAAGCGGCTGCCAGCTTGGCTCCGATACGCTCTGCCTGGACAGGGCAAAGAGGGACCGAGTGGAAACATTTCTCTTGGTGCGCCTCTTTAAACTTTGCTTATTCTAAAAAGATACGTTATCTTGAATAAAATACGATTTCTTGCCGGTTGAATGTGCCTGTCTCTTCCACCAGATTACCTCTCAAACATTAAACAGGAGTTATTATGAAGCACTATGCCCCTTTCTTTATGATTATGCTGCTTCTCGGTGGATTCACCTGCCAAAGTAATGCCAAAGAGGGGGATCTTCCTGTAATAGCTGCTTCAACCACCCAGATAGCCGACTTTACCAGACAGATAACGGGTGATCAGGCTACCGTGGTTTCTATTCTGGCTCCCGGTGCAGATCCTCACACCTATCAGCCCACCCCTGCAGATGTACAAAAAGTACTTGCCGCCGATCTCTGTATTGAAAACGGGCTGCATCTGGAAGGAAAAAACTGGATGGCTACACTGGCAAAGGATGCAGGGAAACCATTGCTCACAGCAACAAATGGAGTTGACCCCATAGCCATTGACGAAGAAGGCGCATCTATTCCTGACCCGCATGCCTGGTTTTCGCCAAAAAATGTCGCTGTTTATGTCAATAATATTACCAGAGCGCTGACAAAAATGTCCCCTGAACATACAGGCCGGTATCAGGCCAGGGCAAAACTCTACCTCCAGCAGCTCAGCGTGCTTGATGGCTGGATACGGGAACAGGTAAGTCAAATACCCTTGCATCGCCGTATTCTTGTCACCACTCATGATGCCTTTAACTATTTTTGCAGGGAGTATGCCTTCAACGAAAAAAACAACTTCCTCAGCATTGCTCCGGTAGGCTGGTCTACAGGGGCGGAAGTTGGTGCCGGCATGACACCTGAACGCCGAAAAAAAGTCGTTGCCTCAATCAAGGCTTCCCAGACCCCGGCAATTTTCATTGAAACCACCATCAATCCCAAACAGATTCGGGAAATTGCCAGGGAAACCGGGGTGAAAATTGGCGGAGAACTGTACTCGGACTCCATGGGTGCTGCCGGAACCGCCGGCGAAAGGTATATCGGCATGATGCGGGAAAACGTTTTATTAATTGTTCTGGCGCTGCGCTGACCGATGCGTATACTCCTGACCCTTGTTGTCTGGGGAGCCCTGATTGGTGGGCTGTGGCTATATATGAACACACGCCGGGACATGGGGGCGCTTCCAGCAGACAGTCAGGTAATCACCGGACAGGAAACAAAAAACCTTACAGTCGTCATAACAACGACATTTACGTTAGCACGCAACCCGTTTGCCTTTACTGCTGACGATGCCCCGCCTCAAAATTTTATCCTGCGGCTTAACGGGGTGTTCATTACCTTTCCCGGGAAAGAGCTGAAACCAGGGGAACCATATCACCTGTCTCATGTCCCTGTTATGGCTGATAGTCATAACGAGTTGTTTTTTCAAACATCTTACGCTTACGAGACCAACAGGGAACATGCCGTACGACTCCAGGTTATTCTGGGCGGGAAAACAGTGGCGGAAAAAACATTCTGGAGTCAGGGAGGGACAACGATTTCAGGCACCATGACCTTCATTCCGGGAAAAGAGGCGAAACATGACCACACATGATGCCCCTTATGCCATCAAGGTGGATAACCTCACGGTAACCTACCACTCCAGGCCTGCCCTGCTGGATATCTCCATAGCCATAAAAGGGGATCAACTCGTCGGGATAATCGGTCCAAACGGTGCGGGGAAATCTACCTTTATCAAGGCCGTGCTCGGTTTTGTCAAACCTGATATAGGCCAGATAGCCATTCATGGAAAAAATGTTCAGCAGGCCCGGGGCCAGGTAGCCTATGTACCCCAGAGAGGCATGGTTGACTGGGATTTCCCGATCACCGTCTTTGAAGTTGCCCTGATGGGTCGCTATCAGTGCATACCCTGGTATGCACCGCCACGGAAAAGAGACAGAAAGCTGGCTATGCAGGCCCTGGAAATGGTGCGTATTGCAGACCTTGCCGAAAGGCAGATCGGAGAACTTTCCGGCGGACAGCAGCAACGCGTCTTCCTGGCCAGGGCCCTTGCCCAGGGAAGCGATATCCTCTTGCTGGACGAACCCTTTGCCGGCGTCGATGCCGCGACAGAGCGGGCGATCCTGGAGGTTCTGGAAAGGGCAAAACAATCGGGAAAGACCCTGGTTGTGGTCCATCATGATCTCGCTACCGCTGCAGAATACTTCGACAAACTCATACTTATCAAACATCGGCTCTATGCCTATGGGCCACCGGAGGCAGTGCTGCAGGAAGACCTTTTATGCAAGGTATATGAAGGTCGTCTGAAAATTTTTAGTGACGTCCTCAAGCAAGGGAAAACATAATGATCCACGATATATTCCTTGCCCCCCTGACTGAAACCTACTTCCAGAAAGCACTCATCGGTGGTTCTGTCGTTGCCATGGTCTCTGGTGTCATTGGCTGCCTGGTCATTCTCCGCCGCATGGCTTTTTTAGGTGACGCCTTGTCCCATGCCATGATTGCCGGTGTTGCCGGCGGCTATCTGATAATGAAACTGGTTTTTGGCCTGGAAGCTCACGGGCCGGGCATGCTGCTGGGATCGCTCATTGCTGCGGTCACAACAGTGGCACTCATCAGTTTTGTCTCCGGCATCTCCCGCATCAAGGAAGACACGGCCATAGGTATCATGTACACAGGTATTTTTGCCCTTGGAGTCGTATGTGTCTCAATCTTTCGCCAGTATATCCACATTGATCTTATGCATTTTATCATGGGTGATGTCCTGGGAGTGGCGGACAGCGATTTATGGGTTGCATCCCTTACTGCTGCGGCGGTGCTGTCTGTCCTGATTCTTTTTTACCGTTCCTTCCAGATAACCACCTTTGATCCTGTTATGGCTGCGTCCATAGGATTGCCAGTGCTGTTTCTTGATTATCTGCTCACCACCTGCGTGTCACTGGTAGTGGTAAGTGGTGTCAGCATGGTAGGTGTCATTCTGGTGGTTGGCTTTCTTATAACCCCGGCCGCCACAGCTTATCTGCTCAGTGACAGGCTTGATCGCATGATGGTGCTTGCCGCTTTTTTTGGCGTAACCAGTGTAATCGGCGGGCTGTACCTTTGCGTCTGGCTTGATTCCGCCGGAGGGGGCGCGATTATCCTGTTCTGTACACTGCAGTTTCTGACAGTTCTTTTCCTTGCCCCCAAATACGGCCTTCTGGTTCGCTGGTTAAACCTGCGGAGGATGGTTCCGCCGCAGCTGGTTGAAGACATTCTCACCATTATTCTCCGCCATGACAAGCCGGCTGAACGCAGCATCATTCATCACTATACAGACAACCTGAAAGGAGTTGACAAAGCCCTTAAACATATGCTTTGCCAGGGGCTGCTCATGCTGCAAGACGACAACAATACATACGCCCTGACAGAAACAGGTCAGAAAAAAGCGGAAAAAATCCTGCGAGCCCACCGCCTGTGGGAGACCTATCTCGCCTCAATTGGCACACCTGAAGAGCAGCTGCATTACGAAGCACATCAGCTGGAGCATGTTCGCGCAGAGGGAACAGTCGAATACCTTGACGAAAAACTGGGGAATCCGACAACATCAATCCACGGAAAAAAAATTGTTACAGTTCGCCGAAAAACAGCGTGAAAGCCCGTCATCTGGTTCGACAAGGGACGAGCCGGGAGCAGTTGCCTTTCAGCTTTCAGGCGCGGCATCAAGGTCAACGAGCTGACGATAAACCATTCCCTTTTTTATAAGCTCTTCATGGGTTCCCTGCTCAACAATTTCCCCCTGCTCAAGGACAACTATTCGATCCACACGCCTGATGCTGGAAAGCCTGTGAGCTATAATTATGGATGTATGGTGAGTCGAGCCATTCATAACCGCCTGTTCAAGCATTTTCTCAGATTCTGCGTCAATGGATGCTGTCGCCTCATCTAAAATGAGAATCCGGGAGTTACGATACATGGCCCGGACAAAAGACAGCATCTGTTTTTCACCAACAGAAAGTTCAAGCCCGCCTTCACCAACAACAGTTTTCATCCCCTGAGGCAGTCTTTCAACAAATCGAATCAATCCGGTATCTGCCAGGATCGTTTCCAGCCTTTCAGGATCAGGCTCCAGGTCAAGTATAATATTTGCCAGTACTGTATCCGGCAGAATAAAGGTATCCTGCATAATGACCCCTACATGCCGCCGCAGATCGCTCAACGGCACATTTCGAATATCAATGCCGCCAATGGTAATGCTGCCGCAGTCAGGGTCATAAAAACGGGAAAGCAGTTTGATCAGGGTGCTTTTTCCCGAACCGGTAGCACCAACTATGGCAACACTCTCCCCTTCCCTTACAAGTAACTGTATATTTTTCAGTACTGGAGCATCTTCCGAGTAACAAAAGGATATCGCCTGAAAACAAATGTCGCCCCCCTGAAGAAAAGAAGGGTGTTCATCATGCACTTCAGGAAGAGACGAGCGGGTATCGAGCAGGTTAAAGATCCGTTCTGCAGAAGCCATGGCTGACTGAACCACAGTATACATCTGGGAAAATTCACGCAATGGCTGAAAAAACATGCGCATATAGGTGAGAAAAGCGGTCAGCTCTCCCAGGGTCAAACGCTGTCGGATAACCTCACCGCCGCCATACCAAAGTAAAAGAGCCACGGCAAAAGAACTCAACACATCAGTAAGCGGCATGAACACCCCAAAAAGTTTTACCTGGCTCATATTGCGTTTGAAATACTCACTGGTCATTTTCCGGTGTCGTTCTTCAGCACTCTTCTGCCGGTTAAAAATCTGGATAATATGGACAGCGGCAAAGGTTTCTGTCAGAAAACCATTTATCGTGGCAAGCTGGGCCCTTATCAGGCGAAACCTTTTTCTGGAGAGCCGGGAAAAATAAATGGTCATCAAGATGGATACAGGCAGGAACAATGACATGATCAGGGCGAGCCGGACATTCATGGCATAAAGAAAACAAAGGATACCCAGCAGTTTCAGGGCCTCATTAAACAGGGTTACCAGCACCATGGTAAACATCTCATGGAGATTCTGGATATCATTGGTTACCCTGGTGGCCAGGCGGCCGCTTTGCTGATCATGAAAAAAACGCATATCCAGGGAAAGGATATGACCAAACAGCTCCTGGCGAAGCAGGTCCATGATGGATTGCCCGGTCCATTCCAGCAGCAAAGTCTGGACGAATCTGCATAAAAAGACGACTCCGGCAAGCAACAGATAGAGCAGAGCTGCGTTTCTGACACCTTGTATGCGCTCCTGCCCAGACAAAGTTTCCTGGGTGATAAAGCCGTCAATGCCCAGCTGCACAAGCTTGGGCAGCAATAATCCGGCTATGGTGACAATGAATGAAAGCAGGACGGCACCAGCCAGAAAATACGCGTACTTCCTGCAATAGCCGGCAATACGGCGCCAGAGAGAGGCGTCATCGGCGGTTGCGCTCTCCGGCTCTTCAGCGCAGGCGTCCTTATGCATACTCCCGCTTCTCCATCATGGTTCGATACAAAGGATGAGCAAGCAAATCCTCGTGTCTGCCAAAAGCGGCCATCTTTCCCTGCTCCAGGACAAGGATATTATCAGCAAGGCAGAGTACATTGAGCCGGTGCGACACAATGATAACAGATGAAAAGGTATCCAGTGCCGCAATTCGTCTTAAGATAGTCTGTTCAGTTTCAACATCAATCCCGGTAAGTCCGTCATCAATAATGAGCATCGGCCGCCTGCAAAGAAGGGCCCGGGCAAGTGCCATGCGCTGCCTCTGTCCACCGGAAAGTTTAACGCCCCGCTCTCCTATCCGGGCATCATATCCACCAGGCAGCTGCATGATTTCATCATGAATCGCTGCGTCACAAGCGGCGAGGCGAATTTCCTGTCTGGATGCGTCTGGTCTGCCAAAAGCAATGTTATCGGCAATACTGCCAGAAAAAAGCACCGGTTCCTGGGAAACATAAGAAATATTTTCCCTCAGGGACGCAACCTTCAGATCATTTACATCAGTATCATTAATACATATCATTCCGTCTTCAACGGGATAGAGCCGCAAAAGCAGGGAGCACAGGGTGGATTTACCGGAGCCGGTTCTTCCTGCTATACCGGTTATTCCAGGAGAAATCGTACAGTTTACTGCAGACAGGGCAGGAACTGCAGCGTTATTATAAGAAAATGTCAGCGTATGCAGACGGCAGACAAGCTCCCTTTGTGCCGGAAAAAAAGCCGCGTTTTTTCTTTCTACAACCGGTCGCTGCTCAAGCAGGTGATGAACACGGACAAGCGAGGTCACCCCGCGCTGAACAAGCATGGCAACCCAGCCAACAGCCATCATCGGCCAGATCATCAGATACATATAGGCTATCACAGCGACAAAGTCTCCCAGGGTAATATCTTGCCGGATAACAAGGCTCCCTCCATAATACAACACTAATACGAGAGTCAGGTTGCCAACCAGGATTGATAAGGGGTGGAGGATTCCCTGCACCATGGCAACGCGTATATTACTATAAATATAGTCTTTACCAAGCCGGGCAAAACGCCTCTGCTGCAAACGCTCAAGGGTATACCCCTGTACAAGCTGAATGGAACGCAGGGTATTGAGAGAAAATGCAGTCATAGTTGAAAACTGCTCCTGAACCTGGGTAAACCGGTAATGTAACCGCGAAGACAAAAAAAAGGTGGCTGCTGCCAGAAACGGCATAGGCGATAATGCTGCCAAGGTGAGTCGCACATCAATGACCAGGAGAAACATTATGGCCAACACTGTCATTATCAGGGCGTCTGATCCTGCTACAAGCCCCATGCCGCAGGCCATCTGCACGGCATTTAAATCGTTGCTGGAATGCGCTGTCAAATCACCTGTGGCCCGGCTTTTAAAAAAAGGCTGATCAAGGGAAAGGATGTGAGCATACAGGCGGTCACGTATCTTGTTTTCAACAATCCGGGAAAAGCCGACAATCAGGTAGCGCCAGGTAAAACGCAAAACGAGCATACAAAAGGAGGCCAGGATAACGAGACTGCCAAGGAATAATAAAGAGTGAAGATCTGCGGTTTGGGCAGCAAGGCTGTCAATGCCGTGCTTCAGTATTCTGGGAATATACAGCTGGAGACAGTCAACAAAAACGATAGCGATGATTCCGCACAACAGTCGATAAGGGTGCTGGCGAAAGAGGGGGCCAACGACCTGGAGGGCCCTTTTAAAGCCGGACTTGCTGGCGTCGTTCATGAGCGGACTACCCGTCGAAGCTCATTATAGGCCTCATTTAACTGCACAAAATCTTCATGTCTTCCGCCTTTGTCAGGGTGGGCTCTCTGCGCCTTTTTACGATACAGGGAAGTGAGTTCCTGTTTTGACATACCTGCAAACTGTTCCCTGCTTACGCCAATAACCGCAACTGCTTCGCTGATGCTCATGTGCCGGGAACCGGGAGCGGGCGGCCGGTATGCCCTCCTTCTCCGATACCCTCGATTCATTGTATTCCACAGAAAATCATTCCCTTCCAGGGCCAGATCAAAGTACATAAACAGGTAACGCAGCAGGTAATAAGGAGCTCTGCGGCTTCTTGCAAACCCTTTCCAGAACAATGCATCCCTGTCCAGCCTGCAATATTCTTCAATAAAACGTTCATCAACTTCATGCTGATCAAGCGCATCAGCCATCAGGCGGGCAAAACCTGAACTGAAATGGCGCTGAAGATCAAAAATCGTAAAGAGATATCTCCTGTATTCATGAGGCTGCAATATACCCTCTTGCGCGGTAATATACTGTTCTATCTCGTCACGGGATTTTTCAAGCAGAATTTTATAGAGAGGAGGAGAATTATCCAGTATTTCAGGGGAACTATGACCAAAACGGAGAAAATGCACCCTGCGCCGGTCAAAAACATGTGTTTTTGCCAGTACTTCTGCCTTGGCATCTTCAGTCATGGGACGCCAGTTCCTGTAGGCATGACGGTTACGAAAGGGTTCAGTCCTTATCCGGATATATGGATCAAGATAAGGCAGGAACAACTCTTCCAGCTCCGGTGAATCAGAGCTGATACCCAGGGGCTCAAGAGCATGGAGAATACGTTCATCCAGCTCATAGCTCACATCTCCGGTGTAAAGGATATACCGGGAAGGATCAGGGCCAAGATCAAGTATATCTTCAGCAACATACCTGTCTCCGCTCCTGACAGAGTGGCGTAAGATATAGTGAATCCGGTCATGTATTATTTGTCTGGCCAGGTACATGGAATACTTTACAGCAGCTACTCACATAGCACATAACTATATGGTTTCAATTTCTTTTCTCCTAAAGCAACTCCTCACGGGGCATATCACCTCTTTAGTACCTTACTCGTAACTCCTCACCGCTCACCCCTCTTTGAACGATCACGACCCGCCGCCTAGAGGGGCTATAGCTGCCAATCGTGCTTGGCCAAAGAGGGGCAACCTGAGAGCAGTTACACGTTTGAGGCAGGTAAAACCAGAGAGGTACACACCCTGTGAGCAGTTACCCTTACTCCTCAATTCCTGTCATAAAAAACAAGAAATTATTTGAGGCGTAAGGTCTCTTGGGTTGCGGATTTTCCGCTTTAGTGTACTTGCTTTACGTCTGTCACAGCTTTCAGCCTGCCCGGATTCGGGCAGGCGCAACTGGCAGCTCTATAGTCCCTCTATGCGGCCAGTCGTGATCCGCCCGAAAACGGGCAGCCTGAGAGCTGTTACAAAAAATCAGGCAAACAGCTGATCATTTCCTGCACAGCTGCAACGGAAAAAGGGGTAGTCAGGGTAGAGGCAAAACCATGGTCTTTACGTCTCAGCATTTCCTCACATGCGGCGTCTCCACAGGCTGCGATCAGCACGGCAGCAGGGTTTATCTCAAGAATCTTTTGCGCGGTCTCCAGTCCTTGCTTTTCCCTGTACCTGTCAATGCTCACAAGGACAAGGTCAAAACCGCTCTTTTTTTCTTCAGCCTCACAATATTTTTCAATTACCTCAACAGTATTTCTGGCAAGGGTGACGTTATACCTGCACAGCTCAAAGACACGCTTGTTGATTGCTCCTATCATGTCATCCTCCTCCATGATCAGGACATTTTTCCTTTCATCAGTTTGAAAAGAAGCATCAACTTCTGACCTTCGGCCAGAATTATATCCTGCAGAAACAGGAAGATAAATGTTAACCACACAGCCGCACCCGGTCTGGCGATCTATTATGATGGCCCCGTTGTGTTTTTTGATAATGGAATGAACAATGGTCAGGCCAAGTCCCATGCCTTTCTGGACGCCTTTCTCCTTGGTAGAAAAATATGGATCAAAGACCTTGTCAACCAGGTCTTTAGGAATACCCGGCCCATTATCAGAAAAAATAACCCGCACCAGTTTCCCCTCCGGTACAGGGTGCTGCCTTAGTTCTGCCTCACTTTCTCCGTCAACCAGGTCAAGGGTAACCTGAACATGTCCCTTACCTTTAATGGCACCAACCACATTGTCTGCAAGGTTACTAAACACCTGTTCAAAAAGAGAAGGATCAAGCCGCAGCAGAGGGTGGCAGATGTTGTCCTCCACTGCATAGGTGATACTGGTGTCTGCAAGTTTATAGTCCAGGGTCTCGCGGATCAGGGCTGAAAGATCCGTGCGTTTATGCTCCGCCAGATGATTGTCGGAAAACGTGCTCAGCTTTCGAACCAGCTTAATACTTAATTCCAGGGCATTTGAGGCTTCTTCCAGGAGATCTGTGACCTGTTTTTCTCTGGAGAGGTATCTTGACATTTCAATATTGCCGCTGAGTATGGTCAGCAGGTTATTGAAGTCATGGGCAAGGCCAGATATCAAAAGAGACATGGCGTCAAATTTTCTTATCCGCTCAAGCTCCTTTTCAAGCATTTTCCGCCGCTTTTCCGTCTGTTTTTGTCTGGTCAGATCTGTAAGGATACCAACGATAAACAGCTCTTCTTCTTCAGGGACAGGCAGCAGACGCAAGGCTATCTGGCATTTTGAGTGCCTGATAACAGCTGGCTGTTGATACTCAAAGACAAGACCTTCAAGTTTATTTTTTTTGTTCAGGCCTGCCAGCCATTCCTGGATAACCTCCCTGTCCTTTTCCACAAAATAATCAAAAAAATTGCGGCCAAAAAGCTTTTCTTCCCCTTCACCCATCAGCTCGATGGCAGCCTTGTTTATCATGACAAGACGACCTTTATCATTTAATTCAACAACGCCATCGCTCATATTGGCTACAATAATTTCACTGTGCCGTTTGCTCTCGAGAAGTTCAGCCGTAATTTCCCGATAATAAAGCTTCCCCCCCTCAATGTCCCTGGTTTTCCTGACGCCGGTCTGGTAGGCTTCAAGTGCTTCCAGGATATGGGTTCTCATGTGACTGAAGGGCCCCTTGGCAATACAGGCATCAGCATTCAGACACAGGGTGTTCTCGTTATCTTCGACGGCTATTGCTGACAGAATGACCAGAAATATATCGTTATAGTCAGGAGTGTTGCGAAGGATATAGGCAAACTTTTCTCCATCAATCTTCGGCATAACAAGGTCAGTAAAAATGATATCCGGTTTCAGGATATGTATACTGTCCAGTGCTTCAAGGCCGTTTTCAGCAGTCTTAACGTCCCAGCCTTCCTTTTCCAGAACTGATCTTACTATCTTCTGAAAGACCGGGCTATTGTCTACGACCAGGGCATACCCCTTATACGCCATAGTTAAAAAGCTCCCTGATTTTATCTGTTACTTCCTTGATTTCAAAAGGTTTGCTGAATACGCAGTCTGCGCCAAGTTCCTTTGCCGCCGGCAAGTATGCTTCCGGGCCTATACGCCCTCCTCCGGAGATGGCAATTATTTTCAACGCCGGGTTCTCCTGCTTGAGAAGATGTATTGTCTCCAACCCTTCCTGCTCAGGCATAATCAGATCGGTGATTACCAGATCAACCGGGTGTTGTCTGGCCATATTCATTCCCTCCCGGCCATCAACAGCTTCAAGTACCTCTCCTCCCACTCGCTCGATCATCTGGCGTAAAAGGGCCCGCATTTGTCCGTCATCATCAATTACAAGAACTTTCATTGCATTTCCTTTATTACAACAAATTTTGTAGAAAAACCCTCTTGCGAAAAAAAGCTATCATGGCTTTTCTCTTTGCCAAAATTCTTATCTGTTCAGGAATGAGATCAGACAGGTCATGCATCATTATTGACATTTTATAGTCAATGTTTGGTGCAAATCGATTATCAAGGTACCAGGCATAAAAAAGACCAAAAAAAAGTCCGGGGGGAGTAAAACCATCCTTACCGTTGATAACCCGATAATACAACCGCTCAACATTTGCAGACAGAGTCATTTTGCAAAGCTGAAGATAAGCGGTTATATCCTCAATGGATAAAAAGCTTTTCAGAAGGTGTTTTTCCTGGATGGTAAGCTGATAAACCTGGCCAACCCGCTCCCCATCGTGAAAAACGTCGGTCATCTTTTTTGACAAAGCGTAGTTTCCCAGCAGCGATTGACCCAGGGCAACAAGAAACACTGCCTCGAAACGTTTATCCTGATCAGTCTGATCAAGTCGAATCTTTATCTTTCTGTCCACAGGGTCATAAAAGGAAAACACATTATCCCACTGCTGGCATCTCTTCCATCTTTCCGGAACAATGAGACTGAAACCTCGGATATAGCGCAGGTGCTCTATCTGAATATCCGGATGCTGCCAGATTATACCTGCCAGTCGCTCAAATAAAGTATCCTGACGTTTTTTTTGCGCTGCCGCAGATACGGCGGTCTGTTCACCTATAATCTCAAGAGACAGGCTGTTTAACATTCTCTGAATATATTTAAAACGCATACAGGGAATAATCATCTGCGGACATGATTCTCTCTGAACAAAGGTTGAGGGGTGCATCTCCAGCTTTGGCGTCACTGTTTCAGTGAGGCTGTCAGTGTTTTTCAATACCCATAACGTCTTGATCGCCCCGGCAATTGCATCCGGGTCGTGCTGAATGATGCCATTGTCACGCAGCAGGGCCTCGGAATATATCCTGGCGATTATTGGCCGCAGCCCCATGGATTCGATTTCTTCCCGATCTACATAAATAGGTTCCTTGTCTTCCAGGGCATATCTTTGCAGGATAGAGCCGGGAATATCCCGCATTTTCAGACATAACACATGTGAAAACAGTGAATGGATACCGCCAGGGATATTACGGTGATACGCCCTGATCAGATCGGATACATGAAATTTTCTCTCCGGGGAATCCCTGGTTACATCAGTTTCTCCTTTCTGCACCCAGATGTTGGCAACAAGTACTTTTAAAGCTGACCTGTTCCGCCGGACAACCTCAGCTATTTCAGGGATCTGGAGAATAGGGATAATCGAAGTATACAGACTCCCTGGCGCAAAGACTATAATATCAGCACTGGATATGACCTCAACCACTTCAGGCGGCAAAAAAGGCTGGCAGCTGAAATCAATAAATATCCGGTCAACCGGATAGCCGCGTTGTGCCTGACCGGATTTGTATTCACTGGAAACAAGCACCCCGTTGTCGTACAGAACCTGCAGCTGCGACATGGTGGTGGTACAGGGAAGAACGCTGTCAGGACTCGCCCCGATCATACTGGTCAGCTTGCCTAAACCTTTTAAGGTGGCTGTTCCCATGATGCGGGGAGAGGCCAGCAGATCATCTTCGCTCAAATTTTCATCCAGCTGCTCATAGACGGCAGAGGCAAGAAGAAGATTCCCCAGACAGTGTTTCCTCTGCAGGACCGGGTTCAACCTTTTATCGTCAAAGAGCCTGCGAATCAACCCTTCCAGAAAACGCCCTAGTTCGGACGGAAGATTCATGACCCTTGCCCCGCTTTCCTGTATCACTTCGCCGGCTGATTCGGGGGGTGCTGGAAAACGATAATTAAAAAGATCATAAAGTATTCCTGCCACCTCGCAGGCTTCTTCAGCACCAAGCTGATACCTTCGTATGAGCGTTTGTTTTCGAACGGCTGAAAGCAGGACATGACGCAAGTCACCCAGGGCAATCAGGGGCAAATCCTTCAGCAGTTCACCTGTTGAGCCTCCATCATCAGTGGTACAGACTATTGAGGATAATTCAGCAAAATATTTCTTCAGGCCTGAAAATGGGCGGTCTCTCCAGCCTGGTTTTCGTGAATCGCCGCCAATGATAGTTGAAAGCCCGGTGCCGCCGCCAAAGGCTACCACCCTGGTGTTTTGAAAATCAAAGGAAGAAATATACTCATGGACGCCCCTTAAATACAGCGATACCTTTTCTGTTCTGCTGCAAGCAACCTCCTCCAGCATCAGGCTCGTTACTTTTTCGGCAAGATTCGTTCCGGGAAGAAAATCAGCTGGAGCGAAGGCACCGGCATAAAGGTCTTTTATCTTACTTTTAATGTCACTACTCACTGGGCACGTACCACCCTGATTTTTCTTGCTACAGGTAACCAGTCACGGAGCTTGTACTTCTTCATTATTCTCTTATTCTGGTGTGTAACTGGTCACAGGTGCAACAGAACTGGACAGGCACCATTTCCCGCAGGCAAGCAGGCGAAGTGAGACGTTTGTGTGCTTCGGTAATTTTCACAAGTTACCTTTTAATATCAGATATATATTATGCTGAAAGTAATTGTTCAACCCTGAAAATATCTTTTGGGGTATCAACCTCAACGGAGTCATACTCTGTCAGAACAACCCGGATCACATAACCGTACTCCAAAGCACGAAGCTGCTCCAGTTTCTCAAATTTCTCCCACTCTCCTTCGGGCAGGCCAACAAATGTAATCAAAAATTTTTTCCGGTAGGCATACACCCCCAGATGTTTATAATAGGTCGGCTGGCATCCATCTTCGGGACTGCGCTGAAACGGGACAGGCGAACGTGAAAAATACAGGGCATTTGCGTGACAGTCAAACACCGTCTTCACATGGTTGGGATCTGTAATCTCTTCCGGGCGTACAATCCTGTAGATCAGCGTCGACATGGGCAGCGCCGGATCATCAATAAGGGGGCGGGCGACCTGCTCGATAATTTCTCCAGGGAAAAGCGGCTGATCGCCCTGAATGTTGACGACGACATCATGCTCATCAACGCCAAGTTTTTCCACTGCTTCAGCCAGCCTGTCTGTACCGGTGGAATGATCCTGCCGGGTCATGACATATTCTCCACCAAAGCCGGCAACTGCCCGGGCGATACGATCATCATCTGTTGCCACGACAATGCGGTCAAGCAGGTCAACAGACCTTGCCCTTTCCACAACATGTTGTATCATAGGCTTTCCAGCAATAAGAGCAAGGGGTTTCCCCTCAAAACGATTTGACTTATATCTAGCTGGAATTAAAGCGATTACCTTTATATCTTTCTCAGACATCGTTGACGGCATGTGCAGGTGGACTGCGATTTTTATAACGACTCACAGGGCATGTACCACCCTGGTTTCACGTGCTTTGAAGCCTGCCATTGCTTCCAGCCCGCCCGAAGACGGGCCTCCTGAAAGCAGTGACAGATTTTTTAAAATTGCATACTATGTAACTACTCACTGGGTGTGTACCTCTCTGGTTTTACCTGCCTCAAACGTGTAACTGCTCTCAGGCTGCCCATATTTGGCCAAGCACGATTGGCAGCTATAGCCCCTCTAGGCGGCGGGTCGTGATCGTTCAAAGAGGGCTGAGCGGTGAGGAGTTACCATACTATTATGTTACCTTGAGACCAATGAAAAGGCAATCAGCAAACGCTGCGAAACAAAACCGATGGTGATGTCACCAGCACCACCAATAGCCCTTTATATATCGCCGGATGTCCCCAAAGATATGGTCAGCACAACAAACACCTTGCTGAGCGATCTTGTCAAGACAGAGACACTCCAGGGATTTCCCTTTCTTTTATTTCTGGGCCCAGAAAATCTCAGTCTTCTTTCCTTTAACGAAAAGCAGCAGCAAAATGGACGGCTGCTTATTGATTTTCTCTCGAATAAATCAAGAAAAAGAATGGCAAGGGCGGGAAAAAGGGAATTGCTCATAAAGGCCGTCTCCATTGGCAATCGATTGCCGAAGATGGTTCTTGACGCAACAGCCGGAATGGGTGGAGACGGTTTCCTTTTAGCCGCAGCGGGCTGTACGGTAACACTCTGCGAACAGAACAGATACATGGCTGCCCTGCTGGAAGATGGACTCAGACGCGCGGCCAGAGATGCGGACATGAAAAAGGTGTGTGAAAACATCAGGTTGCTTCCGGTAGATGCGAAAAAGTACATACAGAAAGTAAAAGAATCACCGGAAATAATCTATCTTGACCCGATGTTCCCGCCTCGATCAAAGAGCGCCAGGGTGAAGCATGAGCTGGCCTTGCTGCAAAAACTCGTCGGCCACAGTGAAGATGATACGGCCCGGCTTTTTGCTGCAAGCTGGGCCCGGCTCCCTAAAAAAATAGTGGTCAAACGACCGGTAAAATCTCCGCCTCTCTGTTCTGTCAGGCCGGAATACTCGCTGAAAGGAAACACCATTCGTTTTGATGTTTATACTCCTCCCTCCATGGTTCCCCCTTCATTGTAATCTCGTAACTGTTTTCAGGTTGCCCGGATTTGGGCAAGCGCGACCGGCCGGAGATGGGTGAGAGGGGAAGCATGGGAGCTGCAATCAGGGCCACGATTTTCTCCTCAGCCCTGGTGAACAATAAGAAGAGCACATCCTTTATTGTGGACTGCGATTAAAAAGGATTCCGCGTAACTGATCACGGGCACTTCATCTTTGCCCGATCACTCTTTCCCGCATACTCTTGTACACGAACGTCTCTCTTCGCCTGCTTACCTGCGGAAAATGGTGCCTGCCCGCTGCTACACCCGTGACCAGTTACACGTTAAAAGCAGAGGGGAACACCTAAAGTGCAGACCCCGTGATTGGTTACCTCAGCTTGCGGCGGCGACGTCCACGGCCTTGCATATCCGGTCCCTGGCACTGTCTTCCAGGCGAACAGGTACCGGGTAGCACAACGTTCGTTCCAGTATCCCGACAGACTGCGGCAGGGCCTGAGGATCGTAATGATAACGGCGTTTTCCATTTTCCTTAAACGGCCAGCCATTATGGCACAGGGTCTTGCTGTCAAGCAGATGCTCCCACCTGGGGTAAAAATGCCAGTTATTTTCACCCCAGTTAATGGCACCGGCATTCTGCTCGCGTAACACAGCATTGACCTGATCGGCTCTTTCCCTGGTGGGAAACATGAAGGCTAAAAAAGTAGCACTGTCGCCCCGCTCATCCAGTATTTCACGAAAACTGACCCCGGGGAGCTTGCTGACAGCTTCCTTAAGAATATTTTTATTTGCCTGCTGGGCAGCAATCATTGTATCCAGTTTTGCCAGCTGAGCCAGACCAATGGCACCCTGCAGCTCCATCATCCTGTAATTAAACCCGATAAAAGAACGCAGCTCCCCTCCTCTGCCCCCGGGGTTTGGCAGATGATCATGACCATGATCATGATACTCCGACATGGCCCGCCACAACCGCTCGTCATGGGTGATGCACATACCACCTTCACCGGTGGTCAGGGTTTTTACTGAATCAAAGGAAAAGGTGCCGCAGGCTCCAAAGGTACCGAGATGCTGTCCGTTCAGCCGACCGCCTGCGGCCTGAGCAGTATCTTCTATCAACGCAATACCGTGCCTGTCCGCGATGGCCCTGATTTCTTCAACCCGTGCCTGAGCACCAAGCATATGAACGAGGATGATGGCCCTGGTCTTGTCATTTATTTTTTGTTCCAGATCGGCCGGGTCCATGTTGAGGGTGGTATCAACTTCAGTAAACACAGGAATGGCCCCAATATCAAGTATTGCTTCCCAGGTGGCGACAAAAGTAAAACACTGCGTAATGACTTCATCACCGGCAGCAACACCAAGAGCACTTAAGGCAACTTTCAGTGCTGCTGTCCCTGAAGTAACAGCCTGGGCGTATCCTGCTCCGGTATACCTGGCAAACGCCTTTTCAAACTCAAGCACCTTATACGTATCGTTTCTTTGCTCCCCGAATTCATACCGGAAAAGCACTCCGGTATCCAGTACGTCTTGTATTTCCTTTTTCTCCTCTTCGCCAAACATCTCAAAACCCGGCATAATACCTCCTTCATCGTCAGGCTGTTCAGCAGCAACTGATTCCAGGCACCATATTGTTGCCTGTAACTGTACCACCCTGGTTTCACTTGTTTTCAAGCATTCTAAGCCGCGCTTCTATTATCTCTTTTTCCTGGTCAGCCTGGCTCCCTTGCCCAGCCTGCTGTACTGTCTCCAGATATTGCCTGTAGCTCCTGACAGCCTGCTCAGTTTTCTTCTGCTGCTCATAGACCCGGCCCATGGACTTGTACGCCAGGCTTTCATACCCTTTCTTCTGAGACAGGAGAGTATATTGGCCCAAGGCGTCATCCAGGGCACCCTGCCGTTCATATAACACTGCTGTCCTGTAGGAAACAAGGGGCACAAGCAGCGAGTCGCCTGGCAGGATTGCGGCCAACTCCCTGAGCGTGTCAACAGCCTTGGCAGGTTCATTGCCTGTTTCATAGAACGTTGCCAGCTCAACCTGCGCCCATAATGCAGACGGGGTTGAGCCATATTTATCAATGACCTTCTGCAAAAGGACCTCCTTGTCACCTGTACTGTGCAGGGCCTGGTCCAGCGCTGATGCCGCCTGCTCAAGCAGACGTGTCCGGTATGAGCCGTAAAGGGATACAGTGACAACAACGACAGTAAGGCAGGCGATACATATCCAGATCCGCCTTTGGTTTTTCCTGATAAAGGTGATCATTTTTGGCGGAAGACTTAAATGTTCCAGTACCCCGTCAGGTTCTTTTAATACGTCCATGGATTTTCTGTCCAGGGCATTGTTTTCAGACATAGTATTGCTCTTTTTTGCAGTCTCTTTTATAAATAAGCTGTAACGTTCGCAGGGCACATATCACCCTGGGTTGACCTGGCTTGCATCTGTAACAGTTTTCAGGCTGCCCTGATTCTGGGCAGGCGTGAATGGCCGTATACTCCTGTACAAGGTCTGAGCGTGCCGGCCCAAAGCTGCTGCAGCCCTGACCAGCTACGCCTCCGCTGACAGAATAAAGGCTTAACTTTTCGATCATACATCAAAAAAATAAATTACACCACCCTATTATGAAGCCAGAACAGCATATCTATACTGTGGGTAAATTAAACAGGGAGATTCGCACCATTCTTGAAAGAAAATATCCCTTCATCTCGGTATCAGGAGAAATATCCAATGTAAGCAAACCATTTTCCGGCCACCTCTACTTCACCCTCAAAGATGACTCGTCCCAGATCAAAGCTGTCCTTTTCAAGATGCAGCAGCGCTATCTCACAGCTCCTCTTGAAGATGGCAGGCAGGTTATCTGCAAGGGCAGAATATCTGTATATGAGCCTCGCGGCAACTACCAGCTTATTATTGACACGGTTGATTTCCATGGTTCCGGGGAACTGCAGGCAGCCTATGAACGGCTTAAAAGGCGGCTTGCCGCAGAAGGGCTGTTTGCTGCCTCCCTGAAAAAGAAGATGCCTCCCTTGCCCGGGCATATTACGCTTGTTACCTCCCCTCTAGGGGCAGCTGTTCACGATTTCATCCAAATAAGCACACGCCGTTCCAGCCTGACCAGCATTTCAGTGTATCCCGTGTCTGTACAGGGTAAGCAGGCCCCGGACGAGATTGCTCATGCTGTTGATGAAATCAACAGATTAAACAGGACTGACATCATTGTTCTTTGCCGGGGTGGAGGTTCGATAGAGGATCTCTGTGCTTTTAACGATGAGAACCTGGCAAGGACAATCTTCCGGTCAGCAATTCCAGTGGTCAGTGCTGTTGGCCATGAAACTGACTTTACCATAGCTGATTTTGTTTCTGATCTCAGGGCACCTACCCCCAGTGCCGCAGCTGAGCTGCTCACTCCTGACACAGAAGAATACCGCAGACAGATCAACGTAATGAAAGGTTCGCTGAATACTGCGTTGAAAAAAGTTCTCACCGGGTATCAATACAGATTACTGTATCAATATCAACGTCTCAGCACCATGCCCAGACCTCTTGACACTCTTGTGCTCAGGGTCAGCCAGCTGGCCATGAAACAGGAACGGGTCATCCTGGCGCAGCTGACAGCAAAAGCAGAAGCTGTGCACAAAGCAGCCAGAATTCTGGAAGGCCATTCGCCCGCGGTCAAACTGCCCCTACAGCAGCAAAAAGTGATATCACTGCAAAAAAGACTGAAAACTGCCATCAACACTCTTTTGCAGCACAAGCGTCATCAATATACAACCACGGTCTCTGTGCTTGATGCGGTCAGTCCACTGGCAACCCTTTCCAGAGGATACGCCATTGCCATAAAGGAAAAACCAGCTGGCGGCATTATAACCGACCCAAGGGATGTCTGTGCGGGAGAAAAGTTCAGCCTGCAGGTAAAGCATGGGACGATCCCGTGCCGGGCAGAAGGGTAAGTAACTGCTCTCATCTCACCCATCTTCAGGCGATCAAGACAGGTCGCACAGAGGGACTATAGCTGCCAGTCGTGCTTACCCGGATCCGGGCAGCCTGAAAGCAGCTATAGATTTAAAATCATAAAGAAGTTACACGCCCTGCAAGTAGTTGCAAGGGGTAAGTGGTCAATTGATAAGGAGGTTGACCTGCTGGTCAATACGGACAAGTAAAGCGGGCAATTCAACCGGGGCATGCCTTACAGCTTCCTTTATTTCCTTGCCCCAGGCCCTGAGCATATCAGTGGAGACTTTCCTGGTCGCGTTGCCCTTGCACCATTCCTGGCCAATTTTCCGGCCCAGGCCTCCCAGAAAGGCTCTCTGATCTTCTCGTTGCTCTGCAGGCGTCTTTGCCAGTATTTCCTGGACAATATCCTGCCAGCCAGTGACAAGCAATGTTCCTTCCTGAAAGGTAATGAACCAGCGTTTTTCTTCTGCCGTTAAACCGGCAGGTATTATGTAGGCAGGAGTCTCTTCAGGGTGCAGCAATGCAGCCTGCGCATTATCAGCATAGACACTGACGCAGCTGGTTGTCTCTACAAGGCAGCAGCAGAACAAAATAAAAAGTAAAAATCTCATGGCATTTAACGTATAAACCAGCATGGCTGGACCAGACAGCCTTCAGCCATAACAAAGCAGTAAACCGGAACCTCGGAAAACCAACATCTTTTTTGCAACTACTCACAGGTCACGCAACCTCTTTATCTGACTTGTTTTTAAGTCTATAGCTGCTTTCAATCCCGCTCAGATCCGGACAAACGTGACTGGCGGTTGCAGTCCTTCTGTGCAGCCAATCGTGTTTGCCCGCAAACAGTTGATCTGAAAGTATTTATCCTTTTTTTACCACTGACGGCGTCCCCTGTCAAGACGGAGCAGCAAAAAAGTACAATTTTTTAAACCGAAGTGTAGTTTTTTTTCATTTTCTGTACAATGTCTCCGAACAAGCTCTGCATTAATCAGTTATGTCATGACCTGTCGCTTACAGCCGCCTCGGTAAAGGTCTTTACCTCGGTCAGAAGTGCTGCAGCTCCCTCAAGGGCGTTCATGGCAAAGGCTGCACCAGTTCCTTCTCCCAGTCTGAACTGAAGGTCAAAAAGAGGCTGCAGACGAAGCTTTTCCTGCATGTACCCGTGTCCAGGCTCAACCGACCGATGGGCGCAAATGATATAATCACGGACAAAGGGTTCCAGAAGACAGGCAATAAGGGCTCCGGCGGTTGAGATAAAGCCGTCGACTACAACCGGTTTTTTCAGGGCCGCAGCACCAAGAATCAATCCGGCTATGCCGCCAATTTCAAAGCCACCCAGTTTGGCCAGAACATCCAGACCATCTTCAGCGTCAGGCTTGTTGGTTGCTATGGCCTGTTCTATCACCTGAATCTTGTGGCGCAGCTGATTGTCGTCAATTCCAGTACCTCTGCCCGTTACATCAGCAACAGATTTCCCGGTAACAACCGCAGCGATGGCACTGCTGGGCGTGGTGTTGCCGATTCCCATTTCACCTGTGCCAAACACATCGACCCTGTCGGCCATTTGCTCTGCAACCTGAATACCGGCTTCAACGGTCATGACCGCATGCGTTCTGGTCATGGCGGGTCCAGTCATAATATTCTGCGTTCCCCTGGCGATCTTTTTTCGGATAAAGCCGGGATGATCCTGCAAGTCAAAAAACTCATCAACCGCCCCCATATCAACCACCACCACCTCTGTGCCTGACTGTTTGGCCAGTGCGTTGATACCAGCACCTCCCCCCATGATATTATAGACCATCTGCGTGGTCACTTCCGCAGGATAGCCGGAGACCCCCTCTGCATTTACACCGTGATCACCAGCCATAACAACCACAGTTTTTCTGGCTACAGGCGGCGGCATACAGCGAGTCATCCCAACCAGATCCACCGCCAGATCCATGAAGGAACCTAATGCCCAGTGCGGCATGGTTAACTGGTCCAGCCTCCTGGTTGCCTCATCACGGCAGGAAGTATCCTGGGGATAAATATTTTTACATGTCTTTTCAAGGTAACCGCTGTTTTCTTTTCTCTGCATCCTTTGTCCTCTTGTTGTGTCAGGTATTGTTTCTGTCAATTTTCTGGCCGAATATCTGCTCGGAGAACAGATGTTAACTTCCCGAAGTTACGATTTTAATTTCCTGTTGTGACTGAAGGCTGCCTGATCCGGCCATGCAGGGTTATCAGTATCCGGTCAGCGTCCGGTCATAGAGCTTGCCGACACCATATTCACTGCGACGCTTGAACTTCTCCCAGGGCGGCCCGATGAGCTGCATCTCCGGACAGGTACGCTGAACCTCTATGGCAATCTCCATTTCCTTGGTGCAACCGGTGGAATACGTGGCATCCTTACCGCTCCATTCAGGCGGCACTTTCTGCTTCATGAGTGAAAACGCGTATTCAATATCATCAACACTCTGAAAACGCCAGATATCAATCATGCCTGATCGTTGAAAGATTTCCCACATATACATAATGTCATCGGCGTCCATCCCCTCCTCAAAATGCTCGGCGGGATTAATGATGACCACGTCATGCAGGGTTGCCCGCAGATGCTCAACAAACACACTGAGAATATGTTTTGCCGTCTGCAGCTCTCCAGGTATAGAACCAACAATGGCCGAGTAAAACATGATTTTCTTGCCGCGCTCTCTCTCTTCTCTAGCCATTTTAATAAGCACATCAGCCTTTTTCCGCAAGGCAGATTGCGGGAATCGTATGGTTGCCGGGTGATGTGGCTTAAGCAGCATATCAATTTTTCCTTCATTTTCAGGGAAAAGGGAAAGGATGTCCCTGGTGAACTGAAAACGGTTGGTAATGATTTCCCTGCAGCCGGGGCTGCGGCTTATGACAAGATCAGCTTCCTTAAAGGCTCTGGCAAAGGTCACTGAGGTAAGCAAGGGATTGAAGTCCTCCCCGGTTCCATCGGAAATGACCAGCAGGCGGTTATCATTGTCAAGCAGACGAAGCAGATCATTTTTTGAAATCTGGCTGTTGTCAATCAGGGCAGCTCCCTGAAGAAGAGAAACAAGCACCGGGTCTTCCATGATGTCCGCATAGGAAATTCGATGATAGTAAAAATTCTGCTTGACCGCCAGAATAACCCTGACACCAATCTCCATCAGGTTGCTGATGATAGCCAGGTCAAGGACTATTTCGCCTGAGCGTCCTGCAAGCCAGAGAATACATGGTTTTTTATGGCCCTGAACAACACCGTTTACCCACTCACAAAGCCACAGCCATGCTTCATTCTCAATGGGGCAGTTTATGCCTTCGTTTAATACATGCTGATTCGGCAGGCCATCATTTCCCCAGATCGAACGACAGGTGGTCAGCAGCAGCAGACGGCGTAATTTTAACAGGTGCAGCTGCAGGTCAATATCAGGTATAGTTGTCGTATCTGTAAGCCTTAGCCCCTCTGGCGACAGGTAGGCCTTATGAAAGGGCTCTGATTGCAAGAACTCCCAGGCCCGCTTGTTCTCCTCTTCCCTGACCGAGGCCAAAGGGCGGTCGATTTCGCTGATGGTTGTAAAGATCCCCAGAAGACGTTTTTCCAGATGCCCGGGCAGCTGCACCTTGTGTGTTATCTCGTGGTTAAACTTGATGGACAGCAGGCTGAGCAGGTATTTCTTTTTATAGTCATCGTTAATCACTTCGCTTACCAGCCGTTCCAGTCTGGTCCAGATTTTTGCATAGGCAGTTGTAAGCAGGGTATCTGCCTTTTTTTCAATGATTGCTTCAAACAGCTTGTCTGAACAGGGATAATACAACTGTTCCGGTTCGAGGCGCACCATAAAGTTGAGCTGTTCCGGGCTTGCTACAAGATCTGGAAACGTCTCGTAGGCGATATGATTCTCGGTGAAGAAATTCTTCACCCAGGCATCCTGTTCCGGACTCAGGCCTTTTCTCGGGAAGAAACCACTTTCCATCAACTGCTCCATTGATTATCCTGAATCAGTTGCCAGACTTGCCTGGCAATAGTTTCAGGTTCTTTTTCTGCAACGTCTACTTCAAAATCCGCAACAGCCCTGTACCTGGGCAACCGTTTTTGAAACAGGTCCCTTGCTTTATCAATATCCTTTAACAGGGGTCTTTTTTTCACTTCTTTCTCTGCCCCGGGATAAGACAGCAGCCGCTCCAGTATCTGCTCGACTTCAGCGTGCAGATAAACAACTTGCCCCATCCGGCGAATCTGTTCAACCTGAAAAAAACCGCCTCCAGTGGAAACAATGGTATCTCGTACACACGTTATGATCCACTCTGCCACCCTGCGCTCCATTTCGCGAAATCGGGCTTCTCCCTGCCCGGAGAAAATCTCGCGAATCTTCTTTCCTGTCAGTGACTCTATCAGATCATCTGTATCAATGGCAAAACGGCCTGTTACCCTGGACAGGGCTCGAGCGGTTCTCCCCTTACCCACCCCCATAAAACCGATCAGGATTATATTGTTCATCTCCTGCGCTCTCTTCTGCCTAGACCTTCCTGATCTCATTTACAAGGCTGCTGTTCACGAAACCACCCCTTCTTTACTGTACGAACAGCTGCACATCTGGTATTATGTGCTGCAAGAAGGATAGAAACAAAGCAGGCACAGCTTTCTGCTTGCTGATCACCTTTAAAAAAATCAGGTAAAAAAGATTATGACTCACTGGTATACTGTAGTGCGAGGTAAATCACAAGGCCCGTTTACAACACAGCAGATTCAGGAAGATCTTGCCCATGGACGGCTGACAGGCGATACACTTGTCTGGCGCGATGGTTTCAGCGACTGGACCCTCATAACCGAGGTGCCGGAGCTGCAGCAGATGCCTGCTGTCGCGCCCCCTCCTCCAGCCTCAGCCAAGCAGGCGCATGAAATCGACTATGAAATTTTTGGCAACGAAATGCAGTTCGTCGAAATTGAGCTTGATCCCCGGGAAAGCGTGGTCTCCGAAGCCGGGGCAATGATGTACATGCAGGACCATATTGAGATGACCACCGTTTTCGGCGACGGTTCACAAAGCTCTCAATCCGGCAGTTTTTTCGACAAAATGCTCGGAGCCGGCAAGCGTCTTATTACCGGAGAAGGCCTGTTTATCACCATGTTTACCCATACCGGACCGGGCAAGGCGCGGGTGGCTTTTGCCGCACCGTATCCAGGTAAAATCATACCTCTTGATCTTTCTCATTACAATCACCGGATCATCTGCCAGAAAGATGCCTTCCTGTGCGCAGCCAAAGGAGTTTCCCTGGGCATCGCCTTCCAGAAAAAAATCGGAACAGCTCTTTTTGGGGGCGAAGGTTTCATCATGCAGCAGCTTGATGGTGACGGCATGGTCTTTGTCCATGCCGGCGGCACTATCATTGAAAAGGAACTGCAACAGGGCGAATCATTGCGGGTAGACACAGGCTGCCTGGTTGCCCTTACCCAGTCAGTGCAGTATGACATTCAGTTTGTGGGCAATGTTAAATCAGCGCTGTTTGGCGGAGAAGGATTCTTTTTTGCCAGGTTGGAGGGACCCGGGCATGTCTGGATGCAGTCGCTCCCCTTTTCACGCTTTGCCGGTCGAATTTGGGACGCGGCCTCCCGGCCCACAGGAGGAAGTAAAGGCGAAGGCTCTGTGCTCGGGGGACTTTCAACCATGTTTGAACGGTAAAATACAGGTAACTGCTCCCAGGCGAGCAGTTACCATTGTACATGTGCACATGATTCAGCTATACTTGAAGTGTAACCGTTTTCAGCTCACCCTTCTCCGGACGGACAGAAAGCTGGCGCAGGCCTGAAGCAGGCTAATTAAACCAAATGAAAACAGGATGATACACACCAAGTGAGTAGTCACCTTGCAGAAAAATAAACTCATCAACAATACAGGAACCCATGCTATCTGCCCAGGCAACAGTTGTCACCATACCCGCAGGCGTCACCAGTATTAATGCCCTGACGCCCTGCCCACTGGAGGCTGGCCCAAACAGCCCGAACGATGCAGGTACTGCCTGTGCTCCGGACGAAGACACGGTGACTCTTTCAGCGGAAGGACTTCGCCGTTCCAGCCAAAAAGAAAATGTTTTTCCTGTTCATCAGACAGGTGTTCTGGAAGATGAGGCTGCTCAATTATCACAGGGAGAAAAACAGAACACTGCCCCCGGCGAACTGACCAGCGAAGAAAAAAAACAGGTAGAAGAGCTTACCCGGAGAGACAACGAAGTCCGTACCCATGAACAGGCGCACAAAAGTGTCGGCGGTCAGTACGCAGGAGCTATCACCTACACGTATCAAAGCGGACCGGATGGAAAGCGTTATGCCGTTGGCGGGGAAGTTTCCATTGATGTAAGCGAGGATGACACTCCGGAGGAAACAATCAAGAAGATGGAGATAGTGCGCAGGGCGGCACTGGCACCTGCTGAGCCATCAGGCGCCGATCGTCAGGTCGCAGCCAGGGCTTCGGCCAAAGCCGCCAGGGCCAGACAGGAACTCCAGACGGAAAAAGCGTAACTGACCACAGGCGTTTCATCTTTGCCCGATCACTCTTTCCTGCCCCCCCCTGCAGAGCGGTAACTGCTCCCAGATCAGCCATCTTCGGGCGATCACGGCTGACCGCACAGAGCGGCTACAGCTGCCAATCGTGCTTGCCCGAATCCGGGCAGCCTGAAAGCAGTTACAGGCTTAAAGGCATGTGAAACCAGGGCGATACATGCTCCGTGAGGAATCACCATATCTCAAACCAAAAGTAATATCACATGCCCAAAACTGCATTTATTGAGGGACTTCTTGAGTATATTCAGTCATCCCCGACCGCCTTTCATGCCACAAAAAACGCATCTGTTCTTCTTGCCCAAAATGGTTTTATCCGGCTGGATGAAAAAAAAGACTGGGGCAGGATTGCCCCCGGTTCCTACTATGTCATCCGTAACCAGTCAAGCCTCATCGCCTTTCACCTTGGCGGCGCAGGCAAAAAGAGGCGTTTTCTGCGTATGGCCGGTGCCCATACCGACAGCCCCGGCCTGAAACTCAAGCCACAGCCTGTCACAGTCAATCATTGCTGTCTCCAGCTGGGCGTTGAGGTTTATGGCGGTGCTCTTCTCAACCCCTGGTTTGACAGGGATCTTTCTCTGGCAGGGCTGGTTGTCTCCAGAACGGCTGAAGGGGCACTGCAGCAGATTCTGGTAGACGTGAAAAAACCGGTTGCCATTATCCCCAGCCTGGCCATTCATCTTGACCGGGAGGCTAACAATAAAAGAAGCATTGACAAGCAAAAAGACCTCGCTCCCCTTGTCATGATACGTGACGACAAGGCCGACCCCTCTCTGGAATCACTGCTGAAAAAACACCTGCCAGCCAATTGTTCTGGCAGCATTCTTGACTTTGATCTGTTTTTCTATGATACCCAGCCGCCTGCAATCATCGGGCTGAAAGAAGATTTTATCACCGGTGCCCGTCTGGACAACCTGCTCTCCTGCTACGCACTTCTTCAGGCAGGTATTGCCGCATCTGGAACCAGGGATTTTCTTCTTGTCCTCAATAACCATGAAGAAATCGGGTCTGTTTCAACCACTGGAGCGCAGGGCACCTTTTTCACCTCTGTTTTGCACAGGCTTTTTCCTGACCAGGAAACCTGCGCCCAGGTAACCGGAAATTCCCTCTTTGTTTCCGTAGACAACGCCCATGCTGTCCACCCCAGCTTTGCTCACCGACATGAGCCACAGCACCTGCCCCTGCTGAACAAGGGCATAGTTCTGAAAAAAAATGCCAATCTGCGATACGCAACTGATGCCTGTAGTGCTGCCCTGTTTAAAATGACCTGCCAGAAAGCAAAAATACCGGTGCAGGAATTTGTCATGCGAAGCGACATGGCCTGCGGTTCAACCATTGGCCCTGTGACAGCGGCGTCCACCGGGATTTCCACGGTTGATGTCGGTGTTCCTTCCCTGGGCATGCATTCTGTCAGGGAAACCGCAGGCGTTCAGGATGTCTGGTATCTGTATAAGGCCATGTCATGCTTTTTTCAGGAAGAACAGTCCTCGTTTCGTTTATTGGAACCTGAATGAAACAGCTAGCACATTGCAGTATCCTGCCTTTCTTTTGCCTGCTCGTCTTCGGCCCGTACCTCTCCACCTCAGCCTTTGCCGCAAGTCTTTCTTATTATGTTAATAAATACAGAGGTATTGCAGTTAATTCGGTGCAAGCACACAGGATATCGCGCTACAATCATCTGATCGAACATTTCAGTTCCTTTGCCTATATACAATCAGGGCATAAGGTAAACCCGGATTTTATCAGGGCATTGATGCTGGCCGAATCAAACGCAAAACCAAGGGCTGTTTCCAGCAAGGGAGCGCGAGGCCTTTGCCAGATCATGTTTTCAACAGGAAAAATTGCCGCTCAGGAGCTGGCTAAACTGGATCTGCGTTATCGCTATGTATCCAGGCGGCGACTGGTAAGGCTAAAAGAAAAAGACCTGTTCAGCCCATCCGTCAATATCCTGTTAACCTGTTACCTGATCGCAAAGTATAATGATCGATTCAGGGGAAGACTGGATCTGGTTGTCGCCGCCTGGAACGCCGGAGAAAATTCAATACACCGCAGCAGAGTGCCGCAATACAAGGAAACATTGGATCTGATAGGAAAGGTAAACGGATATTTCACCTATTATCATCTCAGGCACTGACCCGCTGGCAAAGATTCGCCCCTTGCTCTTGTGCTTTCCAGTGGTAACCGCTCCTATCTCACCCGTCTTCGGGCGATCGCGATCAGCCGCACAGAGGGTCTATAGCGGCCACACGCACTTGTCCAAATCCGGGCCGACCGAAAGCAGCCGGGGACTAAAATTAAGCAAAACCAATTAGTTACACACTTTGCGAGCAATTACGGATCATCAAGAGCCAGGATTTTCCCCCGTTGATCAAGAACCGAACGTACCTCACAGGCCAGTTCACTCATAAGCGTCGGCTTATTGAGAAAGCCGTCGACCCCAATAGCCAGAGACCTGGTGTTGCCAAGTTGTTCAGAAAAACCGGTGCAGATGATAACCGGTGTGTCATACCGAAGCTTCCTGATCCTGGAAAAAAGCTGGAGCCCTGTCATGTGCGGCATGGTCAGGTCGGTTATGACCAGATCAATCTTGTCTTTCAAGTTTCTGAATGCTTCCAGTGCCTCAAGTGGATTCATCCTGACGTAAACCGTGTAACCAAGCATCTCGAGCATATCTTTTGTAACCTCTGCAACGAAGAACTCGTCGTCTACCAGAAGAACGTGTTCGTTCCCTCCCGGCAACGGCGTCTCCTCCGGACCTTTCACCTCAGAAACCTGTATTGTCTCTGCCATGGGGAGATAAAGGGTAAATTTCGTTCCCCTTCCCGGCTCACTGTCCACAGTGATACCACCACCGTAGTTATGCAATATCCCGTGAGCGACAGAAAGCCCCAGGCCACTCCCCTTGCCTGCCGGTTTGGTACTGAAGTAGGGATTAAATATCTTGTCCATAACTTCCTGTTTCATGCCATGGCCAGTATCTTCGACGATGAGCGTGACATATCGGCCAGGAATTATGGTTTCGTTAAAACAGTCGTCAATACCCAGGGTCTTCTCGTCCAGAATAAAACGCAGCTGTCCCCTGCCCTGATCTTCCATGGCATGAAAGGCATTGGTCGCAAGGTTCATGATTATCTGGTGGAGCTGGGTAGCATCGGCCATGGTAACATAATGCCCGGCCCTGCTTTCCCTCTTTATCTCAATGGAAGCAGGCAAGGTGGGTCGAACCAGCTGGATAACCTCTTCCAGTATCTTTTCCAGGGAAACCGCTTCAATTACCTGGTCCATTTCATTACTGAAAGCCAGTATCTGTTTAATCAGACTCCGTGCTCTTTTTGAACCTTCGATAATTCTGACACAATGTTCATGGACCGTGCTTCCTTGGGGGGCGTCCTGAAGCATTAATTCGGCCCGCCCCATGATGGGAGAAAGAATGTTATTAAAATCGTGAGCAATCCCGCCAGCAAGGCTGCCAATGGCTTCAAGTTTCTGCGCCTGATGAAGCTGCTTTTCCATCTGTTTTTTTTCCTTCTGCAGCTGCACCTGTTCCGTGATATCCACCAGTGATGCATATATTCTTGACCAGTTTTTTTCATGCCCCTCTGCGACAACAGACTTGAACTTGACTGCCAGCTCCCGACCGTTCACCATATATTTGTCAATGGTCATTTCGCATCTGCCGTTTTCAAGAAAACCAAGGATTACCTGTTTGGCAAGCCACTCAGGTTTGTCAGGAAGGATGTCAAAAAAGGTAAGGCCTGATTTTTTTTGTACACCAAACAGGGAGAGGGCCTCGTCATTAACGTTTATAACCCGTACCCCTTGAGCACAAGCTTGCAGCTCATCAGGATGTGTATCAAGATAGCCGGAAAGATCGGTTACACCTTGCGGGCGTAAGGCGTCAATACGCTGCCTGATCGCAGAGAGATCTTCTTCCCAGAGTGGAATAGGGGACTGTTCAAAAAACAAACGATACCTGGCCTCGGCGTTTTCCAGTTCCCCGAAGGTTTTATTAATGATCTGTTTTTTGCGGTGATTGGTATAGAGTTGTACCAGCAGCAAACAAAAGACGATCAGGGCAGTTGCGGCAACAATGGGTTCAGAAAATGAAATCATATATTATTATATAAGGGTGTTGAAATAATCAATCTATCTCTTTGTAACTGTGCTGTTTTACCAGAAAAACTTTTTTGTCGAGTTTGCGCAGAACTACAAAAAGTTACGCTGATCTTTTCAACACCCTTTATATGTACTTTTTCTTCATAATTGCAAACCAGTTACACGCCAGAAACAGAGAATAGCGGGGAAATATGTGTTTTTTTATCAACTCAGACAAAATGTTTACGATAAATCCGGGCCAGGCCTTCAGGATCAAGCAGATTGATTGTTTTCCCGGAAACCTTGATCAGCCCTTCAGCAGTCATTTTTGAAAAAATCCGTGACAACGTTTCTGGAGCAGTACCCAGCAAACTCGCCAGCTGCCCCTTGGGAATATCAAGAACAACCAGATCTGTTCGTCCCTGCTCTTCTGCCAGATACTGCAGATGAGCAACAAGTCTGGCCGGCACCTCTTTTAAGGTCAGACTTTCCACCTGGGCAACAAACCGGCGAAGCCGTATCGACAGCATAGCCAGAAGAGACAGGGCAAGCTCCGGGTTCTCCGTTACCATCTGAACAAACTCCTTTTTTGGGAAAAACAACACCTCACAGGCTGACATGGTGGAAGCGGATGCAGGAAAAGGTCTGCCATAAAAAACAGCAACCTCGCCAAAGGGTTCTCCCTGACCAAAGACGTGAAGTATCTGTTCTTTCCCTCCCGGCGACACCTTAAAGACCTTGATCTTCCCTTCAGCTACCATATAAAATCCATCGGCGGGATCACCTTCAAAAAAAATCATTTCTCCCTTGCGATATTTCCTGCTCACAGCAAGGGAAGAAACTCTCTCCAACTGTCCTTCCTCCAGCCCTCCAAAAAGAAAACTTGCGTTTATAATCTCTTTTTTTTCCATTTTTTTCTGTCAATCAGCAGCAATTCTTATGACGAAAAACTATCCACGCAAGGTGACTGCTTCCATCTACATCATATCAAAACAATAATAGCAGTGCGACCTGATTTTTGGTAATAGTTCACCGGCCTAATTTTTCCCGTACGTTCGAAGCGTAAATCGGTCATAGTATCTCTATGCCCAAGCTATTTACTTACCGCAAACGAACCATCACTGACGATGATGCTGCTTTTATCCGTGACCTCATTACCCGGCAACCAGACATTGGCCGTTGCGCATTATCCCGAAAAGTCTGTAAAGCCTGGCGATGGGTCCAGCCCAATGGTCATCTCAAAGATATAGTATGCCGCAGCTTGATGCTCAAACTTGAACGCGAAGGCTACCTGAAACTGCCACCGAGGATTTCAACTCCAAATAATCCACTTGCCCAAAGACGAACACCTGCAAAAATCAACATAAGCCAAGAGCCAGTCACTCTAACAGTCAAGGCTCTTTCTCCGATACAACTCGTCCAGGTCAGAAAAAGCAAGGACGAAAAAGTGTTCAATTTTCCTCTGCTCCGTACAGCTTCGCCCTAAGAGATACATACATCGGCTGGGAAAGCACCGCCAGAGACAAAAAACGTCATCTTCTTGCGTATAACACAAGATTTCTTATACTGCCCTGGGTCACCGTTTCCCACTTGGCCTCACACCTGCTGGGCTTGAGTGCCAAAAACGTAACTACTCACAGGTCACCCCTCTTTGAACGATCACGACCCGCCGCATAGAGGGGCTATAGCTGCCAATCGTGCTGGTCCCAATATGGGCAACCTGAGAGCAGTTACATGCTGTTTTTCTTTAATGGGGATGTCTTTTTTGACAAGGGGACGTTTAATGGGTGGCCCCTTAATAAATGTAGCTATATAGCAAGAACAAAAATGAAAAAGTTTGTTATTGCAAACAGTAAACACAGAGCGGAGGGGAAAATTTTTACAGGTAGTGGGTACGTGATTTTTTTTCCAAGCGAGAGAATAAAGACAATAATTGGAGAAAAAATTGATGCCAAAAGACAATTGCCGGTAACCATCATCGTTGAGAACCAAAAATGGTCTATTTCTTTAGCCCCTATGCTATCAGAATATTTTATTATAAGCATCAGGAGTATAGGAATAGCAGGGGTTGTCAAAGCAATTAAATAGCCTAAAGATCTGGAGGTTATCAACTTGTAATCAAATTGTCTTTTTTCGTAAAAAAACAACAGGAGAGTAAAAACGATATTACAAACACTAACAAGAACAATTTGTTGTGAAACACCGGATAACGAAGAATTTATGCCATATACGCCAGATACCACCCCACAAAGGAAAAGGGTGTATATAATTTTGTTATTTTCACTTTGGTTCACTGAAGTCACTTTCAAGCCTCCGTTTGTTACCAGACAGTACCATTGTTGGAGGTGGAGCAAGATGATCCATTGGCACAATGACTCGATTTCACCAGCATGACCGCTGTGATAGATTCCTCCAGGATCGAAAAAAATATGTTTTAGCGGATCTGTTCTTGCGTCATAACTGTTTGCTGTTCCTCGGCAATCATTAGTTGCCAACACACCATTTTCATCATAGTAACATTCTTGCTGCTTGTTTTCAGGGCATGTCTCCTCTTCTTGAATTTCTTGGTACATGAATTTCGGAAACACCTTATCTATTTTTTCGACCCCGTGATTATACAAATGCTTTATCTTCTGTCAATAAACAAGGTGTCCCCTGAATTTCCATTCTATCTCTGAAGCGGTGGGGCTTGGTTGTCTTTAAGTGTTATTTGTATCTTCTATTTTTGGCTATTCCCATGGGAACGTATATTTCATACAAAACGCTGCAATATATGAAGAAAAATCGAACAGATGACACCTATCTGTGAGGAAACCGGGGACACGATAAACATCGCCAATGAAGAGTTCACCGGATTGTCCGGTGTAACGGCTTATTGAAATCTTCCAAACTCAAACACTGCAGCCTTTGAGTTCAGAATTTTGCGGGTATTAAGGGAAAAAACGATAGATTTCTTTGCGGTGGAGTACCCGAACAAAGGTTACCAGATCATCTTCGACAGTGATGCCGATACGGTAATCACCGGTTCTTATGCGGTAATACCTGCCCTCAGCCTTGAGTTGCTTGAGGTTGATAATATCTGAGACAACCTCAGACTGTTCAACGGCTTCAATGATCCCCTGAATCTGCACGAGAAGCTGAGGATTCTTTCGATGCTTTCGGAGATCCTTGGCAAAACTTTTAGTAAACTGCGTCCTCATGCGGAACCTTCAGAACCACCAAGAATCCCAAAAATCTCATCACGTTCTACAAGGCCGGAATCTTCACCATCTTTAATGGCATGAATCATGGCCACATCTTCCAAGGCCTCGACCAGGAGTTCCTGGACCATATCCTTCTTTTCTTCAATTGCCTCAATGATAGCCTGCTTCATGAGATTCTTGAGTTTAGTGTCATCAACTGTCGCTTGCATATCTATACCCCGTATGCCTTTTTAAGGGTGTTGAAACAATCAATCTATCTCCTTGAAACTACGTTGTTTTGCAAGGAAAACCTTTTCGTCGAGTTTGCGCAGAACTACAAAGGGTTACGCTGATCTTTTCAACACCCTTGTAATATCTTTTCGCCAAGAGTCATTTTAGTCACCTTATTGTATCTAAAATCCGTTCCAGTTGCACTATAAGGCATATTTATATCAAATAAAAGTTCTCTTGGCTCAAGAAGAAGATTGACTCGATGTTTCGGGGACATCTTACTTATTTATTGACAGAAGATAAAGCATTTGTATAATCACGGGGTTAAAAAAATAGATAAGATATTTCCGGAATTCCCGTATAGTCTTTATTTCTATTGGGCAACTATAGTTCCAGTCATATGACTTGATATTTTGGCCAAAATCGTGTAGCTTAATCGCGCTCGAAGTTCATCCAAAAAGTAACAAATTCATTACAATTCCCTTGACAGTTAATTTTGTTCATCAAAAGCAGCATCGTCTTGCCACAAGGCATCTTCAACCTCACGAGTTTTCATTATTAAACCAGCGCAGGTTTTGGCAGCGGGAAATTCCGAGGACACTTTACTTATTACATCTCACGTTGGGGGAAGAACCGCAGCGACAGGGACCACCGCCAGGGGATGGGCTGAAGTCACCACTGGTGAAGCAGGTGCAGACCTGCCAGGAAAAGCATCAATACGACTTCTTCGATGACGGGTGGTCCGGTTATATGAATTAGTTAGTACCTTACTCTTCATTTCCTGTCATAAAAAACAAGAAATTATTTGAGGTGTAATGCCTCTTGGGTTGCGGGTTTTCCGCATTAGGATTTGATCTGACCCCTCTTTTCAATCTGATACCCACCTCTATGCTCCCTTCCGATGGTGGTCATGCTCATTGCATGATGCTGACAGCCGTACGATACAATGCAATTTCAAATTCATTCAACCTGTCGTTGATTTTTTGCCTGCTACTCTTTAATATTAAACCTGTTTTACCTGATGATGTTCACCGCTCCGCCAATTGGCTGCGTAGTGCAGGTTGGCTTGGGAGATTTGCTCGAGATAAAGGCGTCGCTGGAGATGAAAACAGGGTTTGCGGACCTGTTTTTTGTCGCTTATTCAGCTCTTCAAGCATGTCGCGGAAAGCGATTTCCTGTCACTTTTCTGGTGGCCCCGCTGGCCTACCACCGGCTGGCAGTCGTCGCGACCCAATAAGCTTCCTCCAAAAGAAAAAAAACACACCCATGAAGCTAGGTCGATCCACTCTTTCCGTTCCCGGCCTCCTGGCAAAAATGCACACCAGGGCCTCCCAGAGCACGGCCTATGCCATTTTGTTCGATGGCAAAGGTGCCATTCATCCACGTCAAATCGACATCATCAATCAGACCTTTTCACCAGCCAAAGAGGATGTGGACCGGGTCATGAAAGTGCTATACGCCTGCGAAACCGTCAAGGCCAAGGGCCACGGGGCGGCCGCTGTCGAGGGTCGTATGATTGATGGCGTCGCAGTACGGATGGTCCGGCAATTGAAGGACCGTGCCGAATATCTGGGACGTTTGAATGCCGGTGAAGATGAATAAAAACGTAATTTCAATTATCGAGGCCGCACGTAAAGGGTGTTGAAATAATCAATCTATCTCTTTGAAACTGTGTTGCTTTGCAAGGAAAACCTTTTCGTCGAGTTTGCGCAGAACTACAAAGAGTTACGCTGATCTTTTCAACACCCTTACGTATGCCGTTCATCTTAAAAAAACATGAAGACTTTGGCGATGTTGATCAACAACGGATTATAATGACAATTGAAAGGAGCCTAAAATGAAAAAACTTATTCAGAAATTGAAGGTTGTTTTTCTCTCTTTTTCGCTTGTATCTCTTTTTGCAGGCACTGTCTTTGCCGGCTGGGACCATAGCAAAGATTTACCGGAGTCAAAAGATATTCCGGGTCTACCGCGCTACGAGGGTAGTATTATTAGTGGCTATCGACTCCAAAGATTTGCTCAGGCCGACTTTCCTCTGGGGAAATGGGTGAAACGTAAAGGCTGGGAAAAAACAGTACGAAAAATGGGAAGACGCACACGAATTATCTACCTGCCACCCAGGGACAGAAGTGCCCTGGAGGTTATGCTTAACTATAAGCAGGCGCTGAAAGAGTTGGGCTATGAAACCCTCTATGAGTGTTCCGGTTACAATGAGTGCGGAAAGAAAGTGGAAAAATTCTACCAGGATAGCGAGTATGGTAAAAAACTGACAGACACGCAACTCCAGGAGTATGCCTTTTCCAGCGTCGAAAACCCCCAGCTTTTTACCGGGAAGGCCTTGATTGATGGCAAAGAGTCCTACATTTTTATTTTTACCGGTTATCAGCAGAATTACTCTGCCTATGCCTCCGAAGCCGACAAACGGGTGGCTGTTTTTGTTGAAGAGGTCAGGGTCAAGCCAATGGAAAGTAAAATGGAAGTGATCAAGGCGGGGAAGATGGATAGCACTATCGCCCAAAAGGGTCGGGTCGCTATCTATGGAATTTATTTTGACACGGACAAGGCTGTCATCAAACCGGAATCACAGCCTCAACTTGAAGAAATGGCCAGTTTTCTGAAACAGAAACCCGATCTCAACGTCTTTATCGTTGGCCATACGGACACAACATGGATCTGTCTTTAAGAAGAGCACAAGCGGTGACAACCAAACTGACGACCGATTTCGGCATCTCTTCAAGCCGTCTTTTTCCCAGAGGTGTTGCCAGCTTGGCACCAGTGACATCAAACGATAGCGATGAGGGGCGTGCTAAAAACCGCCGGGTTGAAATGGTTCAAAAATGATTATGGTACTAAGAGGTTCCAGGGACATCTTACTTATTTATTGACAGAAGATAAGGCATTTGTCTAATCACGGGGTCGAAAAAATAGATGAGATGTCCCCGAAATTTCTCTTCAATATTGCCACTACCCAGCATGGCTGGATCAGGCTTGCCAGCCACAAGCGAACCCTGAACGCTCGTCACTTCGGCAAAAGATGCGCATAAACAGAGACGGCTATCCAGACCTGTGTTTTGACGGCATTCATCATTTATTACCAGAGTGCTCAACCTGCATGATTTTCTGGTACAGGTCAACGGACAGCTCCTGAGCCTGGTTTAATTCTTCCCACGACATGGCTGCCAGTAAGTTATTGCGTTGAATCAGGGCCATCCTGTTTCCTTGACTGGCCGAAAGTGAATACCATGCATAGCCCTGAGCCAGGTCTGTTTCTGTGCCGATCCCGGCAGAATACATCATGCCCAGGTTGGCCTGAGCCATATTGTCGCCAAGCATAGCTGCTTTGGTGTACAGCTCAAGCGCACGTTTCAATTGCCTTTTGCCGTCAAGACCATGGTAAAAAATAAAAGCAAGGTCATTGATTGCCTTCAGGTTTCCTGCTTCTGACGCAGGTACAAGCCATCTTTTGGCCTGGTCATAGCTCTGGGGAACCCCTGTGCCTCTTAAGTACATACTTCCAAGTATCTGCATGGATTCAGGGGTCGTCTTCCCCTGCTCTGCTGCTTGCAAGAGGTATTTGAAAGAACGCACTGGATCAGGATCAGTGCCCATTCCCTTGAAAAGCATTCCCCCGGCAATAAATTGAGCTTCAGCGTCACCTCTGTTTGCGGCCAGTAAATAATATTTCAACGCTTTTGCATAATCTACCGGAACTTTTCTGCCGTTATAATACTTATATCCCTGCACTTTATAGCGGATAGCCTGTTCATCTAATTCCTTGCTGAAAAGAGGGGTTGGCAAGGTGAAAAAAAATACGACAAGAAGAAGATATCCTGTACATTTGTGCATTGTAATAACTATCCTGGAATTGTTTTCGGATAAAAAAAATAATCCGCAACCATTGACGATAAGAATGATCACCTGATCTGTGCTTCTTCGTGCCTCTCCACTGCCATGCGCCCAGTAACTGATCACGGGCACTTCATCCTTGCACGATCACCAGTGCCCGCATACTCTTGCACACGAAAGTCTTACTTCGCCTGCTTACCTGCTCGAAAGAGTACCTGTCCAAATCTGTTGCACCCGTGACCAGTTACACCTCAGAAACAGAGAATAACGCTTAAAGTACAGCCCCCATTATTGGTTACTGCACGCACCATCTGTCTATTTGCTCCTTGCGCAAAACAGGCTGCCTGAGTAAGTTTACTGTAATCTGAAGAATATTGAAAATCATATAAACCTTGTAACGCCTGAATCACTAACCATGTGCATAGATCTACATATGCATTCCATACATTCCGACGGCACCCTGGCCCCGACAGAACTTGTTACACTGGCAGCCTCTCAAGGGATCAAGGCCGTCTCCCTGACAGATCACGATACCATGGCTGGGGTGAGCGAAGCAAAAATTGCCGGACAAAATCATAATATTCTCGTTATGAACGGGGTAGAGGTCAGTGCCCGGTATGATGATATCAGCGTCCATATCCTCGGTTATGGACAGGAACTAGACAATCCTGCTTTCAACAACCTGCTCAAGGCGTTACAGGAAGGACGGGAAGAAAGAAATAAAAAGGTACTGGTATCCCTTGAAAAAACCGGGATACCCATTACCAGGGAAGAATTGGATGAGGTCTCGTCCACCGGGTTAACCGGAAGACCACATATCGCGACTATCCTCATGAAAAAAGGTGTTGTGAAATCCTTTCGGGAAGCCTTTGACCGCTACCTGGGAAAAGGAAAAAAAGCGTGGCACAGCCGCTTCTGTTATCCGGCAGAAGAGACCATAGCTGCCATACATGGTGCTGGGGGGGCCGCAGTCCTTGCTCATCCTGGTCATATAGATCATTCCATGCAGGCGCAGCCGGCGATTATCAGGAAGCTGGCAGAGTATGGCCTGGACGGTCTTGAAGTCATCTACCCCACACACACCCGGCATATGCAGGCAAAACTAAGTGAACTTGCCAGCAGAAACCATTTACTCGTAACAGGCGGCAGTGATTACCACGGCCATACTCGTCCGGCGAACAAAATGGCATGTATCAACAGTTCATTCTGCCCGTCAGAAAAATTACTTTTCCCCCTGATGGAAAGAATCCAAACACACAGCCAGTAATACCTCTGTCAATTCTGTGCAATTTTTTAGTGATGAAACATGAAAACAATTCTGCTTGTTGATGACGAACCTAATTATCAGATCGTTTTGTCCGAACTGCTTCGGGACGAAGGGTATGAAATCTATACGGCAGACAGTGGTATATCAGGTCTGCCAATAGTACTCGGCTCCGATATTGACCTGGTTATCACTGATATGAAAATGCCGGGAATGGATGGCATTGAGTTTCTTGGAAAAATAAAGGAATACAACAAAGAGCTTCCAGTTATACTCCTTACGGCCTTTGCTGAAGTGGAAAAAGCTGTTGAAGCCATGCGCCTTGGTGCTTTTACCTATCTGGCGAAACCCTTCTCCAACGAACAGCTTCTTGCTGCAATTGCAAAAGCGATTGAACACTATAATCTCTTTAAGGAAATACGCCGACTTCGGGATGAAGCGAGTCCACGCACGGGCTTTGAGGGGATGATTGGCAAGAACCCAAAAATGCTGGCAGTGTATCAGCTTATTGAAAAAGTGTCGCCGACTCCTTCTTCTGTCCTTATTACCGGTGAATCAGGAACAGGAAAAGAACTCGTTGCCAGGGCAATACACAACTTGAGCACCAGAAAGGACGCAGCCTTTATCTCGGTAAACTGTGCTGCGCTCTCAGAACATCTCCTTGAAAGTGAACTGTTTGGCCATGAAAAAGGAGCTTTTACAGATGCGGTTGCCATGCGCAAAGGTCGTTTTGAGATAGCCGACTCAGGAACACTGTTTCTGGACGAGATTGGCGAAATGCCGCCACAACTCCAGGCTAAACTGCTTCGGGTACTGCAGGAAAAACAATTTGAACGTGTCGGCGGCAACACAACCCTTGTGGCTGATGTCAGAATACTTGCTGCCACCAACAAGGAACTAAAAGATGAGGTTGAAAAAGGGGTATTTAGAGAAGACCTGTATTATCGTCTCAACGTCATTCATATACACCTCGTTCCCCTGAGAGAAAGGATTGACGATATTCCGGCCCTGGTTGGACACTTCATCGACAAGAACAAAAAAAATCTGAACAAGGAGCTGGCTATTTCTCCTGAGGCAATGCGCCTTCTTGTCTCTCTGCCCTGGGAGGGTAATGTACGCGAGCTTGAAAATACCATTGAGCGGGCCGCCATTCTCTGTTCAGAAGGACTTATCGAGGCTGATGATGTCCAGCCTGATTCAAGCACCCTTAATCCGAACCAGGAATGGAGTTCAGGTCTTGATCTGCAGCAGTTTATTCCGGAAAGTCTCAGCCTTGCAGAGATTCTTGGCGGCATTGAAGAAACCCTGGTTCGTCAGGCCCTGGAAGAAGCTGGTCACGTTCAGGCGAGAGCTGCTGAGCAATTAGGAATCACCAAGAGTCTTCTTCAATACAAGATGAAAAAATACAAAATTCAAAAAAAGAAAAAAGGTAACTGATCACGGGCAGTTCATCTCTTCCCGAGCACTCTTTTCCGCATACTCTTGTCCACGAAAGTCTTACTTTGCCAGCTTACCTGCCCGAAAGGGTGCCTGCCCAATTCTGCTGCACCCCTGACCAGCGACAGGTCAGAAACAGAGCATAACGCTTACAGTACAGGCCCCGTGACTGGTGACGAAAAAAAATCCCGGTGAGCCCTGCCCCTTTTGGTCAACAATGTCGGCAGACCAGTTCTGGAAGAGGATTGTCCACACTTTCACCACCCCAGTTCAGCTTGTTTCTAAGTATGGTAAAATAGCTTTTTAATGGAGAGCTTATCAAGAGCAGGGGCTTGCTCGCTTTGCAAACTACTAAATAATCATCACCTGACAACCGCCACCGGCACTCTCCATCAATAATTACCTGGACCTCTCCTGCCGGGGCCAGCAGCTGCGAGGTGATTTTTACCTTGGGCGACAATAAAACAGGACGCGACTCAAGCATAAAAGGACATATTGGCGTAATGACCATGGTGTCGAGTTCACCGTGTACTACAGGGCCGCCTGCTGAAAGATTATAGGCCGTCGATCCGGTCGGGGTGGCAAAAATCAGTCCATCAGCCCTGTAGGTTGCGACATACTCTTTGTCCGCCCAGCATCGTAAACGAACCATGTGTTCAAAGGTGTCCTTAACGATGACAACTTCATTCAGCCCGTAAACCGGTTCACTCTTTGTTCCATCCTTTCCGTGAACAACAGAAGCGGCCAGCATGATACGCTCTTCCAGGCGAAACTCTCCTCTGAGTACGGTTTCAAGAGAATAATACAGCTCATCACTTGACACTTCTGTCAAAAATCCCAGATTGCCAAGATTAACACCCAGAATCGGTATGCCGGCTGTACTGGCTTCCCTGGCAACATGGAGCAAGGTCCCGTCTCCGCCAAGAACAATAATAATATCCATGTTCCGGTTTATTACGCCTAAAGAAGCATCAATGCCTCTTTGCTTCAACCAGTTAAAAAGCTCCAGCCCGATTTGCTGTACATCCGGACTGTCTTTTTTGGTTATAATGCCGACATATTGTATATCCACAGTACTCTGTCTCCTTGGCAGCAGCCGATAATGGGGGGCTGTGCCCTCTCCTGCTGAAGTGCCCGTGATCAGTTACCCTTTGCACGGTGAGTGGCCTGCATAACTGCATCCATCAGCGCTGCCCGTACATTATGTTTCTCCAGCGCATGGATTCCGTGGATTGTTGTCCCGCCGGGAGAAGTAACCTGCGCTTTCAGTTCAGCTGCACACAATTCACTTTTCATGGCAAGTTTTACTGAACCATACATGGTCTGCAAGACGAGTTTTTCTGCCAGCCCCCTTGGCAGACCGGCAAGCACGCCGCCATCTGTCAGGGCATCGATTATGGTAAAAATATACCCTGGCCCGCTACCGCTCAGTCCGGTAACGGCGTCGAGTAATTCTTCCTTGACTTCTATGCACAGCCCTACAGAGGAAAAAATTTTTTGAGCAATGTCCCTGTCCTGCTCCAGGACATCGTTATGTATGCTTATTGCTGAAGCTCCTTCAAGAATAAGTGCTGGAGTATTGGGCATTACACGTATGAATCGCCTTACCTGTGGGAAATACTCCTCAAGAGCCCCTAAAGCCACGCCAGCCATTATCGAGATCAAGAGCTTTTTTTTGTCAAAAAATTGGTTAAATAAACCGGAAACATCACCAATAACCTGAGGCTTGACAGCCAGGATAACGTTATTGCAGGTATCGCTGAAAAAAGCTGGTTCACTGGTTGTCGAAACCGTATATGTTTTGGCTAGATACTGCAATCGTAAAGAATCGACATCATAGACAGTGATATCCTGACTGGAAAATAACTTTGCTTCAAGTATTCCACGAATAAGTGCTTCAGCCATCTGGCCGCCGCCTAAAAATCCAATTGAGGCTTTTTCGTTAGCAGACATATCAGTTTCACCAAATGTAAGATAATACGTAATTACTCGCAGGGCATGCGCCCGCCTGTAACTGATCGCAGGCTCTTCATGATGTCAGGGAGCAGACTCAAAGTTTGCCAGAATGTTCAAAAGGTCAGCTCAGGCAATACCATCTTTGGCAGTGTTTTGGCAACACATATACGCAAGGATAACACGTTACCAAAAGCTGCCAAACCTGGTACCACCTGAGCTGATGGAAAACTCGGGTTAAGGATGCCCCAAGACAGGCGAACCGGGAGCAGGCCCGAAATGAACAAAAAAGCCGTCGGGATGTCCGACGGCTTTTTTGTTAATTTTTCAGCAAACTACTCGTATACATTACAATATTTTGATTTTACATCAAGATATCGATTGCCCAATGCAACTCCTCTCCCTCGGCCAGTTACACGGCACACGCCTGTCGCTGGATAACTGCAGAGCCGCCAGGAGTAAAAAAGGGGGTCAGGCAGTGGCCTGCCGCCTTTGTTGTTTTCACAGCTTTTTGCAAAATTGTCTTGCCCTGCTTTTTTTTATACTCAACATACTCCCAGCACTGAGGGTTAGCTGCTATGGTTTGCATTAAACCAAAATGCAACCCATGCCCTGATCGATCAGCAATTACATGTCCGAGCAAAGGGGTGCCGAGCAGCATCAAATCACCGACGAGATCAAGAACTTTATGCCGGACGAACTCATCATGAAAACGAAGCCCATCCTCGTTTAGGATAGATTTCCTGTCCCAGTGAATAGCAATGGTATTATCAAGGGTTCCACCAAGAGCCAGCCCATTTTCCCACAAATACTCAACCTGTTCAACAAAGCCAAACGTTCGGGCAGAAGCGATTTCCCGACAAAACTTTTCAGAGTCAAAGTCCATGGTATAGGTTTGCTCATCAATCAACTCATTGTCAAAGTGGATTCGTCCGGTGATCCTGAATCCGTCGCAGGGTTCAACCCTGATACTTTTTCCTTCTTCTGCATAACTTATCGGCCTGGTTACGCGGAGCATCTTGCGCGGGGCGTCTTGCTTTTGCCTGCCTCCCTTCTTTAAAAGACAGATAAAAGGTTTTGCGCTTCCGTCCATAATTGGCACCTCATGCGAATCAATATCTATTTCCGCATTATCAATGCCAACACCGCAGAAGGCCGCCATCAAATGCTCTGTAGTGGAAATCTGGTGCCCGTTATGGCCAATGGTTGTTGCAAGCCGGGTATCTACCACATTTTCAACGCGAGCAGATATCACGGTACGATCAACAGCGTCTGACCTGAAGAATCTGATACCTGTGTTTATGGGAGCAGGTCTGATCGTCAGATTAACAGTACGTCCAGTATGCAGCCCGACACCGTAACAGCTAACTGAATGCTTTAAAGTATGTTGATACGCCTCTCCTGAAGAACCCATATAATTTTCCTTGTCTCATAAAAAGAGTAAAAAAAAGCACATACAGCGATATATGCAAAAAACAGGCCTTCTTCTGAAAAATCAATGTACTAAAATTAAATTCCAAAATAATTGAATATAATTAAGCAGGTATCCTGCAGGTACCCACAGGGTGCCCGCAAAAGGACAGGCAGGCGTGTGTGTCAAAAAAAACACAGAAAAGCACCTGCCTGAAAAATGTTGAAATTTCGACACAGAAAAAAAGTTCAGGTTCAGGAAAAATCCAAAGCAGACAAAGCGTTAAGTATCAATTGATCAAAGGCATTATCCGCACTGACTCTCATCTGAATAACGTGCAGGGGAAGCGAAAATGAAAAATGTCGCAATTTAACGAGATCCTTTTCAGTTGTTACCAGGCAATCAGCCTCAGCTTGTCCGGCTCTGGCAATGATCCTTGAAATCTCTTTTTCGGTATACTGAACATGGTCTGAAAAGGCACTGAACCCCACAACCTTTTTATACACGCCCTTCAGAGTGTCCCTGAAGGAATCAGGGCGGGCTATTCCGCAAAATCCATAACAGGTCATCTGGTTGATACTATCTTTCTCATCTGGACAGATACCACCTTCATTGTCCACCTGGAAACTGCCGGCAATGTCATACCCTGCAAAGCAGGTATTGTTACCAGGGAATCTGGAATTCAGGAGTTCGGCAAATTTATGCGCTCTGTCCTGGTTGGCATCGGTAACTCCTGTCAGAAGAAAACACGTTGCTCTATGTAAGGCGGAAACCGGTTCTCGAAGATGTCCACCAGGAAAGACCCTTGAATTTCCAGCCAGAAAATCAGCATTAAAGAGCACCAGGTCAATATCTCGTTTGAGCTGAAGATGCTGAAAGCCATCATCCAGAAGAAGAACATCTGCGCCCATAGAAATCGCCTTTCTCGCAGGTACAATTCTTTTTCTCCCGGTTAAAACCGGTACGCCGGCAAGCGTTTCTGCCAGCAGTCGCGGTTCATCGCCAGCCTCATCAGCATCAAGAAACACTGTTTCTCCGTCAGATACGATATTAACCGGATGAAACGTCTTCCCTCCGTATCCTCTGCTGATGACAGCCGGGGTGTATCCTGAAGCCTGCAGCAAACGTGCAAGATACTGCACCACCGGAGTTTTACCTGATCCTCCCAGGGTCAGGTTGCCAACACTTATTACCGGGACCTGAACCGAAGCCTGAGACCATATTTTCGTTCCATACAATTTTTCCCTTATCTTCATGGCCAGGCTGTATATGGGAGAAAAAGGTCGTCCTGCCGCAAAGAATACTGACGTACTATTCATCTTTTTCATTGAAGGTGGTAACTGCTCACAGCTCGCCCCTCTTTGAACGATCACGACCCGCCGCAGAGAGGGGCTGTAGCTGCCAATCATGATCGCCCGAAGATGGGTGAGCTAAGAGCACTTACTGTCTGACTTGAGAGCAAACAGATACAAACAGAGGTATGTAATATTCGTGAGCAGGCTCAAATTTCGCCAGAATGCTCACCAAGGGTCAGCTCAGGTAGTACCATTTTTGGCAGCATTCTGGCAACACATATACCGGGGTATAATGTGTTGCCAGAATGCTGCCAAAAATGGCGCGGCTTGAGCTGATGAGAAATTCGGGCTAAGAGGGAGCAGCAGCATAATCTGGTAACTTATCACGGGTACTTCATCCTTTAATGATCACTCTTTCCCGCCTACTCCTGCACACGAACGTCTCACTTCGCCTGCTTACCTGCCCGAAAGAGTGCCTGCACAATTCTGTTGCACCCGTGACTGGTTGCATGATGTGTGGTTACCTGGTAACAAAAAAAAGCCGCTGTCACATCGATGTATTGCCAAGTTTGCATTCAATGAATAAGATTGTAACTGATCACGGGTAGTTCATCCCTGCACGATTACAACTCCCCGCATACTCTCTTGTAATGGGGAGCTGTGCCTGCTCAACCCTGTTGCAGCCGTACCCGGTTACATAAGGTTACATAAGATTAGTGGCTGCGCCAGGTGTGCCAGCCACAAAAAAGCCATGAAAGCTCGCCACTTTTGCCGAGAGACGTTCATATAACAGACAGATAGTATCGTGAAAAAAATTCGAACAGGCGTTATAGGTGTTGGCTATCTGGGCCGGTTTCATGCTCAAAAATATGCAGGGATGGAGCATGTTGAGCTTATAGGCGTCGCTGATCCAGACAGCAGGCGAACACAGCTCGTAGCGGAAGAGTGCGGGTGCGCCCAGTTTGATGATTATCATGACCTCCTGCAGGAAGTCGATGCATTATCCATTGTAGTTCCGACGATTTTACATCATACAATTGCAAAGGAATGCCTGCAGCATTTTGTAGACATTCTTGTGGAAAAACCATTTACAACAACCCTTGCCGAAGCTGACGAACTCATTGAGCTGAGCAAAAAACACAACAGGCTCATCCAGGTAGGCCACCTTGAACGCTATAATCCAGCATTGCTTGCAGCGCGCCCCTTACTGACCTCCCCTCTCTTTATCGAAGCCCATCGCCTCTCTGTTTTTAATCCCAGAGGCACAGATGTTGATGTTGTTTTAGACCTGATGATTCACGACATCGACATCATTTTATCTCTTGTCAATTCGCCTGTTAAAACTATTCACGGTGTCGGCGTCCCGGTAATCACCCCTCGCACAGACATAGCCAATGCCAGGGTGATTTTTGCAAATGGATGTACGGCGAATATCACTGCCAGCAGAGTATCCATGAAAAACATGAGACGCATGAGGATCTTTCAACCGGGGAAATACCTTGCCGTTGATTTTAATAAAAAAGAAGTATTGGCTACCTCTGTAAAAAGGAGTCAAAGCAGGCAGGATGCGATTTTTGACACGACGACACACGGCCACAAGGATCAGGATGTCCTGAAAACTGAACTTACTGACTTTATTAACAATGTTAGGCAGAGACGCATCCCTCTTGTTTCCGGAAACGAGGGAAAAAGGGCCCTGGAAACTGCGCTGGACATACGCAAACACATTGCAGCTTGCCGCTCTCAAGTCCAGGACATCTTCACTCAATGCGGTGAGCCTGATCCATATACGTTGAAGCATGAGCTTATCTCCTGAAGAGTCTTTCCAATGCCTCAGTATCTCAAATCCTTAAAGCAGCCTGGGGCTGCACCGCATATTATGATTAGCGCAGGAGAAGCCTCAGGAGACATCCATGGCGCAAACCTTTTTCGCTCCATCAAAAAGCTGCTGCCTGACATTACCTGCAGCGGCATGGGCGGCAATGAACTGCAGAGGGCCGGGGTCAATGTTGTTTTTGATGCCGCTTCAATTGCTGTTGTTGGTGCAAGTGAAATAATAAGCCACCTGAAAAACATCCTCCTTGCCCGCAAGATGATGATAAAAGAGATGACCAATAATCGGCCAGCTCTGCTTATCCTTGTTGATTTCCCCGATTTCAACCTGTTGCTTGCGGCCCAGGCAAAAAAAATGGGGGTTCCGGTTTTCTATTATATCAGTCCGCAGGTCTGGGCCTGGCGGACAGGTCGAATGAAAAAAATTGGCCTGCTCTCCCAAAGGGTGGCCACCATCCTGCCCTTTGAGCAGGATTTCTACAAACAACACGGTTATACAGTTGATTATGTCGGTCACCCGCTTCTGGATACAGTCATCGCAAGGAAAAACACAAAAGCGGTGTACAGGCAATACGGGATTCCCGGGCAAAACCGCTGCATAGGACTCCTTCCCGGCAGCAGAAAAAAGGAAATACAGGCACTGCTGCCAACGTTTCTTGAGGTTGCATACATGCTCGACAAACGCCATGAGCAACCATACACGTTTCTCCTGCCAAAAGCATCGACCATCGACCTGGAAATACTGGAAGAACTCGGCATACATAAAGCACGACAGCAGATGGACATAAGAGTGATTAATGACCATCGTTACGACCTTATGGCCGCATGTGATATTGCCATTGCCGCCTCAGGAACTGTCACCCTGGAACTGGCCATTCTGGAAACCCCAGCCATTGTTGCCTACCGCGTGTCCCCGTTGACCTACCTGACAGGTCGCTTGCTGATCCGCAATATCGATTATTTTTCTCTTGCCAACCTCATTGTCAAAAAAGAAATTATGCCCGAATTTTTGCAGCATGAGGTCACAGCAGAAAATCTTTATCAGGCCTGTGACCATATTCTCACCATTCCAGGAGAACGGGACAGGATTGTTCAGGAATTCAGGAAGGTAAAGAAAATGCTTGGAGAAACCGGTGCCTCAAAAAGAGCGGCAGCAATTGTTATTGAGATGCTGAAAGCAGTTTCAGGATAAAAGCAAGTGAAACCAAGACGGTACATGCCCAATGAGCAGATACAGTAAAAGCAGGGTTGACAGAGAGGTCAGTGATCCAGTTCACATCCCCATCGACGGGACGCTTGACCTGCACACGTTTAACCCGGGAGAGCTGAAACAGCTCATCCCTGATTACCTTCATGAATGCAGGAACAATACTATCTATCAGGTTCGTATAATACACGGAAAGGGAACCGGCACATTGCGGCGCTCTGTCCACTCGATCTTGCAACAACAGTCAATGGTTAGTAACTACTCACTGGGTGTGTAACTCTCTGGTTTTACATACCTCAAACGTGTAACTGCTCTCAGGTTGCCCATATTTGGACAAGCACGATTGGCAGCTACATGGGGAGCAACGCTTGTCACCCTCCACAACGAGGATATATAGTTTTGGCCGTGCCACTACTCACACAGCACGTAACATACTTATTTCATTTGATGAAATTTTAAGCCTGCTTTGAGATTGCTCAGATTTGCCAGGAGCGATTGGCAGCTATAGCCTCTCTGTGCGGCCAATCGTGATCGACCGAAGAGAGGTAAGCGTGGAGCAGTTACCCGGCAGTTTCAATCAACCCTTTTTCCGCCGCAAGAGTACGGACCGACAGCATGAAAGTCGACGGCATGGGCAGTGCTCTTGTTTCCTGAAGAATTCCCAGTTCCCTGGCCATCAGCAGGGAGGGAATGGAATAAATCCCCTCCTGATTGTCACAGATCACCTTCATGCGAAGCGCATCAGTAAGAAAGGGACACAAGTCGCTCAGACGAATGGCAACCTGCCTCAGCTCCTGCTCAACAAGATCCCGGTTTTTATTAGCAAAATCAACAATTTTCTGATCAGAGGGCTCTGTGCCAAAAAGATTGTTGACAACTGCCCCGGCGAGCATTGTCAGGCGATGCTGATCCTCAGGTTCTGTTCTTTTTCCAAGATCATTCTTCAGTGCCTGAAAAAAGACCATCTGAACCATTGACACCGCTTCCCGCATCACTGGTATGGTTTTACTGTCCCATGACACTCCAGGAACACGCTCTCTTTCTTTTGGGTAACTACTCACAGAGTCTGCAACCTTTTTATTTCACTTCATGTTAAGCCTGTCACTGCTTTCACAGGACAAGTTTAACGGCAGCATGTTCGCTAAGCTGCCGATACAATGACAGCCTCATCTCTTCTGAGGCAAGTATCAATTCCAGATTCATGCTTATATATTTCCCTTTGGAACTCGAACGGGAATCCGTAAGGATATAGCCGCCTTCTTCACCTGCGATGGCTGCGACTGCTTTCGTGACAGCTGTTCGATCCCAGCCGATTATCGTGTATTGCCAGGGACAGGGATACGAAATGTCAAGTTTTTGTCCTTGCAGGTGATTTATAGTTTTTTTCATAACGGTACATTCAGGGGCGGCAGGATTTTACCGCAATGAGCTACAACTGTCTTTGAAAAAGTTTTGAAAGTAGTTTTATTGGGAATTGCACCATCAAATAAAAGCCCTTTTTGCAGCTCAACCTGTTTATACAACAAGGTGATGGCTTGAGTTGTAGTCAACCCTAACTGCTGAAATATCTGCTCAGCTTTACCTTTTAAGTCTGGCTCCATTCGAGCTCTGACTGAGGATGTTTTACTCACATTTTACCTCCCTTTACATAGAGTATATTGCAGCTCAAACGAAAAACAGTGTCAAGCTTTGGAAAGTTGGTGCTGAGCCCGGCAGGGGAGATGAAAGACGACGTGATTTCAATCCGGTACCTGGATTTTTTCTCAGTTGTTTTTCCATGACCAGTTACGGAAAAATTTCAGGGGAAAATACGGGCTCAAAACGCCCAAATCAGCTGACGGCAGGCAGGCATACGCTATCATGTTATTGGCTTCACCGGCTGCTTTTTAACGACAATCTCCAAAGGGATGACATGTAACTGCCGGCTTTTTTGATGTGTCGCTCCGAGTTTCCACTCTTCACAGACAAAATCATCTCCCAGCAATTGGTCCACTTCCTCCACAAGCCCGGCAATATTTATTACCGGGTGCCTTGAAAACACCTGGGGTAACCCGTAGGTGAGATTACAGGCCAGACAGTGCCCCCGTCTTTCGTGGAGTTCCAGCTCAAAGCGGAGAATATCATCATCCACTTCAAAACGATCAAAAGTCAACCGGATATCAAATGCCCCCTCCTCTGCATCACCGAGCAATGCTTCGAAAAAAGCATCGGCCCGATCGCCCGGGAAAAGTTGTTCCAACGCTTTCTGGGCAAAGACCTCTTGAAATGTATCCATCAATTCTTCTCTCCTGTCGATATTTTGTAGCTACCAGAAAGATCTGTACCTCCCCGGTTTCATATGTTGTCTGATCTGCTGTATAACCAGTCACGGGGCTGTGCCTCCCCGTTATTCTCTGTTTCTGACGTATAACTGGTCGTCACAGGCACCTCAAAATCTGGACAAGCACCATTTCCCGCTGTACAAGAATGCGGGAGATGGTGATCGTCCAACAATGAAGTGCCTGTGGCGACCAGTTACGATCTACTCCGTCTGCTTCACCGTGTCAACATGGTTTGCTTCTGCTCATTTGTATGGTATGAGTGACTTACTCCTCAATACCTGTCATAAAAAACAAGAAATTATGTGAGGTGTAAGCCTCTTGGGTTGCGGGTTTTCCGCATTAGAGTATATATTAATCCATCAACATCTCTGTACATGTATACACAGCCTCCCTCACAGGAAAAGCAGCCACACGCTCTCAACCCGGCGCAAACTCTGGCGGTAACACACGGAGAAGGGCCAATTCTCGTCATTGCCGGAGCCGGAAGCGGCAAGACCAGAACGCTGGTCCACAGAATGACCTACCTGCTTGACAAGGGTGTACCTCCAGAATCTATCCTTCTGCTTACCTTTACCAGGAGAGCTGCCCAGGAAATGTTATGGCGGGCCAGCCAGCTCTCGTCTCAGCCGTCCAATAAGATTTTCGGAGGTACCTTTCACGCCACTGCTCACCTGCTCTTACGGCGATACGGCCACCATCTTGGCCTTGACTCACGCTTTACCATTATTGACAGAGGTGACGCTGAGGGGATCATCAATCTCATTAAATCCTCTCTTGGTTTTTCCGGAGCCGGCAAGCGTTTTCCCTCAAAACGGGTTATCATGAACCTTTTTTCCGGCTCCATCAACAAATCAACTTCAATTGAAGACCTTGTCATGGATGGGCATTACCATCTCACTGAATTTACAGATGATTTTCTTACCATCTTCGAGCATTACAGGCAATTTAAACATGACAATGCCCTGATGGACTACGACGACCTGCTGGTCAACTGGCAGCGGCTGCTTACCGAATCAGACGAAGCAAGAGATGCCATATGCAATCGTTTCCATCATATACTGGTAGATGAATATCAGGACACGAACCTGATCCAGGCTCATATTGTCCGCCTGCTGGCCACAAACAGGGACAATGTTATGGTGGTGGGAGATGACGCCCAGTCAATCTACAGTTTTCGTGGAGCAGACTTCTACAATATAATACGATTTTCAGAACAGTTTCCAGGAACATCTCTTGTAAAGCTTGAAGAAAACTATCGTTCCACCCAGCCGATTCTGCAGCTGACCAACGCGATCATCAGCAATGCTGCGGAAAAGTTCACCAAGACTCTTTTTTCTCAAATACAAAGTGACACCCGCCCTCTTGTTTATGAAGCTCGTGATGAAGGCGGCGAAGCCAGATTTGTGGTGGAGAAAATAAAAACACTGCGTGATCAAGGGGTTTTGCCCCATGAGATTGCCGTTTTATTTCGTTCTGGATTTCATTCCTATAAACTTGAAATGGAATTATCCAGCCACTTTTTTACTTATGAAAAACGCGGCGGCATGAAACTCACGGAGACAGCTCATATCAAGGATATACTGTCATTTTTCAGGATACTGGTCAACCCGTGGGACACCCTCTCCTGGCACCGCATTCTCCTCCAGCTACATAAAGTTGGACCAAAGACAGCCCAGAAAATTATTCGCAGTATATGCGCCACCGAAAACCCGATTCAGGCCCTGCTCTCCTATAAACCAGGGAAAAACTGGGAATCCGGGTTTACCCTGTTAACCCGGACCCTGGAAAAGATAGCTAACGATGCCCTGAGTCCTTCAACGATTTATGACAGGGTCATAGACTATTATCTCCCTGTTTTTGAAAAAATTTATTACGACGATTATCCAAAGCGGCGTAAGGAACTCGATCAGGTAAGCGTTCTCATCAATGGTTATGAAGATCTGCAGACCTTTGTTGACGACACAGTCCTTGATCCTCCAGAGCCTGATGACGCGTTAATAAAAGATGAAAATGCAACCAACATTGTCTTGTCCACCATTCACTCGGCCAAAGGTCTTGAGTGGGATGCGGTTTTTGTCATCGGACTGGCCGAGGGCCGTTTTCCTCACCAGAATTCTTCTCATGGAGAACAATTTGAAGAAGAGCGAAGGCTGTTGTATGTAGCGGCTACACGAGCCAGAAAACAGTTGTTTCTGACCTATCCATGCAAACTGATGTCAGCTGACCGACAACAGTACAGCACTACCATGTCTCCATTTCTGCAGGAGATCCCTCCGGGACTGTACGTAAAAGAACAACACACCGCCTTGCCATTGCAACAGCCCCCTGTTTCTCATGCCGCAACACCCGGGATCACCAGGTTTCACCACAAAAAAATGACCGACCAATCCTTTTCTCCGGGTATGTCAGTTAAACACAGCCATTTCGGAACCGGCCGGGTCACTGACCTGCCAGGTTCTCGTAAAGTGACCGTTGCCTTTGACCGATACGGCACCAGAACCCTTCATCTGGATTACACCATCCTGGAAATCATATAAGCAGAGACTACCCCGCAACAATGCTGTATTCACAGGCCTGTAGATATCTTGAAGAATTACAGTTCTTCACCATAAAACTTGGTCTTGAAGCCACAGGTGCCCTTCTGCTCCATCTTGGTTCCCCCCAGAATTGTTATCCTGCCATACATCTGGCAGGAACCAACGGGAAAGGTTCAGCTGGAGCCATGCTTTCCTCGCTACTCAGTACCAATGGCTATAAAACAGGCTTTTACTCTTCTCCTCATTTAGGTTCCATACGTGAACGATTTCAGATCAATGGTACCCTTATTTCGCAAAAAGAATTTGCTGACACTGCGGCAATAATCATCAATATCCTGCAGAAACGAAAGATTACTTATTTCGAATTTACCACTGCACTGGCATTTCTCTGGTTTAAAAATCAGCAGGTGGACATTGCCGTCATCGAGGCGGGTCTTGGCGGAAGACTTGATGCCACCAACGTCATGTTCCCTCTTGTTTCAGTTATCACGAATATTGCCCTGGACCACCAGCAGTATCTGGGATCGACAATCGAACAGATAACGTATGAAAAAGCAGGCATCATTAAACCTCACACGCCCGTGGTTTCAGGGGTAGAGCAGCAACCAGCCAAAAATATTATCAAAAAAGCATGTGCTGAAAAAGCCTGTCCATTGTATACCCTCAAAGACGATTTTATTATCGAACAAACCTCTGATACATACAGGTATTTGTCCACAACAACAGGGTATGAGCTTGACAGGCTGACAATACCACTGGCAGGAAGACATCAGAAAAAAAATGCCGCTCTTGCCCTGGCTGCGCTGGAGATGGTCGGGCAAAGCGGCTTTACGTTTACCAAACAGTCTCTGAGAAAAGGGCTCGCAACGGTTCAGTGGCCGGGAAGAATGGAGCGGCTTTATACAACAGCAAACGGGCAGAAATACCATTATCTTCTTGACGGGGCTCATAACGAAGCTGGGGTAGCCTGCCTGCTTGACACCCTTAAACAGGATCTCGCCGAAAAAAGGATTATTCTGCTTTGGGGACAAATGGCTGACAAAAAGACAGGTGTTTATTTCACTGAATTGCTGCAACTGGCAGCCCTTATCATACTTACTCAGGCGGAAACAGAACGTTCAGCTTCACCTCGTGATATGCTGGAGAGCTTACCAGAACCATTGCCTGCAAAAACCATCTGCCGGGACGAAGTAGAAAGTGCCCTGCGTTCTGCTGAAAAACATGCAGATACAAGCAGTCTGATCTGCATCGCAGGTTCTCTTTATCTGGTTGGAAAGGCGAGAGAACTTCTAACAAAAAGAAGGTAACCAATCACAGGGGTTGTATTGTAGGCGTCATTCTCTGCTTCTGACCTGTACCTGGTCACGGGTGCGGCAGCATTGTGCAGGCACTCTTTTTAGCAGGTAAGCAAGCGAAGTGAGACGTTCGTGTACAGGAGTCTGCGGGAAAGAGTGATCGGGCAAAGATGAACTGCCTGAGAGCAGTTACACGTTTGAGGCAGGTAAAACCAGAGCGTTACACGCCCAGTGAGTAGTTACGACAAGAAAAGAATAAAAAAAGAGCGGGACAAGGCTCGTCAACTCCGCAAAACACGCTGGTGGCAAAAAAAAACATCATCAGGCAGGTGTTACTATTGCGGCAGGGCAGTCGGGTTCAGCGATCTGACCATGGATCACGTCATACCTCTGTCCCGGGGAGGGAACAGCAGCAAGGATAACCTTGTCCCCTGCTGCAAGACATGCAATACCAAAAAAAGATCCTCCCTGCCTGTTGAGTGGAAGGAGTATATGGAGAGGCTGAACAAAATAACATGATCTGTCCGAAGATACATGTTATTATCTTGTGTTGTACTCGCGCAGGGAGAAGAGGCATGTATATAACAGTCTCCCGGCAAAGGTGATCGGGCAAAGATGAAGTGCCCGTGATCAGTTACAGCCCTGCTGGTTAGTTTGCATTGACAAGTACACCTTATCTGGCTAATAGTATTAGCTGAATCTAATCAGGACTACCTGTAGTTGGTCAACATACACTAATGGAGAAAAAGATGACTCAGGCAATAGCTCTTTATTTCGATGGTGGCATTATCTTCCGTAATGTACGGCCCCTTGAAATGATACTGGATGAATGCGTCAGTAAAGGTATCGAGCACATACATGTCAACCCGCAGGAAATGAAATACGGAACATGGGATCTGGTGCTTGTCTTCAACAATAAAGAGACCCGGGAACAGTACCAGGCCGGCGAGGTACAATATACCCCCTCGTGGGCACCCGGAACCAGAAAAGAAAAGCAGCGGATCAATCCTTTAAAGGCTGCAAAACGGGCGGCTCGCCGAAGATGACAGGTAACACCTCATCGGTGTTTACCCCGGCAGTCTGGCGATAAAGTTTGACAACCTGGCTTCTTTTTTTGTAGCCTGAAAGGTAACTCCTCACCGCTCCCCCCTCTTTGAACGATCACGACCCGCCGCAGAGAGGGGCTATAGCTGCCAATCGTGCTTGTCCAGATAGGGGCAGCCTGAGAGCAGTTACCCGTTTGAGGCAGGTACAATCAGAGCGTTACCCACCCAGTGAGCAGTTACCCTGAAAGCAGTTACAGAGTTAAAAGCTAACCCGGATTTCTCATGAACATGTTGTCTGATCTAAAAAGAAACACATAAAAACAGATGTATGCGATGTCCGTAAGCAGTCTCAGGTTTCGACAAAATGTTCACGAGAAATCCGGGCTCGTGTCCTGTCAACGCTGTCCTGTCGTATCCTGCCTGTCTTTTTCAGCCCTTATGCAGCCTTGCCCTGTGTCACCCGGCCCTACTATGCAGCGCAGGACAAGGCGGCATAGAAACAAGAAAAATCCGGCGCAATATCCTGACATTTCAGCGTTGACAGGACACGAGTGAAAGCAAGGTGATACATGCCCAGGTGAGCAGTTACAATGAAAAGTTATTTTGCTCCTGCTGAAAGAGCGAAAAAAGAAGAAATCCAGGAAAAAATCAGGTATGTCAGCTCCAGTCCACTGATGTCGGCACTGCTCAATTCCGTTGGCGGGCTTCTTGCCGTTCTTGATGAGCACCGGCAGATTCTGGCGGTAAACGAAACCTTTCTGAAAATGATTGGGGCAAAAGATCCTGAAGCATCACTCGGCCTCAGGATGGGAGAGGTGCTGGATTGTGTTCATGCCCATGAAGAGAAAGGCGGCTGTGGTACAGCCCTGGCATGTGCGACCTGTGGCGCAGCAATTGCGACAATGCTCAGTATCAATAAGGGCAAGCCGGCCGAAGAAATATGTGCGCTGACCATTGAAAAATCAGAAAAACAGGTCGATATGGCCCTGCAGGTCAGAGTACAGCCGGTTTGTGTTGAAGAAAGGATGTTCTACCTGCTTCTTTTACTGGATATTACCGAACAACAGCAGCATGCGGCACTGGAGAAGACCTTTTATCACGATATAAACAATATGATGCAGGCACTGGTGGGGGCGAGTGAACTGCTGAGTGTGGAAAATCCTTCCAAGACTTCGGAAATGGTGAAACAAGTGGTATTCCGGCTGAACCGGGAGATTGCCATTCAGCGGGCACTATCAACAGAAAGGGAAGGAAAATACCAGCCATTCTGGCGCAAATACGGTGTCGAGCAGATCATTAAGGAGCTGCTCGATCTGTCCCGGCAGCATCCGGCTGCGACGGGGAAAACGATTGAATATCCGGATGAAATCCCGCCCCGCTTCTTGAAGACTGATATATCTCTGCTCTTACGAGTTCTCGGTAACATGGTTATCAATGCGCTCGAAGAGACAGCTGAAGGAGATATCGTCAGGATACAGCTTGAACCGGAAACCGGCTTTTTTTCTTTCTGTGTCTGGAACAACCAGGTAATACCTGATCAGATCGTTCCCCGGATTTTTCAGCGGCATTTCAGCACCAAAAAAGGGGCTGGAAGAGGGATCGGGACCTACTCGATGAAATTTTTTGGTGAGCAGTTACTTGGAGGCGAGGTTTCGTTCACGACCTCAAAAGATAATGGAACCGTTTTCAGACTCAAAATCCCTGCCTGATTGTACCTGCTTTCAGCTCACCCATTTTCGGGCGATTACGACCTGCCGCACAGAGGGGCTGTAGCGGCCAATCGTGCTTGCCCGTATCTGGGCAAGCTGAAGGCAGGTACAGGCGTCAAGCAAGGGAAACCAGGGTGATACATCCCCTGTGAGTCGTTACGGATTTACCTATATCGTTTCAGCTTGTCGCAGATAACTGTTGCCGCACCCCTGGCTTACGATTTTTTCCTGCCCCCTTTCCCTGCCTCATAGACATCTTCAATACGACCCAGAAAGACCAGAGCTGGGTCGTTGTCATGGCGCATCAGGCAGAGAGCCGGGGGTAGCCTCTTTATTCTGCCTGCCTTGTGCCTGAAAGCAATTACAGGCTTGAAGCAAGTAAAATAAAGAGGTTACATACCCTGTGAGTAGTTACCGAAAATGTAAATCAGGCTCATATTCGAAAAAATTCAGCTTCCATACACCCATCATCTTGATCAGGTGACAAGTATAATGCAGACAGAGCAGAATCATAAAAAATCTGTGGAGCAAGGGGGAGGACAGACTGTGGCAGAGGTTCACGGACAGGAAACCGGAAAGAAGAAAACGAGAAAACCGTTGCCGAAAAAGGTGTTGCTGGGCGGGGCAGGTGTCGTCTTCCTGCTCCTTTTCATCTTTGCCCTGCCGCTGGGAGCGAAATATTACGTTATCGACTGGCTGCAAAAGCATGGTGCGGAACAGGCGGTGATTGACCGGCTTGGCTGGAACCCCTTTCAGGGGAAGTTCTGGATAAATGGGGTAAACCTGATCCACAAGGGCAAAACAGTGATGAAACAGGAGAGGCTTGACATCAATGTCGATTACACCAGCCTGTTTTCCAAAGATGTTGTGCTCTCTTCTCTCAGGTATACCGGGCTCTCCATTGATATTGAACAGACAAGTGACGGCGGCTGGCAGATTGCTACATTTACCATCCCTGCAGCAGCAGAGAAAGAGGAAAAAACAACGCTGCCAGAGAAGGCCGGGGATACCACTGTGCAGACTCGTCAACAGGTACGTGATGCGTGGGCTTTTCTTGCCGATGATGTGGTGTTAACAGACTGTGAAATTCACTATAAAACCCCAGTGCTTGATGTTGTTGTCGATGTTGAATCCGCTGAGCTGGAGCGATTTTCCACTAGGCAAGGGAGTCCTGCCGGCAATTTGGTACTGAAGGGGAGCATTAACGGCGAGCCTGTCAGTATTGATCTGCACCAGGTAGAGATTCTGCCGACACTGCGGCTGGAGGGCAAGGTGGGTATCAACCGCTTTGATCTTGATACACTTGATGCCCTGTTGCATGACGCACTGCCGTTTTTCGGAGGGAGTGCGTCCCTTGACGGAGAGGTGAAGTTTTCTTTTGGCGACAGCGGGATGGACATTAAATACAGCGGCAGTCTAGGTATTGCAAAGGCTGATGCGGGCTCAGCCTCTTTTCGCACCAGGGCGGAAAATCTCGGCTGGCAGGGTACAATTCACTACCGGATGCCGACAGATGCGCCGATGGAAGTTATTACCGAGGGAACGCTTCAGGGAGATGGGTATAGGTTACAGCTTCCCTCTTCGGAAATGCATACCAGCGAGGAGCAGATACAACTCACTGGAACAACACGAGTCACCATTGGCGACAATGTGCAGGTGGAGCATAATGGCAAACTCGCTGTCAAGGCAGTTTCCCTGGGTTTACCTGCCCTTCGGACCACGGAAGATTCCCTTCTCTGGGATGGTCATGTGCGCTACGATTCAGCAAAGGCCCATCGTGTAAAGACAAAAGGGAAGCTGGTGATTACAGCTATGGATTACAATATGCCAACACAGCATCTGCAACTCAGGGAAGAGCAGATCAAATGGCAGGGCAGTATACGTTATCAAGGGAGAAATGGCAGAAATAATAACGATATAAGGCTGGAAGGAGAGCTTGGCCTTGCGCCGGTCAGTTTTGAACATGGCAAGACAGAAGAAAAAGTTACTGCCCTGCTTAAGTCCCTGGGCTGGAAAGGGGTTGTCTCCTTCTTTCAACCGGATGATGGCGGAAGCCAGGTTTCAGCAGATGGAACGCTTTCTGGAGAAGAGGCTGAAGTGACCATGCACGGTAAACACCTTTCTTTTACCGAAAAAGATGTCAGCCTTGCGGCAACAATGGAACTGCATCTTGGTGACGAGCTGCACATACAAGGTGATACGTCCCTGCAAGCTGGTGCCTTTGCCCTTCAGCAATTAGGGAAGAAAGACCCTGTGCTCACCCTGAGCACTCTCGCTGTCAGCAAGATCAAGGGGCTTGGCGGTAAAAAGATTGCTGTAGAGGGGGTTGCTGCTGCTGATCTTGGGCTAAGAGTAGATGGCGGTTTCCCCCTTAACGTAACGGTTTCTGCTATTGAACTGGGTAATTTTTTCACCTCTGATCTGGAAAATTTTACCCTGGATTCTCTTGCCCTGAAAAGTCCAGAGCTTGTCTCCCTGCATAACGGCAAAGACCTTCTTTCCCTTGATGATATTCTTTGTTCCGGCCTGAAGGCAGATTTGAGCGGATCAGCTTCGGCTGCCAGCGTATCCCTGAACAACCTCCTCTTTCTGGAGGATGGCAACAAGCAGGGAGCCGCTCTCAACCAGGCAGAACTAAAAGGTATACGCTGGTCAGGCAAAGATGGAATTACAGCTGCGGATATTGCGCTTGACACCCTTTCAACGACCATTATCCGGACTTCTGACGGGGCGATACATCTTGCCTCACAGCTTGCGGCCATGCAGAAAAACAGCGGCGCGGAAAAGACAAAAGAAAAGCAGCCCAAAGAGGTCACGGCAGCAACCGGACCGATGCCTGTTACCATCAAGCTGGATAAGGTGCGTATCCTCAGGGACAGCCTGATCGAATTTAAGGATCACACCCTTAAAGAACCCTATCAGACCAGTCTGGTTATCGATCAATTTCAGATAACGAACCTGAACTCTGCCAAACCCGACCATAAAAGCCCTTTCAGGTTATCAGGAACTCTTGAGGGACGGGCACCAGTAAAGATAGAGGGCGATATCTGGCCCTTTCAAAAGGATATTGGTATTGATCTGTCACTGGCATTAAGAAACTACCCTTTACGGAATCTCTCCCCTTATCTGACTGAAGGAGCGGGTGTGGGGCTTGCCGGAGGAGAGCTGAAACTGAACAGCTCAGTCCTGTTGAAGAAAGGATATCTGAAGAATACAAATGAATTCCTGCTGGAACAACTCGAAACAAACATGGTTTCAGACGAACTGAACAAACGTCTGCCCATCCCCCTGGACACGGCCCTTTCTGTTTTGCGGGACAACAATGGCAATATTAAACTGTCGGTACCGCTAAGCGGCGAGCTGGACAAGCTGCATGTCGGCCTGGCAGATATTATTGTGACTGCCCTTGAAAAAGCAGTGGTTCCGGCATTGACCGGATATGCCGTCTATGCGTTGGGGCCTTATGGTGCCCTCGCCTATGCGGGGATAAAACTGGGTGAGGATCTGCTGAAAGAGAAAGATTTGCCGGTGATCTTTGTCAAGAGAGAGGTCACTCTGGTTGCTCAGCAGAAAAAACTCATCGACCCGATAGGCAAAAGGATGCAGGCAGAGACAAAGGAAGATATGCGGATTTGCCCCATTGTTGCCTCGTGGGAGATGATGGACAAGGAGCAGATCAACGCCGTTTCAGGACGTGTTGTTCCTGTTTCCCCGGATATGCGGCAGCAGCTTGATGAGTTAGGGCAAAGCAGGGCCAGGAATATTCAGAATTATCTTGCCCGGAACTATGGTATTGAGAAGGATCGGCTGCTGCTCTGTACTACCGTCATCCGGGAGGAGAAAAAGATGCTGCCGCTGGTTATTTTACGCAAGTAGCAGAAAAATCTGCTTGCAGACCGTCAGGCTCCAGGTGCGTCGTTAAGATATCTGTAAGTGATTTAATCGTAAAGGGCTTCTGCAAAAACGTCACCGCTCCAGCATCAAGCATTTCCAGAATTTTGTCATCCTGGCCAAAGCCGGAGCTAAGGATAACCTTCACTTCAGGATCTAGTTTCCGTAACCCCAAAAAGCACTCCTTACCGGACATCTTTGGCATGATCAAATCAAGGATAACAATATCAATTTCTTCCCTGTTCTCACTGTAGAGAGCAAGCCCCTCCGCCCCATCTGAGGCTGTCAACACCTGGTATCCCGCTACTTTAAGCAGCTCTTTTGTTGTTGAACGAATAAGCTCGTCGTCATCAATAAGCAAAACTCTCCCGCTGCCCTCAAGCTGGGAGACCGGAAAAACGGTCGTGTCGCTTTTTTTCGGTTTCTCATGTTTGGGAATAAAAAAGGTAAAAGAACTGCCACGCCCTGCCTCTGAAGAAACCTCAATAAACCCATCATGCTCTTTCACTATATTAAAGACTACAGTCAGACCGAACCCTGCCCCCTGAGTATTTTTCTTTGTGGAGTAAAAGGGAAGATAGATCCTGGAGATTTCATCTTGAGCAATACCAACTCCATCATCTGAGACTTGCACGCACCAGTAATTATCGTGGACAGCTTCGGGATGAACTTTCTGGAAAGAGGTGTCAGTCGCAGAGTCCATTATCTCAATACTCATGTTCCCTCCCCAGGTATCGTCGTCTCTCATAATGGTCATCGCGTGGGCGGCATTCACGCAAAGATTGACCACCACCTGCTCCAGCTGCGTTGCATCAGCCAGAACCAGAGCCGGTCCTTTATGATAACAAACATTGATCTCAATGGATTTATCCAGAGAATTTTCTATGATGGCGACAGCATGACAGACAACATCATTAATATCCACCGCACTGACTTCCAGGGTATCCTTTTTGGAAAAGGTCAGAAGCTGACGAATGACCCTTGATGCACGCAGGGAAGACTCTTCGATCTTCTCCAGGGAGTCAAGCAGCTCTTCCGGCTCAAGCTCGTCAGCCTTGCTTTTCAGCTTAAGCAAGGACACATGCCCGGTAATGCCGCCAAGTACATTATTAAAATCATGGGCCAGCCCGCCAGCCATGAAACCAACTGCTTCAACTTTTTGCGCCTGAATCAATTGTTGTTCCGCTTTTTTACGGTCAGTTATATCAAGAACGCTGACAATGATATAGTCTGGCTCCGACAACATTATTTTCCTTGCTGCCAATTCAATATAAAATGTGGTTGTACTCCCGAGTTGATACGCCTCCCAGCCCAGAGACGAGCCGCTTCCCTCCACCATGTTTTTCCACTCTTCCAGAAATATCCGCCCCTTTCTTTCTGGAACGACAAGACGGCAAAGGTGTAATCCATCAATAAGGTCCTGTTTCTCTCTGGCCCCAAACATGGTCACGGCAGCAGTATTCACGTCAACTATCCTGCCGTCAGCCTTACACAAAAGGATGGCAAGAAAACAGGAATTAAAGATGGCACTGTATTTCTTTTGACTTTCAACGATAACGCCCTTACTGTCGCTGACACGCTGAGCCATGCTGTTGAGGCCTTCTACGAGTTGATTCAGGTCTTCATGCCGCAACGGTGCTATTTTTTGTTTAAAATCGCTGTCGCCGAATCGCTGCACTCCCTGTATCAGTTTTTTCAGAGGGGAATGGAGGATGCGGCAAAAAAGGATATGGAGCAGGTACGAGTTGACGATCAGGATGAAAAATACCAGCAAGGCGATAATCATAAGGGTGGTCTGCTGCGCGGAGCGAACCTCTGTATCGGCAAGCAGTATCGTCACTTCACCGAGGTGTATCCCCCTGTGATAAAGTTGCCGATGAATTTCCGGGATAATTGATTCTTTCTGCACAAATTCATCAACAAGCAGACCTGTTGCCTGTGACTCGAGGCGAACGCCGAAGAGTCTGCCTGAAGCCACATAGCTTTTGGCACTGTTTACAGCCATCTCGTTATCCAGGGTGTACAAGGGATATATCAGCACCTCTGAAATTTCCTCAGCGGTTGCCTGGGCACACCGGCGCAGGATCCTGACCTTGCAAAAGGTAGTATACAGGTAGAATGCTGCTCCTATAACGACAAGAGTGGCAACAATCAGTGCAGTGACCCAGATGGTCAACTCCCAGACAACTGTCCTGCTGTGTTGTTTCGGCCACTTTCTCACAATGCGCTACCGATACTTGTTGAATATTTTTTGTATTTCCCCCTGAGCTGCCATTTCCTGAAGAAAAGAGTCAATCTTGTTACGCAGGTACCCGTCTCCATGACGCTTTTTTGAAAGCCCAAAGTAGAGGGGAGTCTTTTGAGGGGGAGCATAGGAAATCTTTTCTACCAAATCAGCAAGTCCGCAGTGCATAATGCTGTATTCAATGTTTGGGCTGGTGCCAACCGTAGCGTCAATCCTGTTGAGGGCAACCATCTTGATCAGTTGCTCTTCGGTAGGAACTGCGACCTTGTCCAGCTTTTTATCAGAATCAAAAGGCTCAAAATAAACAGAGCGGAGCGAATACCCAATTTTCAAGCCATAAAGATCTTCATAGGTTTTAAGCTGCTTTCCACGGCCTTTTTGGGTATAAAAAACTGGCTGAACAGAGAGATAGGATGTGGGCACATAGAGGATGTACTCGCTTCTCTGCCTTGAGCAGGCTATTCCGGTAATAATATCAGCGTTACCCTGTTTCATCATCTCCAGGGCCCTGGCAAAGGGATGACGCTGAATTTCTATCTCTTTTTCGAGATATTGTTCCAGTTGTTTGAGTATATCAATGTCAATCCCGGTAAAACCACAGGCACTGCCGGGTGAATGTATGCGAAACGGTGGCCAGATTTCAATAACGGCTATATATTTATCCGCTGCCCGGGCAGCAGCAGGTAAAGCTGACCAAAAGAGAACACAGAGAAAAAACAGCAGATATGTTCTATAACTTACTGTTTGAGACATTCACCCCTACCAGTTAAAGCTACACCAGCATGACTGGACCAGGTTGACAGCCACGGCAACCCTTGAAAGCCCATAACTTCGATCAGCACAGACAGCATTTCCGCCGGAAAACCTCAGAAAAAAAACATTTCTATCTGTTTAATATCACGTCATTTGGATAAAATCAAGAATAAAAAAAAGGCCCTGCGCTCACACGCAGAGCCGTACCTGATCACAGGCACTGCATCTTTGCCCGATCACCAATGTCCGCATACTCTTGTAGAGCGGAAAATGGTGCTTGCCCAATACTGTTGCACCTGTGACCAGTTACACGTCAGAAACAGAAAATAACACCAAAGCACAGGCCCAGAGACTGGTTACGCAGAGCCTTATGTCCTGGAGGCGTCTGAAGATTACCTCTCCAGAATATTTTTTGCGGTTTCGTCCATGACATCAGTGATAAATAAAATACCGGTCTCAGCCTCGGTTTCACGGTTTCCGGAAGCGATATCGCTGCGGGATATCTGCTTAAGGTCGAACTTGCGTGCCCCGGCAAGTAGCTGCTGCAGACCGGCAGAGAGCTTGTCAACCAGGCACCAGATGGCGACGGCACCAAGCGGTACGTTTCTCATTTCGTCCTTGCCGACCTTTTTTTGCACGTCTGCATAACAGGCAAAAATTTCCTCGGCAGAGGAGCCGTATTTAGCCACAGCAGCAGGAAGTTTCTCCCAGTTGCCGTTGACAGCTTCGCGACATTCAGGATTGAGTACACCTTCGATGTTTGAACCGAGGAAGCCGGGAATCATCATGGCGCGGCCCATACAGATCATCTTGGTGTACGGCGCGCCCATTGCAAGGCCCTTGAAGATGCTGCTGCCCTTGGCGAACCCACCGGCAAAAGACAGATCTACCACCTTCTGGCCCCTGGCGGCCAGAAGGCTGGCATATTCGTGCGCCTTGGCGTGCAGCAGGATAGAGGGAACGCCCCAGCTTTCCATCATGTTCCAGGGGCTCATGCCGGTGCCGCCGCCTGAACCGTCTATGGTCAGCAGATCAAGCTCTGCTTCAGAGGCGAATTTGATGGCCATGGCCAGTGCTTCCATTCCATAGGAACCGGTCTTAAGCGAGATACGCTTGAAACCAAGCTCACGAAGGTAGTTAACGGAACTCATGAAGTCGTCACGTACCTGGTCATAGCTGGAAAGATTGGTGTAGCCCAGGCGGCTGTGGCGGGCAAAATGCTTGATGGCGCCAGCCTTGTACCCCTCCTGCACCTCGGTTTTTTCCGGATCAGGATCAACCAGATAGCCGCGTTTCTTGAGGAACAACGCATAGTCAAGGCTGGAAACTTCAATTTCACCGCCGATGTTCTTTGCTCCCTGCCCCCATTTGAGTTCTATGATCACCTTGCTGCCATATTTTTCAGCAACATATTCAGCGACACCGTTGCGGCTGTCTTCTACATTGAGCTGGACGATTATTGCGCCATATCCATCATAGTAGCGCATGTAGGTATCAATCCGGCGCTCCAGTTCAGGAGCCTTGGTAATTCGCCCGTTCCTGAGCTCGGCTTCACGATCAACGCCGACCACGTTTTCGCCGACAACGATGGGTGCGCCAACAAGAGCGCAGCCAGCAGCGAAGGAATCCCAGTATTTGGCGGCGATGAAGGTCGAACCGAGTGCTCCAGTCATGAACGGGACCTTACATTTAGTCTTTTCCCTGGCACCGAAAGAGGTTTCCAGGGAAACATCTGTGAAAAGCAGGTCCTGGTCGGTGTCCGGGGCCCCCATAGCCCCGTAGCTCAGCCCCTGGATGCGGAGCGAATTATAAGAAACCCCGACGTGAGTGGTGTTTCCACTTCCGGCAGTTACAACACCGAAATCACGGGGGTAGAGTATTTCACGTCCACGAAGAGAGGAAAGCCACGATTCGCATTTGCCCTGACAGTCAGCTCTGCACAAGGTGCAGAGTCCCGACTCAGTCGCGTTTCCGCGGTTCACACTTCCCAATACATCATTACTCTTTGGCCAATTGTTCATCTTTCCTCCATAGGTAAATGTTTGTGAATTCGACAATGAAAGTCGTAGTCCTTGTTGTTTAGCTGAATCACTGGTAAAAGTCACCAAAAAATAACAATGGAACAGGCAGGTGATGCCGCAGTCGTTCGCCATGGGGCGTCCAGCGAGGTATATTTACCTGTACAAGGACATGACAGTTTATGTATATTATCCAGAAGCTGTCCAGCAATAAGCGGTCTCGCCCCGATGTGTATGACCACGGATTAAACGGCAGGATTATTCAGAAAATGGACAGTGCTCGCGATCAGCCGCATAAAGAGGCTATAGCTGCCAATCGCGCTTACCCGAATCCGGGCAGCCTGAAAGCAGTTGCAGGCGCAAAGCAAGTAAAAACAAGAGGGTAAAAACCTCTGTGAGCAGGTACCAAAAAGAGCAACACATATCATGCAGATTACCACTAAAGAGCAAATGCGCCTTCTGGACCAGCAAACCATTGAGCAAACAGGTATTCCGGGCATGGTTCTCATGGAAAACGCCGGAAGAGGTACAGTCTGCCATATGGAACGTGCCTTTGGAAAGGTCAGGGGCAAACAGGTTATTGTCTTTGTCGGGCCGGGAAATAATGGAGGAGACGGCCTTGTCATTGCCAGAACAGTTCTGGCCAGGGGGGGCCTGCCTTGTATTATCTACCTTGCAGCACCAGAAAAACTTGCTGGAGACGCCGGCGCAAACGCTCGAATTGCTCAAAAAATCGGCATCCCGTTCATGGTTGCTGAACAGGAATTCGATTCAGATACATTGCTCAATGATATCCTGTCCAACAGAAGGCATCTTCATATTCACTCCATTGTGGACGCCATCTTTGGCATAGGGCTTGCCCGTCCGGTCCAGGGCCGTTTTTCCCAGGCGATTCAATGTATCAATACTCTGCGTGATACCTTTGGGTACCCTGTTGTTGCCGCAGATATTCCATCAGGCCTGGACAGCGACACTGGAACAACACTTGGCCACAGTGTACATGCTGATTGTACCGTCACCTATGGTTTTGCCAAACCAGCGCATTTCCATCATGGCGGCGGTTCAATTGGCAAACTGGCTGTTGTTGATATAGGTATTCCTTCGTTGTTAAGCAAGAAAATGGGCCTTAAGGGAAGTGCTCTCACCAGAAAAACTCTTTTTTTCCTGCCGAAAAAAGATATCGCCTCCCATAAAGGCAGCAACGGGCACTTGCTCATTCTTGCCGGGTCTGCGGGAAAAACAGGCGCAGCCATCCTTTGCGGGAAAGGCAGTCTGCGCAGTGGCGCGGGACTTGTAACGGCAGCGGTACCGCATCTCTTGCATACCATTTACGAAAATGCGCTTATTGAAGCCATGACCGTTGCACTGCCTCACTCAGAAACCTTTCTTGACGTGGAGGATCAGGCAATAATAAACGGGCTGGCTCAAGGGAAAAATGCCATAGTCCTCGGTCCTGGTATCGGCACTGCGCCGGCAACAGAAGCATTAGTTCTCCGGCTTTACCTGGAAAACCCCCTGCCCATGGTCATAGACGCTGACGGCTTGAATATTCTGGCAAAGCAGCCTGACAGTATTATTCATCCAGGAGGCCCCAGGATCCTGACGCCGCATCCAGGTGAAATGGCCAGGCTTCTGCGTAATACCGTACCGGAAATTCAGGATAACCGGCTTGATGCAGCCCTGTGGCTCTGTCGAGACAAACACCAGATACACCACCCTGTCATCACGGTGCTGAAGGGCGCAGGAACCGTCATCGCGGCCTCAGACGGCCAGTGGGCTATCAATACAACCGGCAATCCCGGTATGGGAACCGGAGGCATGGGGGATGTTCTGGCAGGAATGATCGGGGGCCTGCTTGCGCAAGGTCTTTCGCCATGGCAGGCCGCCTGTCTGGCTGTTTACCAGCACGGACTCTGCGGCGATTATCTCCAGAAAACAGCAGGCCCTGGCTTTACTGCAACTGATGTGGCGGACAAGCTGCCGTCTAGTCTCTCCCACCCTCTCCCGGATTTTTCATGAACATTTTAAGGAGGTTGAAACGTAACGGCTCACTGGGTGGGTAACGCTCTGATTGTACCTGCCTCAAACGTGTAACTGCTCTCAGGCTGCCCATATCTGGGTAAGCACGATTGGCAGCTATAGCCCCTCTATGCGGCGGGTCGTGATCGTTCAAAGAAGGGTGAGCGGTGAGGAGTTACGTTGAAACAATACATCTGTCTCTTTAAAACTGTGTTATTTTGCAGGAACACTCTTTTTATCTGGGCTGCGCAGAACTACAAGGGGTTATACTGACCTTCCCCATGCCCCTGTTTCTTCTCTTTTTAGAAGAGGCACATAAAAACAGATGTATATGATACCCGGGAGCAGTTACAATTATGTTGACAACGTATGATCATAGAAAAAGTAACTGTTACGCCCCCTTTTCTTGGCTTCATACATGGCGATATCCGCATGTCGAAGCATGGTATCAGCGTCATCGCAGTCGTCAGGACAAACTGAAATACCAATGCTTGCGCCAACATAACAGACATGATTGTCTACTTCTATAGCCTGATTGAGCAGCTCGATCGCCTTTTGCGCGACATGACCGGCCCCCTCCACTGTTTCAGTGCTTTCAAGCAGAATAACAAATTCATCACCACCAAACCGGCAGATCGAGTCAGATGAACGGAGGGTAGAACGTAATCTCTTGGCCGCACGCACCAGTACCTTGTCACCAATGCTATGGCCGCAGGTATCGTTTACCGATTTAAAACGGTCAAGGTCAATGAACAAGAGGAACAATTTTCTCTCATATCGTCGCGCCAGGGAAACCGCCTGAGGCAGCCGTCTGCGAAAATAATTCCTGTTGGGAAGCTGGGTAAGCGCATCGTGGTTGGCCAGGTAGCGGATTTGCTTCTCAGCGTCCAGACGGTCGGTGATGTCCTGGAAAACGAGGACACAGCCATGCGCGCTTTCATTACGAAAGATGAGTGTAGCCGAAAAATCAACTGGAATAACAGAGCCGTCCTTTCTGGATAACTCCATCCCGTTAAAACAGATCACCCTCTCAGCCTGTTCATCGGAAAAAAATGGACAGCAATCAATGTCCCCCCCTCCCTTACCAGGCTCGGATAACCTGAAAATGTCTCTATAGCTGCAACCGAGGATTTCTTCTTCGGTGTAACCCAGTAATGTCAAGGCGGCCGGATTGACATAGCTGATCTTTCCCTGTTCATCCAGCCCGCAAATTCCATTGGCTACTGTGTTGAGGATCATCTCATAATTGTGAGAAAGAATTTCAAGCTCCATGAGAGTGCTTCTCGACTGCAGGATATGCCGAATGCGATTTCTTAACACCGACCAGTGGATTGGCTTTCTGATATAATCGCTTGCACCTGCAAGAAAAGATCGGTCAATGGACTCCTCATCATCCAGCACCGTTACCATCAATACAGGAGGAGGGTTGGCATAAGATGTTTTAATACGCCTGCACACCTCAAGACCATCTATTCCCGGCATATTGATATCGAGAATGACAAGATCATACCTCTTCTGCTCAAGCAAAAGAAGGGCCTGTATTCCATTATCCTGGTCGTCAACCAGATATCCTTCCCCCTCAAGAAATTGACGCAGCAACAGCCGCATAACCTCATCATCATCAACTATCAGTATTAACGAATTGGTTTTGCTGAAAAAATTCCTTTCCATGAAATTATCTAGGGTTTATTGACTGGCATGGCTAAAACGATTCATCTGCTATACCATTTCGTAACTCCTCACCGCTCACCCCTCTTTGAACGATCACGACCCGCCGCATAGAGGGGCTATAGCTGCCAATCGTGCTTGTCCAAAGAGGGGCAGCCTGAGAGCAGTTACACGTTTGAGGCAGGTAAAACCAGAGAGGTACACACCCAGTGAGTAGTTACACCATTTCCATCTATCGGCAAGTTCACTGGCGAGGACAAAGACTCAGACAAAGTGTTCTGTAAAAAAACGGCGCACTCTGCCCAAAGCTGATTGTATTCCTGGAAAAAGTGCCTCCAGCTGTCGAATATTGCCATGAGAAGCAGCTTTTTCAGCCAGATAAAAGAGATGGGTTAACTCTTCAGCACCAAACTGGGAGCTGCTGCCCTTGATTTTATGAGCAATTTTATGCGCTTTTTCGATATCTTGTGCAGTTATACACCTTTCCATCTCAACCGTCATATCCGCTGTTGAGCGTAGAAACACCTCTGTCGCGGCCTTTACGTCGCCAAGATGGTACTGCAGCCTGGTCAACGTTTCCCTGTTTACAATGTGCTTGATCTTTTGAGCCCGCTGTACCGAAGGCTCAGACTGTTCGCTGCTTCTCAGCAGAACTGAGGCAAAAGAATCTGAATATTGTGGCAACCATGTTTGCAACACTTCAAACAGCTGGGTGAAATCAATCGGCTTAACCAGGTAATCCACCATACCAACCTCAAAACAGCGATCCTGCGTCCTCCTGGTAGCATCTGCCGTAAGGGCAATAACAAGAGGCGGGTCGCTCTTACTGTTTACAGAGTTGTCGATTATGGTCCGGGTCGCCTTAAAACCATCCATTTCAGGCATCTGGCAATCCATAAAGACGAGCTTGTATGAATTCGTCCCACAGGCCTCAACCGCTTCCCTGCCATTAGCAGCAAAATGAACCTTAAAAGAACAACTTTGAAATATATCCTCCATTATTATTCGATTGGTCTCGTCATCATCCACAATGAGTATGTCCATATCAATATATTCACTGTCAGCACCTGCCGGGTCTTGTTTTAAAGGTATAACCGGTAAACAGAGCTGTTCAGACACGGCCCTTTCAGGCAACCCGTTCTCACTTGGAACAGCACCCTTTCGAAGCGGGATATTAAACCAGAAGACGCTGCCTTTTCCCTTCTGCGAAGATACTCCCAGCTCCCCTCCCATAAGGCGGACAAGGTTTGAGCAGATGGAAAGTCCCAGACCGGTCCCTGAAAACTGACGTGAATCAGAGCTGTCTATCTGGGTAAAGGGCTCAAATAATTTGTCTATCTTGTCTGCAGCAATCCCTATCCCGGTGTCAACGACGGCAAAATGCAAGGTGTCGATCTGCTGACCGCTCTCTTTATTCTTGACCTGTATCTTAACAGTTCCCTTTTCAGTAAACTTGACACCATTTTCCACCAGATTGCTGAGAATCTGGCACAATTTGCAGGCATCACCTACGTAGAACTGTGATAAAGAGGGATCAATTTCCAGCTGGAGTTTCAGCTTTTTCTGCCGGGTAACAACAGAATGTAAATCAATGAGCTTCTTCAACAGCCTGCCGAGATGGAAATTTTCAGCCACCAGGGTCATCTTGTCAGCTTCTATCTTGCTGAAGTCAAGTATGCTGTTGATAAGTATAAGCAGATTTCCAGCAGAAGAGCGTATAAGTTCGGCATAATTACGCTGTTTACCCTCAAGTTTGGTATTCAGGAGCAGTTCACTTATTCCGATAACCCCATTCATGGGGGTTCGGATTTCATGACTTATCATGGCCAGAAATTCGGACTTTGCCTTGCTGTCACTGTCTGCTTTTTCCGCTAATTTACCAAGACGGGCGTTTTCCTTTTCAAGTCGTTCAACTTTCTTCAGCAGCCTTTCCAGTGCTGCCTTGCTGGAATATTCCGTGTGTTCACTCATTTTTCTGAAAAAAGGCAGAGTTGTTTGTGTCCCCGCCGGTTTCCCTTTCTCCGGGAAGACCGTAGCGGCGACGAAATACATGTATCTGATATCTCATCAATATATCTTGATTTCACTTGCTTCTTCTCTACACCATGACAGTTTCTGTTCCGGCACCAGGAAATAAAGAGCGAATCAATTGCCCGGGTCATGCCCACATAAAAAAGCCGCCGCTCCTCTTCCAGATATGCGCTCCTCAATTTCGGATTCAAGGTATTTCGAGGCGCCAGAGGCACAATAGTATCTTCTGCGCCAATAATGAACACGACCTTAAATTCAAGTCCTTTTGCAGCATGCAGGGTAGAAAGTGTAACAGCTTCTGCATGGGGGGCATACACCGCTGAATCACTGTGGCGGTGCAAATATTCGGTAAACTCCATGAGCGATGCCCCATAATTGCACGCCAACAGCTTAAATTGCTGCAGTTCAGGTATGTGCTGCAACGCGTTGCGCTCAGCAACGCGATCTATCACCCCCAAAAGATCATCTTCAGCTTGTACCTGCTTAAAAAGAGCTGAAAAAAACAGCAGCAAACGCTGTACATCCTTATGCTTTTCAACTGAAGATAAAGGCGTTTGCCGGAGCTGACGGACGGTTTGTATGCTTTCCTTTTTAAAAAATATCCTGAGACGATCAATGGTTTTTTCGCCAACATCTTTTTCCCTGGAATACACATAAAGTTCCTGGGCAAGAGTGCTCTTCCCTGCCAGGCACAACAGGGTATAATAGATGACTTTCATCTCGTTCTGATTGTAGAAAGCCTTCAGGTCAACCAGCTGAAAGGGAATCCCCTGCCTTGAAAGTACGCTGCTTACAGGCCGGGCCATGGAAGAGGTGCGAAATAATATGCCTATATCCTTCAGCGAATTTTCTCCCTGCTGCTCACGCTTGTCAAATCGCTCAATTTCCCGGTGGGAAGTCCCTCCAAGCAACTTTTCGATGTGTTCAAGGATTTTTCTGGCTTCATCATACGGATCTTTATAAGAGCTGACATACACGACGCCCTCATTTGCACCCATTGACCGCATTGTCACCATATCATCCCTGCCGGTGTTGTGACCAATGACCTGCCCGGCTGCCTCAAGAATCCTTGCGCCACTGCGGTAGTTTCTCACCAGCTGAAATTTCTCGGCCTGAAAGGTCCTGGCAAAACGATTAAAAAGGCGGACATCAGCTCCGCGAAAACCATAAATTGCCTGATCAGGATCACCAATGACAAACACCGAAGATGTCTTGGCCAGCTCAGCGACCAGATTATATTGAGCCATGTTGATATCCTGAAATTCATCAACAAAAAGAGCACCGGTTTCAGTGCGCATCTGCTGGCTGACCGAACCGTTTTGCTGCAGCAATCGCACTGCAGCCGGCAGGACAGCATCAAGGTCCATGCTGCCAATAGAGTCGGTATGGGCAAGATACAGCTCCTGTTCTGTTGATAGCGGAAGATTCGGTTGTGTGGCCAGGGTACATGACAGTTCCCTGGAAAAAAGCTGCCGGTCTTCCCTGCCCATATCCGGGAAAAGTTCCCTGACAATACCGTCCCTGTCTTCTTCTCCGATTACCTGAAATCGTTTTTGTCTGCGCAGCCAATACAGACAATAGCCGTGAAAGGTAAAGACCCTTACCTGTGCTTTTGGCCCAGCTCTCTGGATTCGATCTCTGACCTCATCAGCTGCCTTATTCGTAAAGGTGATCACCGTACAGGGACATGATGCCGCAGTCAGCAGCACACGTTCAACCAGGGTATGCGTCTTGCCGGTACCTGGTCCGGCCTTGACCACAACAACCTTGCTGCTGCTTGCTGTCACCTGCTGCTGTTCACGATTGAGCTGTTTTAAAGAAGCCTGTTGCTGCCTCTTTTTTTTGCCTTGTTGGCCTAAAATTTGTCTTTCAGGTCTGGCTCTGCTTTTTTTCAATATATGTGAAAACAGCTCAATCTGCCCGGAATATCGAGCCATCTCGCCTTTTTCAAACACCCGGATCACCCCGTATTCCCCGTCAAAACCGGGTTTGCGAATAACTTTTTTTTCACGGATACGACGAATTGCCTCTCCAAGAAGCGGGGTTACCCGGCGGGAAATATCTTCAACGGGGGCATCAAGCAAGACAGAAAACTCAGGGCCCACTGAAGAAACCACCCTGGCATAGGCTGCTGCCACTTTTTTGCTGTTTGGCCCTACTTTAAGCAGCTCGCTCAGCACCTCAACAAGCGGAATGCAGCTGAACACTTCCGGGTGCCAGGCAGGATAGTGCGGCTGCTCGCGATCAGCCAGCTCCATAACCCGGTGTAACACACCAACGGTAAGCGGTCTGCCGCATGAGGGACAGGTTCCTTTGTGGGCACGGGTTTGCACAGGTTCAAAGCATACGCCGCATTTTCTATGGCCGTCACAATGATATTTTCCCTCTTCAGGGTAAAATTCAACCGTGGCTGTAAACACCTGTCTGCCGGAAGAATCGACAGGTCTTCGTATAGCTTCGCGAAGATGGTAAAAATCACATTCAGTGGAAAAAAGATTGGCCTCTCTTCCGAGTTTCCCAGGTGAATGACAATCGGAATTGGAAATCAGGGTGAACCTGTCGAGCGCAGAGATACACCTGTTCATATCCGGATCAGAAGAAAGTCCTGTTTCCAGGGCAAAAATATGGGAGGAAAGGTCTTCGAAACAGTCTTCCAGCCTGTCAAACCCTGACCTGGAGCCAAACAGAGAAAACCATGGAGTCCAGACATGAGCCGGGACAAGGTAGCCTTCAGGCGCATGTTCAAGCATCATCTCAAGTAAATCTCTGGCATCAAGCCCCAGGATCGGCCTGCCATCTGAATGGAGGTTGCCGATATCGGCAAGCGCGGTGTTCAGGCGTCTGACATCATCAATGCAGGGGGCAAATAAAAGATTATGATTCTTTCTCACCCGTTCTTTTTTCTTATAGATAGAGCTGATTTCCGAGGTAAGCATAAAACGAGTTTGCTCAGGGCGGGCAACCCCGCGCAGCTCGTCAGGAAAATTTTCCGGAATCCCCAGACAGGCTTTCTTCAGCCGGTACAAGCCGGGCTCTGCCTCTTCCAGCTGCTCAACAATCTGGGAGAACCAGACCGGATGGGTAAAATCACCGGTTCCCACCACCTTTATTCCCTTAATCGCAGCCCAGCATGCCAGCCCCTGCAAGGTACCTGCTTTACTGGTTGCCCGTGAATAGGGGGAGTGTATATGGAGATCAGCTATATATTCCACGGCACGCTATAGATATAATGTAACCAGGTACGGGGTTTGTACCTGGGTGTTATTCTCTGGTTCTGACGTGTAACTGGTCACGGGCGCAACAGATTTGGGCAGGCACCCTGCAGGAGTATGCGGGAAAGGGTGATCGGACAAAGATGAAGTACCCGTGATCAGTTACGATATAATTGATTGGTAACAATATAAGAATAAACAGCATCTGGCAGCATGTCAGGCCTTTTTCCTTCAGCCAGCTGCCGTCTTATGCTGGATGAAGAAACCGGCCATTGCATGTCCGGCAGGAAGCTAAGCAGCTTTTCAGCTGTATTCTCACCTGGCGGTTTCATCTTTATCAACAGGGCCAGTGCTTCTTTGAGCTGTTTTTCAGCAACTTTTTCCCTCCCCGCTACAACCAGTTGTATCTTTGCAAGCAGCTCACCGGCTTTATGCCAGTACGGCAGATCGACCAGAGAATCAGCACCAAGAATAAGAAAAAAAGAGGCATCAGCATGGCGCTGTTTCAAAGTATTTACCGTATTAACAGTATATGAGGGCCTTGAACATTCCCGCTCAATCAGCGATACATCAACGTTGGCAAGCTCAGACAGGGCAAGCCGAAGCATTTTTACCCTATGAGCAAAACTGGCAAGAGGAGCCTTCTTGTGCGGCGGATGCGGAGCGGGAATAAACAACACCTTGTCCAGGCTGCATTGCTGCAAAGCGCAACGGGCAATGATCACATGGCCGCTGTGCACAGGATCAAAAGTCCCGCCAAAAAGCCCGATTTTCTGGTTGTTGCTCGTGGTCATATAGCTGGTGATCTTTCAATGTCCCTGCTCACAGAGCAGGGAACCCTTGATTGCAATTGTTTCACACCTGTAACGGCTTTCAGGGTACCCAGATTCGGGCAAGCGCGACTGGCAGCTATCCCGGATTTCTCATCAGCTCAGGCGGTACCAGGTTCGGCAGTTGCCGGTAACTCCTTATACCTTTGTATAGGTGCTGCCAGAATTCTGGCGAAGATGGTGCCGCCTGGGCTGAGCTCTGGTAAACATTCTGGCGAAACCTGAGACTGCTTACGGACGTTACCTGCATCTGTTTTTATCTGGTAACTACTCACTTGGTGTGTAACACTCTGGTTTTACCTGCCTCAAACGTGTAACTGCTCTCAGGTTGCCCCTATCTGGACAAGCACGATTGGCAGCTATAGCACCTCTATGCGGCGGGTCGTGATCGTTCAAAGAGGGGTGAGCTGTGAGCAGTTACTTTATCTGTTTCTTTTCAAATCAGACAACATGTTCAGGAGAAATCCGGGCTATAGTCCCTCCATGCGGTCAGTCGTCATCACCTGAAGGCGGGTGACCTGAAAGCAGGTACGTCAGAAGCAGAGAATAACGCACAAGTACAGACCCCGTGATTGGCTGCCATCAGTCAGCTACTGCCGTACCTCACCCTGTCCCATAACAACAAATTTTTGTGTCGTCAGTTCGTTAAGCCCCATCGGGCCGTAAGCGTGGAGTTTAGTCGTTGAAATACCTATTTCAGCACCCAAACCAAACTGTCCGCCGTCATTGAAACGGGTTGATGCGTTCACCATAACCGCAGAGGCATCGACCTCACGCAGGAACTGCTGGCTGCGCTCGAAGGAGTCTGTAATAATTGTTTCTGTATGCCGAGAACCGTACCTGGCAATATAATCCATCGCCTCATCCATACCAGAAACTACCTTCATGACCAGAGTAAGTGCCAAAAATTCCGTCCCCCAGTCACTGTCAGCTGCTGCCTGCACCCCTTTACCTAACCGACAGGTCTCGGTACAACCGAGCACCTTGACCTTTTCCTTCATCAGGGCACCAGTAAGTTCAGGAATAATTGCCGCCGCACAATCCTTGTGGACAAGCACCCCCTCAACCGCATTGCAGACCCCTGGTCGCTGAGCCTTGCCGTTGATGACGATATCCACCGCCATGTCCTGCTGAGCATATTTGTCTATATACACATGGCAAACGCCCTTATAATGTTTCAGCACAGGAATCATTGATTTTCTGGTAACCGCACGAATAAGCCCCTCTCCTCCACGAGGTATCACCAAATCAATACACTCCTCCTGCTGAAGCAGTACATCCACGGCCTGACGGTCTGTAAACGGCACAACCTGCACGATGGCCGGATCAACATCTGAGCGGGACAACGCTTCCTGCATAATTTCTGCCAGGGCAAGGTTGGAATGAATTGCCTCGGAACCGCCACGTAAAAGAACCACATTACCTGCCTTCAGACATAATACAGCAGCGTCAATGGTCACGTTTGGGCGGGACTCATAGATCATGCAGACCACTCCAAGCGGCACACGCATTCGGCCAACATAAATCCCGCTTGGACGTTGCCGCATCTTTGCAACTTCACCAACAGGATCATCAAGGGCTATTATCTCCTGCACTCCCTTGATCATGCTGTTGATGACATCATCGGTAAGCTGCAATCGATTGAGCATGGCCGGAGCAATACCTTTTGCATCTGCAGCTGTCATATCTTTTGCATTTTCAGCAAGAAGGTATTCTTTTTTTGCGGCAAGTCCTGCGGCTATATCTGCCAATATCTGATTCTTGACTGCAGTTGAGACAGAAGCCATTTTTCGCGCTGCCGCACGCGCTCTCTGCGCCATCTCCTGTACAGCGGTTTCAAGCTGTAAACTATCCATACTGCCTCCTGGTTTGTTCATTAATCTGGGAGTAATCAATCACGGGATCTGTCCTTTAAGTGTTTCTCTCTGGTTCTGACGTATACCTGGTCACAGGTGCTGCAAGTTTGGACAAGCACCATTTCCAGCAGGGAAGCAAACGAAGTGAGACTCCGTGTACAAGAGTATGCGGGCAATGGTGATCGGGCAAGGATGAAATGCCCGTGACCAGTTACATCCGGGAAGCCTGTGATCTGTTGCCAAGAACCAGGTTATCACGATGTATCACTTCGTCGCAATCCTTATGTCCCAGCGCAGAGGCAATCTCCGAACTCTTCAGCCCCATGATCCTGATAATATCGCCGGAACAATAATTGGTCAGCCCTGAAGCAATGACCTGCCCCCTGGAATCCACGCATTGCACAGGCGCCCCAACATCGAATTCACCCTGTACATTCAATATCCCTGATGGCAGCAGACTTTTCCCGTGCATGACCAGTGCCCGGCTGGCGCCGTCATCAAGGATCAACGTTCCTTCCGGGCGAAGCACGTAAGCTATCCAGTGTTTACGCCGAGTTATCCTTTCCCGGGCCGGCAGAAAAAAAGTACCGATAGTCGCACCGCTGAACAACTCCTGAAGAATATTTTTGTTTCTCCCCGGCCCGATAAAAGAGCTGCCACCGCTCAGGGCTACCATTTTCGCAGCATGTATTTTGGCAAGCATTCCGCCGGTACCAAGAGAACTGGTTGAGTGACTGGCCATCTGTTCAATCTCTTCTGTAATTTCCAGCACAGTATAAACAGGCCTTGCCGTTGCGTCCATGCCGGGATTGGCAGTAAACAACCCGTCCACATCACTTAAGATGATGAGCATGTCCGCACCGATCATATTCGTTATAAGCGCAGCCAGTGTATCGTTGTCACTGAAACGAAGCTCCTCCCGGCTCACCGTATCATTTTCATTGATAACGGGCACCACCCCGAAATCAAACAGGGTGAGAATGGTATTGCGGACATTAAGATATCGCTTGCGATGTGATACATCATCATGGGTCAGCAGAATTTGCGCCACTTTTTGATTATATGGAGAAAAGGCCTGTTCATAGGCCTGCATCAACAACCCTTGTCCGGTTGCGGCCAAAGCCTGCTTGAGTCTCAGCTCTTCATGGTCCTTTCTGGCCACACCCAGAGTCTGACGCCCTGCTGCGACGGCACCGGAACTGACCAGAATTACCTCCCGGCCACTTTCCCGCAAAAAAGATATTTGCCTGGCCAGGGCCTCAATTACCTCTTTGTTCAAACCGGTTTCCCGTGTCAACACTGCGCTGCCGACCTTGATAATCACCCTTCTGGCCCGGTCAAAAAGAGTCTGGCGCAGATACAGCCCCTCTTCCCTGTCAATCTGCAGCGTCATGTTCCTTCACCTGGCGAAAATTTTCCAGCAGTTCCCCAAGCCTGTCTTTCAGCTCCTTCAGTCCTTCTCCAGTAAGAGCTGAGAGTGGAATGACATCAAGGGAGCACTCAGCAAAAGACTGCTTCATCCTGGACATATCCCGGGCAGAGACAAGATCGCTTTTATTGAGCACAACAATCTGTTGCCGACCAGGCAGTTTCTGATCATAGGCACCCAGCTCCTCCATGATGGTCTTGTAGCTGGAGATGGGATCACGCGCATCTGTTGAAGCGTCAAGCACATGGACAAGGATGCTGGTACGCTCTATATGACGTAAAAACTGATGGCCAAGGCCAACCCCCTGATGCGCTCCTTCAATCAGGCCGGGAATGTCGGCAATAATACATGATTCTGTCCAGGGAAAATGAAGAACACCAAGTTGCGGTTCAAGCGTAGTGAAAGGATATGGGGCAATCTTCGGGTTAGCGGCAGACAAGCGGGAGAGCAGGGTCGATTTTCCTGCGTTGGGAAGACCTATCAGCCCGACATCAGCGATGAGTTTGAGTTCTATGCGCAGCCATCTTTCTTCGCCTAATTTACCGGAAGTCGCTTTTCTCGGCGCCCTGTTGGTTGACGAGGCAAACCGGGTATTACCGTACCCCCCTTTGCCGCCCTGTGCGACCAGATATGTTTCCCCGTCATGTTGTAAATCGGCAAGCACCTCTTCTGTTTCATCATCTTTTATCACAGAGCCTGCAGGAACCCTTACCACACAATCCTTGCCCCTTCTGCCATGCTTATCCTTTCCCTGGCCATTTCCTCCTCTTTCGGCCTTGAAATGCGATCTGTACCTGAAATCAAGCAATGAATGCAGCTGCGCATCAACCATCAGATAGACATTACCTCCCCTGCCGCCGTCGCCTCCATTTGGTCCACCCTTGGGAACAAATCGCTCCCGACGAAAGCTGATACAGCCATCACCGCCATCACCACCCTTTATATACAACCTGGCTTCGTCTACGAATCCCATGGCACCCGATCAGCAGAACCGGCTGGCAAAAGACGCAAAGAGAAGCGGCGCATCTTTTGCCAGTCCGGGTTTATGCGTTTGTTAGCTTTTTTGGTAACTACTCACAGGGCAAGTATCACCCCGGTTTCACTTGCTTTACGCCTGTAACTGCTTTCAGGTTATCCAGATTCGGGCAGGCGCGACTGGCAGCTATAGCCTTTCTGTGCGGCAGGTCGAGATCACCCGAAGATGGGTGAGCTGAAAGCAGTTACAAAAAAACTCGGCTCATCAATACGACTGTTCATCGATTATTGAGGCCGAGTCCTAAAAGAATCAGTATGCAAGCTACCTTAGCCTAAACTTCATACCTGATCACGGGTAACTATTCAAGGGGTTTGCCCCGCCTTGCTTGCCTTAGGTCTGCAATTGCTTTCAGCACGCCCGGATCCGGGCAGGCACGACTGGCAGCTGCCCCCTCTCTGCGGTCAATCGTGACCGGCTGGAGAGGGGCATAAGAGCAAGTACGTACACGGAATCTCACCTAGTGTCATGTCAACGATGAAATGTCCGTATATTGCGCCGGATTTTTCTTGTCCTTATGCAGCCTTGTCCTGTGTTGCATAGTAGGGCTATGTGACACAGGGCAAGGTTGCATAAGGGCTGAAAAAGACAAGCAGGATACGACAGAGCAGCGTTGACAGGACACTAGTGTCCTGCTCGAAAGAGTGTCTGTACAAGGCTGTTGCACCTGTGAGAAATTACACATTATTCAGGATAAACAGAAACACGTTTTTTCTTTTTCCCGAATTCTTCGTATTGAACGGTTCCATCCACTTTGGCAAAAAGGGTATAGTCTCGTCCACATCCGACATTCTCGCCAGGGTGAATCCTGGTTCCAAGCTGCCTTACCAATATATTTCCTGCCCGAACCGTCTGGCCGCCAAAACGTTTCACGCCGCGTCTTTGTCCGGCACTGTCACGGCCGTTCCGAGAGCTTCCACCTGCTTTTTTATGTGCCATGATCTCTACTCCGTTATTTCTCTGTCAAGCTGTAATTGTTTCTATGGTCAGTGTAGTATAGGGCTGTCGATGTCCCTTCTTGACACTATATCCCTGACGTCTTTTCTTTTTGAAAACAATAACCTTTTTATGGCGGCCCTGCTCTGCGATTTTTGCAACCACCCTGGCACCATCGACTACTGGCTGCCCTACCTTTATGGTTTCACCATCAACCACCATCAGGACGTCGTCAAGCTCGACAGTGTCTCCTGGCTCGCCTTCAAGTTTTTCCACCCGGAGTGTTTCACCGACCTCAACCTGATATTGTTTACCGCCGGATCGAATTATCGCGTACATGTGTTATCTCCCCATTCACTTCAATTAAATATAAATAGTGAAACGTAAAAATTAACCACATAAAACTATTATTTGTCAACAGCTATATAATCTTTTCCTGTTTTTTTATCAGAAAAAGGCCCGGTTGCCTGCTCAGAAGAACATTTTTTTTATTGGCAAAAAAAAAAAAATGTATATGGTGTAGCAAACAGTGATGACACTTGTCACTTTCTATAAACCACATATCATGTTAGGAGGCAAGCATGAAAAAAATGGAGTGTCCCTGCGGCTATATCTATGATCCTGAAGAAGGTGATCCAGACAACAATATTCCGGAAAAGACCGCTTTCGAAGATCTTCCCGAAGACTGGGTATGCCCCGTATGTGGAGCGGAAAAAGAATACTTTTTTCCTGCCGACTGATTGAAACGTTTTCGCCTGTGTACATATTTCATGCAGGATGAAAAGCAGGCAATACACTATACGGGCATCCTGAATACTCAGCCCGGATTTGGGCAAACGCGATTGGCAGCTATGGTCTTTCCCTGCAGCCAGGCGTGATCGCCCGAAGACGGATGGAACAAGGGCAACTCTGGCAAAACGCGTTATTAATGCGCTGAAAGTTAAAACATACTTTGCGCCGATGATGGTCCCCATCCCCGGTGCTGAGTGACTGATGGTTTCCGGCCTGGTGGCCGCTGCCGGCTTCAGCCGCCGGAAACGTCGTTGAAAATCTCCAGATTTTTTAGCCGCCGCCAGGGTAAGAGGGGCTGACCGGGGAGCAGGCCGAGGGCAGGTGCCTCCCCGGATTGTACTTGCTTCAAAGCTGTTGTGTCTGTGATGAGTTACATCATATACCTTCACGGCCTTATTTCAACGGGAGTTCCGTCAGAAACCAGGCGGGAGATTTCCTCGATTTCCCTGTTCGTAACTGCAACACAGCCCTCTGTCCAGTCAGCCAGCAGGTGAGCACTGCCGACCTGGCCGTTACCGTTTTTCAGGCCATGGATCATGATATCTCCTCCAGGATCAACCCCAAGCTCTTTGGCCCGCTTTTTGTCCAGTTCATTAGGATAGGAAAGGCGGAGTGAAAAATGAAAGGTACTCTGCCTGTTTCTCGACTCAATGAAATAGAATCCTTCCGGAGTCTTGCCGTCACCTTGTTTTTCTTTAGGCCCCACCGGGTTTTTTCCCAGCGCGATTCGATAGCTCTTGAACCTGTGCCCTCCGGAAAGAAGGGTAAGCCGCCTCAGGCCCTTCTCGATGAGCACCTTGTCAATTCCCGGAAACCCCGCGATCTCGCCGTTATTCCAGTTTACAGCGTCAATAATCTGCTGCAGATACGCAAGATGGGCTCCTAGCTCCTGCATGTCTTTATGGCAGGCATCAAGCTGTTTTCCCTGTTGGGCAATCAGGGCGTCCTTTAGCTGGACGTTCTTTATTTGAAAAAGAAGTAACTGACTGTTCCTGCGATATTCACTTTCCGGGAAGGTATCGATTAACCGCTGAAAACATGCCTGTGCCTTCCGGTATTTTTTTTGCCTGTTTTGGGGATGGCTGTAGAGGATACCCATTTCATACAGCATCCGATCCGAAGGAACTGCTCCCTGCCTGAGCAATTCTTCGTAGTCCTGAAGAGCTGTTTCAAAACGCTGCCCTTCTTCCTGTTTATCCGTTACAGAAGACAAAGAGGCAGAGGTGTTGCTGGCAGGACGAGTACAGGCAGTAAAACAAAAGGCTATTATAATAGCGACATACAATACCCCCGCTCTGCTCATTCTTTTGTCTGTTATTTTTTCATTGATTTTTTAAACGCTGCATCTGCCTCTTTCATCTTTTCCTCGGCAATGCGCTCTCTTTCAAGTGCCCGCTGCTCGGCTGCTTCAGCTCTTGCAACAGCCTCATTAACCTTTAACAGGGCTTGATCGGCAGACGCTTTGGCCTGTTGCGCTTCTATTGCAGCCTGATCCGCTTTTGCGCCGATCTCCATATTTCTGGTCTGCACAGACTCAAGTTCACTTTTTGAGGCACAGCCTCCCGCTAATACAGCAGATACAAGGGCCAGGGAAACAAACCATAGTTGTTTTTTCATTTTTTCTCCTTTGTTTCTTTTATTATTCATGGTGCTACCAGTATACTGTCAATATCCAGGTCAATTTTCAATCGTCTTGAAACAGCTTCAGCTTCGTTATTTCCTGCAAATGGTCCGGCAAGGACACGGTATTGCCCGTCACCACTTATAACCCTGGCAGGAATTGGCGGCCCCTGATGATTTATGATTGCGGCCAATCTTCTGGCGTCAATATCTGCATCCATGAGCCCGGCCAGGACATACCAGGCATCAGCCTTGAGAGTCGGCAGCTGAGGTTCACCATACAATACATCAGGATGCCGAACCTGCCGGTAAGTGTTTCTCTTTATGTACAACTGGCCTGCCGGGAAAATGGGCTCGGGGATACCCCGGGCTTCAACCACAATCCTGTCTATCCTGTCCCAGTCAAAGGGCATTTTCAGGTCTTTTTCAAGGTCGGCTATTTGTTTATAGATATCCTGAAGGCCTGTTTCCTTCAGCTCCCTGAAAGGACGATGCGCCTCGAGGTAGACAATGCCGTCACGCTGTCCGACAAGATAAGGCTGGTTGACTATCTTTACAGGGGTTTCAATGGATGTCAAAGAGAAAAGCAGTTTGATGTCTTCGGGATACAGGCGTACACAGCCGTTAGATGCTCTAAGCCCGACACTGGCAGGTTTATTTGTCCCATGGATCAGGTAACCTGGGCGGCTCAGATACAGGGCGTATTTACCCAGTGGATTAAGGGGGCCAGGCGGTATTGAGGCTGGCAGGGGATCTCCTTTTTCCAGGTGATCTTCAGCTATAGATGCGGGAACATGCCATGTCGGCAGATACTGTTTTCTGGTGACATGCATATCTCCTGTGGGAGTTGGTCGCTCAACGGTACCGGCTCCAACAGGAAAAGTCGAGACAGTCAGCTGCCCGTTCTGGGTACCATAATGAAAAAGGCGCAATGCCGGGAGATTAATCACTATCCCCTCTTTACGGGAATCCGGCAGAATAAAACTTGTCGGTAAAACAATCATTGTGCCCGACTCAGGCACCCATATGTCAATAGCTGGATTAGCAGAACCAAGCGTAGTGATACCAAGACCAAAATGCCGGGCGATATCCGGTAACGTGTCGCCCTGTTCAATGCGCAGAGTAAACGGAGTCCCGATAACATCCGTTTTCTGATCCACTATAAAAACATTTTTCGGCACTTCTTCATGGTTATGCCCATGGAAATACGTTACAGAAACATCTGTACACCCCTGATAACAAATACAAGTGATGAGCAAAAAAGAAAGAAAGGCAGCTTTCCTGCCCGCCAGGGGAAAAAAACGCCTGGCTGACAGTACAGTGTACGTGCTGAACATGAAGAATTGGCTCATTGGGAACAGGAAAAAAGACGAAGTTACAGGTGACTATAATAAATTATATGAGAGTTGACAAACAGCAAAAGGATTGCTTTTCGCAGGCGCAAACCTCGTGTCATGGCAACGATGCAATGTCAGTGAGCAGACTCAGCTTTTGCCAGAAATGTTCACCAGGGGACAGCTCAGGCAGCACCATCTTCGGCAGTATTCTGGCAACACATATACCCAGGTATAATGAGCTGTCACAAACTACCGAACCTGGCACCACCTGAGCTGATGAGAAATCAAAACTGGTGGCCTGTCAACGCCTGTACTGATGAACAATCCGGACAGTATCTACAAGACCCTGGAGTTTTCCATATGCAAAACCAGATCGCACATACGGTTTGAGTAGCCCCACTCATTGTCATACCAGCTCATTATTTTTACGGTGGTGCCCATGACCCTGGTGCACTGTCCGTCAACAACAGAAGAGTGTGAATCCCCCTTGAAATCCATGGAAACCAGCGGCTCGTCAGTGTAGCCAAGGTATTCATTGGCTGCCGCCTTGAGCACTTCGTTTACTTCAGTAACAGTGGTTTCCCGTTCGACTTCGATCACCACGTCAACGAGCGACACATCCGGAGTCGGAACACGGACAGCAAGTCCGTCAAACTTGCCTTTCAACTCAGGAATAACCAGGGAAACAGCTGCGGCTGCACCGGTTTTGGTTGGGATCATGGAAAGTCCGGCTGCACGGGCGCGACGAAGGTCAGAATGGGGAAAATCCAGAAGACGCTGATCACCTGTATAGGCATGTATGGTGGTCATGATCCCCTTGACGATTCCAAACTTGTCCTGAATAACCTGGGCAACGGGAGCCAGGCAGTTGGTTGTACAGGAGGCATTGGATACGATGTTATGCTCGATTGGATCATACTGTTCGTGGTTGACTCCCATGACCAGGGTCTTTACCTTACCCTTGGCAGGAGCTGAAATAATGACTTTTTTAGCACCAGCGTCCAGGTGGCCCTGGGCGGTTTCACTATCACGGAAAAGACCTGTGCACTCAAGGGCATAGTCAACCCCGTATTCACCCCATGGTATTTCCTTGGGGGAGCGGTGCGAGCTGACTGGAATAAATTTGCCGCCAACAGTAATACCGCCGTCCACAGGGATGACTTCTTTGGCAAAAGCACCCATGACAGAATCATACTGAAGAAGGTGCGCCAACGTCTTTATGTCGGTCAGGTCATTAATCCCACAGACCTCAATTGCAGCAAAGCGCTCCTCCTTGTACAGGGCCCTGAATATGTTTCTGCCTATTCGACCAAAACCATTAATGCCTATCTTGATGCTCATACCCTCTCTCCTGTATAACTATTTACTATTATGCAATCCATCACAAGGCATGTACTGCCTTGATTTCACTTGATTTATTCCACCCCTGCTTACAGGTCGCCCGAAGAGGGGTAAGCTGCAAGCAGGTACGTACAGCATTTTTTCATGACAACGCCATGGCCCTTGCCTTTTCATAGAGCAGCACATACTCTTCCATCGCCCTTTCCCAGGTGTGCAAGGTGACTATTTTCTTGACAGCAGCCTGCTGCATGGCCAGCATCTGTTCCGGTTGCCGGTAGACCCGAAGAGCCTTGATAACGGCTTGCTGCAGATCTTGTACACTGTTTGTGGCATAACTAAATCCTGTTACCTGATCCACCACCTTTACAAGGCCGCCTACATGATGCACGATGGGAAGATTTCCAAAAAGCTGAGCTATGTAATCGGTGAGTCCACAGGGCTCAAACCAGGAAGGGATCAGAAAAAAATCTCCGGCAGCGTACACCTGGTTTGCTGCAGCAGGATCAAACCCCTTCAAAAAACACAGTCTTCCCTGCAAAACTTCATGAGCGGTCAGGTATTGCAGCCGCTCTTCAAGGTCGCTTTCGCCTGCCCCCAGTACTAGCAGCTGCACAGTATCAGCTGCTGTAAAAAGAGGCACCAGGGTATCTAGAACGAGAGAAATTCCTTTTTGCCCGGTCAGGCGTCCAATAAAAGTTACAAGCGGCATGGAGCTGTCACAGGTCAGGGTGCCGAACTGAACGATGTCATTCCAGCTGCCTAACTGGGAGACACGCCTGAGCATATCATCCTTGCATAGTTGCTTGCCATCCAGCTCTCCCGCCAGAATATCAAAGACGGCCGGCAAGCCTGAATCAGCCGGATTATAGGCATCGGCATCAATCCCGTTAGTAACTCCCTTGATAATGACGCCTCGCTCTTTCAATACATGTCCCAGCCATCCGGTTCGGCTGTCTTCCTGGGTTTCCTGTAATTCACGGCCATAATTCTCGCTGACGGTGTTCAGTACTGCGTAGCCGGAGGCGGCAACAAAGGGATCAAAGCACCAGTCAAGCGTGTTTGCCTGGATCACTCTGGGAGGCAGACCAGTAATTGCCTCTGCAAAGGCCCAGTCCCGTATCTCCTGATGGTATCCGGTTCCGGCATTATGGATAGTCACAACCGCACCGGTTGTATTGAAAAAATGCCGATACCCCTCCTTCTCACGTATCATGGCCGGCAGGAGGGCAGCATGTCCATCCTGACAGTGAACAACCCAGGGCACTGTTCTGGTAAGCAACATAAAATCCAGTGCAGCCTTCTGCAAAAGGATATTCATGGCAAAATAATCGAAATGCCCTGCTCCTTCCTTTTGCCAGCCTGTTCTGGCTTCCTCCTCAGCTGTGTAGGTATAGACCCCCAGTTTTTCAGCGAACCGATCAGCCTCGACCAGGAACACGTTGACCTTTTGTATCCTTTTTTGCCAGAAAGCAACGGTTTCCCGGCGCTCTTCATCTGTATAATGCATATCCACACTAAAACAGTGAGTAAAGGGCCGGTCAGCAATAACGCCTGGCCCACCATTGTCGATAACAACAGGAGTAAATCCCATGGCCTCAGCATCCACGAACCCGTAACGAGGCAGCACGACACTCACCGTATATGCATCATTTCCAGCCAGAACTTCGGAAAGCTGGCGGCAAACATCCTTAACACCACCAGCACCCGCAATATTTTCATACTCCCGACTGATCATCCAGACTGACCTGGAAACGTCTTTCATTCTGTGTTGCTTGTTCATGGCAGCCCTTACATCTTTACCCTGAGCACTGTATTGTTTTTTTATCATACCCATTTATCTTAGAGTATAGACTGAAAGCTGTTTAAGAAGAACGGGAAGACAGGGTTCATGGGGTGCGGGATTTCCGTCTCAGCCAGAAGCTTCACGACCAATACGGGGCAGGAACTGGGAATGAACAACCCCTCGTTTTTTTCTCCCTGCTTCAAGAGAATAAGGGGAAAGACAGACTCCGTGACAGCTTATCTGTAAGGAGCGACTGCGAAGGATCGGATCAGGAAAAGTCCAGCTCTGTTTTTACAAGAGAAAATTGTTCCGGTTTGACCACGACAACCATATGACCGCATTCTCTGCAGATAAAGTGAGGGCATTGCCCGTTTATCCTCGTTGCATCAACACTGTACTTTTTCGCACATTCTTCCCACATTGCAATCATCCTTCAACTCATATATAAAGCGCAAAACCCGCAACCCAAGAGACCTTGGGCCTCACATAATTTCTTGTTTTTTATGACAGGAATTGAAGAGTAAGGTACTAACGTAGTTATTCCGTCAAGATACCTGTACCTGATCACGGGCACGTAACTCCTCACAGGGCATATAACCTCCTTATTTTTACTTGCTTTACGCCTGTAACTGCTGCCCGTTCACTCATTTTCGGCCAAGCGAAAGGCAGGTACCCATTTAGCCTGTGGCAAATATATACCGTTCGCAATAAAAAGTAAAACAGTAATGTAACTCCTCACATCTCACCCCTCTTTGAACGATCACGACCCGCCGCATAGAGGGGCTATAGCTGCCAATCGTGCTTGTCCAGATATGGGCAACCTGAGAGCAGTTACACGTT